>Ga0210407_10003637_pt1 | contig 12426 bp, 9 predicted proteins | sample IncBWC27MmetaG_FD_150860 | JGI IMG/M metagenome (GOLD analysis project Ga0210407, IMG submission 150860) | Forest soil microbial communities from Barre Woods Harvard Forest LTER site, Petersham, Massachusetts, United States - Inc-BW-C-27-M | ecosystem: Environmental > Terrestrial > Soil >... | reverse complement strand
AACGCGCTCGGCTCCTCCGCCGCGCTTCTGATACTGCTTCGCGCGATAAAGGTCCGTGAGAATCCAGCGCATCTGCTTGGCGCAAATAGCAAAGAAGTGTGCGCGGTTCTGCCAACTAACCCGCTTCAAGTCCAGCACTTTCAAGTAGAGCTCATTGATGAGCGCGGTGGTTTGCAATGTCTGGTTCTGCTGCCCATGGGAGATGCAACGTTTTGCGGCGCGGTACAGCTCTTGGTAAACCAGCGGAGTCAATTTCTCAAGCGCTTGATGATCACCGCCGTTCCAGGCCTGCAGCAAGGCAGTGATTTCGTGGGTGGCGGGTTCATTCATACAGTCCCTGGGCCAGCCGGGGCACACGCCGAAGGTGCGGCGATTTTACCACGGCCTGTAACAGGCGACCTCCTGCGTCAGATTTGCAACTGGCTTTGCAGTTTTTGGAGCCAGTTCTCGATATACGAAGTAGAGGCCAATAAATTAACGGGCTCTCCGGGCCTCAGCGGGAGGAAACAAACATGAAACGGAGTACTTTGAAAACGACGTTGTCACGAATCGCGCCGTTCGCACTGAGCCTTGCTGTCTTCGGGGGGCCAGTCTTGGGACAAGAGCCAGGGCCTATTCGCTATGCCGTAAGAGACCTTGGCCCAGTCGGACCGCCCCCTGGCCAGCCGTTTGTGGTTACAAAAGCCGGCTTCGTTAGCGGACAAGTTATTCTCACTGACGGAGCCAACGGCGTATCGCATGCCGTCGTCTGGCATGGAGGCTCGATGCAGGACATAAGCGCCCCGGGGCTCGGGGGCGTGAACAGCGCCGCGTTTGGCGTCAACATTTGGGAGCAGCTGGTCGGCGAGGCGGAAAACGGCAAGCTGGATCCTAAGGGTGAAGACTTTTGCGGATTCAAGGCGCTGGGATTCTCTAGCCAAGCCATCTCCTGTCTGCCTTTCGTGTGGCAAAACGGAGTGATGAGCGCGCTTCCGACGCTGCGCGATAAGTACGACCACAGCGGTAACAATGGTCAAGCTTGGCAAATCAACACCTTTGGTGTGGCCGTCGGCTCATCGGAAAATACGACCGCGGACTTAACTTGCCCGGGCCTCCCATCGTCCCCGCAATTCTATGAATTTAAGCCCGTGGTTTGGTACCAGCCTTTCTTCTCCGCAAAGCCGGTTGTCCTAGAACTTGAAACCGTCTCTGGCGACCCGGATGGTGTGGCGTTCGCCATTAATGACCGAGGCCAGGCAGTGGGTGCGTCAGGAAGTTGCGGGCCTTTCAATTCGATTAACGAGATAAACCTCGTGCCCACTCATGCCGTGTTTTGGCTGAAGGGAAAGCCGATCGACCTTGGCAATCTCGGCGGCGACGGGCACTTTAACGGAATTTTCGCTACCGGGCTAAACAATCTCGGCCAGGTGGTCGGTGTTTCCGACACGACCGGCGATGCGTCCTTTCATGGCTTTCTCTGGCAGGATGGCCACATCAGCGACCTCCAGCCGCTTCCCGGGGACTCTTACAGTTATGCCACGGCCATTAGCGACCAGGGACAAGTCACTGGGTTGTCCCTCGATGCGAATTTCAACCTGCGCGCAGTTCTCTGGAACAACGGAAAGCCGACCGACCTCAATACGCTGGTCCCAGCGGATACGACTTTAGACCTGCAGACGGCGTGCTCCATCAACAGGGAAGGCCAGATCACAGGGATCGCGTTGGCGAAAGGCACGACCAATGACTACCACGCCTATCTGGCGACTCCGATACTCGGCAATGTAGAGAGCGATAGCGCCACGATTGGCGTGGAAGGCACAAGCAAAGAAAACGCCAAGGCTCTGCAGCAGCGGCGCTTCGGCCGGCTCGCATCGCAGAGGCCACAGCCAGACTGAGCGTTCGCAAGATCCCGAGACCAAGGTCGCATTGCTGGTCCAGAAGAATGGTCGCCGAGGAGAGAGCAGGAAAATCTCCCGCTCGCTCCCGTAAGAAATCAAGTGGACAAGCCCTGATTGATTAACGCGCTTGTGGCCACTAACGGGCCAACTTCCGGTTATGTTGTCAACCCTTACCTAATCGCGTTAGGTCAGAGTTCGCCGCTAGTCGCCCGCAATCGGTGGCCAGCCCAATGGGAACTCATAGTTCCCAGCAACCGAGTTTGTGGCATTCTCTTGGCGTTCGCCTAACCGCACCGTTTGGGCATCATCAGATTTTCAGAGGCCTAGCAGGCTGCAGCTGATGCGAGAGGATCGCTCATGCGCAATCTACAACTCTTGCAATGTTTGACGATTGCTTCGACGTTTTTTATCCCGTTCAGCTCCGAGGGACAACCGCAAAAATTACCCGCTATGGACGTTTCGCAGAATTTCAAAACAGTCGAAGACCAGGCGCTGAACCATCCCATCGCATACCCGTTGCTCAAGGTGCTGTCGGACGAAATCGGTCCTCGCCTCACCGGCTCTCCATCAGACTCAAGGGCCCAACAGTGTGCGCTTCAAGAGATGCGAAACATCGGATTGAGCTATGTGCGTGGTGAGGAATGGCAGTTGAAACACGGGGTTTTGCTGGCCAATTCTCCAACCGGAAGTGGCGGGAATCGGGCCTGCTGGGATTACTTCCGGCTTGCCGTCACCCTGGAGCTACGTAGCCCCTGCTGCTTCTGCAACTTGCTCTGCGCTAGCTTCTCTGCTGTCACCAGCCCATCCGCAGCCTTCACCTTTATATCCGGCTCCACCCCGATCTCTGCCCAATCAGTCTTTGAGAAGGGATTAATTGCTTTCGTTTCAGGAATGCCCATTCCGAAGTGATCATCAATGCGATGCCAAACTCCCGAATGTGCACCACCACCGGTAGTCTCACCCACAAGCGTGGCGCGTTTCAGCATCTTCAGGTCGTAGCTGAACTGCTCCGCGCCGGAATAAGTCGTATTGGACGTCAGCACGTATACCGGCTTGTCCGCCAATCTGTTTCCTGGAATAGGGGATTGCGTCCAGGACTGCTCCGTCGTATTTTCCCTCGGGTTGTACAAGTACTCTGGATGGTCGAAGAGGTAGGCGGCCATCAGCGCGACCATGGCCGGCTCGCCGCCACGGTTGTCCCGTAGATCAAAGATAATCGCGTCCGCACGGTTCAGAGAAGCCATCGCAGCCACAGCGGTTGACTGGCATACAGAAACATCAGGAAACGAATTGAGCTTCAGATAGCCAATATTGCGCGGCAGGATCTCGACTGTTTCGAATGTACAGTTTTGCTGCTGCATTGCTTCCCGATAGCGAGCAAGCCCTTCGGGTGTTGGTCCGGTCGGGTGCTGAGGAAGGGGCGCTTGGCTGTAGTCCAGTGTCAGGTGCCTGTCCGGGCTGACATCCCTCATCTGCCGAGTCAGCAGCCCGGCAAAGTCCGCACCATCCGTCACGGCGTCGTCATCGCCGCTCTTCTCGTGCACTAGGAGCGCGTCCCCTATCTTCTGAGCATTGTCCCGCTCAATATAGTATTTCTTTAGAATCGCGACCGCCCCATCAATCACGCGTCGGCGCTCCGCTGCATCCAGCTTGAAAACCTCGCCGCCCGCACGACTGGTTGCGCTGGTAGCATCTTGCGGCTCTGCTTGCGTAGCTTGTGGTTGAGCAAATCTAGAGTCGCCCCGCATTTGCCCAGGCGCCCTGACTCCTATTCCTGCATAGCTTCCGGCTTGGTTGAGTAAAACCCAGAACGCGCCGAGGGCAAGCAACGACAATACGCTTCCTAAAAGCAGCGCTCCGGGACGGGGCGATGCGCCTTCTAGAATATAGAATGCAGGCCCGGCGCCCAAACGGTGCTGGGCCGAAGCGCCGATGAGCGCCGGTTGGACATAGCCGTACTCCCGTGGGATGGAGATTGCTAAATCGGCCAGCAGGTCCAGCCACAACCGCAGGCTTGGGAAGAATCCTTTTTCATCGCGAGCGCGGTCTCGGAACAGTTGCAGGGCTTCGTTACCGTAGGCCTCGCGGAAATGGGAAGGATAGAGGCGCAATAGCCAGGCGTATATCTTTTCAGACATAATCCCCCCTCAAAATCTTCTTGGCGCGCGCCACGCGCAATAAGCCGGCAAGTCTCTCGGCCTCGGAGCGCGCCAGTTTGCGTCCAGCCGAGGTCAAGCGGTAGTATCGGCGCCGCTCCTGGCCGAGTTTTGCGTCCTCGCGCAGGTCAACTTCTTCGATAAATTTCTCTTCGAGCAGAGTGTGGATTGAGCTGTATAGCGTCCCAGGGCCCAGTCGCATGCGACTGTCGGTTTGCTGCGCGACTTGCCGCATAATGCCGTATCCATGCAGGTCCTCACCAACCAGGGCCAGCAGGATTTGAAATGCAGCCGAAGGCAGTGGGTCGAGTTTTCGCTTGGGCATAAGTAATCGATAATCAGTATATCGATAAACGACTATACTTCAGGGCATGGCCATTTGCAACCAGCCCGAGCCGCACGGCCCTCACCAACATTGCGGAGCTGCCAGCGCCAAAAAAGGCACGCATTGCTGAACGATCTGCACTCTCATGAGGGGGCCCGCTGCATCGGAAGGCTCGGAGCGCAACCGGCCGCCGGAGTGCGCCATGCCTGTTACCGAGCGAGTGGTCGACAAGCCCTTCCTTCGGCACAATTCCGCGAAGGGGCAAAACAGGCATGATCCAATTGGGAAAGGCAGTTGATTTGAACTAGAATCTGGACCTGATGTCAATTCTGCAAGACATCCGACTTGCACTTCGACTTCTCCGGTGTGCACCGTCCGTGACGACTATCTCTCTGTTGTCAATTGCGCTCAGCGTAGCTGCCACCGCAGTGGTTTTCGCGGCGATCAAGTCGGTACTCATTGATCCGCTTCCGTACGCGCGTTCCGGCGAACTCGTGCAAATCGGGACGGAGTTCGCCAATTACGATCCAGCAGGACTGCGAAACGCGCGATCGCATGTGGACTTCGCATTCTGGAATGATGCCCAGGAGATCGTCCGTCGGACACGCACGCTTGAATCTATCGGGGTCTACGGTAACGCCCTTGCCGATCTTGCAGGCGACGCCTCGACTCCCCCAGAGGCGCTCTACGGACTGAGAGTATCCGCGACCCTGTTTCCAACGCTGGGGGTCACGCCGATGCTGGGACGCAACATTCTTCCTGAAGAGGACCAGATCGGCCACGCAGAAGTAATGATCCTCAGTTACGGGCTATGGAAGCGGCGATTCAAAGGGGATCGCGACATCGTAGGAGGCAAGATCAAGATTAACGGCCACGCGTGCCTGGTAATCGGAGTGATGCCGCCCCAATTCGACTTTCCGCTACGCCGAGCAGCGGCGCACACTCCTTCACCGTATGTGGAGTTCTGGGAACCGCTTCTGACCGGCGGTGCGGTGAGCCCGGCGGGCGCCATTGGCGTGGTTGGGAGATTGCATCGAGGCGCGTCTCTCGCAGATGCGCAGCAGGATCTGGCATCGATCGGCGCGGCTCTCAGCCGGGAATTCCCCGCTACGAACCGCGATCGTACGCTTCGACTGGGCTACCTGTTAGACCGAAGTGTGGGGGACGCAAAAAATGCTCTTTGGGTCCTCATGGCTGCAGCCGTGATGTTCTTGCTGATTGGTTGCGCGAATGTCGCCAACCTATTGCTCGCCAAAGGACTCGTACGACAGCGCGAAATTGCCATTAGGATGGCAATCGGTGCAGGAACGGTGCGCATTGTCCGTCAACTGCTGACGGAGAGCTGCGTGCTCGCAGGACTTGGCGGTCTTGCTGGTTACGGACTGACGGCTGCGGCATGGAAGATCTTGCCGGTGCTGGCTCCCGTGAGCATTCCCCGGCTGGCGGCGGCTCGCGCAGACTGGTCCATTCTGGGATTCGCGCTCATGGTCGCTCTGGTGAATGGTGTGTTATTTGGGATCGCTCCCGCAATCCGAGCTGGTTTTACGCGTGTGATTGCGACAAACGATTTCGGCGTGCGCGGAGTTTCTAGCAGCGGAAACCGGCTCCGCGGATGGCTGGTAGTCACCGAAGTGGCAATTACGGTTGTGCTCGTAGTGATCGGGGCGCAACTGATGGGTAGCTTTATCGAGCTGCTTGGAACCGATCCAGGCTTCGACGCAGATCACATTCTCGCCTCTGTCGTTATTCCCTCCGGCACGCGCTACCGAACTCCTGAGGATCGAGGAATAGCCTACAGGCGATTTCTTGACGCCATTCGTGCGATTCCCGGAGCGGAGAGTGCCGGAACTATCGATGCACTGCCTTTCAGTGGAGAGAATCACGGCGGCTTGATCACCAGCAGCGAAGCTGCGGTAATGGAACCGCGCAATCAACTGCCGGCTGAAATTGATGTCGTCAGCCCGGAGTACCTGCAGACGATGAGGGTGCATCTCACTCTGGGTCGCTGGTTCAGTGAAGACGATACAAAGAAGTCCAGCGACACCGCCATTGTGAATGACATAGCGGCTAGTCGTTTGTGGCCTGGAGGTAACCCCATCGGCAAGCGGATCTGTGTCTATTGCACGCCTGAAAAACCGAATAACTGGAAGCGAGTAGTAGGCGTGGTTTCCAGCATTCGTCACGCGGCCATGGACGGACCGCAACTGGCAAGTGTTTATGTCTCATCGTCTTCGCTTGAGAGAGCGGCATTCCTGGTCGTAAGAACCAATCGGCCTAGCGGAGATATGGAAAAAGACATTCGCCGCGCAATTGCGAGCGTCGATCCGAATCAGCCGGTCTTTCTGAGCGCCTCCATGCGAGCACTCATCGCGGATTCACTTGCGGATCGGCGCTTCATCATGAGCTTGCTTGCGATCACCGGCTTCCTCGCGCTCGCCATGTCCATAGCCGGCGTTTATGGCGTTACCTCATACATCACTTCACGCAGAACGCAGGAGATCGGCGTTCGGATGGCGCTCGGCGCTACTCCGGGCAACGTTCTGGCTTTAGTGTTTCGTCAGGGCTTTTTCAACGCCGCTGTGGGCCTTGCGATCGGCCTGGGTTTCACAATCGTCTTGATACGCCTGCTTCGCGGAGTGCTGCCAGGACTCGACTCCGGAAACTCCGGCCACGTTTCAATCGCGGTATGCTTGGTGTCGCTTACCGCTGCGATTGCTTGTTGGTTTCCAGCGCGGCGTGCCGCGAGGATCGAACCAATGTCTCTACTGCGCCAGGAATAGTCCACGAGTTTCAGGAAAACCAGCCATCCACGCTACGCTTCAGTTACGCATCCGCAAAACCGACTTCCGCCAAAGCAGGGCTCTGGATCTCAATGGAAACTTGGTGATGACTCCTGGATAAGCCGTCACTCGGGCTTAATCGTCGGAAGTGCCACAAGTCTCACGCGCTTATGAGGGTGTTCTAACGGAACGATTGTCGGTTACGAGCGCGGCGCCCCTACTCGCATCTCAGCGCGACTATGGGGTCGACGCGCATGGCGCGGCGCGCGGGAATGCAGCACGCAGCGAAGGCGATGAGTCCGAGCAAAATCCCAATTCCACCGAAGATCACAGGGTCGGTGGCAGAGACGCCGAAAATCAAACTGGCAAGCAGCCGAGCGAGAACGAATGCGAGGGCGAGCCCGATCCCGAGGCCGACCACGGCCAGGCGAATTCCGCGCCACGCGATCCATCGCAGTACCCGCCGCGGTTCTGCTCCGAGGGCAATTCGAATTCCGATCTCGTGGGTTCGTTCGGTTACCGAATGTGCCATCACGCCATAAACTCCCGAGGAGGCGAGCACCAGCGCAATCAATCCGAGGACGCCCATCACCGCGGCAATGAAGGAGATGCCAATCAGTTGCTCGTAGGACATCTGCGCGAGCGTCTTGGGATCGTAAATCGGCTGATCGGGATCGACGGCGCGAATCTTCGCGCGCACCCCGAGAACGAAGTTGAGAGGGTCGCCGGCTGTCCGCAGCAAGAAAGCCGCGTTCATATTGGCGTCCTGCGCGTAAGGGACGTAGACCACGCCGCGCACGGCTTCAAAATAGGGATTGTATTTCGCATCGGAGACGACACCGACGATGGTCAGCCAGGGTTGTTTCGAGTCAGGCTGCCCCTGCTTGATGCGTCTCCCGATGGCGTCCTCGCCGGGCCAATATCGCTCGGCCATCGAACGGCTGATGATGGCCACGGGCTGCGAGTTGGGGCCATCTGCGTCCGTGAATTCGCGGCCGCGGAGCAACGGTAAGCGGAGGGTTCTAAGGTAATTGGAGCTAATCGACTCCGCGAGCGCGATGTGGCCCGGATCTTCCGTCCACGGGATGCCCTCTCCCGTGAATGGGTGATAGCTGAGACTGTCCGCGTCGGGAACGGCCGTGGCGAGCGCGGCGGATTCAACGCCGGGAATTGTCGCCAATTGCACCAACGCCTGCTGGTAAAAGGCGGTGAGCTTCGGTTGATCCGGATACTTGTCCATGCGAAGCGCAATGTTTAGAGTCAGCAAGCTCTCCGGCGAGAACTCTTCGTTTGACGCGAGCAAGGCGCGAAAACCTTTGACGAGCAGGCCCGCGCCAACCAGCAACACAAGTGAAGCGGCAACTTCCGCGACGACGAGAACGCTTCGCAGCCGATGCGATGCACGGCCGGACCCGCTGCGACCGCCTTCCTTCAGCGAGTTCGAAAGATTAGGACGCGAGTGACCCAGCGCCGGCGCTAGTCCCGCAGCAATCCCCGCCACAACCGCGATTCCCACCGTAAAGGCAACTGCTCGCCAGTCAAGCGCGATGCGATTCCATCCGGCAACAGACACGGCCAGCTCAGGCGGCATGTTTCCGACAATGAGCGCGACGGCCCATTCCGCCAGAAACAACCCGGCCGCCGCGCCGGCCAACGCCAGAATAACGCTTTCCGTTAGTAACTGGCGCACCACGCGCCAGCGGCTGGCGCCGAGCGCTACACGAACCGCGATTTCTCTTCCGCGGCCGGCCACGCGCGCGAGTTGCAGGTTCGCAACATTCGCACAGGCGATCAAGAGTACAAATCCGACTGCCGACAGGAGCAGAAGCATGAAATTGTGCGTGAGTTCATCGGTGGCATACGTGCGGAAGGACACCACACGAATGCCAAGCCTGGCATTCGTGCGAGGAAACTGCCGTGCCATCTGCTGACCGATGGCTGCCAATTCCGCTGCGGCGTGTGAGACGGAGATGCCGGGCTTGAGCAGCCCGACAGGAAAAAAGTAATTGTTAACGCGATCCGCCTGGTCCGCGGCGGTGAACGCCAATGGCTCCCACAACTCCGCCGCGGTGGGATACTGGATCTCCTTGCCCATGACGCCGATGATCGTGTAACTGCGGCCATTGATTCGCGTTTCCTTGCCAATGATGCCGGGATCCCCTGCGAAGCGACTCTGCCACAAGCCGAAGCTCAAAATCGCTTCTTGATCGCGGCCTGGCGTTCCTTCCTCCGGCGTGAAGCCACGGCCTAGAAGCGGCTTCACCCCGAGCGCGTCGAAAAAATTCGTGGTGACTCTCGCCGCCAGGACGCGCTCGGGATCGCCGTCCCCCGTCAAATTTGCGTCGTGCCGGGAGTAGGCTGCGAACTGGTCGAAAGAAGTGCTCTGGCTGCGAATCGTCTCATAGTCAGCCGGATACATCGAATTCTCGTCGGTGAGGGAAGCGATTTGGTTGAACACGAGCACCAAGCGGCCGAGATTCGGAAACGGCTCTGGCCGCAGAAGCAGCGGGTCGGCAACGCTGAAGATCGCCGCGTTCGCACCGATGCCTAGTGCCAGCGCGCACACCGCGAGCAGCGTCACGCCGGGGTTTTTTGCCAGCATCCGCAGCCCATAACCCAAATCCTGCCCAAAACTTCGCATGCAGCACCCCTTAAACCCACTCCACCGGACGCACCTAGCCCTCCAAGTCTGTCTTGGGTAAGTTACTGTGGTTCCTATGCTTATCGGTCTTTCATCCTACCGGAACGGACCGAATTGTCCGGTTGCGCGAGGGAACTGTCCCAGAACCGGACAGCTATCTACGCTGGGGTGGGGAATCCAGAAGCTGGGATGGGGCCGTCGCTAAGCTCCGAGTGCCGTCGCTTGGCCGAAACCATTCTCGCGTCACTGCGCCGGTCGGTCGAGCGCCGGCCAAGCGCCGACTGCCGGTTACGGCTAGCGCGAATCGGCCGGCACGGGATGAATTAACGATTTGAATGTACTCGAGGAAACTTCCCCAATCACAAGGGCCGCCTACGGAACACTCTCTTTGGATTTGTAGAGGTCCACAATCGGCGCCGGAGCGGTTCCGAGTGTCCAGAACGACTTGTCGGTTTTAGAGGCTTCACATTGGGCCATGCCCGGCCCTAGGTCCTTGGTTTTAGGACGCGGCAAATCTATGACAAAACCACAAACAAGAAAGGCAAGCCTTATATCCCCGGCCTGAAGTGCCGGGGCTTTACGGCCCTGTCTTTTAGGGCCTGCGGTCGGTTTCGCGTTTTATTTGGCGGCGAGCGTTTGCTTTGCCAATTCAGCACGGAAGTCTTGCTCCTTTTGAGCTACGAACTGTTTGTAGCCACTGGGATCGATGAACGGGTTCGCACCCCCGTCTTTCATGAGCGGATATTTTTTTTCTAACCCGAAGTAACCGCCGTGGGCACCAAGGAAAATATCGCATGGCAACGACTTCAACACGCCCCACATGCGTTCGTAGTCTCGAGCGATCTGCGGATAATTGTTGTTGTGGATGAGCTTGTAGCCTGGATTGACATTGGGACTGCCAATGATCACCACGTTGTAGGTTTTGCTGCCCTCGGTCACCTTCATGGCCCACGTGGTACAGCCTTTTGTATGCCCTGGAGTAAGGTGTGCAACGAGTACGGCACCGCCAAGCCTCACTTCGTCGCCATCGTGCAACACGCGATCGACTTTGGTTGGTGGATAAAGAAAACTAGCACTGTTGCCATACTGAAAATCGGTCTTTCCGCCGGATTCGACCACCGGTACGTCGGCATCCATGACCATATAACTTGCTCCGGTCATCGCCTTGATCTTCGCGCTGCCGGCATCGTGATCCCAATGCGCGTGACTGATTAGCAGAACCTTTGTGTCTTTGAATTTGAATCCGAGCTTTTCGATACTTGCTTCGATCATCGGCACATTCGATTCCAGATCACTGTTGATAAGAATGTTCCCTTGCGGCGTCGTGACCAGATAATTCGCGAGCCCCTTACTGCCGACGTAGTATAGGTTGCCCGCGATGTGGAAAGCCGGAAATGGCTCGGTCCAGTCCGGACTGTCCTGCGCGAATGCGCTGCTTGCAAGAGGAACCGCGAGAATCAAGCCAAGCCAAACGATCGCTATGCTTTTCCGCAACTTTGCCCTCCAAACAACATCGCCGGTTCCTGTCTCGACCGGGCAGAGTATAAACCGAACCATCGGCGCGCGGTAAACACCACTATCCAGAACGTGTGGTCAATCTGGAAATCACGAATCTCTCTGACGGTAGTTCCGCGTGTCCGTCATCCAGGAACGAATGCGTAGGCGACTGGTTAACGGCCGAGCGCCCGGTATTATCTAGGCCGCCTGCGCTTTCCATACAGGACTTCACCGGGGGTAAGGAGATTGTCAGCGTGCCGTCCAGCCTCCATCGACTGGCATGACGTGTCCAGTAATATGCGAGGCTCTTTCCGAGCACAGAAAGATGACCGCCTCTGCGACCTCCTCCGGCTCGCACCACCGGCCTTGGGGAACTGCCGACAACATCGCTGCCTCGGCACCAGGGTGGAGCGCCGCTAATCGGTCGGCCGTGGGCGTACGCACCAGCCCGGGAGCCACAGCGTTCACTCGGATTCCCTGGGTCGCGTACTGCAGCGCCGCCGATTTGGTGAGACCCGATACGCCGTGCTTGGAGGCGACGTTTCCGACGACACCGGGCGAGCCAACCAGGCCAGTCACGGAGCCGTTATTCACGATGGCGCCGCGTCCGCGCTTCAACATCTCGGGAATCTCGTATTTCATGCAAAGCCAAACGCCCGTCAGGTTCGTTGCCACCACGCGGTTCCAATCCTCTTCGGTCGTCTCTACGATGCCCGCAACCGACCCCACTAGGCCGGCATTATTGAAGGCAAAGTCCAAACCACCGTACTGACCGACAGCCTTTATCACTAGGGCCCGCACGTCATCCGATTTGGCCACATCCACTCGTAAGCAGTCTGCCTTACGACCCGTGTCTCTGATCGTTGCAACGGTATTCTCGGCGCCCGCAATATCGATGTCTCCGATGACCACCCCGGCGCCCTCTCGCGCAAAAGCGAGTGCGGTTGCCCTCCCGATGCCGGATGCGCCGCCCGTTATTACGACGACCTTGCCGGTCATCAGCTCTGACTTTCCAGACGGACTTTCCATAATCTGCGGCGCGAGGGGACTGTCTGCTTTAGCTGACGGGGGAATCGCGCTTTCTCCTTTACTGAATTAGATGCTTGACAGATATCAAGTAACGTGACATCGTCAAGTCATGGTTGATTAT
>Ga0210407_10003636_pt1 | contig 12430 bp, 11 predicted proteins | sample IncBWC27MmetaG_FD_150860 | JGI IMG/M metagenome (GOLD analysis project Ga0210407, IMG submission 150860) | Forest soil microbial communities from Barre Woods Harvard Forest LTER site, Petersham, Massachusetts, United States - Inc-BW-C-27-M | ecosystem: Environmental > Terrestrial > Soil >... | reverse complement strand
ACCGACTGACGCACTGCGAGCTTGGCTATTGTTATTCGTTGATGCCATCGCAGCGAAGCAGCTCATCGCACCCGCGCTCAATACGCTGCTCGGTGATCCAAAGAAGGTGTTCGAAACCTCTTACGCTAAGATGCATCAGGCGATTCGCGCACTGGTGAAGCGCGGCGTAGAGAGCGGCGATATACGCAGCGATCTCGATCCAGTTGATTTACTACGGGCTCTGATCGGCGTCTCCAATGTCGCGTCCGCGCCCGATTGGCAGCCAAGCGCCAGAAGACTAGTGGATATCCTCATCGCCGGCTCGCGCCCCGCGAAGTAGGTCCGAGGATTCAGCCCCAAATCCCGAACGGAACCCTACAACTTGGATAGCTCAACACCCGCCGAACTTATCGGGACGAATTCGCACCTGTGGACAAAATAAGCTACACGCTCGCCTATTCGGCAAGGAGCGCGTTGATGTCGGCTTCGAAGTCCACTAGACCGACATCTCCAGAATGGCTGGTCGCGAGAAATCGTCAACCGCAGAAACGACGTTCCGGGAAAATACCTTCCGCAGTAATCCTCGCTTCGCAATTTGTGCACGACAAAACTGTCTCACTGTATTGTAGGGGTTCACCCCAGTAATCTGGTTCCAACGAAGGGCCGCTACACGGGCGTTTTTTCGGTATAAGCGGTGCCGATTCAACCGGGAGCGGGTCAAGGCCTTCTCCTTCACGAGGAGCTGCTGCCGCGCAGCCTCCCATTCCTCCGGCGACACGATCGGTGGTGTGTTCATTGCGAGATGCCCTTTCGGGTGCTCCATGTCTCTCTCCTTGTTTGTTGCCATTTTATTTCTCCTTGATTTTCTGATCTGAAACAGACCGAGACCATTCGAGGTGAACAATTTTCTGAATTTGCCGATGCACAAAATGGCTCGGTATTGCGAGTTTGCTACGACCTTGTGGATGATGTTGAGGAAAACGTGAGGCGTATCCTAGAATCCTGCGGGCTGAAATTTGAGCCTGCCTGCGCCGAGTTCCACAAAACAGAACGCAGCTTGCGGACGCCGAGCTCAGAGCAAGTCCGCCGGCCAATTTTTCGGGAAGGGCTGTACCCAGCGCCGGAACTATGATTCCCGGCTCGGTCCGCTCAAAGACAGTCTTGGCGATGCACTGATCGGCTACCGGAAATAGGCGTAGACGTATGTCGACCTACGCAAACAGCTCCGGTCGCCGGTCGCCCTAGATCGTGAGGAACGAAGAAACAACTTGCCCCGCCAACCACCTGACGAACATTTCACCGACTCTTCATAACTCTGACATCTCGTGATCATTAAAACGGGCGTATGAGAAAGGAGCACGCTCGACAAGGAGGGGTGCTTTCTATGAGAACGTATCTGTTCAGATTGGCAGTCGCTCTGGCACTCGCGATAGGTATACCTGCTGCGCAGGCCCAGAATCAGAATGATCAGGGTCAGGATAATCAGGGTCAGCAAGACGGAGTTCCGAAGCTCGATCACGTGTTCGTGCTCGTACTCGAGAATCACAACAGTTTTACGAGTTTCGGCAGCAACGGCATTATTGGTAACCCGCAGGCGCCAAACATTACAGCGCTGTGGAATAAGTACAATATTGCGACTAACTATAATGCGGTCTGGCATCCGAGCCTGCCGAATTATCTCGCGATGATCACCGGCAATTGGATTGGGACGGACGTCATCGGGACAGGGCACACGTATCCGGCGGGGAGCACGGTGGGCATCAGCGATGATGACTCGCCAACCATCGCCACCGATTACCCCCCACCCGCCAACGCATCCTTTCATCGCTGGTTTGTTAACCTTCCGTCTCTGGCCGGACAGTTGGTCAAGGGCGGCAAGGACTGGCGGGCATACCTGCAGAACTTCCCTGCATCGGGCACCACGCTTGCCAATTGGCCTGGAGACAACAACACGGGCAATATTTACGCTGTGAAGCACAACCCGTTTCCATACGTCGCTGAAATTCAAAACAACCCGCAGCAATTCGCCAAGCAGGTCCCGATCGAGCAACTGTTCAGCGACCTCGGCAGTGGACGGGTTCCCGCGTTCTCATATATCGTGCCCGACCAATGCCGCGACATGCACGGACTCGGTAACACGCTCGCGCCCTGCGGCGGCGTGAATGACACGGACGACAATGACGTCAAACGCGGCGATGACGAGACGGGATGGCTGGTCAAAGCGATCACGGGCAGCCCGGCGTGGCAGCGTGGCCGCAATGCTCTCTTCATCGTGTTCGACGAGGGAAATGGTCCGCTGACCTGCGCATATGATCCTGATGCCGGGGTCGACATCGCGCCTGGTTCGCTGTTGCCTGGCGCCGACTGCTACACTCCGGCCAACTTCAACGATAAAGTGGTGCTCATCGCCATTACGAACTACGGCGTGCGTGGTGCTCAGGACTCACGCTTTCAGTCGCACTATTCGCTGTTGAAGACGATTGAAGCCGCCTTTGGCCTGCCTTATATCGGGCACGCGGCAGACGCCACCACCAATACCTTGGCGCCGCTGTTGGCACCGACCGATCAATAAAGCCGCGAGATTAAAAAGGCCTGAGGCGTTGCGTCGTGGTGTACGATCGTACCGGCCATTAAGTCAGTGGAAAGAGGCGCTTGGGAAATTCTTACCGGGCGCCTCTTTTCTTTTGTCCCAGCCTGAATGTCTCGAATTTTGACAAACCGCGTTGCGTCACATCGCTCGCAATGGCCCAGTCAACGCGCTAACGCGACTAATGGCGTAGTGGTACGGCAGATGTTCGATAACCCGATAATCCGGGAGTTGACAATTGCCCCAGGTGAATCGGGTCCAAGGACTACTTCCGGGATAACCTCCCGTGGACGGCGCGGGTGCGGCGGGCGGGGGGGCGGACTGTAATTATTGGTGCAGCGTTCAGTTGGCTCGTCGAGTTCAACCAGCTCATTGTGGACGCTCGTACCCTGCCCCGAGACGTTCAAGCTGAGGCCCGCCGGAAGCGGCTGATTCCCTACCTGGATCCCGAGTGAGTGGCGAGAATTTTGGTTACGCATTCTTGCCGGAAGCTCACCGACGCTTTCAAAGTATTTTCTGCGGACAGCGACCCAACTCCCGGCCGGTCGAACCCCCGGCAGTGAGCACCTCGTCAATCTCATAGTCTTCGCTGGGAAATGCCTCGCCGGTGATGCAGGTGAAACACGCGTAACCCGCTGAAACGGACCCGACAACCCAGATGAGTGCTCCGCAGTGGCAACGCGCTCCCGCCAACGCGTCCAAAATGCAACTGCGCAAACGCGCTAGCAATTCTGCGGCCTTCTCGTCAGGGTTAGCCTTGACGTGCAGTTCGACGTACTCCCTGACTCCGATCGGCACGAAACCCATTTCTCCCTTCACCTCCCGTGTGCGTCGCTACCTGTACGGGAACTTATGCTCCTCGAGCCAGTTGCGTGCGATTTCTACCAACGCTTCCTGGCGGAACTTATACCACCTGTTTTCTAAGCCCAGGCGTCGAATCGTACTCCGCAACATCCGAAAGGCCCCTGCTCCATGAATCGCATCCAGCAGTTCTTCCGGCATCCGCTCACTATCCCATGTTTGTGCGAATTCATCCATAATCGACCATTCATGAATTTCGAAGCGGTCCGGCAACTGCAGGCAACGATCGCCTGCCAGCACGGCACGGACTCTTGGCAGCATCTGACGCTGCCATTCGGGGACATCTTCGAAAGATTCCTCTGTTTCTTCTGCCAAATCTCGCTCTTCGAGTGTCACACGAGATAATCTCGCCGGTGTCCGGATCGAGGTAGGAAACGCAGTCATCGCTCTGCAATTCCAGTGCCCCGACGACCTCTCGGAGAGCCATGACAGCTGCCATGGTGTTCCACGCCTCTGCAACGTAATGGAACCGGCCGAAGGATAAACCCCATCCGGTTCAGCGCGGTAAACCTAACGGCAGCTCAACTGCAGTGAGCCAATTCATCGATGCTCTTTGTGCGCGTCGCAACAACACCGCTCAGGGTGGCGATTAGCCGATCAGCAGCAACACGGCGCTTCGTGGCGCCCTGCCTGCCCACCCATTCCTCAACCACAAAACAAGCCTCTTCCGCTGGAAAATCCGGTGCCCATTCAAGCCAGCCGCGGGGCCCGCACTGCTCGCCCGGAACAGTCCGCTAACGATGCCAACGCTGATGGCTTCCGATGCGCCCTCAAGTCCAAGGTCCATGCGCCGATTCATGTCTGCGATGCTTTCGGCAATGGCGTCCTCCCATAGCTCCTGCGCGGCCTGATCTGGCTCCACGTATCCTCACGAGTGTTTCCGGCCCGGCCCCTCGGCTCGTCCACATCGAGGCGGGTCAAGTTGGTGCAGACACCATCTGCGATATCCTCGACCGAATATGACGCGATTATCGATTCTCCGAATGCGGACTCGATCTCCTTCGAAGCGAAACTTTGCGGCAGCCGAACGGCTTGACTGCGTCCATCGGGGAACAGTTTGGCGGTGCCGGTTTTACTCATCGCAACTCCAATAGGGGTCCCAGGGCTCTCTCGACCAAGCGCTGCAAAACGTAATTCGGCAGCGCGATGCGTCGAAGTAAGAGCGGAAAAGTGTAATCAGAGCGTATCCTTCTTCGCGGGCGGACTCTCAAAGCTAAGTCTGCTTCATCGCTTCCGGTGTCGTCGCTAGCCTGTTCCAGAAGGATTTCGCGCTTCATCCAAAACGCAGTAGTTCGACCAGCGATCGCCGAGATCCACACCAATCGGGAGCTTGCGTCCTTTGAGAATCATGTTTCCATTTACCCGAACGGAGCTAGTCGTTAGTCTTCTTCATAGCCGGTCTCCTTTTCTTTGCGCCTTGAGCGCGTCGATCCTTGTGTTTGACCTCGAGAAAAGGGGCCTCCGCACTGGACACTTTTACGCCAAGAGCCAAAGCTTAATCGCTGCGCAATGCCTCGATTGGATGCAAGGATGCGGCTTTGCGCGATGGCACGTAACTAGCGGCTAAGGCGGCCGCAAGAATAACCGCGCCTGAAACGCCAAACGTTAATGGATCCGCTGGCGTAACGCCAAAAAGCAGGGAGGACATCCAGTGGGAGACCCCTCGCGCTGAAACCAATCCAACTGCACCACCAAGGAATGTAAGTATTAGGCCCTGCCGCAAAAAAAGAGCTTTGATCGTTCGGGGCTCGGCACCCACAGCGACACGGATGCTTATCTCTTTGCGACGCTGTGCAACGGCATAAGCCAGAACACCGTAGACTCCGATGATCGAAAGCGTCACGGCCATTACTGCGGCGATTCCAAGCAGAACAAGCGCAAAGGACCGACGTTCCATCGTGAGCCTATACAGATCGCTTAGAGTTCGAACGTTCACCAAGGGCAAGCTGGAGTCCACGGCGTGGATCTTCGCCGTGATTTCCTTGAGTAGGCCTTCTGTGCCGGCGCGACTGCTGCACAACGCGAAGGCGACGCTGCGGCGAAGACCCGGGAAATAGACGATCCCAGGCGGCTGTCGATCGACACCATCGTCATAGACGTTTTCCGCAACACCTACGATGACGGTCCACAGGCCGGTGCCCATGCGGATGCGTTTGCCGAGGGCATCCTGCGGGTCACCCCAATTCTCGCGAGCCATGTTCTCGGAAATTATGGTCACGCGAGGGGGGCTGACCAGGTCGCTCCATGCGAAATCCCGGCCAGCGATCAGCCGCGTCCCGAGCGCGGCAAAGAGGCCTGGGGAAATAGACTTGATGGTTCGGTTCGGGGGGATTCTGTCAACTGCCGTCTTACCCTCGACGGAGACGGGGTTGCCGTTATGGTATTCCAGTTCGAGGGGCAAAGCCGTTGCAAACCCTGCCGCAGTAACTCCGGGAATAGCGGCGAGTTCGTGGAGAATATCAGCTTGCGTTTGGGCTACGCGCTCGGGCTCCGGTATCTGAGCTTCGGGAATAAACAGCCGGACCGTCTGAATCTGCGCGGGGTGAGTAAAGCCCGGTTTCACGGCGCTCAACGCGATGAAGCTGCGAACCAGCAACCCTGCTCCGACCAACAATACCAGAGCAAGCGCGACTTGCGCCACAACCAGCGCATTTTGTGCGTGCAACTGCTCCGCACTCGGGCTGGCGCCCCGCGCGTTTTGCAATTTGCTGTTGAGGCCTGATTTCAGGAGCGCTATGAATCCAAACATCATGCCCGATAGCAAGGAGCAGGCCAGCGCAAACAAGAGACTCGTTGCGTCCAGCCCTATTTCGCTGATTCTAGGTAGAGTGCTCGGTCCATGGGTCACCAGCACGCGAAGGGCGGCATACGCGAGAGCTAAACCAGCAGCGCCGCCGAGAGTAGCCAAGGCGAGGCTCTCTACGATTAGTTGACGAGCGATTTGCCCCCGACCCGCGCCAAGCGCCGTTCGAATGGCAAACTCTTCGCGCCGGGCGTGCGTCCGCACCTGCACCAGGTTCGCCACGTTCGCGCAGACCAGCAAGAGCACGATTACCAGCGCTCCCATCAGAATCTCGAGGACGGCTCCGACGTCTCCGACGACATCCTTTTTCAGCGGATGAATGTTGGGTTTGACGCGCAGCTCCTCCAGTGCTTGCCCCCATTGAGCGTTCACCGCTCCCCAAATACTCAGCATCCGCGCCACGTCTTGATTGGCTTGTGCAAGACTGACACCAGGTTTGAGCCTGGCGACGCCGAAGTTATCGGCGTCTTGGGATCCCGGAGCCCCGCTGGCTACGCTTTGTGCCAGGAACACGTCAGGGTCAACGTTGAGGAATTCGAAGCTCCTAGGCAGTACACCGACCACTTGATAAGGGACGAAATCGATGAGGACCAACTGACCCAGTACGCGCTCGCTACCGCCGAATCTGCGCTGCCAATATTTGTAGGAAAGGATGACAGCTTTCTGCGCACCCGGCGCCTCATCCGCGCTGGAGAACCAGCGGCCCAAATAGGGCTGCACGCCGAGCGCAGGGAGGACTCCGTGCGTCATGGATACGGTCGTAACCTGTTTAGGGTCGCCGTCGCCGGTGACCGCCGCCGCGCCAGCCGTCCAAACGCCGAAGTCGGCAAAGCTCTGTGCCTGCTCGTTGTAGGCGGCGTACATTTCGAGGGAGAGAGGCCAGTCGTTTACGACTTGGCCTGAAAACACCGCGGAGTTAGAAACACCTACCAGCTTCTCCGGCTCAGCATAAGGGAGAGAGCGAATAAGCACGGCATTGACGACGCTGAAGATCACGATGTTGGCACCGATCCCCAAGGCGAGCGATAGCAGCGCAGGCACGCTAAAACTTCGCTTGGTCCAAATGATCCACAGCGCGTACCGCACATCGCGCGTGAAATCGTCGATCACGTTTACGCGTCTCGTATCGCGACACTCTTCCTTCGTCTTCTCCAGAGGTCCAAACCGGCGGCGCGCCATCATGCGAGCTTCGGACTCGTTCATACCGGAAGCTACGGCTTCCTTGACGAGCTGCTCCAAATGAATTTCGATCTCGTGCTGCAGATCGGCATCTGCCCGAGATTTCCTGAATATCGAACGAAGGCGATGCATGAACACGCGATAGACGCGCATAAGCGTTGTTCCTAGGCGTTTTCGATTAAGAGTTGGACAGCGGAGGAGAGCCTGTTCCAGCTATCAAGTTCGCGGCCGAGTTGTTTCCTACCCGCACGCGTCAACGAATAAACCTTCGCAGGGCGCCCAAGTTCAGAGTCTTTCCACTCGGCGCGAAGCCAGCCTTGTTGTTCGAGTCGATGTAGTGCGGGATATAAGGAACCCTGGCCGACCGCGAAGACCTCGCCGGAAAGCACTTGAATGCGCTTTGCAACCGCCCAACCATGAAGGGGCCCCGTCGCAATAGTCTTGAGGATCAGGAGATCTAGTGTTCCCTGAAGCAGGTCTGAAGGCTTAGGCATGTTGATACCTCGACTATCGACAATATATCACCTCGACTATCGACAATGCAACAGATCCTGAATGGCTATCGAAGATGTGGCGGGAGGTGAAGCGTCAACCCTTATACCGGCTTTTCCGCCCGATCACTCGCAAACACCCAAACTCACGGCTCCCGGAAAATAGGGCAAGCCGGAAGTAATCCCAGTGTAGCGGCTTGGCGTAGTTCGCCCTGACCCACGCGATCGCCTTTGCCGTCCGTTGGCTCTGATCTCCCAGCGTAGCAATCGCTCGAAGGCGCGCCCCCTCCGGTCCCCAGAGGGCCTCCTGATGACGCTACTCCTCCCTAAGCAGATTTGCCGGATGTATGCGTAAAGCGCGTTGTGCCGGAATATAAATTGCCGCGAGACCCAACACTGCCATCGTTGTGATTACTCCAGCAAACACCAAAGGATCGTGCGGCGTGGCCTGATATACGATCTGTGCCAACAATTGGCTCGCGATCGCGCCTAGCAGCAAACCGGCCACTGACCCAGAAAGCAGGAGAAAGATTGGACGGCCCAGTGCCGAACGCAGCAGTTGGAATGGTTGTGCTCCCAAGGCCACGCGGATGCCAAACTCCTTGATCCGCTTCGAAACCGAATACATCGTCATCCCGAAAACTCCCGTGACAGCAAGCATGGCGGCAAACATACCCATTACTCCGAGGCTCGCGGTCGCTGCTCGCGCGGGAAACAAAACGAACGCCAGTGCATCAGGCCAACTGTGGAACACAAACGGCAAGCTAGGTTCGATTTGCGCGAGTGCCCGTTTGAGTTCCGGTACGATCTCTCCCGGCGTCAGTTGCGACCGGACCACTAAAGAGGTGTCGCTATCGGGATTCTGGTCGAGTGGAAAAAACATTGCTGCCCAGGCCGATTCAGTGAGCGACTCATATTTTCCGTTTTCGACGACACCCACAATCTCATACGGAACCTTATCCGCCGTCATAAACCGGAGGCCGAGAGCCGATTCGTCTCCAAACATGGCCCGCGCAAACCTCTCGTTTACGATGGCGACCTTCGGGGCCTTGGCATCGTCGTGCCAAGTGAAATCGCGCCCCGTCAATAGGCGAGTCCCGGCCGCCTCCAGGTACCCGGGCGAAATAGAGAAATACTTAGCGCCAAATGCACTGTTTGACGTGTGGAAGTCCGTTGTACCAGGCCGATAAACCCGCGTACTGCTTCCACCCGTTCCCAGCGGTGTTTCATCGATGACCCCGACCGCCGAAACGCCCGGAATGCGGCCAACTTCCTCCAGCATGCGCTTCTGAATCAGCGCGGATGAACTCCCAGGATGTCCTCCCATGTGCAAATCGGTCTCTGCCAGTGTCACGCCCTGCGGACTGAAGCCGAGCGGTGCATGGAGCGAACGCTGCATACCGCGCAAAGCCACAAAGGAGGCCGTCACCAGCAAAGTGCAGAGCATGATTTGGACACCCAGGAGAAGATCGCGAAACGCAAAGCGGCGAAAAACAATCGTGCCTGCCGCGCCGCTCTTCATGGCCTGGGAGAAGCTGGTCGCCCAGACTTGTCGCGCGGGAACTAATCCCCATAGGAGTCCGCTTCCCACGGACAGAAGCAGAGCTACCAAGTAGACTCTTAGATCCGGGCTGACGGTCACGTGGATTGGAAATTCCGGAAACGGCTGCCAACGCGTCAACGCGTCCAGCAACGCGGCAGAGAGAATGGTTCCCAGCGAGCCCCCGAGAACGGAAATGAGGATAGCCTCGGCCAGCAATTGTCTGAGGACATGCCACCGGCTGGACCCGATAGCAAGCCGGATAGCCAACTCACGGCTGCGATCCGCCGTACGTGCGGCAAAGAGGCTTGCAAGGTTAGCGCAAGCCGCAAGCAACAAGAGAAATGCCAGCACCGTGACGCTGGCCAGGAAGGACCGAGCCGGTCCGCCGAACTGGTCGCCCATTAGTCCAGCTTTTACCAGCCTCGCACTCAGATCATCGTCTTCGGGATACTGGTGCGCCAGTTCGCGAGCGATGAAGTTGAGGTTATCACTCGCTTGCTGCGCAGTGACGCCAAGCTTCAGCCTTCCCAGAATGAATATGTTGTGCCCTCCGCGCCACGAAAGGAAGTCCGTTCCGTCATAATCCGGCCTCTCAACGATGGGCATCCAGAAATCAGGCCAAATAAATGCCTCGGTTCCATGGAACCCAGCTGGCGCAACTCCGATGACAGTAAACGGGTGCTGGTTTACATCAACTTTGGCTCCCACGATGCTCGCGTTCGAATCGAAATTGCGGCGCCAGAAATCATGGCTCAACACGATATAGGGAGCTGAGTTCGGCCCGTGTTCATCACCTGCGTGAAACATGCGGCCATACGCAGGCTGCACTCCAAGCATGTCAAAATAATTTCCTGAAACTTTGTAGTACCAGCATTTGTACGGGACGTTTCCCGCGCTTAACCCCGCGCTCTCTATCCTGTAAGCTGCCATATCACCGAAAGTCACATTCTTGCTCTGAAAATCCAAGTAGTCAGGATAAGACATGTTGTCGTACCCCTGCGATTGGTGGACCACATTGTATAGGCCCATGGGTTGCGGCACGTCCAGAGGTCTGAGAAGGAGTGAATTCAGCACGCTGAACACAACTACGTTCGCGCCAATTCCCAGAACGAGTGTTACCACGGCGGCGGTCGTAAATGTCGGAGAGCGGCGCAATTGCCGAGCCGCGTCGCGCAAGTCACGCCCGACTGCTTCCAACGCCATCGCGGCGTCAGCAGCAGCGACTCGTTCGCGCATCACCGTTCGATTCCCAAAGCGTATGAGTGCATCGCGGCGAGCCTCATCTGGCGACATTCCCGCGGCAACGTTGTCCGCGGTGCGCATTTCCACGTGCGATCGGATCTCGGCATCAATTTCCCGTTCTAATTTCGAGCGCGAGAACACATTCGCAATTCGGTCAAAAATCGACATGGCTTGCCTCACGCATACCGCAATATGGCGCGAATTCCTTTGACGAGTTGCTCGAAGCTCTTTTCCGCTTTTTGTAACTCTTTTTGTCCGGCAGTCGTCAGCCGGTAATACTTCGCTTGCCGATTCGTGTCCGTCACTTTCCATTCGGACCGAATCCATCCGCTCTGCTCCATGCGGTGCAGGGCAGGATAGAGCGAGCCCTCCTCCACAGACAGCAATTCATCCGACGCTCGCTGGATGTGCAGCACGATTCCGTATCCGTGCAGCTCCCCCATGTGCGATAAGGTCTTCAGAACCAGCAGGTCGAGACTGCCCTGCAGATCATTCCTTGCCATTCGGGCGTACCCCTAGACAACTTGGCCTATGGGCAGAATAGCCCTAGAAGTGGAGGTATGTCAACGGTCTTATCGCCCTGTCGATTTAGTGGGAAGCCCGGAAATCAAGATCAAGCCCGAATCACGGATAAACAGGAAGTAATCGTTGAGAAGTGTTATTTTCTCAGTTGGATTTTTGTTCAGGAGTAAGGAGCTCCGCTTCCGGCTAAGATCTTGGTAGGTCAAGCGGAGGAAGTTAGTTACGGGGCCACACCAACCGCGGAGTAAAGCTCCTGAGGTCTATATAGGACGCCGTCCTTCATCACCAACGACGTCTTTCTGATGTCGCTGATGTTGGCCACCGGATCGCCATTCACGAGCGTGACGTCAGCGAGTTTGCCGGCAGCTATAGAACCGAGATCACCATCCAGCTTCATGATGCGGGCGGCATTAAGCGTGGCATTCTGCAGAACTTTGTTTGCAGGTATGCCGGCCTGGACATCGAGCTCGAGTTCGCGATGTAGGGCGAATCCAGCCATGGAGTCCGTGCCGTCTTCAATTGAAATTCCGGAGCGATAGAGCAGAGCAGTAAGTTCCATCATCTTCGCGAATGACCTACGGTACGTCTGGTCCATTCCTTCGGGCGGTGTCAGGCCCGTGGAGAGCAGGTTGCGGCGGACTTGCGTAGGCAAGCGGCTTGCGATGGGTTGGAAACCGCGAGGAATCTGGCCAGCCCGATTGAGGTACTGATCTTCGAAGATGCTCAAGGTAAGATCGAGCTTGGTGTGGTGATCCTGAAGCAACTTGATGAAGGACTGTACCTGGGGAGAGCTGAGGTCGAGATCGGCGCCGCGTTTTGCAGGTTCGATGATGCGAGCAATGGTATTGGTGTTTTTGATTTCAGGCATGAAATTCAGAATCAGGAAGTTGACGTGTTGGATTTCGTCGTATCCGAGTTCGACGCATTGCGCGGCGGTCATTTCGGCGGGGATGTGGCCGCTGACGCGAAGTCCGTTTTTGTGAGCCTCGTCAATGATCGCGGGCACTAGCTCGGGCTTAACCGAGCTATAGATTTTGATCTGCACGAATCCAAGCCGTTTGTAGTTATCAACTGCGGCACGAGCTTCGGCTTCCGTGGACACGAGGACTTTGGTTGGACCCTGGAAAGGACCACGACCGTCGATCAGTCCAGCCAGGACGATGCGCGTTCCCAACTCCTTGCCTTCCTCGATGCGCTTGCGGCGGGCCAGCAGCAAATCGGCG
>Ga0210407_10003635_pt1 | contig 12436 bp, 14 predicted proteins | sample IncBWC27MmetaG_FD_150860 | JGI IMG/M metagenome (GOLD analysis project Ga0210407, IMG submission 150860) | Forest soil microbial communities from Barre Woods Harvard Forest LTER site, Petersham, Massachusetts, United States - Inc-BW-C-27-M | ecosystem: Environmental > Terrestrial > Soil >... | reverse complement strand
CGCTAACCCAAAGTTTCGACCAGCCGGTGCAATGCCTCGGCCGTTGATTCGCTGTCGGAGACCAGCGCCAGGCGGATATAGCCTGCGCCGGGATTGAAACCGTCACTCTGTTGCCGCGCCAGATAGCTGCCCGGGATCACGCGTACCCCGGCATCCCTGTAGAGCTTCACCGTCGTTGCCTCGTCGCCGCCATGCGCCGACACGTCGAGCCAGACGCAGAACCCGCCGGCCGGACGTTCGTAGCCATAGCGGCCCGCGAGGATCTGATCGGCAAGATCGAACTTGATCCGATAGAGCTTCCGGTTCTCCTCGACATGCGTCTCGTCGCCATAGGCTGCGACCGCAACCTGCTGCAGCGGCATCGGCACCTGCGGCGCGGCGACATTGCGCAGCTCGTGGAAGGCATTCAGGAACTTCCTGTCGCCGGCCGCGAAGCCGACGCGCATGCCGGGCAGGTTCGAGCGCTTCGACAAGGATTGGAACACGACGACGTTGGTGAAATCCGGACCGGCGCATTCCAGCGCGCTGCCGGGAGCATGCCGTGTGTAGATTTCGGAATAACACTCATCGCTCAGGATGACGAAACCGAAGCGGTCGGCGAGCTGTTTCAGCCTGCGGAAATAATCGCGAGACGCTACGGACCCCTGCGGATTGGCGGGCGAGGCGATGTAGATGGCAACGGTTCGCGCGAGCGTCATGTCATCGAGCGCGTTCAGATCGGGCAGAAAGCCGTTGGCGACGGTGGTCGGCAGATAGATCTGCTCGCAGCCGGCGGCGCGGGCGCCCGCGCCATAGGCCGGATAGAACGGATTGGGCATCAGGATCGCAGGCCGCCCGCGGCGCTCGCCGACGTAGCGTACGGCTGTCAGCGCTGCGAAAAACAGGCCCTCGCGGCTGCCGTTCAGGACCAGGACCTCGCTTTCAGGATCGACCGGCCTTGGAAGCTGAAACCGTCCGGACAACCATCCGGCGACGGCTTGCCGGAACGGCTCGATACCCTTGGCGAGCGGATAGCGTCCGAAATCGGCGATGTGCTGCGCCAGAACCGGCCCGACAAAATCGGGCAACGGATGCTGAGGTTCGCCCAACGACAATGTGATCAGGGGCTTGCCGGGCTTGTAAGGCGCCAAGAGCTCCGTCGTTCGCGCAAAGGGCGAGCGTTCGCTATCCGGATGGCCGGCGCCCTGCGGCACGCGGGATGGAATAGTCATTGCCATAATTCAAAACGCCAGCACTCTCGAGGCCGTCATCGCCTCCGGGCTGATCCGGGTGCGGGATCCAATCACCATAGATAAGGCGAGGTTAAGACGCGATTAACCATCGACAAAGGTAGACAATTCATCCGGTAATACCCTATGCTCAGGTGGTATTACCTTGGACGAAACATCATGGCAACCACCGTGACAAGTAAAGGGCAGGTGACCATTCCCAAGCCCGTCCGGGATCATCTCGGGCTCAGCCCGGGAAGCCGGGTCACGTTCCGGCTCGCGGCAGATGGCAGTGTCGTTATCGAAAAGGCGGACGGAACGCGGCAACCGAGCCGGTTCGCCAAGCTGGTTGGAATAGCCGGACCTGGCCCAACCACGGACGAGATCATGTCAGCGACCAGGGGCGAATAGAGCATTTTCGAGGGAAGCGGGTACCGGTACGCGTGAAGAAAACGCGTCAAAACAAATGGCTAGAGCCTCCGTTCCGATTCAATCGGAAGGGCTCTAGCCTGTGACGCTGGTCGATTCCAACGTCTTGCTGGATATTTTCACCAGGAGTCCGAAATGGTGGGGGTGGTCGCTGATGAAGTTGGAAGCGGCTGCATTGCGCGGGCCTCTTCTCATCAACGACGTGATCTACGCGGAAACTTCCATCCGTTTCGAAGCGATCGACGATTTTGACGCGGCGGTCGACGAAGCTGGCCTCACATTAGCGCCGATTCCAAGAGCCGCTTTGTTTCGTGCCGGCAGGGCATTCACTCAATATCGAAGTGCTGGCGGCATTCGAACCGGGGTGCTTCCAGACCTCTTTATCGGCGCCCATGCAGAAGTCGAGCAATTGCACCTGCTCACACGCGACGCGCGGCGCTATCGCAGCTATTTTCCCGCTGTTGCCCTGATCGCGCCTGATACGCCGGACTAGAGCGCTCGCTGCAGCCGACGTTTGAACCCGGCGCTCCCTAGAAATCCGGTGCGACGGTGCTTTCCGACGCGGACGGAGCTGCCACAAAAAGAAAGGGGCTCCAACTTGCGCTGGAGCCCCTCAACGGTCAGGGCATTGCCGGGTATGTGCCCAAACCGTAGGTCTGGAACGCGGCCTTGATTGCCGCGTCCCGGGAGGAATTACATATTGTAGGCGCGCTCCGTATGCTCAGTGATGTCGAGGCCTTCCCGTTCGGTCTCGACATTGGCGCGCAGGCCAACGATCACATCGACAACCTTGTAGAGGATCGCCGAGCCAATGCCCGACCACAGCAGCGTGGTGCCGACGCCCCAGCATTGCGAGATCATCTGCGCAGTGAAGTCGTAATCGGCGATCTTGCCCACGGTGTAGTCCATGATGCCGGTGCCGCCGAGCGCGGGGTTGACCAAGATGCCGGTGCCGAGCGCGCCGGTGATGCCGCCGACGCAGTGGACGCCGAACACGTCAAGCGCGTCATCGTAGCCGATTGCATTCTTCACCACGGTGCAGAAGAACAGGCAGACCACGCCGACCACGAGACCGAGCACGATCGCGCCCATCGGGCCGGAGTAGCCGGCCGCAGGCGTGACAGCGACGAGGCCCGCCACAGCGCCGGACAGCGCGCCGAGCACCGAGGGGTGACCCTTGATGATCCACTCCGCGAACATCCACGACAGCGCCGCCGCCGCGGTTGCGACGAAGGAGTTGGTCATGGCAAGCGCGGCGCCGCCGTTGGCTTCGAGGTTGGATCCGGCGTTGAAGCCGAACCAGCCGACCCAGAGCAGCGAAGCGCCGATCATGGTCATGGTCAGCGAGTGCGGCGCCATCAGATCCTTGCCATAGCCGGTGCGCTTACCGATCAGGAGCGCACCGACAAGGCCCGCGATGCCGGAATTGATGTGCACCACGGTGCCGCCGGCGAAGTCGATGGCGCCCTTCTTGAAGATCCAGCCTGCATCGGCGTTGACTTCGTCGAGCTTGGCTTGCGCCGCGGCCTTCGCCGCCGCATCACCTGCAGCCGCGAGCGCCTTGGCCGCATCGGAGATCGCGTCCGGACCGGCCCAGTACCAGACCATGTGGGCGATCGGGAAATAGATTAGCGTCACCCAGAGCGGGATGAAGAGCGCGACAGCCGAGAACTTGGTGCGTTCGGCGAACGAGCCGACGATCAGGCACGGCGTGATCGCCGCGAAGGTCATCTGGAAGCAGACGTAAACCAGTTCCGAGATGTTCGCGTCGACGCTGAAGGTCGCGGCCTTGGAATCACTCGTCACACCCATCAGGAAGGCTTTCGAGAAACCGCCGATGTAATCGGAGCCGCCAGTGAAGGCGAGGCTGTAGCCGTACAGCGCCCAGATCACGGTGACGATGCAGACCGTGTAGAACACCTGCATCAGGACCGAGAGCATGTTCTTGGAACGAACCAGGCCGCCGTAGAACAGCGCCAGGCCGGGAATGGTCATCAACAGCACCAGCACTGTCGATGTCAGCATCCAGGCATTGTCTCCTTTATTGACGGTGGGCTCCGCGTAGGCAGCGGTCGCGGCGAACAGGCCGACTGCGAGGGCCGCCAAACCCACGCGATAGGGCCGCTTAAACGTCATTGTCTATTACTCCTGATTGGTAAGGTGTGAGCGCGAATCAAAGGGCCGCGGCGTCGGACTCGCCGGTGCGGATGCGAACCGCGTGTTCGAGATTGATGACAAAGATCTTGCCGTCGCCGATCTGGCCGGTTTTGGCTGCCGATGTGATCGCGTCGATGGTTTTGTCGACCTGGTCGGCTGCGATTGCAACTTCGATCTTGATCTTGGGCAGGAAGCTCACCGCATATTCAGCACCGCGGTAGATTTCCGTATGACCTTTCTGGCGGCCATATCCTTTGACTTCGGTCACCGTGAGACCGTGAACGCCGATGGCGGTCAGGGCGTCCCGGACTTCTTCGATCTTGAATGGCTTGATGACTGCCATAACAATTTTCATGGGTCCTATCCCCGCTTGAGCCCGGTACGGACGTGACCAGGCATTCTCGACTGAGGTTCACCACGCAGCGAGAGAGGAATGTCACGACGCGGGCACAGCCGGCCCGCTAGAATCAAATGCCGTGCCAGATCAGCCCGTATTGCCTAACGGATTATGAACGCGCGCCTTTTCGCGTTTTGCGCGAGCACACCGAATCTGCGCTATTCGGTCGCGCCTACGCTTTAATCAGGTCTGCCTAAAGGGAGTGCAGATCAGCGTCCGATCACATTGATGCCCATCGGGAAAGCACCGCAAAGGTATCACGATAGGCATCGTCGGCATTCGCCATCCGAATTGCCTCGTCATGCGGTTCCCGCGCAAGAAGACGACCACGTGGCGCGTGCTGTCGGTGGCCGTCGCCGTCGCACGGGGAGTGACCGGTAATGTTCAGAGCGCGTCGCTGTCGGTTTCGCCGGTGCGAATCCGCCGCGCATGATCGATCGGCGTCACGAAGATCTTGCCATCGCCGATCTGGCCGGTGCGTGCATGCGCGGTGATGACCTCGACCGCCCTCTCGGCGAGGTCGGAAGCGACCGCGATTTCGATCCGCAGCTTGGGCAGGAAATTCACGACATATTCGGCACCGCGGTAAATTTCGGTGTGACCTTTCTGGCGCCCATAGCCCTTGACCTCGGTGACGGTCATGCCGTGCACGCCGATCGCTGTCAGCGCGTGACGGACCTCATCAAGCTTGAAAGGTTTGATGATCGCGACGACGAGTTTCATGGCTGCCCCTTCGATTTTCCCGGATTTCTCGGCCGGGTCGCCCCGCACCGTACTGTTTTCATTCTAGGCAAATGGCATAAAAAACTTGCAGCGTTAAGCGGAAACATTCGGCAGCCAGGCCGGCCCGGCCCTGTACAGGGTGGTGAGTCATCCGCCACAATATGGTTTTCCGGCGCGGATTGAGCCGTCAGCATGGTTGGGGGCAAAATGTCTAATCGATCCTGGTTTTTTGCTGCCAGCGGCCAACAGCAAGGCCCGTACCCGGAAGAGCAGTTCCACGATCTGATCGCGCATGGGACGGTCGGAACGGAAACCTTGGTCTGGACGGAGGGGATGGCCGGCTGGCAGAAGGCCGGCGAGATTCCCGGCCTGTTTGCTGGCGGCGCCGTTCCGCCGGCGATCCCACAAACGGGCGGAGCGGTTGTCAGCGGCGATACCTCCGGCGGGCCGCTCTCGATCGAACTCGCGCTGTGGCCCCTCCTCGGCCGGACGATCCTGTTCGTCATCGGTATGCTGTTGGTGATCCCAGCGCCCTGGGTGGCCGTGAGTTTCTATCGCTGGGTGGCGTCACGCGTCGTCGTGCCGGGCCGGCCGAATTTTGCCTTCACCGGCCAGGTCCGCGACATCTGGTATGCATTCGTCCTGCTGGCGCTCTGCAGCTATGCGGGAGCGACCGACTACGTCTCGCTGCGGTTGATCCTGATTCCGGTCGAGGCATTTCTGTCGTGGACGATCATCAGGTGGATCGCGACGAATCTCAGCTCGAACGGACAACAGCTTCCGATAAGTTTCGAGGGCAGCGCGCTCGGCTATATCGGCTGGTATGTGCTGATGTTTCTGTCCTTCATCACCGTCATCGGCTGGGCCTGGGTGGTGACGGCCTGGATGCGCTGGATCTGCCGCAATGTGGCCGGCACGCACCGTGAGATCCTGTTCAAGGCGTCCGGACTGAACGTGCTGTGGCGAACCATCGTGTTCGTGGTCGCCTGCGCGTTCCTGATCCCCATTCCGTGGGTGCTGCGCTGGTATGCGCAGTGGTACGTCTCGCAATTCGAACTGGCGCCGCGAACGGCTATTGCGGACGCGTGATGCGATCATCACGCGATACGATCGCTTGATACGATCAAGTCATACGATCACTCACACGATCACTTGCGCTCGCGTACCGAGCCTTCCTGGGCGACCGATGCCACGAGCGTGCCGTCCGGCTTGAAGATCAGGCCGCGGGTCAGCCCGCGGCCGCCTTGCGCGCTCGGCGAATCCTGCGCATAGAGCAGCCATTCATCGGCGCGGAACGGCCGGTGAAACCACATCGCATGATCGAGGCTTGCCGGCATCATCCGCTTGTCGAACAGCGTGCGGCCGTAGCGCGCCATCACCGCGTCGAGCAGCAAAAAATCCGAGGCATAGGCGAGCGCGCACATATGCAGCGCCGGATCGTCAGGCAGTTTCGCCGCGGTGCGGATCCAGACATGGATGCGGCCGTCGTCGATCGTCTGGCCGAAATAGCGGCCGAGCTCGACCGGGCGCAGTTCGATGGGTCGGTCCGATTCGTAATAGCGGCGGATGAAATCCGGCATCTCGCGGAACATCGGCTGCTTTGCGACCTCTTCGGCCGTAAGTTTTTCCGGCGGCGGCACGTCCGGCATCGGGTCCTGGTGATCGAAACTGCCCTGCTCGTCGGCATGAAACGACACCATGATGGAAAAGATCGCGTTGCCATGCTGGATCGCGGTGACGCGCCGCGTCGAATAGCTCCTGCCGTCGCGCAGGCGCTCGACCTGATAGATGATCGGAATCTGCGGATCGCCGGGCAGGATGAAATAACAATGCAGCGAATGCGGCAGCCGGCCCTCGACGGTGCGGCACGCCGCAACCATCGCCTGCCCGATCACCTGTCCGCCAAAGACCCTTTGCCAGCTCGTCTTCGGGCTGTTGCCGCGGAACAGGTTGACCTCCAGCGGCTCAATATCGAGGATGGCGAGAAGGTCGATCAGGCTCTTGGACATTAGCGGCGCTTTCAATTTCCCGGTGTTCCAGGCGCGCCGGCCTGCGCAAGGTTCCTTTTCCCGCTTGAATCGGGATTTTCGGCTCCGCTGGCCTGGCGCGTGCCCCGCAACAGCGGCGGCTGGGACTTGTTTCGTAACCCTGTTTCGCCCAGCTATAATCTGGTAGCAAGCAGAGTCTCGTGACGAGCGGATATCGGTCTCCATGTCGGCCCAGCGAAGCATAGTCATCGGCGGCGGCGCGTTTGCGGGGCTGGCACTCGCGCTCGCCTTGCGCCAGGGGCTCGGCGGCGACGTTTCGGTCATTGTGGCCGATCCGGCGCTCGCAGTCCGGCCGAGCCGTGATCCGCGCGCGACCGCCATCGTCGCCGCATGCCGGCGGCTGTTCGAGACGCTCGGCGTCTGGGGCGAAGTCGCGGACTCCGCGCAGCCGATTCTCGACATGGTGATCACCGATTCCCGGCTGGAGGATGCGACGCGGCCGGTGTTCCTGACCTTCACCGGCGATGTCGCGCCGGGCGAGCCCTTCGCCCACATGGTCGAGAACCGCCATCTGATCGACGCGCTGGCGAAGCACGCCGAGGCCTGCGGCGTCGATCTCAGGGCCACCGCGGTGTCCAGCTATGACTCGCATCCTGACGGTATCGATGTGAGGCTGGCTGATGGCAGCGTCATCGCGGCCAGTCTGCTGGTCGCCGCCGATGGTGCGCGCTCCAGGCTCAGGGAGCGCGCCGAGATCGTGACCCATGGCTGGGACTATGACCAATCCGGCATCGTGGTCACCGTCGGACATGAACGCGACCATGGCGGCCGCGCCGAGGAGCATTTCCTGCCCGCGGGTCCCTTCGCCATTCTGCCGCTGACTGGGAAACGTTCCTCGCTGGTGTGGACCGAGAAGCGCACCGAGGCCGCGCGCATCGTGGCCCTCGGCGAAGACGAATTCCACGGCGAGCTCGAACGCCGCTTTGGCCTTCATCTCGGCGAGATCAAGGCTCTCGACAAGCCGCGCGCTTTTCCGCTGTCCTATTTCGTCGCGCGTTCTTTCATCGGCGAGCGGCTGGCGCTGGTCGGCGACGCCGCGCATGTGATCCATCCGATCGCGGGACAGGGGCTTAATATGGGCTTGCGGGACGTGGCCGCGCTTGCCGAGGTCATCGTCGACGCGGCGCGGCTTGGCACCGACTTCGGGCAGGCCGATGTGCTCGAGCGCTACCAGCGCTGGCGGCGGTTCGACACCATGGCGATGGGGCTTGCCACCAATTCGCTGAACTTCCTGTTTTCGAATCGATCGACGGTCTTGCGCGCCGTGCGCGATATCGGTCTTGGCCTGGTCGATCGCATCCCGCCGCTGAAGGACATGTTCATCCGCGAGGCCGCCGGCCTGTCGGGCGAGGTGCCGCGGCTCCTGAAAGGCGAAGCGCTGTAGATCGATATTGACGTCGTCCTGGCGAACGCGAGGACACACAACCACCGGCGATCATGATCGGACGTCTTTTCTCGGCGCATGCGTTCCTGGCGAGGCCACAGGAAGCGCCATCAGCGCCTTCGTCATTGCGCACATGGACAGAGGATCACTCGATCTTGCGCGCCTCTTCCGGCAGCATGATCGGGATGCCGTCGCGAATCGGGTAAGCGAGCTTCGCCGCGCGCGAGATCAGTTCCTGCCTGCTCGCGTCATATTCCAACGGTCCCTTGGTCAGTGGACAGACGAGGATTTCAAGGAGTTTTGGATCGACGGTGTTTTCGAGGCGTTCGGGCGTGGCACTCATGGTTGTTCTCCGGCTTATCCGCACCCCTAGCACATAACAGCGAACCCTGTCGCCACGCCCTTATGATGGCGAAGTGATGCGGGTCAACTCATTGAGCAGAGCTTCTTGCTGTGGCTTCGCAAGCGGCTTGTCGGACAATGCGAAGCCGATAAACGTCCAATAGAGGATTCGCGCGCGAGCCTGCGCGGTCTCGCGCGAAAAGCCCGCATCGCGAAGCAGGCTTTCGACATAATCCAGTCGCCTTCGGTCGATCGCCTGCACCGCGTTTCGCGCTGTGGAATCGACCGTCGCCCAGCTCCGAATCGCCCGTTCCAGCGCCAGCTTGCCGGAGAAGGCCTGGCGCAGCAACACGGGCAGCGGGCTCTCGTCACCCGCGATGGCCTCGAGATCGGCGATGATCTCCTCGGCGGCAACCTGGCGCCAATAGTTCAGGATCGCGGCGTGAAACGCGCCGATATCGGCAAAATGCCAATAGAAGCTGCCGCGCGACACGCCCATTGCCTTCGCCAGCGGCTCGGCCTTGAGCGCCGTGAAGCCGCTCGCCGCGAGCGTCTTCAGACCCTGGTTCAGCCAGTCCTGCACAGAGAGTTGATCAGTCATGACGAGGTGACCATACATCACTGTATTGACAGGCGCCAGCACCGGAGGATACACCATACGTAACTTTATGGAGAGCATCATGCGCGATATTCTGCTGCAATGTTCCGGGCTTGCCGCGATCGTCGCCGCAATCATTCACGGCGTGCTCGGCGAGACCAAAGTGTTTCCGCGCACGACCATCGAGCCACCGCGCCTGCGCACGCTGATTCGGTTGGTCTGGCAGGCCTCGACGGTGGCCTGGATCGGCGGGGGCGTTTTGCTCGTGGCCGCGCCCTGGATGGCGTCGGATCAGGCTCGGCATTGGATCGTCGCAAACATGGCTTTCGTGTTCGCCTTCGCCGCGCTCGCCAACGCCTGGGCGACGCGCGGGCGGCATTTCGGCTGGATGGCGCTGAGCGCCGTTGTGGCGATGGCGGTCGCGGGCTATTAGAGCGTTTTCGTGGATATTGGTTCGCGTGAAGAAAACGCATCAAAACAAGAGTCTCGGCTCCGATTCAATCGAAATGGAGGCTCTAGCTATTGCAGCGGCGGATCGCCGCTGGTGCGCTTCTTGGCGAGGTCCATCTCGGTGACGGCGATCAGGATCTCGGCGCGGGTCTTGAGGTCCGGCGCTTCGAGCATCGCCTGTTTCTCCGCCGGACCATAGGGCGACATCATGGCGAGCGCGTTGACTAGCGCCTCATTGGGTGCGCTCTCGACTCCCGCCCAATCGACCTTGAGATTGTTGGCCTTCAGGAAATCGGTCAGCACCGCCAACAGTGCCTCGCGATTGACGGCCTCCTCGCCCTTGCGTGCCGTGAAATCGCCGATGAACGGAAAATAATCCACCCTGCATTGCCGATAAGGCGTCAGCACCGACATTTCCTCGAGCACCTTGAAGCGCGCGACGCCGGTCAGCTCGAGGATGTAGCGGCCGTCGCCGGACTCGGCGAACTGCGTGATGCGGCCAACACAGCCGACGCGAAACAGCGCTGGCCGTTCCTCATTGCGCGAGTGAGTGACGTCAGGCTGAATCATGCCGATCAGCCGATGGCCGTCGCGAAACGCGTCATCGACCATGGCGAGATAGCGCGATTCGAAGATGTTCAACGGCATCTGCCCGCGCGGCAGCAGCAGCGCACCGGGCAGCGGGAACACAGGGATCACCTCAGGAAGTTCGGCAGGCCCGCGATATTCGGCGTTGATCGGCATCCGATGCCTCGTTTCCGAAATTCGTGAACTCTCGGACGCATCCCCTAGCGGTCAATGAGGAGAACGAGGGGCACTCTATAATTTATCTCAGCGCCACTATCGATTGAAGTGGCGATCACGTCAGTTTTCGATGCGAACGCGGCTTCGTCCTTGCAGGAAAGGTCAAAGTCGCCGCAGCTTGCGATCCGGTCACGCGAACAGAATCGTCGACAGCCGCTTGCGTCCCTCGACGGTTGCCTCATCAGTGCCGCCCCACGCGTCGAAAAGCTGCACCAATTGTTTGCGCGCGCCGTCTTCGTTCCATTTGCGATCGCGCTTGACGATTTCGAGCAGATGATCGGTTGCCTCGCGGCGCTTGCCCACTGCGTTCAGCGCGGTCGCTAGATCGAAGCGGGCCTGAAGATCGAGCGGATTTGCGGCAACTTTCTGCTCAAGCGCGGCGGCTGGGCCGACCGACTTGGCCTGTTCCGCAAGCTCAATTGAAGCCTGCACGGCCTTCACCGCGGCATCGCTGCGTTTGGACTCCGGCACCATCGCGAGCGTCTCCTTGGCCTGCTCGATGGCGCCTGTCGCGACATAGCATTTGGCGAGTCCCGCCAGCGCCGCGATGTTGGAGGCATCGAGGGCCAAGACCTCCGCATAGATTTGCGACGCAGCCACCGCATCGCCCTCAGCTAGAACCGCGTCGGCCTCCTTCAGGATCTCCGCGATATTTGGCCCGCCCGCGGCCGGAACGCCTTTGGTGACCTTTTCGATGAACGCGTTGACCTGGCTCTCGGGGATCGCCCCCATGAAATAGTCGGCCGGCTGCCCGTTGACGAAGGCAACCACCGCCGGGATTGACTGCACTCCCATCTGTTCCGGGATCGCAGGATGCTGGTCGATATTCATCTTGACGAGCTTCACCCTGCCCTTCGCAGTGCGAACCGCCTTTTCGAGCAACGGCGTGAGCTGTCGGCACGGGCCACACCAGGGCGCCCAGAAGTCGATCAGCACCGGTTGGCGCTTGGACTCCTCAATGACGTCCTTCATGAAGCTCTGGGTGGTGGTTTCCTTGATTAAATCGGGCGCGGCCTGCGGCGCCGCTCCGTTGGTGCCCTGCTCTACGATCGTCACGCCAATCCTCGTGCCTGTCTGGAACGGTGCCGCCCTGCTCGCGCGGCCCGAAATGGGCTTCACAAAGTGTCGATCCTTAAGTGGCAGTTTGCGCGAAAATTTCAATCGGTTCAAAGACCATCTAGGCCGGTCGACGAGGAGCCCGGAGGTCGCGGCCCGCCGCGCCAGGTCGACGCTGCCGTCGTCGGGGCCTCGCTCGCCGGTATACAGCTGGTAACGGCCCCATGACAGCCCTGTCGTTCAGCGGTTGGCCTCTGAAAATCGTATGTGATTTCAACAGCTACCCGCTCTGGCCGCGCGTGGCGCTGGCGAAAGCGGGATCGAGGACGGCAAGACCGTACTTTATAGCGTTTTCGAGCGAAGTGGGTACCGGTTCGCGTGAAGAAAACGCGTCAAAACAAGGGACTAGAGCCTCCGTTCCGATTCAATCGGAACGGAAAAGGCTCTAGCGGGACGTCAAATCTGGCAGCAGCTCAAGGCGCTGTTCGATGCTGAACACGCGCAAACCTGCGAATCTCGCGGCCTGGCGTCGCGGCCGGTCGGATGCGCAGGTTCCGTGCAATGCCGGAACCGGTAACGGATAGCGGCGAAATCGAAGCGATTCTCCCGACATTTCGCCGTTATGCTGCGACGAGCCAGCGTCGATTCGACAGGTCACGCGGCTGTTGCATTCACCGGCGGCATTTGGCATAGCTCTCCCTCGATGGCGTCGTCAGACCGCCAGCGCTTTCGGATGCGGGTGTAGCTCAGTGGTAGAGCACGACCTTGCCAAGGTCGGGGTCGAGGGTTCGAGCCCCTTCGCCCGCTCCAGATTTCTTTGTAATCTGAATAACTTCCGAC
>Ga0210407_10003634_pt1 | contig 12439 bp, 14 predicted proteins | sample IncBWC27MmetaG_FD_150860 | JGI IMG/M metagenome (GOLD analysis project Ga0210407, IMG submission 150860) | Forest soil microbial communities from Barre Woods Harvard Forest LTER site, Petersham, Massachusetts, United States - Inc-BW-C-27-M | ecosystem: Environmental > Terrestrial > Soil >... | reverse complement strand
AGTTTTCGGCAAAGCGCCGGAAAAAGTGGCGCGCGTTTACGAAATTGTCCGCAAAGCGCAAGATGCGGCACTCGATGCAGCTCGCGCCGGACGGCTTTCGGGCACGGTGGATGACGCCGCGCGCAAGGTGATCACCGACGCGGGGTATGGACCGGACTACAAGTTTTTCACGCATCGGCTGGGACACGGGATTGGGCTGGATGGCCACGAGCATCCGTACCTTGTACGTGGAAGCAAGACGGTGCTTGAGCCGGGGATGACATTTTCGAATGAGCCGGGGATCTACATTCCGGGTGAGTTCGGGCTGCGATGCGAAGACGATATGGTGATTGCGGCGGAGGGGCCGGCGCGGCTTTTGACTTCGAGGTTCGCGGTTTCGCTGGAAAAACCACTGGGATAGCGCAACCGAAAAGCGGTCCGCCTGAAAGGAGGCCCCTACGAATTCCCCTATTCGAGTTGCAGAGAGTGAAGCTAGCCGGTATGGGCGGCGCAGAAATCCACGATGCGCTGCTCGGCCCAGAAACGCTCGCTTCCGGAGTGTTTCGATATGAAAGCGCAATGACCGCCGTGCTGGGGCGCGACAAACTGGATGGCGGGATTCTCACTGATTCTGGCTGCCAGGAACGAAGCGTAGGGGACGAAGGGGTCATCCTGCCCAGTGATCATGAGCATAGGCACGCGGATTTGGGCGGCGACGCGTTTCGCGCCGACGTTGTCGTAATAGTCTTGCGCGTCACGATAGCCGAATTGCGGGGCGGTGATGACGTCGTCGAATCGACGGACGGTTCGGATGGGTCCCAGTCCGGCAATGGGGTAGCGCTCCGGAAACAGCTTATGCTTTCTGGCGTAGCGGGACATGAGGCCCTTCACGAAACGGCGCTGGTAGGGATAGTTGTCCACGCGCTCGAGCGCGTCGGCGCAAGCGCCGAGGTCCAGGGCGGGGCAGACCACGCAGACACCGCGCAACGCCTTCGGCACAGCGGCGCCGAACTCTCCGGCCATCTTGCTCACCAGGTTTCCGCCCATCGAGTAGCCGGCAAAGAAGATCTGCTCGAAACCGTCAACATTTGACAGTTCTTCGAAGACGCTGCGGTAGTCTCCGCTCATCCCAGAGTTATACAAGGTGGGCGTCAAGGCTTCGGCGCCGCCGCAATTCCGCTGGTTCATGCGCACGACGTGGAAGCCACGATGAAAAGCCTTTTCCGCGATGCCGCGGACGTAGTTCGAATCGCTCGAACCTTCGAGTCCATGCACGACAACGATGACAGGAGAGTCCTTGGGTTTGCCGGGTTGCCAGTGACAATGCCCGAGCAGTCGCGATTCGGTGTCCACCTGGAAAAGCCGGGCTTCGGCGGGCGGGATGTCGAACCGCCGTGGCACAAAAGCCGAGACAATGGTCATCACGTGGCCATTTTTCAGAAGCGGGTGGGGCTCGAATGGCGGAACTGAGGTCAGCATCTCAAGAATGGGTGACGAATGAGGATAGCAGACTATTGGCGGCCCAACTTGACCGGAATCGCGTTGGCCCTTAGAATTGAAGATTCACGGTGATGCATTTTTTCAATCTGATGAAATTATCTGACAGCCCAGCGGGCACCCGCTGGGCTGCGCTGCTTTATGGCGCCGGATTGCACGCGCCCAATTTTTTTGTGTGAGGCTGGAATGATGGATGGTTCGATTCCCGAAGGTCTTACTTTTGACGATGTGCTGCTTTTGCCGGGGCGGTCGGCCGTGCTGCCGACGGAGGTGGACACCGCGACGAAGTTCGCGCGTAAGCTGACGATCAACATCCCGCTGGCCTCGGCGGCAATGGATACGGTGACGGAGTCACGGCTGGCCATCGCTATTGCAAGGCAAGGCGGCATCGGAATGGTGCACCGCAACATGCCGATTGATCGGCAAGGCGAGGAAGTCGACCGGGTGAAACGCTCGGAAAGCGGCATGATCGTGGATCCGGTGACGATTTCGCCGGACATCACACTGCGGCAGGCGCTGGAAATCATGAACAAGTACAAGATTTCCGGCTTGCCGGTGACGCGCGGCTCGCGGCTGACGGGGATTTTGACCAACCGCGACCTACGATTCGAGAAGAATCACGCGCAACTGGTCGGCTCGGTGATGACGAAAGACAATCTGGTGACCGTGCCGGTGGGCACGACGCTGGAAGAAGCTGAGCGCATCCTGCAAAAACACCGCATCGAGAAGCTGCTGGTCGTGGACCAGGACTTCAACCTGAAGGGGCTCATTACCGTTAAAGACATTCAGAAGAAGTTGGAGTACCCGCGTGCGGCGAAGGACGAGCACGGCCGATTGCGCGTGGGCGCCGCCGTAGGCGCAACGGGCGATTTTCTGGAGCGAGCCGTGGAGATGTCGAAAGCGAAAGCCGACGTGCTGGCCATCGATACGGCGCACGGCCACTCCGAACGTGTGATGGAAGCGATCAAGGCGATTCGGCAACGGTTGCCCGAGATGCAGCTTGTGGCCGGCAACGTGGCTACTTACGAAGGCGCGAAGGAATTGATTTCGCTGGGCATCGACGGGCTGAAGGTCGGCATCGGACCAGGATCGATCTGCACAACGCGCGTGGTTACCGGCGCAGGCGTGCCGCAACTGACCGCGATCATGGAGGCGTCGAGAGCCACGAAGGGCACGGACGTGGCCATCATTGCCGACGGCGGCATCAAGTATTCGGGCGACATTTCGAAAGCGCTCGCGGCTGGGGCATCGTGCGTGATGATCGGGAGCCTTTTTGCCGGCACGGAAGAATCTCCAGGAGAAACCATTCTCTATCAGGGTCGCACGTTCAAGTCCTATCGCGGGATGGGTTCGACCGGCGCGATGGAATCGGGCTCAGACCGCTACGCGCTGGTTCAGGACAGCGACGAACGAGGCAAGTCCGTGCCTGAGGGTGTCGAAGGACGCGTGCCCTACAAGGGCCAGTTGGGAGCTCTGACGGATCAGCTTGTCGGCGGATTGAAGAGCGGAATGGGCTACGTTGGCGCAGCAACGTTAAAGGAGTTTCAGGAGAAGAGCCGGTTCGTTCGAATCACCGCGGCGGGATTGCGCGAGAGCCACGTGCACGACGTCATTATCACGAAGGAAGCGCCAAACTATCGGATGGAATAAGCGCGCATCGAATAGAACCGCTTTCGTTAGTGTGAAGAAAGAGAGAGAAGGAGCCGATTCTTAGTGGCAGGTCTCCAGCCTTGGCGCAATCCGCGCCCCGCCCCCCAATTGCCAGAGATTCAAGCGCGCTTGCGGCCGCCGCGAGTGCCCGCCTGGGTGCGCGCCTGGTGGCCGGGCGTGGCATGGGCGTGCTTCATCTTCTCGATGTCCACAGACACGTTTTCCTCGGAACACACCGGCTCGGTCCTGAGACCCATCCTGCTCTGGCTGGTTCCTTCCCTGACCGCTAACCAATTCGAACTCATTCACCATCTCATCCGCAAGTGCGCACACTTCACGGAATATTTTATTTTTTGTCTGTTGCTTTATCGCGGCGTGCGTGGGAACCGCAAAGGGTGGCGCTGGACGTGGGGCCTCGCGGCACTCTTCTGTGCCGCTGGATACTCGGCCCTGGATGAAATTCACCAGGCGTTCGTCGCCAGCCGAACGGCCTCGCCTTACGATTCCCTGCTCGATTCGACCGGCGCATTCGCCGCTCTTGTCGCGCTGTGGATGTGGTTGCGCTTCCGGAATCGGCCGGCCACGGTCTCATAGTCGGGAGCAAGTTTACGTTGTAATGAGACATGTGACTATTGGCTGCTATAGTACGAGTGTGAATCCTATTGAGACAGACACGCTGGCCAAGCGATTCGGACGCGTCCACGCTCTGGAGGGACTGAGTTTTTCCGTTTCCCAAGGAGCAGTCCACGCGCTAGTCGGTCCGAACGGAGCCGGGAAAACCACGCTAATCAAGATCCTGATGAACATTTTCCGGGCTTCCAGCGGGAGCGCTTCGATTCTTGGAGTGGATTCCAAGAAAATTTCTGGCAAAGCCTTTGCTTCGATCGGCTACGTCTCTGAAAACCAGCAACTACCTGGCTGGATGCGCGTCGGGGCTTTTCTTGAATATCTGCGCCCGTTCTATCCGACGTGGGACACGCAACTCGAGGCGCAGCTTGCCCAAATGTTTGATCTGCAGCTCGACCGGAAACTTAAACAACTCTCGCGTGGAATGCGCATGAAGGCTGCGCTGGCCAGCGCGCTGTCGTTTCGCCCCAAGCTGATCGTGCTAGATGAACCGTTCAGCGGGCTGGATCCGATGGTGCGCGACGAGTTGGGGAAGGCGCTTGTGAATCGCGCCGTGGACTCGACGATTTTCCTGTCCTCTCATGATTTGGCCGAAATGGAGGGCTTTGCAACGCATGTAATGTTCCTGGATGCCGGACGAATACAGCTTTGCGAGGAGATGAGTTCATTGACGGCGCGGTTTCGCGAAGTTGCTGTCACGCTTGCTGCGCCAGCTCCACTTCCCGCCAATTTGCCCCCGACGTGGATGCAAGTGAGCGCGAACGATTCGATCGTGCGACTTGTAGACTCGGCGTTTGATGCTGAGGGTACGCCTGCGGAGATTTCACGGCGCTTCGGTCCCGTGCAAAACGCTACTTTTGCACCGATGACGCTGCGCGCGATTTTTCTGGCGTTGGGGAAGAGCAGCAAGAAATCGTCTTGAACGGGAGTGTGTCATGAGACAGATCTTTCACATTTTCCGGAAAGATGCGCGGCATCACTGGCCGGAGATTGTCATTTCGCTCGCACTGCTGGTCGTTTACGCAACCTTACAACCTCGAACCTGGACCCAGCAGCAATATAATCGTGCGTTTCTGGACACTTTCATCCACTACCTGCCGGGAATTCTGATTCTGTCCTGGGTTTTCCTTATCGTACGAATTGTACAGGGAGAAACTCTCGTCGGCGACCGCCAGTTTTGGATCACTCGTCCTTACGAGTGGCACGGACTGTTAGCCGCCAAGTTGCTGTCTGTTCTCGTCTTCTTCCATTTACCCCTCTTCATTGCGCAGATCGCGTTGCTATACGTAGCCAAATTCCCGGTCATGTCTTCAATACCCGGTCTGCTGTACGTTCACGCCCTGTTTGTCTTCGCGCTAGTCCTTCCCTCCTTCACGATTGGCACCGTCACGTCTGGCATTGGTCAAACCGCGCTAGCCCTTCTGATTGTCTGTGTTCTGTTGGTTGGATTTGCTTACCTTTCCACCCTGCTACCAGACTCCGACGTGGGAATCGACAGTCCGGACACCGAATACGCCTTCCTCTATGGGGTCACGTGCGTGGCGGTCATCTTGATCCAGTTCTGGTACCGCAGGACGCTCGCCTCGCGGCTAATCATCGGCGCAGCGGCTATGGCGATGATCGCGACCGGCATAGTTTGGCCCTTCCTTTTCTCTTCCACGGATGTATTTCCCCCGCCGAAGCCGAACGCTCCGCTGCCTGCTCAATTTTCGCTCGATCAAAACCTTACGTTCAGCGGCTCGGACGGCGAAGAGTTTAGATTTTATCGTGACGATGTGGAACTAGAATTTCCTATTCAAATCAGTGGCTTTGCCTCCAAAACACTTGCTCAGCTTCGGGCCGCCAAGCTGGACCTGGACTTGCCAAACGGGGAACACTGGACATCACATTGGCAGTCCGTCTACCACAACATTTCATTCGGCCGGACCCGAGATTGGCCGGACATTAGAATAAAACGCTCGGTTTTTGATCGCTTCAAGAGCTCCGCAGTGCGTGCTCGCTTGAGCCTGGGGTTCAATGTCTACGAACTCGGAACCAATCCACAGACCGTGTTGGCGGCGGACAGGATCAACTACCCCGGCGGCGGCCGTTGCCTAAACGAAATCTCACGGGATTATTTAAGATGTTTTTCAGCACTCAAACAACCAGGACCCTTGTTTATTGCAGCAGATCTTCCAAATTCATCGTGCGCTGTTTCCAAATCTGCTAGTGCGGAAGGCTGGTCCTCCGCTCCAGCTTCGTTTGTGGAACTTTCGGGTGATTCAACTCCGGACCTTCAACTTAGTCCTATTAATGACTTCAATGTCTCCCTGACACGGCAATACGTTTACGAGGACCGCTCCTCAAGTCTCCCCATTTGCGCTGGCACTCCGCTCTACATCTCCAACGTCAAATTCCGCTATCCGGTTCGGGGTGAAGTTAATTTGGGACAGATTATGCTGAATCACTACGTGCCGGGCATTTCCAGGAAAATTATTCCTCGACAAAATAAGCGTACGATCGAGCCGCGGTCGGACACGCTTTCAGATAATTTGCTGAATCCCGTCTTCGTGCTCTTACAAGAAAGCGCCCGCTAGGGCTACTCCGTAGCGGGCGTTTTGATTTTGGCTCACCGAGGGTTAGCTGTTGGCTTCGGCTGGCGTTCCGGCTTCCTTTTTGGGCTTTTCCTTTTTTTCCTTGAGCTTGAACTCGTAACCGATGAGCTCGAGGATGGCAACTTTGGCGTTGTCGCCGACGCGGTTGCCGGCATGGATGATGCGGGTGTAGCCACCGGCGCGATCGGCGAATTTCGGTGCGATTTCGCTGAACAGCTTCTGTGTCACCGCAGGCAGCATGATATAGGAAGCCGCCTGGCGGCGCGATTGCAGCGTGTCGCGCTTTCCGAGGGTGATCATCTTCTCCGCCACCGGGCGTGCGGCTTTGGCGCGCGTCAGCGTGGTGGTGATTCGTCCGTGTTCGAGCAGATTGGTGACCAGGCTGCGCAACACCGCGCGGCGATGATCCGGCTGCTTTCCAAGCTTTGAACCTGAGTTGAGATGTCGCATCGCTTATATTGTCCCTTGTGGCCTTACAATCCGATGTTTTCTTCGGACGCCGGTGCGGCCGTTTGGCTTGGGAGCGGCGGCCAGATGATGCGGCCGTGCTCGTCGAACTTCATTCCCAGCGCGAGGCCCATCTTCACCAGTATATCTTTGATTTCGTTGAGCGACTTACGGCCGAAGTTCTTGGTCTTCAGCATCTCGTTTTCGCTCTTTTGGACGAGTTCGCGGATGGTCTGGATGTTCGCGTTCTTCAGGCAGTTGTAGGAGCGCACGGAAAGCTCGAGCTCTTCGACGGAACGGTCCAAATGCTCGAGGCGCGGATCGTGGGAAGTATCCTGCGGCGCTTCGATGGTCTCCACCGGCTCTTCAAAGTTGATGAAGATGCTCATGTGGTCCTTGACCAGCTTGGCGGCAAGGCCGATGGAATCCTGCGGCGTAATCGCGCCGTTGGTCCACACTTCGATCATCAGCTTCTCATAGTCGGTCATCTGGCCGAGACGGGCGGCTTCGACGGCGTAGTTAACCTTGCGCACCGGCGAGTGCACGCTGTCGACCGGGATGTAACCGATCGGTAGGTCTTCGTCGTAGTTGCGGTCGGCGGCCACGTAGCCGCGGCCGTTCTTGGCGCGCATCTCGATCTGGAGTTTGCCGCCTTCGCTGACCGTAGCGATGTACACGCTCTTGTCGAGCACCGCGAAGTCCGCGTCTTCCTCGATTTGCGCCGAGGTGACCGGACCCGCCTGCTCGATGTTGACGTAAATCGTCTTCGGCAGGTCGGTGTTCAGCTTGATGGGCACCTGCTTCAGGTTGAGGATGATGTCCGTGGCATCCTCTACCACGCCGGGGATCGAGGAGAATTCGTGGAGCACTCCCTCGATCTTCACGGCGGTGATGGCCGCGCCTTCAATCGAACTGAGCAGCGCGCGACGCAGCGCGTTTCCTACCGTCGTGCCCCAGCCACGCTCAAAAGGCTGCGCGGAAAATCGCCCGTACTTCTCGGTGAGCGATTCCAGCTCGGATGCAAGACGCTTCGGCTTCTGAAAACCCTTCCACATCGTGTTCCTTCCTTCCGGCCCGAAAATCCGGGCCAAAAACCAAATCCCCTGCCCGGTCCGCCGGGCTCGCTGGCGCTGGCCGCGCCTTCGTGAAACTTACTTCGAGTACAGCTCGACGATGAGCTGCTCGTTGATCGGCGGCGTCTGCACGTCGTCGCGCTTGGGCATGGCCACGACTTTGGCCTTGAACTGTTCGCGCTGTTGCTCGAGCCAGGGAACAGCGTTCTGGCTCTGCGCGACGTTGCGCGCTTCCAGCACCATCGCGTTCTGGTGCATTTTCTCCTTGATGGCCACTTCCTCGCCGACGTTGACGAGGTAAGACGGGATGTTGACCTTTTTCCCGTTCACGCGGACGTGGCCGTGCAGCACGAGCTGCCTGGCCTGCGAACGCGAGGACGCCAGGCCCGCGCGCCACACCACGTTATCCAAGCGGCGCTCGAGCATGATGATCAGGTTTTCGCCGGTCGGGCCTTTGGCGCGTGCGGCCTTCTCAAAATAATTGCGGAATTGCCGCTCCAGCAGCCCGTACGTGCGCTTGACCTTCTGCTTCTCGCGCAATTGCAGACCGTATCCGGCGACCTTCGGGCGCCGCGACTGCCCGTGCTGCCCCGGCACGAAGTTGCGCTTCTCAATCGCGCACTTCTCCGTAAAGCAACGCAAGCCTTTCAAAAACAGCTTCTGCCCTTCCCGGCGGCACAGGCGGCAGACTGCATCTCGGTGTCTTGCCAACTTCTATTCTCCCTTCCCAAAACTCTCGGAATCTTTTCTCATGGTCATCAATTTCATCAAACGCGGCGGCGCTTTGGCGGACGGCAGCCGTTGTGGGGAATCGGCGTGACGTCGCGAATCACCACGATGTGCAGCCCAGCGGCAGCCAGCGCGCGCACGGCAGACTCGCGCCCGGAACCGGGACCCTTCACGCGTACTTCCACGCTCTTCATCCCGTACTGGTCGCGCGCCACGCCCGCGGCGGCCAGCGAGGCTTGCTGCGCGGCGTAGGGTGTGCCCTTACGCGAACCCTTGAAGCCGATCGCACCCGCGGAGGACCAGCACACGACACGGCCATCCGTGTCCGTGATGGATATCTGCGTGTTGTTGAAAGACGCGGCGACGTACACCACGCCATGCGGAATGACGCGACGCTCGCGCTTCTTCTTGAATTCTTTTTTGCGCTTCGCTGCCGCTGCCGGTTTTCCCGGTGTTACGGCCGCGTCCGGCGCTGCATTCTTTTGCTGCTCTTTTGGCACGATTCACTCCATTTCTTCTAATGCCGATTCTGAAACCTTGCCAAGTTGAGGTGCCCGCCTCGGCGAACGCCCCGCAAGTAAAGCTATTAGCCCTTCTTGCCCAGTACCTTCTTCTTGGCCGCAACCGCGCCGCGCCGCGGACCTTTGCGGGTACGCGCGTTCGTATGCGTCCGCTGGCCGCGCACCGGCAGGTTCCGGCGATGCCTGATCCCGCGGTAGGCCTGAATTTCGATCAGCCGGCGGATGTTCATCTGAATCTCCTTGCGGAGATCGCCTTCCACGCGGCCTTCCTTTTCGATTTCCTGGCGGAGATGATTGATTTCATCTTCGGTCAGGTCGCGAATCTTCTTCGTGTGATCGACATTCGCCTTAGCGGCGAGCTTCTTCGCGCGCTCCTGCCCGATGCCATAGATCGAGGTTAGCCCGACCCAAAGGCGCTTCTGTGGCGGAAGATCTACACCTGCGATACGTGCCATGCCATTCTCCTCAAGAAAACCTTATCCTTGGCGCTGCTTGTGCTTCGGGTTGGTGCAAATTACCCGCACCACGCCGCGCCGGTGGATCACTTTGCACTTGTCACAAATCTTTTTTACCGATGCCCGTACTTTCATGTTGCTCACTCCCAGAGCGACGGGTCTAAAAACCCGCCACTACAAATTCTATTTGTAACGGTACACAATCCGGCCGCGCGTCAAATCGTAAGGCGAAAGCTCCACGGCGACTTTGTCTCCCGCCAGAATCCGAATGAAATTCTTCCGCATCTTGCCGGAAACGTGCGCCAGAACCTGGTGCTTGTTTTCCAGCTCGACGCGGAACATTGCGTTGGGCAGCGGCTCGATCACCGTTGCCATGACCTCAATGGCGTCCTCCTTGGAATTTCCGGAGTCGCCTTTCTTCTTTTCCTCGCGAATCGGTCTCGCCATAGTCTCCCGTGTTGCATTCAGTGGGACAGGCATTCCTGCCTGTCCTCTGGTTTCTCCACCGTTCAGCACAGGACAGACAAGAATGTCTGTCCTACCAGGACGGCCCGGTCATCTCTTTCGGCCGTGTCAAAATCCACGGGCCGTTAGCGGTAACCGCCACGGTGTGCTCGAAGTGCGCCGAGGGGCTGCCATCCGCCGTTTCCGCCACCCACTCGTCCCGCATGCGAACTTCCGGGCTGCCAGCATTCACCATCGGTTCGACGGCGATGACCATGCCCTCTTGCAACCGCGCGCCGCGTCCTTCGTCGCCATAATTCGGCAGGTTGGGCTCGTCGTGCATCTTCGTTCCGATCCCATGCCCGACGAACTCGCGCACTACCGAGAAACCGTTCTGCTCCACCCAGCTCTGCACCGCGTGGCCCACATCGCCGAGCCGGTTGCCGGCGCGCATCTTATCAATCGCGCGGTCCAGCGATTCCCGGGTCACATCGAGCAGCTTCTGCACTTCCGGCCGAACCCGGCCCACCGGGACCGTGACGGCCGAATCCGCGTAGTAGCCGTCCACTTCCATCCCGAAATCAATCGAGATGATATCGCCCTCGCGCAACTTCCGCTTCGGCGATGGGATCCCGTGAACGATCTCACTATTCACCGATGTACACAGCACGCAGGGATAACCGCGATATCCCTTGAACGCCGCCTTGCCAGGTCTTCCGGCGATTTTTTCCTCGGCGAGTTTCTCGAGGTCCATCGTCGTGATTCCCGGCTTAACCGCGCTCCGTAGCGCGTTCAAGACTTCATGCACAAACAGCCCGGCGCGGTGCATCTTTTCCAGCTCTTCCGCGCTTCGCAGGTGAATCGCCATCAATCTTTTCCAGAGTCCTGTCCGGACCCAACTCCGGGGCTTATCGCGCCCCCCGCACGCTCTGCACACTTTGCAATACCTGGCGGCTGACTTCTTCCACACTCTTCGACGCGTCAATGGTGTGCAGCAATCCCCGACGCGAGTAATAAGCCACCAGCGGCGCCGTCTGCTTCTCGTACGCCTGCAAACGGGGCCCAATCACTTCTTCGTGATCGTCCGGCCGCTGAATCAGTTCGCCGCCGTCCGCGTCGCAAATTGCGTCTACCTTGGGCGGGCGCTCGTAAATATTGTAAATCTCGCCACCCACTTTACAGGTCCTTCGCCCGGTCAGCCTTCGCAACAGAACCGAAGGATCGACGGCCAGGTGAATCACGAACGGCCGTTTGTAACCGTGGAGCTTCAGCAACTCGCTCAGGTACTTTGCCTGAGCCACGGTTCGCGGAAACCCGTCAAACACAAAACCATGCGAACAGTCCGGCCGCTCGATGCGCTCCCGAATCATCTGCAGCACCAGCGAATCAGGAACGAGCTCGCCGCGCTCCATGATCGGCTTGGCCTTCACGCCGAGCGGTGTGCCCTTGCTGACATGCTCGCGAAGCATGTCACCCGTCGAGAGATGCGGCACGCCATACTTCCTGGCCAATTCCTTGGCCTGCGTGCCTTTCCCCGCGCCCGGAGGCCCGAGAAAGATCACGGCGCGGTCCAGCTTATCGGGGTGCCGTGTATCCGGAGCCACCCAGGTTCTCTCCCGTTACCGCCGGCCGCGCAACCGGCCCTTTCGAGCGAACCCTTCGTAGTTCCGCATGACCAGCTGTGCCTCGAGCTGCTGCACCGTGTCCATGGCCACGCCCACAACGATCAATAGAGACGTTCCACCGAAATAAAAGTTGACCTGCAAACCCTTGAGAAACCAGACCGGAAAGTGGCGGTCAAACCACGAACCGATCCCCCAGCCCAGATGGTCTAGGTGAATGCCCGCGATCATCCATTCCGGAAGCAAGCACACGAGCGCCAGGTACACCGCGCCGATAAACGTCAGCCTCTTCAGAATTTTGCTGACATGCTCGGAAGTCGTACGGCCGGGCCGGATCCCGGGAATGAACCCGCCGTTTTTCCGCATGTTGTCCGCGAGCTCCGTCGGGTTGAAAACGATGCCGACGTAGAAGAACGCAAACACCAAAATCAATGTCACATAAATCAAGGTGTACAGCGGCTCGCCCCATTTCAGAGCGGCGGCAATATTGGCCACAAAAGGCCAGCGCGTTCCAAACATCAGCGCGGCCGTAGCTGGAAACGCCAGCAGCGAACTTGCAAAAATCGGCGGAATCACGCCGCCGGAGTTTACCCGCAGCGGGAGGTAGGACGATTGCCCTCCCATCACGCGGCGACCCACGACGCGCTTGGCATACTGCACGGGAATGCGGCGCTGCCCGCCTTCCACGAATACGATGAAAGCGACCACCGCGATCATCAGCGCAATCAGAAGGATCAGCGCCAGCGGGGTAAACGGCCCCCAAGCCTGCGTTTTGGCCTTCTCATACAAATCCACGACGGC
>Ga0210407_10003633_pt1 | contig 12440 bp, 10 predicted proteins | sample IncBWC27MmetaG_FD_150860 | JGI IMG/M metagenome (GOLD analysis project Ga0210407, IMG submission 150860) | Forest soil microbial communities from Barre Woods Harvard Forest LTER site, Petersham, Massachusetts, United States - Inc-BW-C-27-M | ecosystem: Environmental > Terrestrial > Soil >... | reverse complement strand
GAGCTACCTTAATTGCCGGAATGCGCAGGTTCGTGACCCGCTCCAGTTCGATCAACGTCTCAACCAGGGCGAAAGAGTCGACGATCCCCGAAGACACCAGTTGCGTCTCGGCGGTAATGTCTGCGTTGGGTTTGCGCAGCACTTTTTCCTTTACGTACCGAATCATGGTCTCAACTTGTGTGCTGTCCATCATCTTCCTTTGAGAGAGTCTGGTTTAGCTGGTTCACCCAGGATCGGGCGTTGTCATTCAAGAGCAGGGATTTGCGCGCCGAGGACACCAGAATTAATTTGTTGTCGGACACCCGGTGGACGCGATAGTCGAAGGCCAGAATCACGAACTGATCATTCTGCGTCTCGATTCCGCCGCGGATGGTTATATCCAGTTGGTCCGTGGCTACGGCGTTGCCAAAATAGCCGAGGCGTCTCCAATAGGTTGAGCGGGCGTCCATCACGTCGTCCGGAGCGGCGTGGCTTCTCAGCAGCACACGCTCCGCGAAGTCAAGGAAGCATACAAAATTTGCAAAGTAGATCAGGTTTGCACCATTCGCATCGCGGTCGGGATCAAGCCTGTATCGCACTTCAATCGATCCCAGCCTTCCATTGTTGGCGTCCGGTCCGTCGAAGGTTCCGGACGCTTTCGATAACCGGCAAAGATCGAGGGAGTCGGGCTGACAAGGCAACTCGGCGATTCGGCTGAAATCACAATTCTCGGGCTGCGCCATCTTCAACTGTTGCGGTCCAGCGAGTTGGTAGATGAAAACGTTGGTGCAGCGCATCTCGAATGGACCCTGACCAATGAGCCTGTAACGTCCATCGAGATAGACTCTGCCGTAGTGGCTGAGATCACGCGAGAAACGAAGGCGCTCGTTTTCGGTGTAAGAACTTAAAGGACGCTCAACCGACAGCATCAGTTCGACAAAACAAAACGTCGCATAAAGACGATTGTCGAAGTCATCTCTGATTTTATGAGTCCGCACACCGCCGACGCGCTCCAGCAGCAGCCATCGGTCGTGGCCAATCGACTTCAGAAATGCCGATTCGCTCAGGCCATTTCGCCCAAGATGCGGCATCCCCAGCTCAAGTTCAAAATCTTCGGCAGTGAAGGTTGGAATCGTAGTCATTGACATGGATTGTTAGCTCGGGGGAGCCGTATGTCCGATCTTCGCCTGCAGCGAAAGTCCTCGACCGCGCAATCTCTTGAATATCTCGGCGACAACCAACTGATTGCCTTCGGCGGTCAGGTGGTTGGGGTCCACGAAGACACTTTCGCGGTGATCGCGGAACAAGTCAGCCAGATTCAGAAAATCAGGCGCATCGATCTGTTGAAACTGGTCGTATGTGGCGCGCAGGAGCGGCTCTGCTCCCGTGTGAGACCGCTGCTCGTGCGCTCGAATACCTTCCTCTGGACCGCTAAAGGGTTTGCGATCCGACAGAAGGCCAGGTTGCCAGACAAACAGACAATCGAAGTGATAGTGCTGTGACAAAGTTCGTACCAGTTCCTGATTCCTCAGATAATTATCCAGAGTGGCAAGCGCTTGAGCGGAACGATCCGGGTTTGCGCGCCTGCCCGTAGGCGCATCGAGCCGGAGAAACTTCGTCAGTTCGACAGCTACGCGGTAGGTATAAGTCTTGCGTAGATAGGCGAAAGGCGTCTTCTCGTCTTTAAGGTGTTCTTCAAACAAACTCTTGATCGAGTTGTAGTCGGTATGAATATCAGGCTGGTCGGATTCGAGGGGCAATTCAGAATCTGAGACTCCATCGTAGAAGATGACGAGGTTCGGTTTGCGCGCAGCCCGCTTGAGCCCCAGCATCAACTCGATCACCTCCTGAGTGCTGACCCGGCCCATCTCGCCATAGTTTACAACGCAAACTTTCTGGCCCTGTTTCTCATATTCGGCGGCGAGAAGGGAAGGGATCGTCTGCCAATCCGGAGTGGCATAACCCCAGAGGGCGGAATTGCCGAGCATCCAGATGGTGTACGAATCTGAACCGCAGTACGAGTGATAGGTCTTTCTCAGGCCGTCGCTGTCGACGAATACTGTCTGGCCTTCGAACGGCGCTCTCCGCCAAATGGTGTATGCGTGATATTTTACGTTCTTCCCAGCCGTCGCTCTCTCCTGCCAGAATGTGCGACTCCATGGCTGATCTCCGGAGATCTTTTCTGCTTGCTCGGTTCCAGCAGCTCTGGATCGGAGAAATAAATAGGAGAAGACCTCACCGGCGACAAGCAGGACGAGGCCAATACTGATTGCCATGCACAACCGCAGCGCCACTGCCCGAAAACCAGTCGCAGTACGTTTCCCCGCTGTCGGCGTCACAGTTTCGGTTTGTAACGGCAACATATCCTCCAGAACTCGTGTTCGCTAAAAGAGCCGGTACAACAGCGGAGCTGCAACCGTTTGTTGAGTCTGCATGAGTAGCCTTAGGTACAGCGCAATTACCAGGGTGAGCGGAGTTGCCCAGACCCAGCGCTCCCGGGAAACAAGTTCCCCAAAGGATTTGAAAGGCGATCTAGAGTACTCGCTCTCCGGTTCCGAAATCCGGTCAAGCAAGGTGAACACAGCGACGACTGCAAAATACCCGAGCACGGACGCGAAAACCAATAAGTAGAGGCTGCGAGGCAGGGAAGCGCCATGCATGCTGCTTACGGAAACCAAGCCCCTAAGCAGAGAAACGGCTTGATGCAGGTTCTCGGCCCGAAAAATTACCCACCCCACGGAAACCGCAGCGAAGGTCAGAATCCAAGAAAGGATGTCTGGAGCAAAGCCGGTCCAATCAAATCCGAGACGGCGCCGGGCCTCTTGCCACAGTCGGTGCAATACCAGGAGCACACCGTGGAACGCGCCCCAGAGGAGAAACGTCCACTTGGCGCCGTGCCAAAGCCCGAACACTACCATCGAAAGAAGCAACGAAAAATGACGCCACCAGGCCGCGCTGTAGCTTGTGGCAAGCGGCATAAAAACGTAATCCCGTATCCAGAACGAGAGCGACATGTGCCAGCGCGTCCAAAAGCTGGAGATCGAAGTTGAAAAGTATGGACGCTCGAAGTTCTCGCGTAGTTCAATCCCGAACAATCGGGCGATGCCAATCACGACATGCGAATAACCCGCAAAGTCAAAAAACAACAGGAATCCGTAGCCGATGGCCAAACACCACGCGTCCGGAAGGCTCCACTTCAGCGTGGATTGGCTGAATGCTGAGTTTAGGCCAGCGCCGGCACGCAGGCCGTTTCCCAGAACGAACGCCGTGCACATCATTACCAGTCCAATGGCGATGCGTTTTACTCCGTTGGTGAAATCGGGCCAATTGAGAGATACGCTGCTGCGGAATTGTGGCAGCAGTTCGCCCATGCGGCAAATGGGTCCAGAAACCACAGTCGGGAAAAACGCCATGTACAAACAGAATTCCAGAAGCGACGGGTCGATCTCTTTTTCCCGGTACACGTCGAAGAGATAACTCATGGCTTGGAATGTCCAAAAGGAAAGTCCAAGTGGCAATGCGAGATGGCCGAGCCGGTTCATCAAGGAATATGGCGGAGCGGCCCGCGCCATCTGCGGAATGTACTTAAAGAAACCCAGCAACAGCAGGTTGGCTCCCAGACCGAGCCACAGCCTTCCCTGACTCGGTTTGCTGCGCAAGAAGCCACCGAGCCAGAAGTTCACCAATGAACTTACGACAAGTACCGGCAAAAACCACAGACCCCAACTGGCGTAGAAAACGTAACTGGCTGCCAGAAAAGCAATCTGGCGGGCGCGGACGTGCTTCAGATAGCTCGTCAACAGCCACAACAACAAAATGCAGACAGCTCCGACGATTGCGTTAGTCATCATTCTCAATAACTCTGGTGGCGGTCCAGCTCAAACCGAACAGCCCGAATCCCGGTGCAACGAAAGCCACAATGATACAAGCGGTTCGTGAATTTCCGGTTAAAAGACGCAACTTAAGCCGGTATGTTGGAAGACTCAATCTGGTTCATTGGCGAAAGATCACCCACTCGAAAGGCGCGGTTTGTCCGGTACATCCAGAGTAATCCTGCGCCATAGACCGCTCCGGCTGCGAGCAGCTGCATTGCCAACTGAGCATAGCCATGTGGAACGAACCAGCGCCGCATCAACAAAAGAACGGTTAGCATGGGCACGCACGCAAACAGAGGCAAGCTGTAAGCTTCGCGGAGAAACGTTGGAATCTGTATTCCAAGCGTCCGGCAGATATGACGCGGCATGAACACGAGCATGGTGCAGCTTAACGGTATCGCAGTGCCCAGCGCGTCGCCGATAATTCCGTACGGGCGTACCAGCAGAAGGCTGAGGATCAGATTCGCCGCCCCCTCGATTAAGGTAATAATCGCGAAAGTCTTGTGCTGGCTGGTTCCGAACAAGATTCGGCCTGACGCCGATTGCGCCAGCATGAGCGTGAAAGGGATGATCAAGATGACAAGAACCGGATAGCTTTGTGCGACGTACTTGCTTCCCACCCATGCTTCAATGATTGGTTTGCCGAGAATGATCAGTATTGCGGATATGGGCAGGATGACGAACGCGCAGGCTCGGTTTCCTGCGATCATGATCTTCCGCAGACGATCCATGTCGCCTTTTGCGTGAGAGTGGCTCGACATGGGAATAAAGATCTGCGCCAGGCTGGACACGACTTCGCCCGCGTAGTCGACAATCCGGGCTCCGATCGAAAAATAGGTGATGGCCGAAGCAGTAAGAAGGGTGCCAATGACAATCTCGTCGGTTCGGAAACGCAGCCGGCCGGCCACGAGCATGATGAAAGTGATCCCGCTGTAGTTCGCGATCAGGCGGAAAGTGGCCTTGTCCAGATAGTGAATGCCAAAACCAATGCGTAAGATCCGTAGCGCCACAACACCGCGGACCACCGAACTGACTAAAGGCAAAGTGACTGTAATCAGGGCCACGGTCAATAGGCCATATCCGCGATTCATGACGATGATGATCAGAGCTGTGCGCAACAAAGAAGCAGCGGTACTGGTCCAGTTCATGACATAGAATCGCTGCAGACCCTCCAGAACACCGCCGAAGATGCCTAGCGGAAATCCAAGAGCGACAGAAGTGCCTACAATAAGGAAAAGCCAGCGCGCCGTGGAATGGAATTCCGCGGGTATGCGGAACAGCCGGTCCATGCATGCGCAAACTCCCAGCGTAACCGCCATGCTCACCACGCCGATGCATGCGTAACTGAACAGGCTGGTATTGATCAGCCTGGCGAGACTTTCTTTTTCCTGCGTCGCCACAAATTTCGACACGTAGCGAACGATGGAGGTGCGAATCCCCAGATCGAAAAGGCCGTAATATCCGGTCACCGAGAAGATAAGAACCCAAATTCCGTAGGCAGAGTCACCCAGCCGGTGAAGGATGAAAGGGGAGAGAAACAGGCCCGTCAGTACGTTGATGCCCAGCGAGAACCAACTGGAGCCAACGTTTGTCATGATCTGCATTTTTTCGAGCTTGCGCATATTCAGTGCTTCTCGCAGACGAAAAACCTAAAGGTAGTTCGCAAAACGCAGCCATTGCTCGACCAACGCCGCGCCTTGGGTGAAAAGGATACGAGGTCGATAGTCCAGAATTTTTCTTGCCTTCTCGATGCTGAAGAAAACCGTGCCAGTCTGCGTCGCTAGCGTGATCTCATCGGGGATGACGAAGCCGTTCTTCAACGCGACCTGCGATTTGGGCAGAACCCCGACGCGGGAGCGAATGCTTTGCTGCTTCTCCTCGGGCAGTGATTGCATGCGTCCCCAAAGCGCGGAGAGCGTTCGCTCGGCAGCCGGAATCTGAAGCAGCAGTTGGCGCAACTCGCGACTTCGCAGGATTCGGCCCGCTGCCTTTACGGATCCGGCTACAACGCCCGGGCGATTCCTGTAATAAGCCGCCGCTTCCTGCTTGCTGACTTGTGGAAGTTCTTCTTTCAGCCCCAGCATCGCCATATGGACACGAATGAAATCCTTCCAGGTGATGGCTTCGCCGTCGGTGATGAAGAAGGTATTTCCCACAGCCCGGTCGTTTGTGATCGAAGCAAAGACGGCATCGACCAGATTGTCGACGTAAGTAGTGTTGCAAGCGCCCTTGCCTCCGTCGATGAGAGCAACCCGATGCTCGCGTAAATCGGCGATCAAGCGAGTGGACCACGCCGAATAAGGACCGTAAACGATCGAAGGGCGCAGGATCACGACCGGAAGTCCGCGTTGTCCGGCTCGAAGAACGGCACGTTCGGCGCGCCATTTGTTATCGCAATAGCCATCGCCGGTTAAGCGCAGTGGAGCATCTTCGACTTCGCTTCCCGGCGGCGGCGTAAGGCCGTACACAGCGGCGGTGCTCATGTGCACGAAGCGTTTTACCTTGCCTTCGCGACACACAGAGAGCAGATTCTCGGTGCCGCGAACAATGCCCCGTGCGCTTCCCAGTCCGCAGTGGATTACGACAGTGGAATCCGCCAGGGCCTGCCGAAGAGAATCCGTTTCCAGCAGGTTTCCCGAACAAAGCTCAATGGGAAGACGCGCAATGCGCGCGGCTCGATGCATGCTGTGTACGAGTGCTCGAACTCGTCGAGCACCAGCCTGTACCAGGCGTTCACATATCCTTCCCCCAATGAACCCGGTTGCTCCAGTTACAAGGACGGTGCCGTCGAGCCAACTCATGCCATGACCTTGCCGGGCTGCGTTGCGATTCCCGCAGGAATTTCCGACCATGGCTCCGGGATGCGGCGAGCGTTGGCGTAGGCGTCTTCGATTAACTGCAAGACCAGCGCTGCCTGCTTTCCGTTGACTTCCGGCTTCTGCGTCCCCCGGATACTCTGAACGAAATTGTCGAGTTGTTTGTAGAAACTGCTCGTCTTGGGAAAGTTTGGCAACCGCAGAGTCTGGGAGACTTGTTCGCCACCGATCACCCGCCGCACAATCAGCGCGTCATGATCGTCTGCATTCACTTCGGCTTCGGCCTCACGTCCCCGAACCAGCAGGCGGTTCTGCAGGGGAAAGGTTCGGCTGACTTGAATTCGTCCTTCCACTAAACCGTAATGTCCTGAATGTTGTAATTCCAGAATTGCGTTGGCTTCGATTCCACTGCCCCAGTTATCGTCCTGATAGCTAAATTTCGATACCGGTCCAAACCAGTCGATCAGACTGTCCAGCAAGTGAACTCCGAGATCGATCATGGAGCCGCCGCCGGCCAACGCTTTGGAAAAATAAAATCCTGATGCACTTTTCCAATCAAAGGCCCCGCCGTAGTCACAGCGGTAGCTCTTCAGCGAACCCAGCGCCCCCTCATCCAGCACTAGCCGCATTAGCTTGTGGCTGGCGGCAAAACGGCGGTTCATACCGACGGCGAGAACCAACCCCTGTTCCTCCGCCATTGCCGCGCAAGCCTCTGCGTCCGACGCTTTGATGGCCAGCGGCTTTTCGCAAAGCACATGCACCCCGGCGCGCAGGACATCGAGAGTAACTGGAGCATGAAGACTGTTGGGAAGCGCGTTAACCACCGCGTCGAGTTGGCTGATGAGAGGGCGGTAATCGGCAGAGACTCGACACTGAACCGACCGGCTTTGCGCCAGTGCATGAGCCCTGTCCGTATTCGAATCCACCAGCGCGATCAGATCGACATCGGGGTGGGCCAGCGCCGCAGGTAAATGTTCGAGGCGAGTGATGGTTCCACAGCCCAGAATCCCCAGGCGTATCTTGTCCGGCCTCAAATTCGTCCCCTCGATAGCGCGGGCCGAACGCTGGATGCGAGCATTTGCAAGGGTTCGCCGTACCCAGATGGTGGGGACGCGAGTTCGTAGCCGAGAGCTGCCATCAACGGTCCCCAGGCTGACTCGATTTCCGCAATCGATTCCGCAGGCAGCTTGGACCGCCAAAGTCCTGACGCAGCGCTTCGGACGAAAGGAATATCAGCGCGCTTATTCTTGGTTGAAACCCAGTTTTTTCCTTGAACTTTCTCGAGTCCTCGCATGCGTTGGGCCGAGCTACGCTCAACCGCGCCAACCACTCGCTCTCCGTCCGCTTCGATACCGAAGAAAGCTGCAATCCTTGCGACTTCAAACATCGTGTTTTCGAGCATGTCTTCGTAACGAAGCAGTAGAAAATCACTTCGACCTCGCCGGGTGGAAATCCAACTCCCGACGTTTTCTCCCCACGTGCCCCAATCCGCGGAACTCAGTCTTCCGCCTACAAAGTCGCTCACGTAGCTCCGGAGCGGGTAGGTGTCGTCGATGTGCCGGTACTTTCGTTCGAAATCGTAATAGGAGAGGGCCACATCCCGCGGATCCCGAACTACATAGATCACTCTTTTATAGCGGGGATCAAAATACTGGTGGCTCTTGATGACCCGCGGCCGGGGCATCCCCCGCAAATAACGGCTTGATTGCGCCTCGCTGTCAGGAACTAAACGCTCTATGTTGGCAAAAGTGGCCGGTTCGTCGGGATGAAGCAGGTTGGCCACGAGAAATCGCGTCCAGGTGTTGCCCGATCGAGGATAGGAAACGATGAAAGTATCGTCAGGATAGACTGCGAGCGTTCGCCCTGCAATGTCGGTCCCGAGCAGATACCGTAGGATTCTCTTTGCTCCGTAAATCATCGCAGCATCCTGCGCAGCAAGGCATCCGAATTTTGTGATCCTGCGCTCACCAGTTCTCGATCGAAGCGTAGCGGATAACCCAATGACTTCATCAACCCGGCCCACGCGCATTCGATTTCCCGCACCGAGGTGTCAGGAAGTTCGGTTTCCCACCCTCCGGGCTTGGCCGCACGGACGAAGGGAACATCCTGCCGCGTCTCCTTGATGGAAGACCACAAAAGCGCTTGCTTTTGTTCGAGCCTCCTCATCTCATGCACTGAACTTCGCGCCACCGCTTGGGCCAGTCGTTCCGGCGGAGCTTGAATGGCGACAAAATGCGCCACCTTAGCCAGTTCACGGATTGTGTTCTCGATCATGTCCTCATAGCGCAACAGCAGGAAGCCGGGATGGCCGCCGCGAGTGGCCATCCAGCTAGCGACGTTCTCTCCCCACGAGCCGTACGGGCTCGTTTTCCCGGCCACGAACCGGCTGATGAACAATTCGAGGGACGCTCCATCCTGAAGCAGTCTGCGCTTGCGATGAAAGTGATATTGCGATAGCGCTACATCACGAGGGTCGCGGACGACATAAATGACCTTGGGGTATCGTGGATCGAAGTACTGGTGACTCTTGATGTAACGAGGCCGGGGCATGCCAGCGAGTTGCCTTTTGGATAGGCCCTCGGGGTCAGGGATGATCAGGTTGATATTGGAGAAATCGGCGGGTGACTGTGGGTGGATCAGGTTCCCAATCAGAAATCGAGTCCAGGTATTGCCGGACTTCGGGTAGGAGACGATGAACACGTCGTCCGGGAACACCACCAGATTTCGACCGGGGCGCTGGAGTCCGAGGGCGAGTTTGGTACCGGCGATGATTCGTTTCAGCACCACGTCTCCTCCAAGGCCGTTACTGTGCTCCACAAATTTGGCCACGCGATCCGATGCGGCGAATGCCGTGGGCTATGGCAAGCAATCGTTCGTAAGCTGCGTGACAGTGGCGAAAAACGCCGGGAACCTTCTGTAATCCAAGCACCGTCGCCCGCATCTTCCAATTGCGTTTGGTCTGACTGGCTAATTTCGCAGCTTGCAGGGCCTTCGAGTATTCCCGCTCATGCAGATGCTGTTTCACAAGATCGGTTTGACACTCCGCTTCGTTCTTCAGAATCAGGGAATCAATCAAACTGCGTTGCGCGGCCGACACCGGCAAAGAGTTGGCGCTTTTCTCGTAAACCTCAATGCGCGCGCGTTTCATGGCGTAACGGTTTCCCGATTGGCTTTCCGGGGCGAGTCGATGAAGCATGTGCAGGCCGCTACCGTGGCTGATTTTCGCTCCGCGAAACGACATCCGCAACCAGAGGTCAAAGTCTTCGCAACAACGGAACCGCTCGTCAAAAAGCCCCGCATCGATAAGAGTTCGTCGCTTGGCCACGGCTGTAGATGTTCCAACGGTGCACTCCTCGGTCAGAATTTTCTCGAAGCTCACGGGCGGGTGTTGTGGCTCCAGCCCAAAACCATGGCCCACACGTCGACCGTCCCTGATCAGCGCGTAATCGGCATAAACCAGGTCCAGAGACGGATCCTCCACGAACATGGACATCTGCTCCGACAGATGTTGCGGCAACCACTCGTCATCGCTGTCCAGGAACGCAATGTACTGACCCACGGCCTGCAAAATACCGAGGTTCCGGGCGCCACTTGGGCCGCGGTTCTCCTGCTTGACATAACGAACTCGCCCTTGGTAAGGGGCGATCGCACATTCCAGCAAGGCTGTATCGGGAGATCCGTCGTTCACCACAACGATCTCGAAATCTCGATAGGTCTGTGCCAGGGCCGAATTGATGCATTTCGCGATCAGGCCAGCCGCGTTGTAGGCCGGAATTATGACGCTGACTGTTGGTGTTTGCGTGGGTTGTCCAGCTTCCATAAGCTTTAGCCTGAAATCGCCACTTTTGAAAAAGGCACACTCTAAATCAAAAAAGCTGTGATTATCAGTCTGGGTCAGCTCCCGAGATTGTCCCTTTGAATGCATGCCACTTAGGACAATAGCCCGGCAGATTCACGAGTTTACCGCCAGCATGTTACAGCAGGGTTACAAACTAAGACCCGGTGATAAACTGCGAAAACCGCCCCGCCTGCGGGGGCAAAGTCGGAGCCATGTGTCGCCGGTAACCGGATGAACTTAAAGCTCAAGAACTGGGTGAAGCGGGTTTCAGGGCGCATCGAAGTGCTGCGTCTAGCGAACCGATTTTCGCCGGGTGGAGCTGCGATCCTGATGTATCACTCCGTACAGGATGAACCGGAGCGCTACGCCAACTCGATTGGCACCGGCATTATTCATTCCACGTCCATGTTCGCTCGGCAGATGGAATTGATCTCCCGGCGTTTTAGTCCCGTAACCATTGATGACATTCGCTTGTTTCTACGTGGAGGGAAAGCCTTGCCTTCGCGGGCTGTGGCTGTAACTTTTGATGACGGATACGCGGACAACGCGGAGGTCGTTGCGCCGATCCTGAGCCGTTTCGGCGTTCGCGCCGCTTTCTATTTGACGGCCGGTCTCATAGGCACGAAGAATCCGCCCTGGTTCTGCCGCCTGCGCAATGCGTTTGCCATGACCCGCAAGAAAGAATGGCTTCCCCCAAGGAACGGGCAGTCCCGGTCCCTGGCCACTGCCCAAGAGCGAGATGCTGCGCTCCTGGCGGCCTTCAACCTCTGTGCATCTTCGGCGGGAGCTGCGCTCGAGCATACCGTCCAACACATCGAGGGCGGTCTTGATATTGAACCGTTCATCGGGGGCAGCGGGCTCATGATGGATTGGAACCAGGCCAGGGCTTTGCAGCGCGCAGGCCACATCGTCGGTTGTCACACGCTGACGCACCCGAATGTAGCGCACGTGGCCATGGACGTCGCTCATAGAGAGCTGACCGAGTCGAAACGCAAGCTGGAAGAAGAACTGAATATCCCTGTGCGGCACTTCAGTTATCCTCATCCTGCCTTGAATCCGCAGTGGAATAACGGAACCGTAGCAATCAGCAAGGAAGCTGGATACCAAACCGCTGTCACCACGACACCCGGTCTCGTGCGCGCAGGAGCCAACCCGCTTATCCTCACGCGTGTTTGGACGCCCCGCTCCGAACACGAGTTCCTGTGGAATCTGGAGTGCTCCTTTCTCCGCCGTGGCCTGCGACCGGCTGCATGAAGCGGAAGGAGACTATTTGACCGCGCGGACCCGCACTAGTTGATTCGAGGCGAGCCAGTTCAGTAGAGAATTCCTCGCGAAGCGGTCGCTGGCGCGACAAAGGGCGCCTTGGTCAAAAAAACGTTCGAGACTGTACCATCCCCAACTATGGCAAGCCCAATCCTCCGTCTCCAGTTGCATGGAGCGGAGCAGATTCTGCCACTTGGAACGAGAGTATCGACGATGGATCACCTGAGGCAGTGCCCCATTGCTGGGCGACGCTTTCCCGCGCAAGCGGTGTCGAATGAATCGCACAAACGGCCTCGCCGCAACTCTCATCTTCAGAACTGTCATGTCCATATGGAAAAAGGGGCAGATGATGTTGGGGGTGGTGATCACCGCTCGACCGCCAGGCTTGAGCACTCGCCATATTTCCCGTAAGGCAGGCTCGTCCTTCTCGAGATACTCCATGACTCCAAGGCACATGACTGCATCGAAGGTGTTGTCGGGGAAAGGAATCTGCTCGATGTCGCCAACCCGGAAGCGATCCTGGTCGTAGTGCTCGCGCGCGTACTCCACCATCGCTTCCGAGAGGTCCACGCCCCAGGCCGTGTAACCACGCTGCATCAACTCTCCCGCCAGGTGGCCAGTCCCGCACCCGATATCCAAAATATTCGACCCCGGGGAAACCCTCGCTTC
>Ga0210407_10003631_pt1 | contig 12442 bp, 13 predicted proteins | sample IncBWC27MmetaG_FD_150860 | JGI IMG/M metagenome (GOLD analysis project Ga0210407, IMG submission 150860) | Forest soil microbial communities from Barre Woods Harvard Forest LTER site, Petersham, Massachusetts, United States - Inc-BW-C-27-M | ecosystem: Environmental > Terrestrial > Soil >... | reverse complement strand
TTGCTCACAAACTTGTACGGCGCCGAAATCCGCACCACATTTTCCACCTGCGGCATTGACTCCACCGACTCGAAGCACGCCGTCACATCCCCCACCCCCACCACGCCGATCACCACGCGTTCCTCCCCTTCAATCGAGTGCACCTTGTACCCAAAGTGCTTCACGAGTTCCGTCACTTGGTCGATCTCTTCCCGCGTCGAATGCAGCTTCATCGAAATAATCATCGCCTCATCCCCTCGCCTGTCTTTTTTCGAGAATTTTCGCCCTAAAAACAAAAAACCCACTCCGGTTGCGAGTGGGTCGAATCTCTCTCTTTGTTTCTCTACTTACAGACGCGCCCCTCGCCACCATTTTGGGTGTTCGGTAAATCGAAACCAATAGCTGCGATAGGCGTTATTCATTTGCGTCAGGACAGTGTATTTCCTAAGCCCCAGCCAAGGCAACCAGTTTTTTTAAACCCTTTTGGACAGCCTTTGCCGGCAGTGGCCTTCAGCTCCATCCTGCGGCACAGGAAGATCCTTTAAAATAGGACGATGGCGATTTTGAAGTGCGCGAAGCCGGAAGTGTTGCGCGCGTCGCAGGCGGCCACCTCCGCTTTTTGAAACTGATGGCTTTTGATTTTTTTCACGACGTCGTCCGGCAGCTTGTCTATTTCCGTGGTTTCATAACGCAGCATCGTGGCCGCACGCGCCCAGCTAATTCCCGGGTTGGCGTCGCAATTCTTGCGCGCTTCGGAGTCGGACTCGGCGACGCTCAGCCCTTGCGCCGCGAGCAAACTCGCAACCGTTTTTTCCTGCTGCGCCAAATTCAGAATCACCACCGCGCGCGAAAAATCCTGCACCGCGAATAGTCCCCCGCTCACTCGCACCGCCGCAATTCCCACGGCGGTGAGTTGGGGATCGAGGATATTGGCGCGGTGGCCGGGGGAGTGCATCCAGCCGTCATGGATGGAGGCCGTGCTGGCGCCCACGGCGATATTCTCTGCCACCATGGCGAAGCGGGCGCCGGAATCGGTGACGCGGGCCTTCATGTCGGGCTCGCCGGGCAACTGGTGCGCGAGGGTATTGGAATCGGCCATGCGCTGGCAATGCAGGCGGGCGGCTTCGGCGAGATGGTTGTCCCACTGCAACGCCGCGAGACCGCGCGAGGTGCGTTCGCGGTTGAGAGACTCGAAGAGGGTCTGCTCGGCGGGAGCGAGTTGCGGCGAGGAGCTGCGCGACGCATTCGGCGGGCGATCCGGAGAGCGAGAACTGGATTGCGCGAGCGCCGCGCGCGGAGAGAGAGAAAGCAGGACGAAGAAAACGCCAGCGATAAAAGTGGCAGGGCGAAAATTGGTAGAGAGAAAAGTGGTAAGGGAAAAACTGGGAACTAGAAAATTTGCGGCGAGAAATCCTTTGGCAAGAATTTTCGTGGCGAAAAAAGAAAATGCAATGGATAGCGCTTGTGGCGCTGCTTGCAACGGGCGCGGGGCTTTCATTGCGAGTTAGCCGCGGACGTGGACGGCGCTGAAGCTGAGGATGACGTGGCCGCCATTGGTGGGCCGGCCAAAACTCAGCATGGGGCTGAAGCGCGAGAAGAGCAGCATCTGGTCGAGCTGATGACGCAAATCCACGCTGGTGGGCCCGGAAAGAATTTGATAGTCGGTCATTTGGCCGCGCGCGTCGACGGTAACGTCGACGAGAAGGCCGTGGGGCAAAGAGAGTTCGACGTCACGCTGCTCGGACGCCCAAGCCTGCGGAGAGTCGGACAAGGCGATGAGCTCGGCGGGACGCATGAGATTGAGCTGCACATCGTCCTGCACGGCGCGCACGGTGATGCCGGGCGCGATCATCTGAATGACGATCACGAACATGAGAATCGCGGAGAAGAAACCGCCGGTGGCTGGAAGCGTGAGCGGACGAAGAACGTTGTCGAGAACGATCTCCGCGCGGTCCTTCATCTTGCGTACGCGGCTGGACCAGTCGTGCGTGTGCTGGGCCTGAGCGGCAGCCACTCTGATGCGCACGGCGAGATCGGCAGGCGGCGCGGACTTGGGAACGCGCGACAAAAGCACGGAAAGCTTGCGGAAGCGCTGCAATTCTTCGCGGCAATTGGGGCAGGCTTCGAGATGCTCGCTGACGAGCACGCGTTCTTTGACGCGCGCCGGGCCGGTGATGGCGTCGTCGAGATAGCCGGCGAGTTTAGATTGAACCGTGGTGCACTTCATTGGAGCCCCTCGCCCGAGGAACCTGGCCGCGGGTGTGTATCGTTCGACGAAATGGCGACGCGGCGCGAAGCCGAAAAAGCGTTGGCGAACGGCGACGGCTGCGGTTCGGTGACCGTTCCATGCGAAGTCGTGTGCGCGTGATGAGCGTGGAGTTCGCGGTCGCCGAGGAGCGGTTCGAGAATTTCTTTCAGCGCGCGGCGCCCACGCAGGATGCGCGATTTCACCGTGCCCACGCTGCATTCGAGAACTTCGGCGACTTCTTCGTAGCTGAGACCTTCCAGATCGCGCAGAATTACGGCGGTACGGAATACACCGGGAACTTGTTGCAGCGCACCTTGCACGGCGGCTTGGATTTCGCTGGAGGCAAGCTGCTCGAAGGGAGTAGCGCCTAGATCTTCAATTTCGATGTGGGCAGAACCTTCTTCGGGTTCGGCGTCGATGGAAACATTTTTTTGCAAATGACGCTTGAACCAGCGCTTGTGGTTGAGCGCTTCGCGGATGGCGATGCGATAGAGCCAGGTCTTCAAAGAGCTGCCTTGCCGAAAATTGCGAATCCCGCGGAAAGCTTTCAAGAAAACTTCCTGGCAACCGTCGGCGGCGTCGGAGGTGTCGCCCAGCATGCCAAGGATCAGGTTATAGACGGGGGCGTGGTAGTGGGTGACGAGCCAGTCGAAGGCCGTCTCCGAGCCCGCTTGGAGCTCGTGGACCAGTTCGGCTTCATCGCGGCCCCAAGAAAGGGCACTAGCCCAATCGGACACTGCTGGCCTCCCTGCCTTCCATAATGTTAGACACCGGATACCGTGGAGATGTTTCCCGGAGTTTGGGAGCGGGTGTCACGAAAGGCATTCTGGCACCTTGAGTTGCGGGGCGCAATGGGCTGCCGGGGTTAGTACGGGAAGGGCAGCTTCCAGCTGAGAGTTTACAGTTGGCAGCGAAAAAAGAAGCATGGCAGCGCGTAGGAGGGCCCCCGGGTTTTTTATGGAAGTGCGGATTCTAAAGGGGTTGGAAAGGGGTGAATTTGTAAGCGCGGATTCTAAAGGGCTTAGTGACCCCGACCGGGTCTCCGAGCGAGTCGGAGCAGGCGAGGCAAACGAGTGGCAAGTGGTGAGTGCCGGGAAAAAGTGGTCGTGGGAGTCGTGGATGGGCTGCGAGCAGGAGTTCCATTTTGAGAGTGTGCCGGCTGGTGAGACCCCCACCCCCCCGTTTTTTGTAAGTGTTGCTTCTAAAGGAGTTAGGTTTTTCGTAAACCCTTTAGATGCAACACTTGTGGGGTGGCTTGTAAGTGTTGCATCTGAATGAGTTAGGCAGTAGACGGCTTGCGGAGATTTGGGCGTGAATGCGGGAAAGCTCACGGGGAGAAAAGAAAGAAAACGATTATCGCAGAGGCGGGCAGAGACACAGAGGGTCGCAGAGAAGAGGTTGACAGTCGACAGTTGACAGTTGAAAGGGGAAAACACACCGGGAGGGCGGGGTGAACGACGAGCGCGGCGGTTCGCTGTAGGGGGGGCCCGAGGATGTGGGTCGGGATACACGCAAGAGAATAGCACGTGAGTATCGATTGGTTAAGAGATTTGCAGGGAAAGGCGGGAATGAGGAGTTGGATGGCGGAGAAGGCGGAGTTAACGGTGCGGCGGGCAAGGCTACGAGGGCTGGGAACGACTCTTCTGTCCCCGGCCTCCCCCGGTTTCGGGTAGATTGGCGTTGCCGGCAAGGATATTTGAGGACCGCAACGATTGCTGCGGGTTCAGACGAAGGGAACTAAGCCGCAGTGACGAGGATGCGGGCGGATTTGCGAGACTTGGGCTTGGGGCGGATGAGGATTTCCACGTCGCGGTCGAGGGCGGTGAGGAAATTCATGAGGCGCTCGACGGAGAAGCCTTCCAGTTGATAGTTTTGCAGGGCGGAAATTTTGGGCTGGTTTACATCCAGGGATCGAGCGGCAGCTGTCTGGGAGAGCTTTTGGGCGGCAATAATCTGATTGATCGCCAGCGCCAAGCGAACCTTGGTTTGCTTCTCTTCAGCGTTGGGAAGACCGAGATCGGCAAATACATTGCCGGAGCTGGGAACCACGGCCAGCTTAATTTTTCTCTTTGCCATATCGCGCCTCGTAATCCGCACTTGCCTCGCTGAGCCTTCTGCCAATTAGTTCGATATCTTTTTTCGCGGTTCTTATCCCGCTCGGTGACTTCTTTTGAAACGCATGAAGGACATACACGGCACGTTCAAATCGAACGGCGTAGACCGCCCGGTAAGTATCTCCGCGGTGGTCTTCAACTACCTCGAAAACGCCGGTTCCCTCCCCTCGCCATGGTTTCGCGCGCGGATGCTTTCCGCCAAACTGTGCCACGCTAAGAGCCGTGCCAAGTTCATCCTTGACGGCCTCCGGGAACACCAATAGATCGTCCTTGCTCGAAGCGATCCAGAAGAGCGGCTTCTCACCGCGGACTCTATTTGACCGCGCCATACCATTATCCCAGTATTAGGATATTTGTTCAAGGCCCAAACTACGAGTGGATATTGGCCGGGCGGATTTTAGCACTGCGGCGAATAGGACGAGATAGAAGAAACGTCAAAAGCCGCACCCTTTGAAAAACAGAACACAAAGGGATGCGGCACCCGCGCCGCTCGTGGCCTCAATCTGCCTGCCACCCGCCAAAGTCATAATAGTCGTATAGCACTGAGGCTGTCCCACCCGCCAGCCGCAGTATAAACTCTGTGCTATGGCCACGAGAGCTACTCCCAAGAGAATCTACGTCGAATCCACTGCTCTCATACAGCTCGGACAAAAATTTGAAAATGTTGATTTCGAGAAACTTCTCCAACTCAGGGATTCGGCGGGGCTTCGTATCTATGTTTCAGAGGTCAGTTGGCACGAATATGTGCGCAAGAGGAAAAAGGATTTGGCTTTCTTTCTAGATAGCTGCTCCAAGGCCGAAAGGGTCCTCGAGAAGCACGGAGGGTCAATACCTGAGATCGCGAAGGCACTGGATAAGGCAAAAGAATACTTGGCGAGCATAGACCGCCATTATCGAGAGAAGGCCCGCAAGAAGGGTATCGAGATCATTCCCCTCGCGCCGGTTGGTCTTGACCGGCTGTTAAGAATGTCGATCGAATGCGTTCGGCCGTTCGAGGAGGCAGAAGACGAATCGAAGGAAAAGGGGTTCCGCGATAGTCTGATCATGTTCTCTATCCTTGAATCTGTTCGGGGCCGCTCCGAAGAATGTGCAGTTGTCATTACGCAGGATCAATTGCTCTCCGAGGCGTTTATTTCTCATGCCTCCGAATTTGGAGCGAACATCGTGGTCGTGCGGACTCTGGAAGAAGCCACGACCTACATTGTGAATACACTTGCGGAATCCGAGCGAGCGAGAATAAAGCAAGAGAGCGTGGATGCGATCGGGATATTAGATTCGTACGAGGATACCATTTCCAGCAAGATTGCAGATATTCGAGAATTGACGGAGAAGGATCTTAGTCAGAATTTGAGATGGCCTCGTATGTCTGCTGCGGACCGAGAAAACTTAATTGTTAGAGGCATTCGGTCTATAAAGTTTGACAGGATTGATTCTGGGATTTGGAAAGATAAGGATAAAGCGAGATCGCGGATTCTGTTTAGATGCCTGTGCAAAGTGACTATTACAATTCGCGCTCCGAAGCGGGTCGAAGCGACGGTCGAGCCTCGCCGATTCAAAGTAGGGGACCAACCCTCGGCCCCCATAAGCTCCACGACTGTTTATACTGCGGATTTTAGTGCAGGCTATTACGAACCAACCGAGGAGAGAGAATTTCCGATAGACGTCTACGGCGTGGCCGAGTTGCATCGGGGCGAACAAAGCCTAGATTGGGAGTTGGTTAGCATTAATATGGATAAGTCTGTGCCTGCGGAGGAATACGACGCGCTTCTGGCGGCGGAGATCCCTCAGGCAAACGCTGTGAGCCGCCCAGAAACCTAGTCGGCGGGACGCTGCTACCCCTAAAGGGCATTGACAATGTCCCTCCTGGTCCTCCCTTTCATGAGGGAGTATTTTATTCCGGATTTTAGTGAGTGGAAGGAGCATGACAAGTATAAGAAGGCCTTTGAGAGGTTGTTGGGGGATTTGAAGGCGGGGTGAGGAAGTGACGAGTGGTGAGTGACGAGTGGCCCGACCGGGTCTCCGACGGGATCGGAGCAGGCGCGGCAGGCGAGATGGGGAGAAAAGCAAAGAGAAGATGCCGGGCTAAGGCCCGGCGCTGCACACGCGGAGGACTTGGATTTTTAGAAAAACAATTCGGGGGAGACGTGGAAGCGGGTGCTCAGGCGCTTGATGTGGGTTTTGCTTAGGTTGCGTTTGCCGCTGAGGACTTCGGAGACGACGCTGGGGGTGCCGAAGATGCCGACGAGATCTTTTTGCTTGAGGCTGTGCTGGTCCATCAGAAAATGAAGGACTTCGAGAGGCTTCGCTTTGGGCAGGCGATAGTGTTTTTCTTCGAAGTCTTCGATGAGCAGGGTGAGCAGGCCGGCGAGTTCCTTTTCGGCTGGAGAGAGCGACTTGGCGCGGCGATCGAGTTCGTAAAGGGCTTCCGTGTAGGCCTCGTTTTCTTCTTCCGTGCGGATGACTCTTGGAGCGACCTTTTTGAGAAGCGCGGTGTATTCGGGAGTGGCTTGTAGAGGGCGCATGATTTCGAGGCTCCTTTATTGTACTTGGCACGCTTCTGCAGGTGACGCAGAAACATTCTGTCCGCAAGACAATTCATTTCGGCGTTTATCACTGTTTAAGTGACCGGCTCGTGCGGCACGGATTTCTGGTTGGCTGGGAAGAGCCAGCGGGCGAGGAAGATGGCTGGGGGGATGGCGGCGAATTGGGCAAGGAGGAAGGCAGGGGCGTCGGAGGGGCGGATGCCAGAGAAAGTGTCGGTGGCGCTGCGGGCGAGGGTGACGGCGGGATTGGCGAAGGAGGTGGAAGAGGTGAACCAGTAGGCGGCGGTGATATAGGCACCGACGGCGTAGGGGACGGCGGAGGAATGGAAGCGGCTGCAGGCGGCGATGATGAGGAGCAGGCCGAGGGTGGCGAGGAATTCGCTGAAGAGGAGATTTGCTCCGGAGCGGGCGTGGTGGGAGGCGGAGAAAAGCGGAAGAGCGAACATGATGTGGGCGGCGGCGACTCCCGCGAAGGCGCCGATGATTTGAGCGGCGAGGTAAGCGGGCACGTGCTTCCAGGCGAGGCCGCCGAAGAAAGCGTCCATGAGCGAGACGGCGGGATTGAAATGCGCGCCGGAAACTGGGCCGAAGGCGAGAATCAGCGCGACGAGGGCGGCGCCGGTGGCGATGGCGTTGGCGAGCAGGGCAAGCGCGACGTTTCCTTGCGCGAGGCGCTCGGCCATGATGCCCGAGCCGACGATGGCGGCGAGGAGAAATGCGGTGCCGAGAAATTCTGCGGCGAGGCGGCGGGAGAGAGATGGATTCATTGGTGACCGATGCGGTCGATGTGCTGCTTGATGGCGAGGGCGTCGAGGGATTGCAGCGGGAGGCTTAGGAAAAGGCCGATGCGGCGGTCGAGGGAGACGAAGGCGTCGCGAAAAGCGCGCTCGATGATTTCTGGAGTGCCCGCAACGGCGGCGGGATCAGGTAAGCCCCAGTGGGCGGTCATGGGCTGGCCGGGCCAGAGGGGGCAGACTTCTTTGGCGGCGTTGTCGCAGACGGTGAAGACAAAATGCAATTGCGGAGCGCCGGGGGCGGCGAACTCGTCCCAGCTTTTGCTGCGAAGGTTTCCGGTGGGGAGGTCTGCGAGTTCGAGTTGTTTGAGGGCGTAGGGATTGACGCGTCCGGCGGGATGGCTGCCTGCGCTGTAGGCGGTGAAATGGGCGTGGCCGCGATGGTTGAGGATGGCTTCGGCCATGATGGAGCGGGCGGAGTTGCCGGTGCAGAGGAAGAGAGCGTTGTAGTTGGTCGGCATGCCTGGTCCTTCGTGGATGCTGCGGTCAGTTGCAGCAGGCGGGGCCGCAGCAGGATTTTGCGGCGGGTTTGATGGCACGGACGAAGGCGCTGATGAATTTGCCTTCGATGAGCGGCGCGACGGCATCGGGATCGAGGCCGGCGGCGGCCAGGAATTCGCGGGCTTCGTCGGCCTTGTAGACGCGCGTGGGTTCGACGTCGATGGATTCGAAGCCGGCGGCGGCGAGTTTATCGCGATATTCGTTTTCTTCGAGGGCGCCAGCGATGCAGCCGACCCACAGCTCCATGCTTTTGCGAATTTCGGCGGGGACTTCGCCGCGAATGATGACATCCGAAATGGCGAAGCGGCCGCCGGGTTTGAGGACGCGGAAAGCTTCGGCGAGAACGCGGTCTTTGTCGTTGGAAAGATTGATGACGCAGTTGGAGATGATGACGTCGACGGTGTTGTCGGGGAGCGGAACGTTTTCGATGGCGCCTTTCAGGAATTCGACATTTTCGATGCCGGATTTTTTTTGATTTTCGCGCGCGAGGGCGAGCATGTCGTCGGTCATGTCGAGGCCGTAGGCTTTGCCTGCGGGGCCGACGCGCTTGGCGGATAGAAGGACGTCGATGCCACCGCCGGAGCCGAGATCGAGGACGATTTCGCCGGGTTGGAGTTTTGCGAACTCGGTAGGATTGCCGCAGCCGAGAGAGGCGGCGACGGCTTTCTCGGGCAGGGAGGATTTTTGCGCGTCGTCGTAGAGATTCTTTGTGATGGGGTCGCAACCGCTGAGTTCTCCGCCGCCGCAACAAGCGGTGCCTCCGCCGGCGGCGCGCCGGGCTGCCTCTCCGTATTTTTTTTCGACCGCTTCGCGAATATTCGGTTCGCTCATGGTTTGTGCGGCTCCTTGCAGATAAAAAACGTTCACCTTGAAATTTGAATTACGGCCTCGCGCGGAAGCGCGCGGCTGCGGGTGCAGCATTCCTCATAGAGGAAATTGAGAACTTCGCCGAGGGCGCTGGTGTCGGCGGTGTACCAGAGAAATGTGCCTTCGCGCCGCGCGTTGACGAGGCCGACCTGTTTCAGTTTTTCCAGATGATGAGAAAGGGTCGAAGCGGGAATGCCCAATTCTTCCTGGACCTCGCCGGCGATCATTCCCGTGGGATGGGAGGCGAGGAGAAGGCGGAGGATCTGGAGACGCGGCTCGGCGCCGAGTGCGGAGAAACGGTCGGCGGAGCGAGTGACGAGGAGAGTGTCGGGGCGCTTCATATTTCGATGATTGCGGAAATATGGAAATATGTCAAGCCATTACTTGTCAGACGCGAGCGTTGAGTTGGGACCGCGTTGGAGATGCCGCTTCCACGGAAGAAAACCTAAAACCAAACACGAAGCCGCCGAAGTTATTCGCAGCGGAGTGCTACGACGGGGTCGACGTTGGAGGCGCGGCGGGCGGGGATGAAGCAGGCGGCCAGCGCTACCAGGATTAGCAAAGCGGCGACGAAAAGAATGGTGAGGGGGTCGTTGGCGCGGACGTCGTAGAGCATGGTTTTGAGATAGCGCGTGACGCCGAGCGCGGCGCCGATGCCGATGAGAGCGCCGACCAGCGTGAGCGACAAGCCCTGTTTTACGACGAGGCGCAAAACGTCGCCTACCTGGGCGCCCAGCGCGGTGCGAATGCCGATTTCGCGGGTGCGGCGCGCGACTTCGAAGGCCAGGAGGCCGTAGAGACCGATGCAAGCGAGCACCAGCGCGAGCAAACCGAAAAAGCCGGAGAGGCGCGCGACGAGGCGTTCTTGAAAGAGGAGACGATCGATCTGCTGCGACTCGGTGGTGACGTCGCGCAGCGGAAGGTTGGGATCGATTTGCGCGACGGTGTTGCGGATTATGGGAACGAGAGCTTGCGGATCGCCGGCAGTGCGAATTTCGAAGGCCGCGCCGCCACCACTTTGCGGCGTGTACATCGTCGGATTGATCTCGCGGCGCAGATCGCTGTATTTCGCATCGCGAACCACGCCGATGATTTCATAGCCCGGACTGGCCGCATCCTCTTCGCTGGCAGCCGATTCGCCAAAACGCTTTCCGATGGGATTTTCTTTACCGAGATAATTGTTGACGAACGCCTGATCCACAACGACGGGCGTTGGAACTTTGGCCGCCGCGGATTTGTTGGCGGCGATTTCGTAATCGGTGGAAGTGAAATTACGGCCGGCGAGAAATGGAATTTGCATGGTGCCGAAAAAATTCGGGCCAACGGACAGAACGTCTGACTCGGATTCGCGATCCTGGGGCGTGTTGGGCCAGTGGAAACCGGTAATCGCCAAGTTGCCGCTGAGCAGTGGAAGCATGGAAAAACTAGCGGACTTGACTCCGGGCGTTTGGGAGAGGCGGCCCTGCAGGTCGCGGTAGAAGCTGTCGATCTGCGCGTCTTTGTACCCGGCGAGCGAGGGATTGATATTGAAAATGACGAGATTGTGAGAGTCGAAACCGACGTCGATGCTGCGGAGATTTTGCAGCGTGCGAACCAGCAGACCGGCGCCGATGAGCACGACGATAGCGAGCGCGACTTGCGTGACGACCAGCGCGTTGCTGATGGTGAAAAATTTCCCCGCACGGCGCATGAGGCTGGGCGAGACGCCGAAGCCTTCTTTGAGCGCGGGAGTTAAATCAACGCGGGCGCCGCGAAATGCAGGAGCGAGGCCGAAGAGAATTCCGGTGAGGAGCGAAACCGCGACGGTGAAGCCGAGAACGCGCAGGTCGATGCCGGTGGCGAAGGTGAGCGGGCGCGGCTGATTGCTGGAGACGAAGGAAACGATGGAATGTGTGCCCCAGGAGGCGAAAAGAATTCCGAGGGCACCGCCTGCCGTGGCGAGGAGGAGGCTTTCGGTCAAGAGTTGCCGCACGATTCGTGCGCGGCCAGCGCCGAGGGCGAGTCGCAAGGCCATTTCTTTTTGACGCGCAGAGGCGCGCGCGAGGACGAGGCCGCCAACGTTGGAGCAGGCGATCAGCAAAATGATTCCGACTACGCACATCAGGATGTAAAGCGGATTGGCGAAGCGGCGGCGCGCGCCCATCAAACCGGTTTGCGCGTTGAGGAGAGTGACAGCGGGCTCGTCGTCGGGCTTGGAGAGCGAGCGAGATTCATTTGCGGGCGAAGGTGGCGCTTGGCCGGGCGCGACTCGTGTTGGTGCGGAGGACGGACCTTGCAGCTTTGCGGATTTATCGCCGCCGGCTGGAGGAGGCGCTGGCGCCTGAAGAACTACTGGGCCTCCTGCTGCCCGGCCAGCACCCGGTGGAGGCCCCATGGGACCTGATCCGGGGCCAAGCATCATTTGTTGCCGAACCGGGCCGCCTCCTGCGGAAGGTCCGTGAGGTGCGACCATTCGTCCGGCCTCGAATAGCGGGACGGAGCCATACAACATTTCGTTGCGGAAGATTCCGCTGACGGCAGCTTGCACTTGCGGCAGAGAGGCGCCGATTTTCATGCGGCCGATCACCGTCAGCCACCAATGCGTTACGTCTTGCTCGCGGTTGTTCCACCTCATGGGGTCGGTGATGCGGCGACCGGCGGAGAGCGGCAGCCAAACGTCATAGTCGCTTCCGGGAGTGACGCCGGTGAAGCGCTGCTCGGCGACGCCGATGATGGTGAAGGCCACGCTGTTCAAATTGATGGTGCGACCGACGGCATCGCGAGAGCCGCCGAAGGCACGCTGCCAGTAACCATAGTTGAGGACGGCGACCGGCGCAGCGGATTGCGAATCATCGCTCGCTTCCAGAAGGCGGCCGGCCGCGGGATTCAGGCCCATCGTGCGGAAAAATTCTCCGGAGACGAGTTGACCGTTGATCATTGCCGCAGGGCCGTTGCCGGTGAGAGAGAGCGGACCAGAGTTGGCGAATGCGGCCACTCCTGCAAATTGATTGGAGTTCGCGAGCTCGCGAAACATCGGCTGCGAGAGGGAGCAGCCCGTGGGATTGGGCGCGCCCAAATTCATGTCGCTGGGGCAGTCGCCGCCCGTCATATACCCGTGAATTTTGGGCGAGTTGCGGGCGCTCCATTTTAGCAGGACGAGTTGCGAAGGATCCTTGACGGGAAGCGAACGCAGCATGACGGCGTCGACGAGGCTGAAGATGGCAGTGTTCGCGCCGATGCCGAGCGCGAGAGTGAGAATGGCGACGGCGGTGAAGCCGGGAGAGTTGCGCAACACCCGGAGCCCGTAGCGAATATCCTGCGCGAGTTCGTCGAGCCAAACGGAGATCCAGACCTCGCGCGTGTCTTCTATTACTCGCGTTACGTTGCCGAATTTGCGCATGGCGGCGTGGCGAGCAT
>Ga0210407_10003629_pt1 | contig 12445 bp, 11 predicted proteins | sample IncBWC27MmetaG_FD_150860 | JGI IMG/M metagenome (GOLD analysis project Ga0210407, IMG submission 150860) | Forest soil microbial communities from Barre Woods Harvard Forest LTER site, Petersham, Massachusetts, United States - Inc-BW-C-27-M | ecosystem: Environmental > Terrestrial > Soil >... | reverse complement strand
AATGCCTCTCTTGACCGGAAATAACTGCATGTCCTTTAACCGTGCCTATCCTAGCGTGGATCAAGTACACTTTCGTCCAGCCGACCAGTTTGGAAAGGGCAGTGGTCCGCCGCGAACGAGGCGGACGAAGGGACACGTTCATGCGCAAACCAGCGATCCTTTTTGCCTGCCTGCTATTCTCCTGCAGTCTGGCCGCGACACAGGATGTGGACTTCAGCAAAGTTCAAATGAAGGTCACCAAAGTGGCTGGCAACGTCTACATGCTGGAAGCCGCAGACGCGGGCAACATCGGCGCATTGGTAGGTGATGACGGAATCGTGGTAATCGACGACCAGTATGCGCCGTTGGCGGAGAAGATTCAGGCCGCGCTCAAAAGCATCACCTACCAGCCGGTGCGGTTTATCATCAACACGCATTACCACGACGATCACACTGGAAGCAACGCGTACTTCCAGAAGCAAGCACCCGTCATTGCGCACGACAATGTACGCAAGCGACTGGAGAGCGGCGGAGTTGCCGGCAATGGCAGCTCTGTGCGTTTCGACGCCAAGCCCCAACCTAAAGAAGCGCTGCCCATCATCACATTCGACCATGATGTTACCATCCACTTGAATGGCGAGGACATCCACGCGCTCTACTTTCCAGCCGGGCATACCGACGGCGACGCCATCATCTTCTTTCCCAAGTCGAATGTCGTACACATGGGAGACGATTTCGGAACGTATGGCTTCCCCTTCATCGACATAGACGCCGGCGGCAACATCAACGGCATGATTAGTGCGCTGGAAACGGTGATCGCCCAGCTTCCGCCGGATGTGAAGGTGATTCCAGGACACGGTCACATCAGCAGCGTGGACGACATGCGAGTCTTTCTGGAGATGTTGAAAGAAACTCGAGCGGTCGTGCAGAACGCTTTGAATCAGGGTCAGACGTTGGAACAGATGAAGCAGGCGAAGATATTGGATCCATGGAAGAAATATTCCGGGGATTTCATCAGCGATGAAGCCTACCTGGAGACGCTCTACAATTCGCTGACTGGACAGAAAAACGGTAAGTTCATCAAGCACAACTAAACTGTCAATTAAAGGGCCCGGTTGAAGGCTTGTTAAGAAATATCGAATCGCATATCGGATTCTTATACGAATGGGCGTCATCCAGAATATTCCACCAAAACATTTCATCTTTGCCCATCATGGCCTGGGCGGTTGCGAGTGATAGCTTCTTGGCCAGCGGGTCGTGCGTGCTTATGTCGGCTTCATTCGTTTCAAAAGCGAGATTGCGTTCGTATTCGAGGAGCCTTTCAAGCAGCGCTGACCGTTGCTCTCCGTCGTCAGTGCGCAATAATGAAAGCTGAACGTCCGCGATTTTGGCCTCCAGTGCTGTCGCCTCCGGCGACTCGTATTGGTTCTTGCTCCTTGCATAAAGTCGGCTGGCCGTGACTCTCCCCGTACGCGCTCGAGAACCTCGAACGCCCGAGAGGTCCTTCGGTGGCTTGCCGCGAGTTTGAAATGCTCCAGGTAGGTTTCACTCATCGAACCCGCTCGGGCGGCGCTCTCGTGCATGCTATGTTCATTGACCAGAATGCCGTCCAATATGTCTTCGGCTTCCTCAAAAAGACGATCCGCCTGGGCCGTCTTCCTTTGAGCGACCTTGATTTCGGCCAACGCGGTCAGATCTCGAGGCAGGTAATAGCGATCTCCAACACGACGGCTTGCGCTCAGCCCTGTCTCAAGCGCAGTACCCGCCCCTGCGAGGTCCCCTAAAGTACGGTTGAGAGTTGCAAGATTGAACATGGCCTGGGCCAGCGCCCGATAGAGCTTGATTTCCTGAGAGATTCGTCCTGCCTGTTCAAAATATGCCTTTGCGCTTTGAATGTCGTTGGTTGCGATCGCAACTTCGCCAAAGAGCACGAGGATGTCCGCCGTGTCGGTACGCCTGTTTTGCAGCTTAGCCACGGAAAGGGCCTTGAATAACAACTGCCGGGCCTGTACAGGCTCGCCAAGGCCGGCAAGTGCTTTGGCCTCGCCCTCATAAGCCATAAGGGGGAACCCTGTATCCGGGGTCTTCTCCGCAATCGTCACTGCGTGCCGAAAGAATGAAAGCGCTTCCGAATATCGATGCTCTTCGTTGAAACCCAGGCCGAGCATTGAGATCATGCGAATCTGACCGCCAATATCGCCAGTTCTGTACGCCGACAAAACTGCCTTGCCCACGAGGCTCACCGCGGAAGCGGTGTTCCCCTCCAAAAATGTGATGATGCCCAATTCACCCGACGCTCGCGCTGCCCATTGGCTCTCACCCAGGGAACTGGCGATTTGCAGGACCTCCGACCAGGCTCGCTTGGAGGAAGCGGAGTCAAGATCAAGATCTGTGTAACCCTTCGCCGCAAGGCACCACAGACGCCGCCGCGGATCATCCCTTACAGCAGGATCATTCAATTGGTCACCAAGAGTCTGCGAGACCTCTTCCCAGGACAAGGCCCAGGACTCAGATCGGATACGTCCCACTCGTGCGTGAATTTCTCGTCGTCTGTCACCACTTGCCCCGAAGAGAGCCTCGGTTCGTTCATAAAGTGGCCCTGCTGCGTGCCAGTTCGCCAGCCAGGAGAGACGGTCCGCTTCGGTAAGTAAGGAGATGGGATCGTTCGGCTGTACGGTTGAGGGAGAATGCCCCGTCATGTGCGAGCGGCTTAGCTTGAGAGCGACCAGTGTGGTAACCATGACCGTGCAGGCCAGAGTCAGGCGCCTCGCATTGCCCTTTTGTACAAAATTCATGGGTCTTACTAACGACAAGGTCCAGGGGCGTTTGGCTCACTGTAAGCACTACAGTCGTCGAGTGCTGCAGCGACCCCGAGGTGCCGGTGACCGTGATCGTGTACTGACCTTTTGGCGTGCCAGGACTCCCGCCACCGCCCGGGCTGCCACCGCCACAGGCCACCTGCAAGAGCAAGCCTGTGAACAGCAAACTGCGCAGCAACAAGCCCAACCATTTTGCCTTTTTCTCCTGCCTCGAGCCGATGCCGATTCCCGTCAGTGCCAAGCCGAAGACCGGTAGCCACATCGCGTAAAACGGGCTAGAACGTGTGGATGGCGAAACCAGCGCCATGGTGGGCGCTGTGGTAGTGACGGTTAGAGTGGCCAGCGAGCCAGGCGCGATCGAAGCTGGATTCACAGAGCATTGCGGCTTCTGTGCAGGGGCGGGTTGCACGGAGCAGACCAGGGAGACAGAACCGTTGAAGCCATTCACCGCACCTATGTCCACACTGGCCGAAGAATTCTGTCCGGGACTGATCGGATTCGGCGCAGCGGCTGACGCGGACATGGAGAATTCGGGAGTGAAGAAGGTTGCGGTGACTGCTTGATCGCTGTTTATGATTAAGTCGCAACTCCCCGTGCCTGAGCAGGCGCCACCCCAACCCGTGAACATCGAGTTTGCCGATGCTTCCGCAGAGAGAGAGACTTCGGTTCCCAGATCAACTGGAGCTGAACATACATCCGGACAGAGGAATTGGCCGAATCCAACCTTTCCGGAACCGTTTCCGGCCAGCGTGATGCTTAGTACCGGCAACGGTTGCGTGGTGCTAAGCATTATGCTGACAGTGTTGCCGGACCCATTCGTCATGATCAAGTCAGGAAAGCTGTCGCCGTTAATATCGGCTGCGGCGATAGAGGTAGCATCTTTCGGACTCGAGTTGAAGTGAACCGATTGGAAGCTTCCATCTCCGTTCGGATCCTATGTGTCTTCCCTGGCTACATTCGACGTGAACACATCCAGCGCCAGTAGACGCGCAGGGTCTCGAGCAGTTTGGGACTCAAGGGGACATACTGGCGCTGGATGCAGCCCACCACTTATCTCTTTCCCGGTACCGTGAAGAGAGTGCGCGCCGACGTGCCCATCAGCGTCAACTCCGTTTGGTTAGCCTGCCGCCAAGCCGCTCAAGCCGCCGGCATCTCCAAACACATTTCTCCGCACTCTTTGCGCCATAGCTGTGCTTCCCACCTGCTCGAGGCCGGCGCTGACCTGCGCACCATTCAGGTCTTACTCGGTCACTCCCGATTGGAGCACACTCTCGTCTACCTGCATCTTTCCACCAAGCATCTGCAGGCCGTTCCCAATCCGCTCGACCAACTGCACATCTCCAACCTGGATAACGTGAAACGCTCCCGGAGGCTCAAGAAAAAATGACTCGGCCCCTCCTCGAGGTGGCCGATATCGTTCGCTCCCAAGGCGATCGCTTCATCCACAGCGGCTTCCGCTGGATCCATTGGGCCCATAGGAAAGTACTCCGCGCGATCGCTCGCTGGCGCACGGCGTCACTCGGTGGACATCGCGATAAGTGCCCGCGCTGTGGCCATCGCGCCATCTCATTTAATAGTTGTCGCGATCGCCATTGCCCCAAGTGTCAGAGTGGCGCTCGCGACAAGTGGATCATGGCTCGGCAGAGTGAACTTCTGCCGGTTGCCTATGTCCATGTTGTCTTCACTCTCCCTCACCAACTCTCCCCATTGGCGCTGCAGAACAAGAAGGTCCTCTATGACCTCTTGTTCCGCGCCAGTGCCGAGACTCTACTAGAGGTCGCCCGCGATCCCCGCCATCTGGGGGCCGACATTGGCTTCCTTTCGGTCTTGCATACCTGGGGACAAAACTTGCTGGCTCATCCTCACCTCCACTGTGTCATTCCTGCCGGAGGTCTCTCCCCCGACCGCACCCACTGGATCCATCCCCGCTACCCCTTCTTCCTACCCGTGCAGGTACTCAGTCGCGTCTTCCGCGGCAAGTTCGTCGCCGGCTTAAAGCGTCGATTCCAGCAACACCAACTCACTTTCGCCGGATCTCTCAAGCCGCTGGAAAACGAAAAGGCTTTCCGCTCCTTCTTGCGTCCCTTGTTCCGTGAGAACTGGGTCGTCTACGCCAAGCCACCTTTCGGCGGTCCCCATCATGTGCTCGGCTATCTCGCCCGCTACACCCATCGCGTGGCCATCACCAACCACCGCCTCGTAGCCTTCGACGGGGACCGGGTTACCTTTCGCTGGAAGGATTATGCCCACGGGAATAAGAAGAGAAGGATGACGCTCGATGCCCAAGAGTTCCTGCGCCGCTTCCTGCTTCACGTCCTGCCGCGCGGCTTTGTCCGCATCCGCTCTTTCGGATTCCTGGCCAATCGGCGGCGCACTACTCTCTTACCTCTCTGTCAGCGCCTGCTCGCCGACCTTCCCATGCCGCACCCACCCGCAGCCATTACTTCCTCACCCACCCAGCCCACTTGTTTCCGCTGTCCAAAATGTTCCACCCCCATGGTCATGGTCGAACGATTTTCTGTATTCACTGCTTGGCAACTCGCCACCAGGAGCGCGCTCTTTGACTCTTCCTAATCCACCAACCATGCCGCCCTTCATTACGCGAGCCTTCGCTCCGACAGGCCTCGTGTCTTCACTTACCGCCATCCGCTTCAACCCCCCGCTAACTTTCCTAAATCATCTTCACCGGATCGTCGCCCTACCACTATCCCAACTCTTACCTACTCGCTTTCCAACTCCGCCTAGCTCATCTGCTCCACGAACAAATCGCGAATCGCCCATGCAAAACCCATAGCTCCTCCGCGTCCGCCGCGCCAGCGGCTTCGTACAAATCCTCCTATCGCAAGTGCCCCGGCGGGAAACACTTGGGTCCTCGCCAAAGCTCACCGCCGGCGCACTTGTCGATAGGAAACTAAGATTTTTCGCCAACTAGCAACCCGATATGAGGAAAGCCACAACGTTGACGCAAGGCAACAAGGCAAGCAACTGTATTCTCCGTCTAAGGAACGCTGCAATTGCAATTGCGACGGGATACGTCCAAACCGACCAAAAAAAGACGTAAGCATGCATCGTATAACCAGCGTCGAAGGCCATTCCCGACATAAGTGCAAATGGCAACCAAGGGAGCAGGAGAATGCACCATAACACGAGCAGTGTTGTCACCCACCTTGGAGTTTCCGATTCCACTGAGCGCATAGCATCTCATCTCTTGGCTGCTGACGTAAACAAACCGTTTGCCACTCAAAAAACCCCGGCAGGGCATGACGAGTGAAATCGCGATTTTCACCAATCAGGGCAAATGACGCCACCTTCAACGTGTACCTAAGCGGAAATCCTCCGAAGCCACCAGCGCAGGATCAACAAAGTCTCCGAGCAGAGAACCGCAGCACAGATCGCGGCAGCATACCGAAGATTTCCCCGGATTGCAGTAACCAGAGCGGAGATGCCGAAGGCTATAGCCATAAAAAACCCGAAGGCTGCGCCCATGCGAGCACGCAACCCGATGTCTTGATGACCGCTCAGCAGGAGCACTCCCGAGGCTAGCAACTGGCCCCCTACCGATTTCCATCCGGTTGCGATCAAAGCTAGGACAGCCGTGCTTGCTGCGATAGCCATATCAGTTAGTCCCTCGCGCTTTGCGAAGTCAGATCATGAGTGCAATCGCGATGTTACGTCAACAGTCTTACCCCGCCACGCCCTGCAAAGAAGATAGACTCCGGCGCATCTGGATGATTTGAGCTGGGTACCTGTGGACAAAGCTCGTTCCACGCCACAGGCATCGTTTCCCCGTTAGCCATTTTGGATACTAACTTGTCGAGAAAACCGGGAAAATTCGGGCCTTTGCGCTTGATGGTCATCACTAGGTTAATCCGCTTGCCGCCTGCTCCGAATCCCTTAATGTAACGTTCGGGCGAATTATCGCCGCCGGACCACAACAACTTTACATCCAGATCGCAGCAGCGCTGAATGAGTTCCGTTCCCGTGATCTCGTCGCCTTTCGCGTCGGTGATTGTGCCATTCGCGGTTACATCGCAAAGCAGGTGAACGATGTCGTACTTCTGCTCCAAGCGTCCGAGGAGCGAATTAATACTAGGAAGGACCGCTGCCGTTGTTGCTCGGTAATATCGCCCGTATGTTTCGGAATCGCCCTTGAGGAGAACGTCGAACCGATTGTCTAAAGCGCAGACCAAGACCTTCGGCCCACGGAATTCATCATCTTTTTTATCCTTGCGAAACAAATCCAAAATGCCCATCTCTCACTCGCCCTGTACGGAGAGCCAGTATAACTGTCGCTAACAGGCCATTGCGCTCAAAACCCCCGGCTGGGGTCGGTGAGCGTAACCGCGATGTTTCGCCAATCATCGCTCTGATGGAGACTCGATCTCCCTATCGCGCAGGTCATTAATGTCAAACCGTGCGACCCAGATATGCTCAGAATCTGAGTATTCCACGGTGCCTTTGGTCGGGAAAAAGTCACCGGATGTCAACTCGACCTCCAACCCGTTCCGCAGCGTGACCTTCGATTCGTTCAGGGACTGGATCGCGCCAATTGTATTTAGGCGCACTCTTCCTTCCCGATCACAGTTGTTGAAGTCAACCTCGATACTCGGCATCAGTTATCCGCCCCTTTAGCCTATTTTGAGTGAAATCAAGATATTTCAACAGTTGACTGTTTTGCGCAGTGCACGCTCGGCCGAAGACCCAAGACTAGTTCGGTCTACCCAACCAGGTGTACTGCCATGAGACTGCCAAGTTATCGTAATTGCCACCGATGCGAACATAGTCTCCCCTACTAAAGCTCGCTTTGATCGCCTGGTGGCCGCTCACTGGAATGGCTGCTGTGACTCCAAAGCGGGAAGCCGTCTGCCTGGTAGCCGGGTTCGATTTGCCGCCTATACTCGTTGTTCCCCCGAACCAGAAATTCCCATCGAGCGAGAACCAAAGGGTCGGTTTCCCGCGGTAATGTTTCGCGTCGTAACTCAGGTGACCTTCGAATGAACCATATGGGCTTTTCGTTTGGGGCTGGGGTGTAGGAATCGAATAGAATTCGTGGTTCGTGGTGAAGAAGACTGCCCCAGCATAGCCATCGAGAATCCATTTCTTGCCAAAGCGCTGGGAATAGCCAAACTCCGGTTTGAACGACCAGCGGTTAATCCCCCAGTTGATCAGTTTCGTGGGATCATACTGGCCGGTCGGGGCGATAACTTTCAGGCTGGCACCCAACACCACCGTTTGGTTCCACTTCGCGAACTGCGAGATGGGCATCGCGGGGCCACCCTTCAGATTCACGGAAAATCGAAATCCTGAATCGAACAGACCGGAGCGGTAAATCTGTTTGTTCGTCCCGAGCACAGAACCCTGAAATGTTCCTACGCCGTAGGGCAGCCACACTGCGATGTTGGCGGAGCGGCCAAAGAAGCTGAAGGAATGATAAAGGCTGAAACTCGGCACACTAAAAGTGCCGGTGGCACCTGTAACGGGAAGCCCGTTGAAATCCAGGCCGCCGTGGTAAAAGGAGTAAGTCAGGTTGATCGCGTTGGAATGCAACGGCGTGATCAAGTACGCACGCGGTGCGAGATCCTGCGCCCAGCAGGAATGCAGGAACATCTCGGTGAGAATCGTCAGAAACAACAGTCTTATGATGCCACTACGGCTCTTTTGCGATCTTGGACAAACTGTTACCACTCACCCCTCACCATTCCTTCGAGTGGGGAGAAACAACGACACTGCAGCAGGTACTGGGTTCGCTGGAAACTGTCACAAGTAACAGGGGCCGTCTCGGCAGCTTGGTGATGTGCCCAAAAGACTTGTAGCGATTTATTGGCGAAATCGGTGATTACACTCAGAATCCCTGTTCCGGGCATTTTGAGTGTGATTGGGATTTTTCACCAATCATCAGAATGCAATCTATCTCGCGTGTTTGTGACTGATAGGAAATGTGCGAACCGCCTTGCCCAGTGGCGTGCACCCACCAGTTCCTGATTCGCGGGATAGGCGAGCAACTAAAATGATCTCGTTCGCGTCGCATCACTGGCGTAATCTGTTTATACAGATTTTATGAGCCTCCATCTCTGTCGCAAGGTTTGCCCCGTTTTTCTCCTTCTTGCGGTGGCTTCAGTCCAAGCCCAAACATCCGAACATCAGACGGCGAACTCAAACGCTCAGGTCCCCACCATAAAAACCGAGGCTCGGGCTGTCGTCGTGGATGTGGTGGTCACCCAAGGTAAGGAGCCGGTCGTCGGACTTCACAAGGAGGATTTTGAAGTTAGTGAGGACGGAAAGGCTCAAACGATTTCGTTTTTTGAGGAACACACAGCTGGGACGGTTTCGCCGGTTACGCTGCCACTAATGCCGCCCGGTGTTTACACGAATTTTCCGACGATAAAAACGACGGACTCGATCAATGTCTTACTGTTGGACTCGCTAAACACCCAGGCGAGTGATCAGTCGTTTGTGCGTCTTCAGATGATGAAGTATTTTGTAGCGGCTTTGGCGGCTCCATCAGGTGCGAGGATCGCAATCTTCACCTTGGGATCCAAGCTGAGGATGGTGCGCGGTTTTACGCCTGACTCTGCGGGGTCATTAGCAGCATTGACTGATCCAAAGTCTGGATTTGAGGTGAAATTTGAGTCGCAGCTTGCTTCGCCTAGCCGGAAAGGAACCGAGCAGATTGCTTGCCGTGACATCAAAGCACCAGTCGCTATTGCGGCCTGCAAGGATTTCTTCGCTGAGGAGGATGCATCCGGGACCGCCGACCGCGTCGTTATGACGTTGCAGGCGTTTCAGGCGCTGGCGCACTATTTGGCACTATTTCCGGGCCGCAAGAACGTTATGTGGGTCTCCGGCAGCTTCCCGCTGAGTTTCTTTCCCGAGACGAATCCGCGTGGCGGACGTCGGGAAGAATACCAGCGTGAGATTCGACAAACCGCCGACCTGCTTACAGCGGACCAAGTCGCTGTCTATCCAATATCAGCAACGGGCCTCAGCGGCGAAGAGGCCGTTCACTCCGATGAGTCCGGGAACCCGATCCACAATTTTCATCCAGAACTTGTCCAGGAAATCGCAATGGAAGCCCTTGCACAGGACACTGGAGGCAAACCCTTTTACGGCACGAATGATCTCAGCGTTGCGGTGAAGGAGGCGATTAACATTGGCTCTCACTACTACACCCTGACCTACACTCCCACCAATGTCAAATTGGATGGCAAATTTCGTCGCATCGAAGTGAAGGGGATAAACCGATCTTACAAACTGGCTTACCGGCGTGGGTATTATATGGAAAACGCGGAGACCCAACAGACGTTTGAGCAAAGACCGGTGAGTGATCCGCTTCTGCCGTTTATGAGCTTCGGAATGCCCAACATTGCTGAGATTCTGTACAAAGTGCGTGTCGCGGAACTAGAGGTTGCCAAGAGTGCAGACCCGACAAAATCTGTTGTCCGATATAGCGTTGATTTCGCCATTCTGCCGCAGGATGTGAAGCTGCAGACTAACGCGGAGGGTGACCGCACGGGCAGTATCGAAGTAGGCGTAATTGCTTACGACTACGACGGAAAGGCACTGAATGCGATCGGCAAAAAAATTCCCATAAGACTTCAACCCGATCTGTTTGCGAAAATGCAGCAGCAAGGGGGCTTTCAACTTCACGAAGAAATCGACTTACCCCAGACTGATGTTTTTCTTCAGACCGGGATTTACGACCTAGCGACGAACCACGCAGGCACTCTCGCAATTCCCGTGCGGGTTGTCGCTGTTCCGGCAGCATCGAAATAGCTATCCAACATAATCTGATTGCGGCTTTCAGTGAACGCCTTTCGACAGTTGTTGAAAACAGGCGATGTCACAAGCTTGCGCTTTTGCTTCGCCTTTTTCGGACTCGATGAGCGCTATGGCGATGTTACGCCAACGATGAGGTTCCTGAACGCAAGGTCGGTGCAGTCAGTCGATCAAATGTTGGGGAATAATGGGTCGTGAACGGGCGCTGAAAATCGTGTTGACCGCAGTTGGGTTGTTCTTTTGAAGCGCGGTTTATCCAGTTGCGATGATTCTGTTTCGGCGCGATCAGCCTGCATACGCCGTTGCGATCTTGCTTAATGCGTATGTTCCGCTCGGAAAACCTCTTGCTGATAGCAGTGCCGAAATGAGTTGCAATCGTGATTTTCCGTGAGAGCAAGAGGGGCTGCAATTCTTTTCACGTTGACCGACAACGGTGTTCCTGAGTAATATTTGCGCGCTGCAGCAGGCTGGCGACCGCCGATGAAACCAAGCCGCAGATTGTGGGAACGGCGAGCAGCTTCCACTTCAAATCCAGCCAGAATGCCCGAGTAGTCCGAGGAGACGAAATCATGACGGGCCAACTAATGGGTGATTTACCCATGAATTACGACACTTGGATGAAGGCAACCTCCCTAACCCTCAAGCCTAGAAGTGGGGCGCTGAAAGAGCTGGATCGAGCCATCCAGACATATGAAAGATCAAAGACATATGAGAACGCCTGTGTCATCAAGCACGCCTTAACCAGGTGGCAGCAACTGAAAGGGCCGGATTGGAGAAACAATCCCCGCAACGGGAAATTAGTTGTAACCAAGCAAGTCGGCCCGTTCAAGGTCAACAGCCAGGTGAATGCGAAGAACTTCAATTCCGGCGGCACCATGGCCGAGAGAGGCGCGATTGAGCAACTCGATTTCTCCCTGTCGGATGTTTTCTGGGGCGGCAAACAATTAACCGGGCCCGAAATCTCGGCCCTGGAATATATCCGCGAAGAACGCCAGCGCACTCTGGCGAAGCTTTTTCTGGACAGCTCCGATCCGAACAATGTCGTGGCCAAGCCGGTGGTTTTCAAAGCCGCCAACCTGAAGACTGCCCTTAAGAAGGCCAAGGACGACCTGAAGAGTAAGTGCAGCGATGCCAAAGTTGCGATCAGCAAGAAATTCTCGGGGCCGACGCAAGGGGCTGACCCTCTGAGAGGACTTGGCGTCAGGCCTGATTCCGCGTTCGACGAGGAAGGCTCCTCAGAAGGCATCGGCTACAACCTCGGTTCGGGGCTTACCACAGGCGACAAAGTTAAGGCAAAGCTCGGTGAGATGGTGAAGAAGTTCTTCGAGGTGGACAGCCTTGAGGCCTTAGGCCCGCTCTCTTCGCTAGTCCTGGAGATCGTGGCGGAGGCTTCGCTGAGCGCGGCCCCTGTAATTGGCCACATCAAGTCAGGAGTCAGCGCCATCGGAGACTGGATCGACGTCGGAGTGAATTTTTACCACAAGTCGAGCATCTCCCGCTGCAGCTATACGATTGATGTCGGAGTTCCGGATGCCGCATTCAAGGCGCTGGAGAAACTGCTGCAGCGCGAAACCGACAACGCCGCCATCAGCGCTACGATTTCTTCCACCGCCTTCGTCACCAAGACCGGCCTCTTCTTCGCCGATGGCGGCGCTATCAGCGGACCGGTGGTCGGGGCTGTGGAGGCCCTGGCTGAGATCGCCCAGAAGCTGTGCCTGTTGGGCTTGGAGTATCGGGCTACTCGCGATCTCAATAATCTGTTGAAGGATCCTAATAAGCTCGACATAAAGGTGTTCGAAACGTATCCCCTGCTGGGTTGCTACCTGCTGAATTGTGCGACCCTGAGCGACATCATCCCGATCGACTGTTTC
>Ga0210407_10003626_pt1 | contig 12453 bp, 12 predicted proteins | sample IncBWC27MmetaG_FD_150860 | JGI IMG/M metagenome (GOLD analysis project Ga0210407, IMG submission 150860) | Forest soil microbial communities from Barre Woods Harvard Forest LTER site, Petersham, Massachusetts, United States - Inc-BW-C-27-M | ecosystem: Environmental > Terrestrial > Soil >... | reverse complement strand
CCCTCGCACCTCTCGCTCCGTCCGCCGATCTAATAGCCGAGCCGCCGAAGCTCCACACCACCAAGATCATTGTCCCGGTCCGCAAACCGGCGGGGAAGCGCGCCAAACCCAGACCGCCACAGAAAGCCCCGCACCACCTGAGCCGCAAACGCATGACCCACGCCAAGCAGGTCCAACTCGCCGAAGTCGTCCCATCCGGCGACGCCGCCCAGTACGTCTCCGAAATATTCGAACGGCACATCACCAAATCCGTCGCCCCGCACCTCGACGCTGCTTCTGACCCCTCCACCCTCGAGCATCACTCCCGCAAATGCGCCATCTGCAATCATCCCGAGCGCGCCGACCTCCAAGAGGATTTCGTTTCCTGGCGCAATGCCGATCTAATTCAGAAGGATTACGATCTCCCGAATTTCCGCAGGATGTACACTCACGCCCGCGCCACCGGCCTCTACCAACGTCACCGCGAAAATCTGCGCTTCGCCGCCGAACTTCTGATCGAACACGCCGACCAGGCCAAACCCAGCCCGGACACCATCCTCCGCGCCATTCAAATCTGCGCGCGCCTGGACGCCAAAGGCGAATGGGTCGAACCAGCCAAGCAAGTCATCTTTTCCTCGAGCGTCAATAAAGCCGCGCCCGCCCGCGAACCCCAAGCACTAGCGCGCGAAGCAAAATCTCCAAACGAACAGCTTCCGACATCAATCAGTAGTCTTACGGACGCCATCAGTATAAATACGCAACCCGTAATCGACAGTTGCGGCGATTAGAAAACGCCACAACCCAATGAAAACAAAGACCACACCAATTTCTAATCGACACCATTTTGCAAAAAACAGCGCAGCGAGGCGCAAACGGCAAGCCGCAAGGTGGGATATTTACGATGTGTCGCGGGATGTCGCGGGAAACCACCCTTCGCGAAGTGGGTCCGTGCGAAGGGTGGGAGTACAAGAATTTCAAGCCTCGAAGCTATCGCCGAGGCACTCGAACGAAGCCCGGGGGCTAGCTGGAAGCCAAGGCGCCAGTCAGTTGAGCTGCGGGCTCTTGCGCGGCGTCGTTGCGCGGAGTCATCGCGCTGGCCGCAGGCGCATTCTGGTTCGACGTTACGTTTGCCTTCCCGAAAAATGCGCTGCGGGCTTTTTCAAACGAATCTTGCGGCATTGCGTTCGGCTGATTCATCTTGGCTTATTAATCTCCTCGTCGTTCGGATTGCAATCTTCGTCCAACCCAGCTTTTCCATGCTTTCCACCAGGTGCCGCAGAGGGCTGGTACCGCGGTCCCTGGACCAAATTGCTTCCTATTAAATCCAACGGCCTTCCGTCACTTGCGACCGCAGGGAGAAGGCGGATATATGGCCAGAGTGCTGCCTGGCGGAAACGCCTTATCTATGAGTGACTTACGGGCCGAGGAGCTTTTGGCCGTCAGCGCCGTTCTCCCTTGCTACCGCGCTGTGCAGGTCTGTAGTGCAATTCGGCGACCGAAGGTTTCATCCCATGCGAAGTCCGCGATTCGCACATGCCACTGGACTTAGGCAACGGTCCCGCGAACCGACGCCGGAATCTGCGGCCTGGCCGGTGCTGAACGATCCACCACGGGTTGAATTATTTAGAATTTTCGCTTTTGGAATTCGGGCCGAGCTCCGGAGAGAGGAAGAGATCAAGAGTCAAAAGTCGAAGAGCGCCATATCCATCACTGTGGCAGCAACGCCGTCTGCACATCGATCGGAGTCTTGTTAATCGGCCTCGACGCGGGACCGCTGAGGTACAAACGCATCCCGGTGAAATCAAACGTCACAGCGTACGGCCGGAAAAATTGATGCGCGATCAACCCGCCAATCCGGAAGCCATACGCATGTTCCAGCCCCGCTGGAAACGCGCGGGCGATCCCTGCAAGATTCTGCTGCCGCGCGTCGCCCAGGTACAAATCGCTCACAACAAATGGCGCAAGGTTTGTGCGCCGCGCCGTCGCCGGCAGAATCGAGCCTTGCCGATCAAACGAGAGCGAAGCCTGCTCGATCATAGACTCCGGACAAGTGAATCCGGACATAAAGCCCGTGGCCACGAACAGCAGCGCGGGCGCCGCCTGATTCACGCGCCCTCGCGCCACGATCATGTGATCGCTCGCCAGCCAAAAAGGCATCGTGATTACTTTTTCCGCCAGCGCGCGTGTTTCAAAAGCGTGCAAAACCTCTGCCGACCGGCGCCGCAGGATCAACTCACCGTTGGGATAGTCGAGCGTGGCGAGAAAGTGATATAGCAGCACAGTTCCCAGCACGCCATCCAGCTTGCGTCCCGCAAGAACGGGCAGCGGGCGAATCCCCACCGGCACGTTTTGCACTTCGAACTCTCCCAACTGCAGCGAAGCGACGCGCCCGTGGCGCATCTCCGCCTGGCTCCCGTCGAGAAGCATCGTCGAAGTTCCACTGGCCGCGCTGATATTCATCCGCTTCGCGAAATCCGCATCGAGTTGCACTTCGGCCCCGCCCGTATCAATCAGGAACGACCCTGCCTCGCCACCGTTCACCCGCACGCGCACAATCGGCAACGGATCGGTGACGACGAACGGCAGCCGCGTTTCGTCCGCCGGCCCACTAATCGCATAAGGCACCGCGGCGCCGAAAAATTCCAGCGGTTCAGCCCGCTCAGCGCTGCCCGCGGCGCGAAACCATCGCGCGGCCTCCGGAAATTGGTCGCGCCGGTAATAAATCTCGCCCAGCAGATTTTTCGCCGCCTCTTCGAACGGCCCCGTCTGCGCCGCTCGCCGCAGATATTTTTCCGAATCGTCCAGCCGATTCGAGAACAAAGCAATCATGCCGAGCAGCGTGCTGACTTTCAGGTCGCCCGGATTCTTGTGCAGGGCCTCCACGTACGCAGCTTCCGCTTCTGGGAAATAACCATTTGCGAACAACGCATCGGCGTGTTCCAACGCGGCGGCAAGAAGGGAAGTGCCCGCAAACAAAAACAGCCCGATAAACACGATGCGCCGGCGGACTCGCATAATCCAATAAGGACGCCGCAATTTGTAATCGGTAAGCCACACACATTGTTTTATCGGCGTGTCACGCAAAAAACATTACGAAGCACACGACCGCGTACGAATTTTCGTACGCGCGCGAATAGTTGCGAAAATTGGTATGCACGATGTGCTTGGATTCGGAGCAACTCGCGGGAAAATGCGCCAAAAGCTTCGTCGCAAATGCGGCGCCGCATACAGATTCGGCTCGGCGGGCCGTCGCAGTTCTTGTCACCCAGGGGAATGACCAGTCAATCGCAGACCCGCGGTGGTATCATCCGGCGTCGTGCAGCACAGAAGGCCGTGCTCGGGCACGAACACACGACGCCGCGAACGGCTCAGCGACGCGTCTCGACCAACGCCGCCAACGCCCGGCGCACAGGAGCGAGCCGCCAGAAAGTCGAGACTCCAATGCCAGACCTCAACTCACTCGTCGCTTCCTCTCTCGCGGGATACTACGAAGAAGTTCGCGGACGCCTGCACCAATGGGTCGCTCCGCTCTCCACCGACCAACTTTGGCGCAAGCCCTATCCCTACGGCAACAGCATCGGCCACCTGCTCCTGCATCTCACCGGCAATCTGAATTACTACATCGGCGCGGAAATCGCCGGCACCGGCTACGTGCGCGATCGCGACCGCGAATTCAACGAGCCTCGCCATCTCCCCAAGGAGCAAGTTCTCGCCGACTTCAACCGCACCATCGACATGGTCGCCGCCACCATTCGCAAGCAGTCGGCCGCAGATTTCGCCGCCCCGTACTCCGCCGCGCTAGAACCACAAGCCCACGATCGCTTCACCGTATTCCTGCGCATGGCCGCCCACGCCTACCATCACGTAGGCCAAATAATTTACCTCGTGAAGGAAGTCACGGAGCCGCGGGAGTCACGCTAGCCGCTGCGCGAGCAATAGCCGGCGGCTTATGCGTTTCGGCCTTCGCGCCGATCAAAGCGTCGGCGAATCATCTCCCAGCATCGCCCGGCGCACGATTTTGATCGGCGGAAATCCTTGCTTCATGAAGCTGTTGTGGAACTGCTCCAGCGAGAACGCCGCGCCTTCCTTTTTCTTCACATCCGCGCGCAGCTTCAAAATCTCGATCTTCCCCAGCGTGTAATATAGATATGTCGGATCTGCAGTGCCGCGTTTCGTTTCCACCAACCCCGTCTCCTTCGTCTGATACCCTTCCTTCACGAAAAAATCCACCGCCTGATCGAAGCTCATCTTGCCGCGATGCATTTCAATTCCCACGATGAAGCGCGCGTCGCGCAACAACGCATCCTCCAGCTGTCCCAGGCGAATCAGTTTCGCTTCACGCGCGTCCTTCGCGCCCGTCCCCGGCTGCCCGAATCCTTCGTCGAGCATCATCTGCTCGCAATAATGCGCCCAACCTTCCGCGTTCGAGCTCGCTCCAAGCAGCATGCGAGTTTTTGTAGGCGCCTCGTGCACCCACAGAAACTGAACGTAGTGTCCGGGATACGCCTCGTGCGTCGAAGTGCTTACGACGGTCCCCACGTTGAAAGCCGCCATTCGCCCCGCGATTTCCGCCGCCGTGTCGTGCGCTCCCGGCAGCGTCACGTTGAAATACGCCTCCTGCGCCACCTTCTCGAACGGTCCCGGAGTATCCATGGAGGCAAACGTCGTCGCCCGCATGAACGGGGGCGTCTCCTGCAGAATCGGCCGCACATCCGAAGGAATCGTAATGATGTGTTTCGCGCGAATGAAAGCGATCAGCCCGTCGAACGTGTCTCTAAAACTCTGCAGTAAATGATCCGGCGCCGGATGGTCCGTCATCAATTCCGCCAGAACCTCGCTCGACGATTTATTCGGCTCCAACTCTGCAGCTACGCGCTTGAACTCAGCCTGATTCTTGTGCAAATCCGCCCGGCCGATTTCCAGCAGCTGGTCCAGAGGCGTATCCACCATCTCGTCGTACAGCAGCTTCTTGGAAAACGTCTCCGCAGCGATGCGGAAATCTCCATTCGACCGCGGCAGCACGTCCGATTTCAGCCACGCCGCGTAGTTCTGCAAATCCGCGATCACCGCGCCGTTCGATTTCGCAAACACGGCTTTCACCGCGGGATCGCTCGCGCTCGCAAAAGCCGCCGGCACATCGTTTTGAAAAAAGCTGATAATGTCCGGCAGCTGCTCCAGCGCAATTTCCGTGTAAATCCGCGGTGGATTCTTCAGATTCACGCGCGCGGCCGCAAACACTTCTGGCATTTTCTCTTCGCGCGCCACCACCGACCGCAGCCGCTCATTCGCCGAAGCAAACTTCCGGATCATGATCACGTACACGCTGTTGCTGACCCCGCTCGAATAGAAATCCGGATTCTTCTCCCAAGGCCGGATGGTTTCCTGCGTCAACAACGCGCCGCGAATATTCGCAAGCACCAGTTCGCGGTCCGCCGCGCGCGTTTCGTCCAGCCCCTGAGCATCCACCGCCGCCACGCGTTTTTCGAACGCGTGCAACGCAGCCACATCCGCTTCAATTCCCGCGCGCGAATAATCCTCCAGCAGCGCATCGTATTGATGAAATCCCGCGCTCGTGCCGCCGCTCGGAGCGAACTTGAAATACACCTGGTCGAAGTATTCGTCGGCCAACTTGTCCCACGTAGCCTGCTTCTCGTTCGCAGCCCCCGGCGCCATTCCCGCGCGCGTGGATTCAGAATGCGCCATCATCATCAATGCCACTATCACACACAGAAACGCTCCAATAAATTTGCGCATTCGAACTTCCCCCCGCCATCAGAATTTTGCGTTTGAAACTTCACTTTAGATCAGGCAACAACCGATGTTGTTAATCGTCGGCGCGGAAAGCGGGACTGGAAGGGCGGGGCTTCAGCCCCGCCGTCAAGCGCGCCCAACACGGGCTTTAGCCCCTGAAGCCAGACGTTGCGATCACGGTTAAATATCCGCGCAGTGGCTGGCAGCACGAGGCCTTCTGTGCTCGCGCGCCCACCCTTAGCATTCGCGACCTCAAATACTACGCTGTTCTCCGTCGCAAAATCAGGTGATTTCTCTACTATTCTGCCGGATTTTCACCAGCGACTTTCGCCCGCTCTCCGTGTTGAACTAGATAGGCGCAGGAACCGCCGGGGGACTCAGCACAAAGGTGGTCCGGCGCCAGTTAAGTTTCAAGGTTCAGCTATCGGAAAGGAGGACAATATGCGCAACACTCTCATCATCCGTATTCTGCTTTTCGCGCTGGTTCTCATGGCGATTCCCGCCACCGCGCCGACGGCCTCGGCCGCTTTCGGTTTCGGTGTCGCTGTCACCATCGCTCCTCCGCCCCTCCCGGTGTACGCACAGCCCGTTTGCCCGGGCGACGGATACATCTGGACGCCGGGATATTGGGCCTATGGTCCCGACGGCTACTTCTGGGTCCCCGGCACGTGGGTCATCGCGCCGCAAATCGGTTTTCTCTGGACTCCGGGATATTGGGGCTGGGGCGATGGCGGTTATTTCTGGCACGCCGGTTACTGGGGCCCGCACGTCGGCTTCTATGGCGGAATTAACTACGGCTTCGGTTACGGCGGCTTCGGTTACGAAGGCGGCTACTGGCGCGGCGGTCACTTTTTCTACAACCGCGGCGTCAGCAACGTGGACGTCCATAACGTCCACAACGTTTACAACCGTACGGTGATCAACAACCGCGACTCGAATCGCGTCAGCTTCAACGGTGGTCGCGGCGGCGTCAACGCGCGTCCCACGTCCGCGGAAATGGCCGCGAATCGCGATCATCACGTCGGTGCCACCGGAATGCAGAAGCAGCAGGAGCATTTCGCCAGCACCAATCGCGCGCAGTTCGCCTCCGTGAATCACGGCCAGCCGCGAACGGCAGCCGCCGCGCGGTCCGGAGAATTTTCCGGCCGCGGCGCAACGCCATCGACTAACGCTAACCGCGATTCTAACTTCGCGCGCTCCAACACCAATAACGCAACGCGAGCCACGAACAACGCTGCGCAGTCCCGCAACGCGACACGCCAAAATGCTGCCTCGCGTTCGCAGAACAACGCAACCCACATCCAACGGAACAACGCGCGCGCGTCCAACCAGCGTTCCGCCAGTTCCGCGCGGCAGTCTTCCCGCCCCGCAGTTCGGCAGAACACCTCGCGGTCGGCGTCAAGCTCCAACACCGCTCGCGCGCAAAGTCACTCCGCACGGTCCGCAGCTCCTAGCCCGGCGCACAGCAATGGCGGATCGCGCGGCAGCGCACCGCAGGCAGCGAGGCCCAGCGGTGGCGGCTCACACGGTGGCAGCGGCGGAGACCACAGCCGTCGTTAACAGTTAACCCCAGGGCGTCCGTCCCGCGAAGCGGGGCAGCCGCCTCCAGCAAAAGGCGCCACGATCCCAAGCTCGTGGCGCCTTTCTCTTTGTAGCACCGGCTCGTCCTGAGAGCCTGCCTGTGGCAGGATCGAAGGGCTCGTCCTAAGAGCCCGCCAGCGGCAGGATGAAGGGATCCGACCCCGCGCGGCCCCACCACTCAGATTGCACTTGAATTAGCGTAACTACTGTGCTATCGCCAGTCGTGCGCTAATTTCATCACCACAAGGGGGATACTTGGGCAACGCTGCTCGCGTTTCCGTGAATCGCGCTACAGCGCGATTCATCCTGAGACCTGCCCGCCGCAGGAGGGACCGCAGTGCCGCTTCGAAGGGTAGCTCGACCGCCCCACCCTCCCCAACTCAATCGCTAGCGAAACATAATCGAAAGCCGACGCAACTCATTGAAAACAATCACCAGCGACCCAGATCAATCGCTAGTTTTTGTCTTCATTTCTAGCGAGCTTCCACTTCACGATTACCCGCCGAAATTTCCAATCGACACTGCCGGCGATTAGAAATGGCTACAACTCCAAGAAAACAAACATCGGGACCAATTCTAATCGACACCATTCTTCGCGCCCGGCGCACTCTGCGCGCTTCACGAATCACGAGTCACGAAGCGCTAATCACGAATCACCGCTCGCGCTCCGTTTGCCTGGCTTCACCGACTCTGCTAAAGTGGACACGATGGCCTCCCTCATCCAGGAAGTCGGCGAAACGTTCTTCACCCTCTACAAAGGCTTCAGCGTGACGCTACGTACGATGTTTCGCAAAACTACCACCGAAAGCTTTCCGGATGCGCCGCCCACCGTGCAACCACGCTATCGCGGTATCCATGTTTTGCAGCGCGACGAGCACGGCTACGAAAAGTGCGTAGGCTGTTTTCTGTGCGCCGCAGCCTGTCCTGCGAACTGCATCTACATCGAAGCCGCGGAAAACACCGCCGCCAATCGTATTTCTGCGGGCGAGCGCTACGCGAAGGTCTACAATATTGATTACTCGCGCTGTATTTTTTGCGGTTACTGCGTTGAAGCGTGCCCCACCGACGCGATCACTCACGGCCACAGCATCGAACTAGCCCCCTACAACATAAACGCCCTGATCCATCGCAAAGAACAGCTTTTAGAGCCCTGGCCCCCGCGCACGAAACAGTCTTAATTTTCAATCTTTTGCGCTGTGCCCCTGGCGAACAGAGCCGTTGCGCCTCCGCACAAATCGCAATGGCGTAACTCGCCCACACATTCGGTGTTGACAAGCGCGCCCCCCGCCTAATTCACCTCCGTTCGCTGGTATCGCTAGTGGTTTCGAGCGGTTCGGCTCGCATTCACCGCCGGCGCTCGCAAAGCCAGCTGTTTCGGGCTGTGTGAATCTGCAGGCATCGTTGCCGATAGCCGTATCATCCCAAACCTCCGCGCATAGCTTACTGGAATCTCATCCTATCTGGCGGACTTGGGCGCCCGCGACCGCCCGCCCTCGCGTCTGTTGCGTACGCGCTCCGGGCAATTGAAACAGCCCACGCATCGCGTTCCCGCGATCATTGTGTGCGGACGCGTACAACCCGCCCCCGCGCGCAGGACACGCCCCCTAGCTCCGGCGGAATCTCGGCCCAGCTTCACCGACTCTATGACGCACCACACACCCGGAGCAGGCGAAGTGCCAGTCATCGCGCCTTCCTTCCGGGAATGGGTACGGTATGGTGGGGTGAACACGACGTTGATCGGGCGGTGTCGAGCGATCGGAGGTTCGGCGAGGAGAAAACTCCGGGGAGATTGCGGCTGGGATGGATGAATTTCAAGCGATACAGAGAAGATTGATTGATGCGAGTAGGTCTTACGCGGTACTTCAAAAATCCAAACACGCGGGCAGGCATTCATCTTGCGAGAGAAGCCGAGTGCGGGACCAACTGGAAACGGGATGCGTGCCGCGTGCGACGAAGCTACGCAGCAAGATGACTCAACAGGATGGCCCAGGATGAACGCGACAACCTGCAGCATCGACAGCGTGGCCGCCAATCGAACGGTGCAGGGGCTCGAGGATCACCCACGAGTGCGCAGCTACGACATGGTCAGTGCGCGAGTCAAGCGCCTCGTCAAAGTGTGGAGAATTTGCCGAGTCGTCTTGGAGCGGGCTGCACTGCACTTAACAACGGCGGCAACGCTGTGAGCAGGGATCGGTGAACACGATATGCGTAGAGAGGTTGTCGAGACGAATCCGCGTGGCCAGTCTGAAGCGCGAAGCGCGATTGAAGAAGCACGTCGCGCGCTTCAACGAAATACTCAAGGTCGGCGCTTATCAATGATGCTGAGTGCATTCAGCGGTATCTTTCTCATCGGGAAACTAAATCGGGACTGGTGAACCGGCTTGGCGTTCCAGATTGGGTCGCATAACACGAAGACTCCGCTACGGCAACGCACGTCGCAACACAGCAGCTCGAGGAGTTGAACAGTGGTCTTAGCAAAACGGGACACGACCAAAGAAGTTGGCCACGAAAGTCGAGAGACTGAAAGCGACGCCAGCGTCACTGTTGCGCGGGTGAACGTCCGGACTGCTTCGCAGGCTACCAACGAGCTTCTCTTGGAATTTATGTCGAGCGCGATGGGGGCGGTTGCGATCATCGACCGTCGATCCCACTGGTCAGCAAGAGAATCGAGGTTGTCACGGCAGCGGTCCTTAGAATTTCTCAGTTCCGCACGAATACAGCTGCGCGACCGAGCGATGACTGTCGCGGTGAAATGCGAACTGGGGGCAGCCGAGGGAAATGACTTCGGCTGGAGCCCACCACAGACGACCATCGGCCGACAGAGGTTGCTAAGCGACGGCGCAGTCGTGGGATCAAATGCAATCGGGGCCGCGGACGCGGCATGGCGGCGCGAGCATTTATCGGAGCCGGTGACACCTGCCGAACGCTGTAGTGCTCGGATCCGCTCTGACTGGATAGCGCGTCGCTTATCGGCGAAGAAACAGTTCGTGCCATTTGCAACGCGTCAAGCGCTGGGAACGGCAGCAACTGGCAACTCGGAAGTAAACCTGGAGCGCGGCAAATCAGAAGATCGATCGAGTCGTCACCAATGCACCGTGCTTTGCAGCGCGCGAAATGCTCGAGCGAGCGAAGGGTGGCGGAGGCATCCTCCGAAACTGGCACACGGCGAAAAGGCAAGCGCAATTCGAGAGTCACGTCATCGCGAAGTTCGAGCATCGAGCCGAACGGAAATTCCGGCGGCTGTGCGTCGTCGCTGGGCGCGACGAAACCTCCAGGGCTGCGCGCAAGGCTGCGGAGCGCCAGTTCGGGTAGAACGACTTCGGCCGCTATTGCGTGATGCGGTGAGCAGGCGGGGCCGCTCACCTGGCGGTCGTCGAGAATCCAGCGCGCGAGTCGCGCGTCAATTTCAGATTCGATCAACTCCTCGAAAATCTGATGGATTTCTTTGCGGAGAATGGAGATGCGATTGAGACGAGAATGTTCGAAACCCTCAAGGCAATTCTGGGAAAACGTCAACAGAGACTCAAGCGGCGGGTGCGTGCTGCCCATGGGTCGGCCCTCCCCGGATTGCAATCTCCCCAGTGAGGGAGACAGGGGTGCGGCCGTAACACACAAGATAGGTACCGCTATAGTACCGCCGTCGCAGTACTTGAGGAAAAACGCAGTGAGCGATGGAAGTACGCGCGACATGCATCGGTGCGTTAAACGTGCATGGTTGCGGGAACATCATTGAACACTGGCGCGCAAATCGATAGACACACACACGCCATCCCGTGGAGGCGACCGTGCCTGACGAGCGAACAGAAAAATTCGTGAACGACGGAAGTCGCGATCGCGATGACGCTGACTCGGAGATAGCGCGCCGGAGAAAGCGCAATCGTGAAAACATGCGTCGCCGGCGCGCCGACCCCGCGCTCAACGCGCAAGAGCACGATCAACGCAAAAATGGACAGCGCTCGACGAGTGCAAGTTCCGCGTCCATCTCGACGAGCGTGCCCCAGCCCATGGGGCGTGTCTGCGCCATATGCCACCTACGAGCGGCAGTCGAAGAAATCACCAGGCTCGAACCCTCTGAAGCGACGCGCGGAGGATACGTACAAGTTAAGTTGCCGTACTGCGGGCGTTGTTGACGTCTGCATTCGATATTGGGTGAAGCGCAGGTCCACCCAGTTGCACTCGAACCGTCGGGAAACTGACAGGTCGGCGTCGTTAGTCGCCGCATCGCGTATGCGCGAAAAGAACTACAACACGGGACTCCGAGGCGTGCTGTTCGAAGAGCGTCACTACGCGCGGATGGGTTCGGCGATCTGGCTGTACGGATGGTTGGTGCTGCGCCAGACGCATCAGACCGGCACAACAGGTTGGGTACTTGGAGGAGCGCCGATCACTTATCGCGAGATCGAATGCGAGACCGGACTTAGCCGGCGAACGCTGGAGCGCTGGATGAGTGTGTTGCGACGACACGCGTACATCGCCACGCAAGCAGAGCCGGGCGGAGTAATCGTGCGGATTATGAAGGCGAAGAAACACCTGCAAGGAGCGCGCCCAGGGAACCCGGTAGACGCGCAAAGAGCCCGCAAAGTTGCGGAGACGGTACGCAGAGTCGCGGGGGGAGGTCCGCAACGTTGCGTAGCGAGTCGCGATGAAAGCCATGGGGATGAACAATTTGCGGATCGGATAGGTAGTTCATTTGTAGGACGAATAAAGGAAAAAGAGCTGCGCGAAATTCACAGGGCTGTGGAAATCGCAGCGAGTCTTCAACCGGACACGCCACGCGAAGACCAGCCGATTCATCAAAACCAAGCCGCGGAAGAAATCCAGCACTGCGAACGACTCGAATTCCAGCAGCAGTTCCGCAACGCACTGCAAAAGCACGACCTGAAAAGCTCCTATTCAGAGCAAACCAATACCGCAAGGCAAACACCCAACCGCGACCAGCACGAGAATCAACAGCAAACGTTAAATTCAATCCAAAAGCGGAATCAAAGGCCCGCCGAAAGTTATCCGCCCCGGCCACCCACGCAGCAAACTTTTCCCTGGCAGTTGCGTGAACGCATGCGCTTGCTTCGCGCGGAACGCGACGACGCGGTGCGGCGCGAACTCGCCGTGGGAACGGGCCCGGAGATGCGACGCCCATGATGA
>Ga0210407_10003623_pt1 | contig 12458 bp, 7 predicted proteins | sample IncBWC27MmetaG_FD_150860 | JGI IMG/M metagenome (GOLD analysis project Ga0210407, IMG submission 150860) | Forest soil microbial communities from Barre Woods Harvard Forest LTER site, Petersham, Massachusetts, United States - Inc-BW-C-27-M | ecosystem: Environmental > Terrestrial > Soil >... | reverse complement strand
CGAAGGTGCAGGAGGAAAGAACACTGAAGCAATTGGAGCCTTCGGCTTCTGGACGGCTGCCGGCCCTTGACGGCTTCACGGGTCCTGTTGATCGTCCGTTGGATCGCTTCCAGCGTGGCTACTATCAGTGCGAGACGCTCGTAAGTTCCACCTCCTCTGGGGGAGCGTTGGTGCGCATCAGCGCCAAGATTAGCGCCTGGTATACAGACCCCGATCCGTCGAAATCTGGATACCAGGCATTGCCCTCTAATGGCCGCCTGGAAACTGATTTTCTGGATCGCCTCGAGGATGCGCTTGGTGTTAAAACAGCTACAGATGCTGCGCCTTCGCCGTCTAAGATAAAATCCGACGCATCCGCTCCGGCAGTCTCAGCACCGATGCCGAGCGTCGTCGTCGCAACGGGGTCGACAGCGGCCTCGAAAGTTCCTGCGACGTCTGCCAACTCTCCATTCAAGTTGGGCAGTCCCGTCATTTCGGATCGAGCTGCCTCGCTGGCCACACAGAAGGCGGTGGCCGACAAACACATGGAAGACCTCAACAAAGAAGCTAGGGGCCTGGAGGAAATTCTGCGCAACCAGGCCCACCCCAGCAATCTGGTTGCGGTCAAGAAGTCCGGTACGCCGGTCCTGGTCAGCCCGATTGAAGGTGCTAAGGTCCTGTTTCTCGCCGACGCCGAAGACGAGTTCGAGATTCTCGACATGAACGCGAGCTGGGTTCACGTGCGAATCTCGGGACTGTCTCGCGGATGGATCCGGCGTTCGGTCGTGGAGATGCCCGGCCCCACTGCACCTGAAGCGCAGGCTGCAGCCCGATCGGGAGCAACCGATCCAGAGCATTTTCAGGTGAAGGACGAACAGATCGCGACTTTTCCCGGGATTTGGGAGCCGCTTCAGGGAAGAACGGTGAAGATTCTAACGGTTCAAAAAACCAGCGGGAACGCATCGGACACCGGCGCGCGCGCAAGACTGGAATTCGCGAAATCCCTGTTTGACAAGGAGTACACCGAGCTCACGCAAGCGTCGACTACTACGGCCGGAGTGGTCGTGATCTTCGACTCCGAAGATGGCGGGATGGCGGCAGCGACTCTGCCAGCTCTCCAGTTGTGGAAGGCAGGTACACTCTCGGACCAAGCTTTTTGGCGCCGCTGCTTCCTGGATCCGCCCGAGTTGTTCACTTCCAAGAGCAGTCAATAGCCGTCGTAAGAAAGCTCTTGACTGCCTCAACCAGAGAATGACACCCTACGCGTCTGCCAACATTGGTTCCAAGTCGGCGTATTGATCATATGAAAATTCTCGATCCCTTGAAAGCAGCCACCGTGGGTGGAATTGTTCTTCCTCTCGTTGTCGTCTTCCTCGCTGTCACGATGTTTGTCCCGGCCTCCAATGCCCAAGGGTCCGCTGAGCAAAAGAATATGGTCCTCATCGGCCACAGCGACCTCAATGGCCATGGTGACGGCGGCGAAGGGCTGGCGATTCAGCAGCGTCCGGGTGGCCGGCGCATCCTCTACGTTGCGCATGAGGGGGAAAAGACTTGCCTGAGCATCGTTGATGTGACGCGTCCCGAAGCCCCGGTGCTGCTGAATCAACTGCCATCTCCGGCGCCGGAGGTCACGCGCTGCAATTCTCTCGGTCTTGCGGGAAACGTGCTTGCCGTCGCCAATCAGACAATGAAGATGGGCCAGTCCTCCGCGGGAATGTGGGTGCTGGATGTGTCGGATCTTAGTCGCATCGAAAAAGCCCGAAATATGCAGGATCTTGCGCTTTCGTTTTTTGACACCTCTGGGCCATACTCGCGCGGCGTTCACTGGCTGTGGTTTGTCGACGGGCAGTTCGCCCACCTTTCTACTGGAATGCGTGACTCGAGCCCTTCGAATCCGAAAGATGACCAGTTCTATTTGATAGTCGACCTCCGCGATCCCCGGCACCCGCGCGAGGTTGGCCGGTGGTGGCTTCCCGGGACGCAACAGAAAGATGCCTGCCTGCCGGGCTGCTTGCCCAATCGGCATCCCATCGACGATGGCTATCGCGCCCACAACATGCAGATTTACCCGGACCGTCCAGACCGCGCCTACATGGGCTATATGGACGGTGGCCAGATCATTCTGGACATCTCGGGGCTGGCTGAGGTTCGGGCAGGCCGGGCCCAGACCTTTTCTCCGCGCCTGGTCAGCCGTCTCCAATTTTCTCCGCCTTATCCGGCTTGGACTCACACGGTTCAGCCGCTGTTTGGCCGCGGGCTGGCTACGGTCTCTGACGAAGCGGTAAAGGACAACTGCGCAGATGCGCCAAAGTTAATTTGGCTGGTTGATATTCGCGAAGAGACGAACCCCGTCATCATCGGGACAGCGCCACTTCCCGAAAACGCCGGTGATTTTTGCGCGCGGGGTGGCCGCTTCGGCGCCCACAATCTGCATCCGAATCTCCCTGGGTCCACATCAGCCCGACTGAAGAACACGTTCGTCGGGAGTTTTTTCAATGCGGGAGTGCGAATCTATCGTCTGGTCGATGTGCCAGTTCCCAACGCTCCGCCGCGAATCGAGGAGATCGGTTATTTTGTTCCTCCTGCTCCACCTGGAAATCCCACCCACACTATCCAGATCAACCACGAGATCGTCGACGAGAAGGGGTTGATCTACGCCACCGACCGCATCAGCGGAGGCATCTACATTTTGAAATACACAGGGCCGGAGCCGCTGGACTAGCCATCGCCAGACGCCCGTCGAGCTTTGCCGGTCGCGCCATCCACGTTATACTGCGATGCAATTCGCTCAAGCCATCGGCAAGGGAGAAATCGACATCGACGACCGCCGACTCACGAAAATTTCCACCCAGGAACTCGAACGGCGATGGAAGTTGGTTCGAGACCACATGGAGGAGCGTGGCCTCGGCGCCTTGATCGTTCAATCCGAGAGGGACTTTACCGGAGGCTACGTTAAGTGGTTCACGGACATTCCCGCGTATTATCCGCGAACGGTTATTTTTCATGCCTCGGACCTGATGACTGTGGTCGAGCATGGCCCAGCCGGACGGCGGCGAAGCCTTGAGGGCCATGATGCCGAGAATCCCGGAGTGGGCGAGGTAGTCACGACCTCGGCGTTTCCCTCGGTGCATTACACCCGGACCTATGACGCTGAGGCCGTCACCGATGTCCTACGCCGCAGAGGATATCGCAAAGTAGGACTCGTCGGAGCGGTAGGGATGCCGCATGGATTCGTCGCTTATCTTGAGAAAGCTCTGTCCAGTGCAGCGCTTTCGGACGAGACCGAATTCATCGATCGCGCCAAGGCGGTTAAAAGCGATGAAGAGATCGCTCTGATCCGGAAGGCCGCGCAGATGCAGGACGCCGTCTTCGGCAAAGTGCTATCTCACATCAAGCCTGGGATGCGCGACCTGGAAGTGGCTACGCTGGCGCAATACGAAGGTCAACTCCTCGGAAGCGAGCAGGGAATTTTTCTCGGCATGTCTGCGAGACTGGGACATCCCGCATTTTTCGCGCAAAGGCATTTTCAAGGGCGGACCCTCAGACCCGGCGACCATATGTCTCTGCTCATCGAGAACAACGGAGCAGGTGGATACTATACGGAGCTCAGCCGAACCATCGTCCTGGGAAAGGCTTCGCAAGAGCTAATCGACGGGTCCGAAATCGTTAAACAGGCACAGGCATACACTCTGGGGAAATTCAAGCCCGGCGCCCCGTGCCGGGAAATTGCTCTAGCTCACGATGAATTCATGAAACAAAGAGGCGTGCCGCCCGAGTCTCGTGTCTATTCGCATTCGCAGGGCTACGACTTGATCGAACGCCCGCTGATCCGGTCCGATGAGACCATGAATCTTGAAAAGGGAATGAACATGTCAGTTCATCCCTCCTACGCGACGAGTTCCATGTACGCGCATATCTGTGACAACTATCTGGTGGAAGAAAACGGCGCGAGCGAATGCCTTCACCAGACGCCGAAGCAGATCTTCGAGCTATGAGCTGTGCGACGCCAACTATGTGAAATCCGCTCTAGAACATTAATTTCAAGCCAAACTGGATCGCGCGGTTACTCCCTGATCCGACGACGGGGTTGCCGCCAGCCTGATCGGGAGTGGCGCAACCGCAGCCAAATATGCTGGTTGACGAAGGATCGTCAAAAGCCCCGGGACCATAGCCACTCGTGCCTCCGTAAGGATTCGCAAAGCTCGGATGGTTGAGCACATTGAAGAACTCAGCCCGGAACTGCGCGGTAAGCCGTTCGTGGAACTTCCAGTCCTTGGTTACCGACAGGTCGAGGTCGCGGAAACCGGAGTCGCGGAAGAGGTTGCGGGGCATCGTACCGAAAGTTCCGAAAGCGGGAGGAATCATGACCGAGTGGCCCTGCGCATAGCAGCCAAACGCGTTCAGCGAAGCCGTTCCCCCAGCCCCAAGTGCTGCGGCGTTGCTGGCGCAAGCAGCAGGCATATTGGAACTGCCGGGAGCGTAATACGGAATGGGATTCGGTCCGGAGGTAAAGTCGGAGGGACTGCCGAAGAAATCCCAGCGACCGGCGTTCTCGTTGGTCCCATCAATGTTGTCCACCGTGTCGTTGACAGTCCACGGCTGAGCGCTTTGCAGAGTCGTGACGGTATTGATCTGCCAGCCTTCCAGCATCTGGGCGAACGACTTTTTCCCGGGAATTGCGTAGGTCAGCGATAGAGTGAAGCGATGCCGAATGTCATAGTCGCTGCTGGCGTATTCCGCCGCCGGATGAGTGCTGTCTTGCGGCAGGAATTGGTTCTGGTTGGTCGAGGAATAGTCGAGAGCATGGGAGTAGGTATAGCCGAGCAAGAAGGACAGCCCATGCGTAGTTCGCTGAGTCAAGGTGACCTGCAAGCCGTTGTAGTTTCCCCCGTACTGATTCGACATCATGTTGATGAACCCCAGGTACGGAAACTTTGCGGCGTAAGGGCCGGGAAGGGCGTTCATGGGGTTGGGGTTGGGGACAGGTATGCCCTGATTGATGTCGCGGATGCCGATCAGGTTTCCGCTGTAGTTGCCGACATAGGCCACGTCCAGGGCCAGGTTCCTGGTAATGGTGTGTTGGACGCCCACAGTCCATGTGCTGATGAAGGGCGTGCGGAAATGGCGGTCGATCCCCAGGACGTTGCATGGCTGGGGATCGTTAAAGGCAGGGTTGCCGTCGCCGCATTGAATCGGCGCGGTGGGGAAAATCGGGCTTCCGCCCACGGATGAGCCATTCCAGTTGAGGTTAGGAATTACGAGCGAACTGACGGCGATGGTTCCGGTGGCTGGAGTGGTGACACCGTTCACCACAATGGGAGCGCCGGTCGGGATAGTGGCGAGACCAATCGTGGTGGCGTTCTGCACATTCTCCTGCACCAGCAGTGTTTCCATAGAGATTGTGTCGTACACGATGCCGCCTCCGGCTCGGAGAACGGTTGTTCCTCGGCCTGTGATATCCCAAGCCATGCCTACTCGCGGGGCGAACTGCGTGTAATCCGGATTGTAGGGAGAGCTGACCTGGTGGCCAACCTGCACCAGTCCGAGGTTAGGGTCGAAATTGCCGAGCAAGTTGTGGGCCTCTCGGATGGGGGTTTCGTACTCGTAGCGCAATCCGAGGTTCAAGGTAAAATTCGGCGTGACCCGCCAGTCATCCTGGAAGAAACCCGCGTACAACCATTGGGTCTCGTGGCGCTGAGGATTCCCATACGTGATCTTTCCGAACGTCGGAGTGCCAGCGAGGAAATCTTCCAAGTTCGAAGAACCGGGGAAGGCGACGTTGCCGTTGAAGAAAATCTGTCCTTTGCTGCCGCGGAAAGAGCCTTCGTTAACGCTGTTGCGACGCATTTCGCCGCCGAACTTGAAAGCGTGCTTGCCGCGCAAATAGGAGACGTAGTCGCTGCCCTGATAAACGTCGTCAGGCCCCTGAAACTTTGGCCAGTTCACGCCGCCACCCAGCGAGTTAAAAGGCGCAACATTGACCTGCGGCATTCCGTAACGCAAGGGATCGGTCACACCGGTGTTGAGGCCGTATGCAGTGGCCGGTACGTTGTGGTCTACGGCCAAGTTTGCCTTGTTATCGTAGAGATAGCCAAACCGGGCTTCATTCACCCACTGCGAATTCGGAGTCCACGTCCAATTGCCTCCGCCGGTGATGGGCTTCTGGCTTTGGGTCGATAACCATTGTGGCTGGAGAAAAGCCTGGTCCTGGGCGACCTCCTTGTCGCGGCCCCAAAAGACCATGCCATTCAAGGTGTGGTGTTCATTGATGTGGTAATCGATCTTTCCGAGAACACTGTCGGAGCTGTTTACGTTTGGAAATCCGATGGTTGCACTTCCGTCCGGCGCGGCGCTGGCCGGATACAACGGCAACAATCCCAGGCTCTGCGAGCTCAGTTTGATACCGTGCGTTGCCAGATCAGCCTTCGCATCGGGAATGCTGATGCTCGGATCCCCGACCGACGCCGTCGTCGGGACGGTCACAATGAACGAATTGCCCACGGAATAACGTTGGCCCTCGTAGCCCACGAAATAGAAGAGCTTATCTTTGATGATCGCCCCGCCCCCGGTAGCTCCGAACTGCTCGAAGTCCAGGGGCGTCTTGGCTTGCGGAGCCGGATTGAAGTAGTTGCGCGCATCGAACGAATCACTACGCCCAAAAGCGTAGGCCGTGCCATGGATCGTATTCGTCCCGGACTTCAATCCTACGGTAACGATGACGCCCGGCTTCCAACCGTATTCGGCTTTAGGGTTTATCTGAGTGTTGAATTCCTGGATGGCGTCGATGGGGATGACGGTCACAGCATCTCCAGTGAGCCCGGGCGCATTGATGACGCTCAGCGCGGAAAAAGGCTCGTCGTTCGTCATGCCGTCCACGATGTAGGCGTTAGACTCGGGCCGAACTCCGTTGGCGCTCTGGTCCCAGCCTCCGCCTCCCGGATAAATCATTACGCCCGGGCGCAGAGTCAGAAGCTTCTGGTAATCGCGGCCGTTCAAGGGCAAGTCATTGATAGTCTGGTTGTCGATGGTTCCCCCCAGAGTGGCGCTGGTCGTGTCCACCAGCGGGACTTCTTCCGTCACCTGGACCACCTCGGAAATCTCGCCAGCCGGAAGGGCAAGGTCAATGCGGACGTCGTTGCCGACCTCCAGCCCGATATTGATCCGCTCAATGGACTTAAACCCCTTGGCCTCGGCGCGGACCTTGTACTGTCCGGGCAGCAGATTGGGGGCTGAGTACTGGCCGGCCTGGTCCGTGGTCAAATTGCGGGTGATGCCTCTTTGCAGATCGGTGACGGTCACGGCCGCACCCACAACCGCCGCTCCGGTCTGATCAGTAACGGCTCCCAGGATGCGCCCGGCATTGCCTTGAGCGATGGCCGGCAGAGATAGCAGGAAGACGCATAGACCCGCGCCCAACGCTCGAATCGTGACTGCAACAGACCGGTTGACCCCTGTCGCAAAAGACTTCATACTGCCTCCCGTTCTGAAATGGCGGACCACACCGTGGCTAATACATGAACATGTTCACAATTCCAATGAGTTGAACTCTACATGGGGATCGATGTCAAGCATTTTCGCACGTACCCGCCTGAGAATTGCGGAGGAATGTTCTGGGAACCTGCGGAGGCAAGGGGAGACGAACAGTAGCTGGACCGCGAGGTGCACAAAAAATCAGGTCGTGTCTGAATTTCAGACACGGCTGGAAGTAGCTCCCCGCTCGCTGGATTGCCGTGGAAGTGGTAAAACTCTCGGTGGCAGGTTCCGTGCTAGTCGCCGTGCAACACCACTTGAGGAAGTAGCTCGATGACCAGTCTGCTCATTCTTCTGGCCATGCCGCCGGAGACCGTCGCGCAATACGATTCCCGTCTTCGGGCAACGTTTCCGCAGTTAACCATTCATCTGGTCGATCACCACACCAATGTTGGTCCGTACATCGGCAGCGCTGATATCTTGATGACGTTCGCTCCGATGATCACCGATCAGGTGGTGCGGGACGCCACGAACCTGAAGTGGGTTCAGGCGCTGGGCACCGGCGTGGATAACCTGATCGATCTGCCATCGCTGCGAAGCGATGTGATCGTCACGAATATTCAGGGCATTCACGGTGCCCCGATGTCTGAGGCGGCAATTGCGGCGATGCTCGCCCTGAGCCGCGATCTCCCTCGTGTCGTCCGCAACCAGGATCGTCATCTTTGGGAACGCTGGCCTGCCCGTCTCCTCGACGGCAAGACTTTGGGCATTCTCGGAATTGGAGTCATCGCCGAAGCGCTTGCTCCAAAGTGCAAGGCGCTGGGGATGACCGTGGTTGGCATCAGTTCGGTCAAACGGCCGGTCGCTGGATTTGATCGAGTGTACGCACGCGATGAGTTGATCTCCGCTGTGCGTGATCTCGACTATCTGGTGGCGCTTACTCCGTATTCGGCCGCGACCCGCCACATCGTAGACGGCGCGGTATTCTCCGCCATGAAGCCGGCCAGTTACTTTATCAACTTGGCGCGCGGGGGGGTGGTCGACGAAGCAGCGTTGATCGCGGCGCTGCAAAACTGGCGGATCGCAGGCGCGGCACTGGACGTATTCAACGAAGAGCCTCTTCCGCAAAATCACCCGTTTTGGACGATGAAGAACGTTATCGTCACGCCCCACCTCGGTGGTTTCTACGACGGATACGCAAAACGCGCGCTGCCCGTGGTGGAGGAGAATATTCGAAGATTTCTCGCAGGCGACATAAAGAACATGATCAATGTTGTAAAGCGGTGAGCGGGAATTTAGCGCGCCACCCTGCAAGATATCGGCTAACCAGGAACGGGAGAATATAAACCATGGCAGGTGATGGTTTCGCGCGAGATCTGAGCCACGAAGGACGTGCCGGCACTTCGCGGCGAGAGTTCATGAAGGCGGTCGCTGTGGTCGGAGCTAGCGCGATGGTCCCGGCGGAAGGCTTGATAGCGCAGACTCCGTCACCGACGAGCAACCCTAAATCAACTCGCATTGATGTGCATCACCACATCCTGCCGCCGCCTTACATGTTGAAAGCGCGGGACCGGATTCTCGCGATTTCCGATCGCGACCACTCCACGCTGCTGAACTGGACGCCGGCCAAAGCCGTTGAGGAAATGGATAAGAACGGCATCGCCACCGCGATGACGTCGCTCGGGCTCCCGGGCGTCTGGTTCGGGGGCGTAAAAGCGGCACGTAGCCTGGCGCGAGCCTGCAATGAATATGCGGCGCAGATGGTTAAGAATTATCCCGGGCGGTTCGGGTTGTTCGCGGCTCTGCCGTTGCCCGATCGAGAAGGCAGCCTGCGGGAGATCGCCTATGCCATGGACGTTCTCAAGGCGGATGGTTTCGGTGTGGTGAGCAGTTACGACAACAAATGGCTCGGAGACGCCGCCTTTGCACCGGTCTTCGAGGAAATTAATCGGCGCAAAGCTGTAGTATTTATTCATCCTGCTGTGCCCGGCTGCTGCGGCCATCTGATGCCTGGCATTCCCGCTTCGACGATTGAATTTCTGTTTGATACTTCGCGCGCGATCACCAGCCTTCTGGTGAACGGAACATTTTCGCGGTTTCCGGACATTCGCTTCATCTTTTGCCATGCCGGTGGAACCATGCCAATGCTGGCCGCCCGCACCAATGCGTTTGTCCAACGCCATAAAGAAATCGCCGACCGGGTGCCCAAAGGCGTTCCCTACGAGTTGAAAAAGCTGTACTACGACGTTGCCAATTCGACGAACCCTTCGTCCATGGCCGCATTGATGAACCTCGTTCCTTCGTCGCAAATGTTGTTCGGGAGCGATTTTCCGTACGTGCCTGCCGCTGTGACCGCCAGCGGGTTGGATCATTTCGGACTAGCTGCAAGCGATCTTCAAGCGGTCAACCACGAGAATGCGGCGCGATTATTTCCCCGACTGAACTTGACAACGAACCCGGCAGGAATACACTAACCACTCGGAAAAATGTACATGTTCATTTTTCTTAGAAGTTGCAAAAGCGGAGGATTCAACGCCATGGGTCTCAGCGGTGCGCCAACAAGAGTGGGCTCCTATCTTGTTCTTGCGGCTTTCCTAGTCCTCAGGGGATTCGCGCAGGACGCTCCATCTCAGCCCGGCTACCACCTCTTGAAAACCATTTCCGTCGGAGGCACTGAGGGCTGGGATTACGTCACCATGGACAGCGACGCTCGGCGCCTTTACATCGGACGCGACGATCACATCGATGTGGTCGATGTTGACTCCGGCACTGTGGCGGGCAAGATCGCCGGGTTGTCGCACACCCACGGCATGGTGTTGGCGCCTGACCTCGGCCGCGGATTCACTTCCGACGGAGAGTCGAACAGCTCCACCATCGTCGACCTGAAGACTCTGAAGAAAGTCGGCACGGTTAAGACGGGTAAGGACCCCGATTCCTTCGTTTACGACGATGTAACCAAACGCGTTTTCATCATGAACAGTGCTGGCAACGATGCGACCGCAATCAATGCGGCGGATGGAACTGTCGTGGGCACTGTTGCTCTTGACGGCCAGCCAGAGGCTACCGTAGCGGATGGTAAGGGCAAGATTTTCGTCAATATCACGGACAAAGACCAGATTGTCGAGTTCGACGCGCGAACGCTCCAGATACTGCATCGCTGGCCGCTCGCACCTGGCGAAGGACCGTCCGGGTTGGCCATCGACCGCAAGAATCGCCGTCTCTTTTCCGTCTGCGACAACCTGATGATGGTGGTCATGGATGCAGACACGGGCAAAGTAATCGCCACGCCAGCCGTCGGCGCGGGCACCGACGCCAGCCTCTTCGACCCCGACACGGGCAATGCTTTCGCTTCAGCGGGAGGGTCGGCAACTCTCACGGTGATTCACGAGGAATCGCCGAATCAATTCCGCGTAGTGGGCAACGTTCCTACACAATCGGGCGCGCGAACCATGACTCTGGATACGAAAACCCACAACGTCCTTTTGGTCACTGCAAGGCATGGCCATGGCGCGACGCACTCGCTGGTGCTACCGAATACATTCGTGGTCCTGGTCGTCGGCAAGTGATGGCGGGGAATTAGGAAGCGCGTATTCTTGATTGCCTTTTCCCTGGAGAATTCGTGCCTCGGCGATTTTGCGCGGACTCGCGTGATGCCTGGCGCGGCCTGAACAAAGGCTGAAGTCCGTAGAGCTGCAATTCCAGCAGCCGCTTCAACTCAGCCAATCCTCTGCGCGGGTTTGGGCTTGAACCGGCAATCCACCAGCGAATTGCGCCCGATGAAATGAAGAAGATCTGCCGCGAGACAATCGCCGAATTTTCGTCGGAAAGGATGCGCCTCTCTTCTTGAGCAATCCGCACGGCCTTCTCGATGCCCGAAATAAGGCGCCCGCGAATTTCCTGGAATGCCGCTGCCTGCTTTCCCTCCGAGTAAAACGTCAACTCTTTCAGCAGGATGCGCGAGAGCGCGGGGTGCTTGCTGAAGTATTCGTAATGAGGCTTGTAAATACCAATGAGTTGATCGAGCAGGTCGTGGTGCGGCTTCACCGCCCGAAGCGCATCGTCGGTGACGGCGGCAAGTTCTTCATTAAAGATGAGAAAAACCAGATCGCGCTTATCCTGCGCATAATTGAAAAGAGTTCCAAGACCGACGTGGGCGCGCCGCGCGATCTGGCGAAGCGTGGCGGATTCGTATCCGTGCCGGGAGAAGAGTTCACGCGCAGCGGCGCGGATGCGTTGCCGTTTGTCGAGCTTGTTTTGTTCCCGGAGTCCTAGCTCCGATGGTTGAACACCCATGGCCTCTAACTTAACACGACCCTCCTCATTGCGGTCACCAACGATGTGGGTTCCAGGCGGCTAGCGGCAACAAAGAGGAAATCTGGGGCCGTTTCGTGTGCCAGAGCGATCCCTTTCTCAGTCTTGACAAGGTTGCTGAACATGTTCCAAAGTGTACATGTTCACTTATTTGCACTCGTTTTGGACCGCGCGTTACGGCATTCGTCCCCAGTGTGCCGTAGACTTAATCCTTGACTCCTAATGGCCGCTAATCAACTCACTTCCGTGCAGGAGGGGCGATGACTCAGACCCGTCGAGTGGCCCTGGTCACCGGCGCTGCCACCGGGATCGGACGTGCGACTGCTGTGGCATTGGCTGACGCCCGCTTCGACGTAGTCATCAACTACAGCCGCAGTGAACAAGCAGCACGGGAGACAGCCAAACTAGCGGAGGGCAAAGGAGCAAAGACGCTGCTGTTCCGCTGTGACGTCAGCGATGACCCGTCCGTTCGCAAGATGCTGGTGGCGGTCGAGCACGAATTTGGACGTCTGGATGCGTTGGTCAATAACGCCGGTACAACCACGGAAGTCAAGCCGCAGGACTTCGACGCATTGACCGCCGAGGAATGGGACCGCGTCTTCGCGGTCAATGTCCGCGGTGTTTTTCAGGTCGCCCGGGCTGCCGTGCCCATGCTGAAGAAGGCCGGCGGAAGCATCGTCAATACCGCAAGCATCGTA
>Ga0210407_10003621_pt1 | contig 12460 bp, 12 predicted proteins | sample IncBWC27MmetaG_FD_150860 | JGI IMG/M metagenome (GOLD analysis project Ga0210407, IMG submission 150860) | Forest soil microbial communities from Barre Woods Harvard Forest LTER site, Petersham, Massachusetts, United States - Inc-BW-C-27-M | ecosystem: Environmental > Terrestrial > Soil >... | reverse complement strand
CTGGCACGACGGGGCGTCGACGGAAGGACAAGGGCTGACCCTTCGCCGACACAGAACTAGACTCTAGCCCGGCGCGTTACGTTAATCATTGTGTTAAAGAGTAGTGGTTGGTACGCTTGCTCCGATGAGCGGCAAGTAATGCTCCTGATCTTGCCTAAGAAAAGCGCAGTAGCTTATGGGCAAGTTCATGTTCCGGACTGAGCGACGGCACTGAATGATTCTGAGATCGTGTCCTCACACTGCACTTCTCTGAACAGAAGGGGGAGACCATGTGGTGTACTCTCCTCGCTACCATTCAGGGAACTGCGACTTAACGACGACAATAAGGAAGCGATTCGCAGCTCGCAGGAGGGTGAATTGCGCCGCAATTCCCCAACCTCACAAGGGCATCCACAGTCCCCGGAAGTCCGGTTAGAGGAAACGTCGCTGGAAATAGGTGAGGCATTCATCGTAGAAAATCTTCGATTCTCCTACATTCACGCGAAATAACAGGCGAGCGTCGCAACCGAAGCGGGAATTCAAGCTCCTGGAAATTTCCAAATGCGCAGAGCGTTCATTCCCAGAATCAGTTTGCGATCTTCGCCGCTGTAGAAGTCGACCGCCGAATCCACAAAGGCCAGCTCCTTCTCCATCGGCAATTCCCAGCGCGGTCGCGGATACCCAGTGCCCCAGATCAGCTGCTTCCCTCCAAATTCCTGATAGACGGCTTTAAAGAACGGCCAGGTGTCGCGGTAAGGAAAGCCTTCTAGCGAAATTTCGTAAGGCTCCGATGCGCTGATCCAGACCTGCGGAAATTTCTTGAGCCGGAACATTTTTCGGAAATCCGTCCAGGGATCAGGACCTTTGAGATCCGGCTCCCCGAGGTGGTCCACGACGACCTTCACACCTGAGAACCGTCCTGTCATGTCTTCAAGCATCGGCATCTGATGCGGCAGGATGTAGAAATTGAACACCACCCCGAGCCGTTCGGCTTCGCGCCACAGCGGGTAGTGTGCCTTCGAATTGAGCCAAGTTGAGTTTGGATGGTACAGCGGGCTGAATCGCATGCCCTGAAAACCATGTTCCATCACCCAATAGCGCAACTGTGCCACAACTTTCGGATCTTCGGGGTTGATCAGTCCGTGCGCCACGAACTGACTGGGGTATTTGTGGAGCGAGTTGCTGATGTAGGAATTATCCCAGCCGTAATAGCGGGGATTGATCAGCACGGCGTAGCGCAGGCCATAGTCGCGCATCTCTTCGACTTCGTTCTCGATAGGTGCGCTGATCTCCGGTTTTGCGTCCGGATGCTCCGGGTGGTGGAAGGGAAATTCTGGATCAACCGTCCATACTTCCAGGTGGGTGTCAATGATCAGCCGCTTCGAATCGCCCGCCAAGACAGCAGGGGCTTGCAAAAGAAACTCGCGGCGACTCACGCTGTCCTTGGCCGGATTCATGACTCGTTCCTCGATGCCGTCATGCTATCGCACTCAGCGGGATGCGTGGGCTCACACGTCCTCTGCCTCCAGCGTAAACTGGCGCTGGGGCGCGATGCTGCCCTTGTGGTCGCCGGATAGTAGCCGCATTGGTTTCTTCGCTGCAGGGGCCGCGATGGCCGCTCAACGTGGTCCTTCGGCAAAACTCGGAACCCTAGAGAGAACGTTCTGACGGCGATGACGAACACGGCTAACGTGCTGCGCGCTGCGGAAATAGCTCGAATGGACCGCGACAACCACTACTGGAGTCGACGGTGGATGCGTGGCCAGCAAGCTTCATAACACAGGGCTGAAAAACCTGGGCCAACCAGCCCGCGCTGCCTGCGTTACACAATAGAAGCTGGAGCAGTATTATGTCGATAATTCCTCCAAGCACGGCAGAAGTTCCGAACCCGGAAAAGCGATCATCGCGTTGGTTCGTTGCTTCGTTTGTGTTTGGCCCGATCTTGTTTTTGCTCCTATGCTGGTTCTTCTGGGCGAGGTTGCGGCAGAATGAAGCCGAACTCCGAGTTACCTCACAGCGGCTTGAAGAGCTGGCTCGCAAACAGGAGAGTCTCAACACGGATTTGAGGCACGCCCGCGAGCAGACACAGACCGCCCGTGAGCAAACGCGAGCCGCGGAGGAACATGCCGCCAAGTCGGAACTGGCGCAAGCGCAGGCTGCCAAGGAGGCGGAGCAAGCTCAAGCAGCCAAGACGCTGGCCGACCAGCAGGCACAGCATGCCCAACAACAGGCCCAGAATGCACGAGAGGAGTTGGACCAGATTCGGAAGGCCCGTGAAGAGGAACTGAATCTTATGCAGGAGGCCCTTTCCAAGGTGGCTGCTACTCGGCGGACCGCCGACGGTTTGGTCATAGATCTCGGCAACGATTCCTTCAAGTTCGATTTTGACAAGGCCACACTACGCCCCGAAAACCGGGAATTGTTGAGCAGGCTGGCAGGAATCCTCCTGGTCTCACACGGGTACAGGCTGCACATCTACGGTTACACCGATGATATTGGAACGGATGAATATAATCAGGGTCTTTCCGAACGCCGAGCGCAAGCAGTCCGCGATTATTTTGCCAAATCTGGCATCCCACCCGAGATCATGACGACCAAGGGCTTCGGCAAATCCAATCCGCGGGTAAAGGCGAAGAGCCCGGAGGCGCGTGAGAAGAACCGGCGTGTGGAAATCGGTATTGTCGATACAGTGATCAAGTATGCGGAGTAAAGCGCGATCCCAACGACCGCGCGGCTTTTTGGCTGATGTTGCCTGAGGCTCGCCGAATTGGCTAAGCGTCCCCTGAATCAACAGCTTGCAAAGCTCGCTGCCCCTACAGAGCGCGGTCGAATTTCGGTTAGTTTTGCAGAGCTGGCACACATTTGGCACACACGGTGCTGTGACTGATCCGGATGGTTAGACGGCGTGATGTGGCCTGATGCGATCGGCAATCTCAGCACCCCGGGCATCCTCTGCCAGTTCGAGGTCGTAGTTGGCCTGAAGGTTCGTCCAAAACTGAGGCGCCGTTCCAAAGTAGCGGGCTTCCAGGCGATTTCCCGGAATGGCTCCTAAATCCACGAGCGCCGCCGCCGCATGGGAGTTGGTCAAGTTTCCGCTTCGCAACTCGAGCGATACCTTGGTCTTTCCGGCTGAACTCACGCCGGAAGACTTTTTCGGTCTCCCTGTCACAGAACGACCGAATCACGACTCCAGATTACTACTGCGTCACGTTAACGCAACGCAGGCGGGTGATTCTGGACCTTTCGATTTGATTTCCAGCAAAATGAGAGTGAGTCTATTCCTGTTGCTCGTGTATAGGAGACGTTCGTGTGTGGGGTTGCACCGAGGATGAATTTTTTGCTCTTTTCTTGTCTTGCCGAGTTCTTTTGATTTCCGTGATCGTCTTCCCGCGCGTCGATGCTGAGCGCTGGTCAAACCGCCCGCGTCCTTATGTTGATCTCCGAAACCAGTGTCCGGTGGACCGGACATTTATCGGCGATCTCGAGCAACCTGGAACGCTGTTCCCCGGTTAAAGTTCCTTCGAACTGAATATCCCGCTCGATCCGGTCGAGCATGCCTTCCCTGGTTTCGCATTCTTCGCAGTCTACGGCATATATTCTGGAGTGTCGAAGCCGGACCGTCACGCCCTCGAGCGGCCAGCCCTTCCGCCGCGCGTACATCGCGACCGTCATAGACGTGCACGCGCCCAGGGAGGCCAGCAGAAGATCGTAGGGCCCCGGTCCGGTGTCTGTACCTCCATCAGCCACCGGCTCATCCGCCGTGAATCGGTGCGGTCCGGCGAAAACCTCCTGTGCGAATCCGGCGGCGCTGCCACGGACCACCACGCCCGATCTCTCAACCCCCTCCGGCATGTTGCTCGCGCCTCGCTCAGACTTGCTCATAGGTTCCCTCCTGCTTACGGTTTCAACAGCGACATTCCGTAGTTAACGGGAATGGCAAAATTTGATCCGCCAAACTCACGCACCATCGCAAAGTTAATTCCTATCACCTTGCCCTCGTTGTTGAACAGCGGACCGCCAGAGCCGCCCGTAGTGGTTTGGGCGTCGTAGACAATTTTATCGGGCAGTACGTCGCCGATGTGCCCCTGGGTGGTGATAGGCCTGATCAAGTTGCGGCGGGCCAGTTCTTCCATCACCCGCTTCGGATCACCCTTGGCTGCGGTTGCGATGGACTTGAGCGTCTCTGCTCCAGCCCGAGCCAATATGGCATTCGAGCGCGGTCGGATATCATCGTTAGTGGCGGCCCACTGGAAATTCGGCCTTTCATGCACCCATTCGCCCCGCTGCGGCATCCAACTGGTGGGCAATCTTGACGAAGAAGTACAGATTAACCGAAATGGAAGTAGCCCCAACAATTTAGGAGTGGCAGCAGGGTGAGCGTTTCCACCAACACCATCGAAACACTTGCGAATCAGGAATATAAGTGGGGATTCGTTACCGACATCGAGGCCGACGCCATTCCCCGCGGCCTGAACGAGGGCGTCATCCACCTGATTTCCGCCAAAAAGAATGAGCCGGAATGGCTCCTCGAATGGCGCCTAAAAGCCTACCGGCACTGGCTCACCATGAAGGAGCCGACGTGGGCCAACGTCCACTACCCGGCAATCGATTACCAGGACATCATTTACTACTCCTCGCCAAGGGCGAAGAAGGACAGCCCCAAGAACCTTGACGAGGTGGATCCGGAACTCCTCAAAACCTACGCCAAGCTGGGCATTCCGTTGCAGGAGCAGGCTATGCTCGCTGGCGTAGCAGTCGATGCGGTGTTCGACAGCGTCAGCGTGGCCACCACGTTTAAGGAGAAGCTCAAGGCTCAAGGGATTATTTTCTGCTCCTTTTCCGAAGCGGTGCAGGAGCATCCCGATCTGGTCCGTCAGTACCTCGGCTCGGTCGTGCCCACCAGTGACAACTTCTTCGCCGCTCTAAACTCGGCCGTATTCAGCGACGGCAGCTTCTGCTATGTGCCCAAGGGCGTGCGCTGCCCGATGGAGCTTTCCACCTACTTCCGCATCAATGCTAAGGACACCGGACAGTTCGAGCGGACTCTGATTGTCGCCGACGAGGGCGCCTACGTCAGCTACCTGGAAGGCTGCACCGCGCCGATGCGCGACACCAACCAATTGCACGCCGCCGTGGTCGAGCTGGTCGCCCTTGATAAGGCCCAGATCAAGTACTCCACAGTGCAGAATTGGTATCCGGGCGACAAAGAAGGCAAGGGCGGCATCTACAACTTCGTCACCAAGCGCGGTGCCTGCCGGGGCGTGAACTCCAAGATCTCGTGGACCCAAGTTGAGACTGGCTCCGCCATCACGTGGAAGTACCCGAGCTGTTTGTTGATCGGCGACAACTCGGTCGGCGAGTTCTACTCGGTGGCGCTGACCAACAACTGGCAGCAGGCCGACACCGGCACCAAGATGATCCACATCGGCAAGAACACCACGTCTACGATCGTGAGCAAGGGCATTTCCGCCGGGCACGGCCAGAATACGTATCGCGGCGGCGTGAAGATTTTGAAATCCGCCACGGGTGCGCGCAACTACTCACAGTGCGATTCGATGCTGCTTGGTGATAAGTGCGGGGCGCACACGTTCCCCTACCTGGAGGTGAAAAATACCTCGTCGCAGGTGGAACATGAGGCGTCCACTTCGAAGATCGGCGAAGACCAGATCTTCTACTGCCGGCAACGCGGCATCTCCACGGAAGACGCAGTAAGCATGATCGTGCACGGCTTCTGCAAGGAGGTTTTTCGCGAGCTCCCAATGGAGTTCGCGGTGGAAGCGCAAAAACTGCTCGGAGTCAGTCTAGAAGGAAGCGTTGGATAGTAGGGCAGGTCGACTGGCCCGTCCAATTTTGATCGAGGAATCATCGAATGGCACTACTCGAAATCAAAGATCTGCACGCAACTGTTGGCGACCGTGAAATTCTCAGAGGTATCGACCTCACCATCAATCCGGGTGAAGTACACGCCATCATGGGGCCGAATGGGAGCGGCAAAAGCACGCTGGCGCAGGTGCTGGCGGGACGCGAACTTTACTCGGTGACCGGCGGCAGCGTGACCTACGAGCGCAAAGACCTGCTCGAAATGTCGCCGGAAGACCGTGCCCGAGAAGGCGTGTTTCTGGCCTTCCAGTACCCGGTCGAGATTCCGGGCGTGAGCAATATGTACTTCCTGAAAGCCGCGCTGAACACCATCCGCAAGGCCCGAGGTCTGGAAGAGCTCGACGCCATGGACTTCCTGAATCTGGTGCGTGAAAAAATGAAGTCGATGGAGATGGATCAGACTCTGCTGAATCGTCCCGTGAACACTGGCTTCTCCGGCGGTGAAAAGAAGCGCAACGAGATTTTCCAGATGGCGGTGCTGGAGCCTCGCTTGGCGATCCTGGACGAAACCGATTCCGGTCTGGATATCGACGCGCTGCGCACGGTGGCCGCCGGCGTCAACGCGCTGCGCGCCCCCGAACGGTCGATGATCGTGGTCACGCACTACCAGCGTCTGCTGAACTACATCGTGCCCGATTTTGTGCATGTGCTCTCGCAGGGGCGGATCGTGAAATCCGGCGGCAAAGAACTGGCGCTGCAGCTCGAAGACAGCGGCTACGCCGGGTTGGGGATCGCAGACGACGAGGAGGTGGTCGCCCGCGTATGACCGCCATATCCGAACAGACCGGTGCCTGGCTGGAGCAGTTCACCAAGCGTCAGGCGGCCGAACCGTGGCTGCAGAGACTGCGCAATGCTGCGTTTCAGCGGTTCGTTGAGCTGGGCTTCCCAACCACGCACAACGAGGAGTGGCGCTTTACCAACGTGGCCCCGATCGCCCGGACGAGTTTCACCGTGGGGCGAGCCTCTGTCACGTCCAGCAAATACCAGGTAGGTCTCGCCGCAGCCGAACCTCATCTCGCCAAACACGCTTCCTTCCATCACAGCGCGTTCGTCGCCTTGAACACCGCGTTCCTGGATGAGGTGAGCGTACTGCGTATTCCTCGCAACACCGTCGTGGAGGAACCGATCGAGATCACCTACGACTCCGGGCGGACCGGAGGTGTACCCCACGCGACCCATCCGCGCACGCTGGTTCTGGTGGGGTCGGGCTCACAATGCACTATTGTTGAAACTTACAAAGGCGCCGGCCAATATCTCACCAACGCCGTCACTGAAATCGTGGCCGGCGATGGCGCCGTCATCGACCACTACAAAGTCCAGCAAGAGTCGCTCACGGCATGGCACGTGGCGACCATGAACGCCACGCTCGGGCGCAGCGCCAACTTTACTTCGCACTCGATCTCGCTCGGCGCTTCGCTCGCGCGCAACGATGCCAACGCCACGCTTTCCCGGGGCACGGAAGCCACGCTCAACGGTCTCTACATTGTCACCGGCGCGCAGCACGTGGATAATCACACGGCCATCGACCACGCCATGCCGCACGCAACCAGTCACGAACTATACAAAGGAATCCTGGACGGCAAGGCCAGCGCAGTCTTCAATGGCAAGATTATCGTCCGCAAGGACGCGCAGAAAACCGATTCCAAGCAGACCAACAAGAACCTGGTCCTCTCCGACGAAGCCGTGATCAACACCAAACCGGAGCTTCAGATTTTCGCCGACGATGTGCGCTGCACGCACGGCGCCACCATTGGGCAACTCGATTCCGAAATGATGTTTTACCTGCGGTCGCGCGGCATTGGCGTCCGTGAGGCGCGTAGCCTGCTGATCTACGCTTTCGCGCAGGACATCGTGGACCGCGTCAGAGTGCAAAGTTTGCGGGATTCGTTGGAAAGGGTCTTGTTCGAGAAATTCCATGAGCACGCTGACTAAAGAAACCGTCGCCGGATTTGACGTGGAGGCGCTCCGGGAAGACTTCCCGGTATTGAAGCAGACCGTCCACGGCAAGCCCCTCGTGTACCTGGACTCCGCGGCTACCGCGCAGAAGCCGTCGGTGGTGGTGGAAGCGATTCGCCGCTTCCACGAGGTGGACTGCGCCAACATTCACCGCGGCGTTCACGAACTCAGCCAGCGGTCTACCGCTGCCTATGAGGAGACGCGAACGAAGGTCCGGCGATTCCTGCACGCCAAATCCACGGACGAGCTGATTTTCGTGCGCGGCACCACCGAAGGCGTGAACCTTGTTTCCAGTTCCTGGGGCCGCAAGTTCGTAAACCCAGGCGATGAGATCATCATCTCCGCCATGGAGCACCACTCCAATATCGTTCCCTGGCAGATGCTGTGCGAAGAAAAAGGCGCCACGCTCCGCGTAATTCCGATGAACGACCGCGGCGAGCTTCTGATCGACGAATACGAGAAGCTGCTCAACGCCCGGACCCGCATGGTCGCCGTCACGCACGTTTCGAACGTTCTGGGCACCATCAACCCCGTGCAGCAGATCGTCGACATGGCGCACAATGCCGGTGCGCTGGCACTGATCGATGGCGCGCAGGCGGCGCCGCATATGAAGATCGACGTGCAGGCGCTCGATGCCGATTTCTATGCCCTGAGCGGCCACAAGGTGTTCGGCCCGACCGGTATCGGGATTCTTTACGGCAAGAGCAAGCTGCTCAACGCCATGCCCCCGTATCAGGGTGGCGGTGACATGATCAAAGTGGTCACGTTTGCCAAGACCATATACAACGATCTGCCCTACAAGTTCGAAGCCGGCACTCCGAACATTGCCGGCGGCATCGGGCTAGGCGCCGCGCTTGATTACGTCAACCGCATTGGCCTGGAAGAGATCGGCGCGTATGAGCAACAGCTTCTGGAGTACGGCACGGATGCGTTGTCCGCGATTCCGGGGCTGCGCATTATTGGCACGGCTCGCGAAAAAGCCGCCGTGCTCTCGTTCGTGATGGAAGGCATTCACCCGCACGACATCGGGACGGTTCTCGATAAACAGGGCATCGCGGTGCGAACCGGCCACCACTGCGCTCAGCCGGTGATGGATTTTTATAATGTTCCGGCCACCACCCGAGCCTCGTTTGCGTTCTACAACACCTTCGGCGAAATCGACGCTCTGGTTGCCGGTCTGAAAAAGGTCAAAGAGGTCTTCGCCTGATGGTCCACGATCTTTATCAGGAAACCATCCTCGATCACAGCAAGCGTCCGCGGAACTGTCATCCGATGCTAGACGCAACCCGCCAGGCCGAGGGCTACAACCCTCTCTGCGGGGACAAGCTGAAGCTGTATCTCAAAATGGAAGGCAACCTCGTCAAGGACGTCAGCTTTGTCGGCTCCGGCTGCGCCATCTCCACAGCGTCGGCATCGCTGATGAGCGAAAGCCTCAAAGGCAAGACCCGCGAAGAAGCCCTGAAGCTGCTCGACAAGTTTCATGAGCTGCTCACCACCGACACCGAGGTGAGCAAGGATCTGGGCAAGCTGGTGGTCTTCTGCGGCGTGCGCGAATACCCCGCCCGCGTGAAGTGCGCCACGTTGGCCTGGCACACGCTGAAGAGCGCCCTCATTAATGTAGACGAGGTCGCGACCACGGAATGAACCACCCCGACCCCCTACCTGGGCACCTCGACTCCGGCGCCATTGCCGGACGGATCGTTGCGGCTTTGAAGAAGGTCTACGACCCGGAGATGCCGGTCAACATTTACGAGCTGGGTCTGATCTATGGCATTGACGTGGATGACGCCGGTTTTGCATCCGTGCGCATGACCCTGACGGCGCCGAACTGCCCGGTGGCGGGCACCCTGCCCGGCGAAATCGATCGCGCGGTGCGCGGGGTCCCCGGCGTCACGGGCGTCAAACTGGAACTCACCTTCGATCCGCCCTGGAGCAAGGATCGCATGAGCGAAGCCGCCAAACTGGCCATGGGCATCGAAGACATCATCCCGATCGCGAGGCTGCGCCGATGAAACTCTCCGCGAACGAGGAATACGGCCTGCGCTGCCTGGTGCGCATCGGCTACGCCGGCGCCGGCGGTAGTCTCACTATTCCGGAGATGAGCCAGGCGGAAGGCGTCTCGCCGGCCTATGCCGCCAAAATCCTGCGCGGCCTCCGTAAGGGCGGCTTGGTCAAAGCCGTGCGCGGCAAGGAGGGCGGCTACACATTGGCGCGTCCGGCCGAACAGATCGTGATCGGTGACGTGATGGATCTGCTCGGAGGCCGCATCTTCGAAAGCGCCTTCTGCGACAGCCATGCGGGCCGGGCGGCGATCTGCGCGCGCAGCGTGGACTGCTCTGTGCGGTCGTTATGGCGTGCGATTCAGGGCGCTGTGGACCAGGTGCTCCGCAGAGCCACTCTGCGCGACCTCCTCCAAAACGAAGAGGAAATGAACTCCTGGGTGAAGACCATCCCCGGCCCTAACGGCCTGCGCCTCATTCAGTAATTCTCTGACCTTGCTGGCGGATGTAGCCCGTGGGTGGGGTGGCGGGGCTGTGCGGTGGCTGGTCATTCAAACTATCATTTCCAGAGGCAGGATAAATGACAGCTGTGGGCGGTAGTTCCACGGCATCCATTCCGACGGTGTGGCCGCCAGTTCCTGGGCGTGACGCCGCAGCTCCGTCAGGTGACCTTTTAAAACGGTGTGCCATGCGTTTATAGCTAATTGCTTCGGCATGAGAGCGCGCCACGGCAGCTTCGACGATCCGCCGGATCTCTTCGTGCTGGTAGGGCTCGACCAATACGTCATAGCCGCCCTGCTCCAGGACATCCAGCCAGAGCGTGGAGTCACCAAGGCGTAAAGAAACAACCACTTCGATGTTTGCGCACTCTTGCGCCACGATTTCAAGAACCCGTCGCCAATTTCCGTCGGGTAAAGCAGAGTCGGTTATCACGACCTGCACAGGCGGCTTAGTTTCAAGCGTCCGCCGGGCTTCGTTGCAATCGCACACCGGCAGGACTTCAATGCCGCAAGATTCAAGTGCGTCGACCAGCGGTAGACGGCGCTCCCGATCCATCACGAGCATGGCCCTTATTTTCGCACGCATCAACTTTCTATTCATCGTACGGACGCCTTGTTAAAGTGTTCATGCTTCTCTCGCGCCCCCTTACTTCACGATGTCGATCACAAGACCGTTCATACGATGTTGCATCCCCACCAAGTGCCCAAAATAAGGGGAAGTGACGTTGTTGAATACATCGAGCCAGTTCGAATGATTCGTAAGATTGAGCGTATAAACGCCGACCCGCAGCTTGCGGTTCCGCACCCCCGGCAAATTCAGCCTGAACTCTCGGTAGACTTTGAGGTCGAGTGAGAAAAAGGTTGGAAACCGTTGGCTATTGGCCCCGCCCACGTAATTCTGAAGAGCATCCACATTCGAGTACGGAAGCCCCGAGTGAACGTCTACAACTGGGCTCACAGTGAAATGCCAAGGCAGACCAAAAGTACCCCAGCTCACCAGCCGGTTGGGAATATCTGAAGCCAGGTTGCCGGTGACGTCCGGCCGAATCACAGGCGCCTCGAACGGCACGTAGATGTCCGGCAACGTATTCAAGTTGCCGCGCGCGCGGCTGCGAATGTAGGACGCGTTCAACTCGCTGCGTTCACCAGCCTGGTAATGGACCGATGCTTCAAACTCGTGGTAGTGCGAACTGCCCGTCGCGGCCAATCCCAACCAGGCTGGCGCTCCGGCGCCACCGGTGATAGGGTTCACCACGTAAAGATCTTGGGTCTGGCTGTATAGGTACTTGAATCGGGCAACGACGTTAGGCCGAATCTCGCGGTCAACCTCAAGATTCGTGGTAAAGTTCCGCGGACTTGAATCGGGATTCTGGTTCGTCGGGACGAGCCCATGGCCGGGTTCGGCGGTGAGATAGATGTTTTGATAGGTAATCGGCGCATAGAGTAACGCCCCGGTTGGGCCGTAGAGACTCACTACGCGCGTAGGGTTGTTGAGAAAACCCACTGCCATGAGTGGCACGCGATCGTAGAAAAGACCGGCCCCGCCCCGGATAACCGTTTTCCGATCTCGCCCTAGCGCGTACACAAAACCAGCTCGAGGCGAAAACGCGGCCGTACGCCCGTTCGATTGTGTTGAAAATCGACCGCCGAGGTTCAGTCCCAGGCGGTCCGTGACCTTCCAGTCGTCCTGCAGAAACTCCTCGACTTCCGTGTCCTGAGCCCTGAGAACGCCGCCTCCCCGGAAGTTTATGTGTTCAGCCAGAGATCCGCTCTGCGTAATTAGCTGAACAGGGTGGGAAAGGTCCGTGCCGGCATAAGAGCGATGATTGAAATCTGCGCCGGCACTGAACCGATGCTGGCCAAGCCACTCCTTCTGTGCGAACTGATAGACAGGCATCAGTTCCACTTGATGGGCGGATCTCGTCCAGGCGTCAAAGAAGTTGCCACCCCAGCCCTCCGGACTGATCACCATATCGTTCGGGCCCTGGCCGTGAGCATTGCTGTCGAACCACGTGTACCGAAACACGGTGCTGAGCAGCGCTCCGCCGCCGAACTGATAGACATCCGTAGCCCCCACGGAGACGCCGCGCTGGCCGTCATCAGACGAGGCCGCCTCCGGCACTAGGGCACTGATATCGGCGTATT
>Ga0210407_10003620_pt1 | contig 12460 bp, 8 predicted proteins | sample IncBWC27MmetaG_FD_150860 | JGI IMG/M metagenome (GOLD analysis project Ga0210407, IMG submission 150860) | Forest soil microbial communities from Barre Woods Harvard Forest LTER site, Petersham, Massachusetts, United States - Inc-BW-C-27-M | ecosystem: Environmental > Terrestrial > Soil >... | reverse complement strand
AAGGTATAGCGGCTCCGGCAGTCGCCCTGGCATCGATTTCCGATCCTTCTTCCACCTGGGTCACTGGTTTCCTCTGCTTGTCGTGCTTCCTTTTACCGTTGCAGCCGTAGGATCTGCGGCGGCAGTGAGTAAATGGCTCCGCGGCCTGGCCCGTATATCCCAAGTCGCTGTGGAACTGCTCTTGATAATCGACGGGTGGCTGGATGGTTTGTACTGGAATGGTATTACCTTATGAGTTATACGGTAAGCCTAGTATTGCAAACGCGAAGTCTCCGGATTCAGCTTCGTAAAGTTTCTCTGTGGTGCACACTGGATCAGTTAAGTCAGTGGCATCTCCTCACTGTATTGGCCGGGTGGCAGTTTGAATGTGCGCCCCTTCTACCATTGGGCTCGACCACCTGTTTTTTCCAAATCACTGAAAGATTGAGTTCCAGGTGGAGAAGAGAACCGCAACAATAGTTCGAGAGCCCAGGAGAGAAATCACTTATGGTAAGCAAATACTGACGCGCTCGCCGGTGGTTCGATAGCTTTTGACTCACAGTAACGGCGTTTGTGTCCGCATGTTGACAGGACCTGTCGAACCTGGGCCACGTCGAAGCAGTCTTGGGCTAGGGCATTCACTCAGCCGGGCACATTTTGTGCTTAGGACCAGCAGATCTAGGATTTCTTAGTGCTGCAAGAGTGGCGTGCAAAGTGCAATAACGATATGCATGCAAGCATGAGTGAGGGTCGACCTCCCTCATCAGCGCACATCGCATCTTCAACGAGTAGCGAAAGTCCAAGCCCAAGCATAGTTTCAGAGGTCCGGGAGAATCAATATGGTTAAAGAAATACTGATGCGCTGGCCGGTGGTTCGACAGCTTTTGACCCACAGCGATGGTACCGGTGTGGAAGCGATGAGCGATCGGACTCGCAATCTTGCTCCCAAGCATCGCGATGCTCAGGTTGCGCGCTCGGTGTGTCCCTACTGTGCCGTAGGGTGCGGCCAGCTTGTGTATCACAAGGAGGGAAAGCTTGTCTCAATTGAAGGCGATCCAGATTCGTTTATTTCCCGCGGTCGTCTCTGCCCAAAAGGTTCCGACAGCTTCGAACTGCTGACGCACGCGAACCGAGAGACACGCATAAAGTATCGCAAGCCGCACTCCACCCGGTGGGAAGAGCTGGAACTGGAGACGGCGATGGACATGATCGCCGATCGCGTCTGGGACACGCGGGAGCGCACGTTCGTGGAGGAGCGGGGCGGAGAGGTCGTAATGCATACGACTGCCATGGCCCACCTTGGTGGCGCTACTCTCGACAACGAAGAAAACTACCTGATCAAAAAGCTCTTTGCAGCCGGCCTGGGCATGGTCTGCATCAGCAACCAGGCCCGTATATGACACAGCTCAACGGTGCCCGGTCTGGGCACCTCCTTCGGTCGAGGCGGAGCGACACTTGGGCCGAGCGATCTCGTAAATTCTGATGCCATTCTGATTATGGGCTCGAACATGGCGGAGAATCACCCTGTCGGTTTCCAGTGGGTGATCGAAGCGCGAGAGCGCGGTACGAAGGTCATTCACGTCGATCCGCGCTTCAGCCGAACCTCCGCTATGGCAGACATCTGGGCTCCCGTGCGCGCCGGATCGGACATCCTGTTTCTCGGGGGCCTCATTCATTACATTCTCGAAAACGAAAAAGATTTTCGCGAATACGTGATCCACTACACCAACGCTTCGATCATTCTTCCTGAGGAGTTCAAGGATACGGAGGATTTGGGAGGCGTCTTCTCTGGTTGGGACGGAAAGGACAGGCGCTACGACGGAAGCTCCTGGCTTTACGGGGCTTGCGTCCAGGGTGGCCAAGCGGCGCCCGGGAGCGCCGGACCTCATTCCGGTCACCACAAGGATGGCGCTGGAGCCGCCGCCGACCTCAGAGAGTGCGAGTGCGATCCGACGCTCAGCCATCCACGGTGTGTATACCAAGTTGTGAAAAGGCATTATGCGCGATACACACCTGAGTTGGTTGAACGGTTTTGCGGGGTTTCCCGCGAGCGGTTTCTGAAAATTGCGGAGACGTTTTGCTCGGCATCAGGGCCAGAAAGGACGGGAGCAATTTGCTATGCGCTGGGTTGGACGCAGCAGTCGAAAGGTCCGCAGATCATTCGCGCGGCTTCGATCCTTCAATTACTTCTCGGCAACATCGGACGGCCTGGAGGAGGCATTCTCGCTCTGCGCGGGCATGCCTCGATTCAAGGTTCAACCGATATCCCGACTCTTTACGACATTCTGCCCGGCTACTTGCCGATGCCGAATCTAGGGCTGGACTCACACAATCTTGCGGATTACGTTGCGACACATCGCGATCCGACGGGCTGGTGGTGGAACTTCGATAAGTACATCGTCAGTCTGCTCAAGGCCTATTACGGCGAGGGGGCGAAAAAAGAAAACGATTGGGGCTTCAATTGGCTCCCGCGTGTGACCGGTGACCACTCGCACCAGGGCTATTTTTTGGAAATGATGGACGGCAAGGTTGAGGGTCTGTTTGTAATGGGACAAAACCCGGCGGTGGCAGGCCCCAACTCGCGACTGGAGCGCAAGGCGCTCTCCAAGCTGAAGTGGCTCGTGGTGCGCGACATGGTAGAGCTGGAGACCGCCTCTTTCTGGTACGACTCGCCCGAGGTGGAGCGCGGCGAGCTTCGACCAGAGGAGATCGCAACGGAAGTCTTTCTTCTGCCCGCCGCCGGGCATGCCGAAAAAGACGGCTGCTTCACCAACACGCAGCGTCTGCTGCAGTGGCACCAGAAAGCCGTCGATCCTCCAGGGGACGCCCGCAACGAGACCTGGTTCATGTACCACCTGGGCCGCCGCCTTAAGGAGAAGGCGAAGCAAGATCCGCGGCCGCGCAATGCAGGGTTGAGCGCCTTGACCTGGGACTATTCCCTGGAAGGAACGATGCAAGAGCCCAAGGTGGAAGAAGTCCTGCAAGAGATCAACGGCTATGCAGTAGCCGACCACAATCTAGTAAGTGGATTCAACGATTTGAAAGCTGACGGGTCCACTGCTTGCGGTTGCTGGATCTACTCCGGCGTCTTCCCGCGACCGGGTGAGAACCGCGCCAACCAGCGGAATTCGCAGGACCTCTGGGGACACGGCTGGGGCTTTGCCTGGCCTGCGGACCGCCGCATCCTCTATAACCGCGCTTCGGCCCGTCCTGATGGGCGACCATGGAGCGAGCGTAAGAAACTCGTTTGGTGGGATGAGCAGAATAAAGAGTGGACGGGGCTTGACGTCCCGGACTTCACAAGAACGAAAGCGCCGAATTACCAGCCGCCTAAACACGCGCAAGGTGATGAGGCTCTCGCCGGGGATAAACCTTTCATCCTGCACCCCGATGGGACTGGCTGGATCTTCGCCCCAAAGGGATTAGTGGACGGCCCCTTGCCAACCCACTACGAAGGCTTGGAAGCTCCCGTCAGCAATCCACTTTATCCAGACCAGCAAAGCAATCCGGCAGCAATGCGAGACGAGCGTCCTGAAAACCGTTACGCCAGTTCTCCCGATGACCGCTTCCCCTATGTCATGAGCACGTATCGGTTGACGGAGCACCACACCTCCGGCGCAATGTCGCGCATGCTTCCGCACCTGGCCGAGCTTCAGCCCGAATTCTTCTGTGAAATATCACCCGAGCTGGCGTCAGAACGCGGAATCGAAAACGGAGGCTGGGTGACCCTGATGACTGCGCGCGGAATCGTTGAGGCTCGAGCGCTGGTGACTCGGCGCATGCGACCGCTGCTTATCAACGGAAAGATGGTGCATCAGGTAGGCGTGCCGTATCACTGGGGCTATCGCGGCCTGGTCAAAGGCGACTCGGCCAATGACCTAGTGGCCATCTCGGAGGAACCGAACGTCCGAATCATGGAGGCTAAAGGAATTCTCTGTGACGTTTCTCCAGGACGTCGGGCTCGGGGAAAGGCCGCTCTTGAGCAATGGAACGCCCATTTGGGGAGGAAGTGATGCCGATCAGTGCCTTTCTAACGGATGCTTCAGTATGTATAGGTTGCAAGGCGTGTGAAGTGGCCTGCAAGGAGTGGAACCACATTCCCGATGATGGGTTCGCGTGGTCTGGTCAGTCGTACGACAACACGCAGGCGTTAGGAGCATCGACGTGGCGGCACGTGCTCTTTTTGGAAGAGAAACAGCCCATGGGCTCGCAACTCGCCGGGATAGAAGAGCCGTTTCGTTGGCAGTTCCTCTCCGATGTCTGCAAGCACTGCGAGAACGCCGGATGCCTGGAAGCGTGTCCCACGGGCGCAATCATTCGAACGGAATTTGAATCGGTATACGTGCAGCCCGATGTCTGCAATGGCTGCGGCTATTGCGTGGTTTCGTGTCCCTTCGGAGTGGTCGACAAAAGTCACGAGGTCGGAACCGCTTTCAAGTGCACGTTTTGTTACGATCGGCAGCGGGACGGGTTAATGCCCGCCTGTGCGAAGGCGTGCCCGACGCAATCAATTCGATTTGGCGAACTGGAAGAGCTGCGGCAGGAAGCCCAGGTGCGTGTCAAAGATTTACAAGATCGCGGATACAACGATGCGCAAATCTACGATCCAACAGGAACCAGTGTAGGCGGCACTCACGCGATCTTTGTGATTCTAGGCCAGCCGGAGGCCTACAATTTCCCTCCTGCACCCGAAGTACCCACGATTCACTTGAAATCAGCCTGGGGCGCAGCGCTGGTTTCGGCGCTGGTGGTCGTGCTGGTGGTGTTCCTGGCTTTCGTGCTGTAGCAGGATGAGAAATTTTTTCGCGTAGTCTCAAACGAGGTTGTTGAGTATGGCTACAGATCCTCAATTCAAGGAAGAGCGTCTGGATGCGTTAAGGGAGGAAGCTGCGCGAACTGGGAAAGTGCAGGATCATGGCATCGTCCCCGTGGGCAGCCCTTTTCCAAAACCGGCTTCCGCGGTCAGTTATCACGGAAATCCCGTGCTCAAGCCGCCAACCTGGACGTGGCAAGTTCCCCTGTACTTTTTTGTGGGTGGGGTCGCGGGTATTTCCGCGGTAATTGCTCTGGTGGCCCATGTCTTCGGCAATGCTGGCCTTATACGCGCTGGGTTGTGGATAGGATTCGCGGGCGCGCTGATCTCGGCACCTCTACTCATCGCCGATTTGGGCCGTCCCGCCAGGTTCTTAAACATGTTGCGAGTCTTCAAGCTGCGTTCAGCAATGTCGGTAGGTGCGTGGACGTTATCGGGATTTTCAGCCGCAGTGGGCCTGGCAGTCGTGTGCCACGAACTGGTCCTCGCAGGCTACGGAAACGACTTCTTGCTTGTGCTCGAGTGGATAGCTGAACTCTCAGCGGCCTTGAGTGGACTGATACTGGCCAGTTACACATCAGTCCTCTTAGGCGTGACCGCGATCCCGGTTTGGTCTGAAAATCGGAAGCTCGTGCCGGTCGTTTTTCTTGCTGGAGGTTTGGGTTCGGCGGCGGCCGTGCTGGAGCTTCTGGGATTCCTCGTTCCAGTAACTCAGTTCATCGGAATTGTCGCCAGTGCAATCGAGACGTTAGTTGCGATCATTATTGAACTTCGCGGGCGACACGTTGATCGTCCACTGCGTGAGGGAGCTGTTGGTTGGCTGACTCGTGCTGGCGCCTTGTTGGCCGGGCCCACGTCGTTGTTGCTCAGAATTGTCTGGGGACATAGCTCCGTGGCTCGATACCTAGCCGCACTTTGTTTTCTCATCGGTGCGTTGATCAGCCGGTATGCCTGGATTGCGGCCGGACGGGTCTCCTCACGCGACCCACAGGCGCTTTTCCGAATCCAGCGACCTGCCCGTAACGGAACGGCTCATTAAGCTTTATCGGTCGATGGGCTCTTCCCAGGTTACAGCTCTTTTCGCAAAGACGGCTAAGGCAGCGGAAGCGGGCGAGTTCGAACTCTACAAGACTAGTCACCACTTTGACGGCACCGTCGCCAACCCGTAGTGGCTTGGCTAACACTGAACGACTTTGGAGCAAACAACGGGTGGGGTGCAACCATGGAATTGGCGGGAACGAGTGCAGTGAAGCGTGCGCACATCCTACTCCTCATGAGTGCGCAGATGTTTCTCCCAGCTCTGGGCCGCACGCAGACGGTTCTGTTACGTGATCCACCGCAGGTGCGCGCGAAGAATCATGCTGTATCGCTCACACTGCATGCAGTGAACGAAAATGGCCGGGACGCCTTCGCTTTCGACGGTGCGACTGTCGCCCCCGTGATCCGGGCTTCCCCTGGCGACGTTCTCAGAATCACCTACGTCAACGATCTTCCTCTCAGGTCCAGCGAGACTTGTGCGGTGAATCCGTGCATGAACATGACGAATTTGCACTATCACGGACTCACCGTTTCGCCGGACACCCCGCAGGATGACGTGCTCGGAATGCTGGCCATACCTGGCCAGACCTTGCACTACTCAGTGGAGATTCCGCGCCATCATCCCCCGGGGTTGTTTTGGTACCACACTCATCCGCACGGCGAGAGTCATCGGCAGGTGTTGGATGGAATGTCGGGAGCCCTCGTCATCGAAGGAATGGAACGTTATGCCCCCCAAGTGAGACGACTCCGTGAGCGTGTGCTTGTTGTGCGCGGCCGTTCCATTGAGAAGGATCCGCATGCGGCCGGGTTGAGGCAAGAGGTTGAAATCCCATCCAAGGGATGTGGCGGGGAAGCGGAGGCAGTCGAAGAAATCTTTACTGTGAATGGGATCATTCGCCCACGAATCGAGATCGCGCCGAAAGAGCAGCAGTTCTGGCGAATCGTGAACGCCTCTCCTGACCGCTATTTGGACCTGCAGCTTGATGGACAGACTTTCGAAATCGTCGCGCTCGACGGGATGCCACTCGCGTACCACGAACCCAAAGGTCCGGCGCGCACCACCGATCACCTACTGCTGGCACCTGCCGGACGGCTCGAAGCTATTGTCACCGGTCCACCGCCTGGATCACATCACGCTCTGCGCACGCTTTGCGTGGATACCGGTCCGGACGGAGATCCCAATCCGGGGATGGTGCTGGCAGATCTGGTGCAGCCCATTTCGGATTGGTCCGGCGCAAATGCAAAGCCTAAGCAAATGCACGCTATCGATGCCCGCCCGCCCCTCTACAAGACGCTCGACGTTGAGCCATTGAAAAAGACCGCACCAGACTTCACTGTCACCTTCACAGAAGACAAAAATGGCTTCTACATCAATGGCCGCAAGTTTGCGCCGGATGCGAGTCCCATGACGAGCGTTCGCGTCGGTACTTATCAGCATTGGCGTATTTTCAACGCGAGTGCCGAACTCCATCCTTTCCACATACACCAGGTCCACTTCCTGGCCTACGCAGAAAATGGTGTCCCAATCTCGCATCCCGCGTGGCTGGATACCGTTAATGTTCCCTATCGCGGCTCCGTTGATGTCATCCTCGACTTCACTGACCCCGTCATCAAAGGCATGTCAGTATTCCATTGTCATCTGCTGAATCATGAGGACAAGGGCATGATGGCCAAGATCCTGTTCAAGTAGCCGGTTCCACCCCGCCGGCTCCCACAGTGGAGGAACGGGGGGAGTAGAGGCGTTATCAGGCGTAAGCCAGCACCGTTGCGCCTGTGAAGATCAGCAGCATGGATGGCGTAGTAGGCCGCGGTTCCATCGCCATTGATTGAATAAACAAAAACCCACTCCGACGGGACCATGCTGCGAGCAGACGACCCACGGAAAATAATTCGGTACAGGATGCTAATCAAGAAAAATCGAGAGTTCTCGGATCGGGTTCAGTCCGCCCTAAATGGGGAGGTTATGTATGGGCCACGACCGTGGCGGGCAAGGTGAACTGAAAAGTTGCGCCGCGCGGAGAGTTGTCGGCAGCCCACAAGCGGCCCCCGTGCGATTCAACAATGGAGCGGCTGATCCGCAGTCCCATGCCCGTGCCGTGAGTCTTGGTGGTAAAGAACGGATTGAAGATTTGGTCTGCCTGCTGCGGTGGAACCCCCACGCCCGTATCGCTGACCGAGATCAGCACCTGACCATTCTCACCGCGCTGCGACTGCATGGTGAGCTCGCGCGTCCCTTCCACATCCTTCATCGCGTCGATGCTGTTCATCATGAGGTTCATCAGCACCTGTTGCAGTTGCACGCGATCTCCCATGACCTGAGGGAGGTCTGCAGCGAGTTCCGTCCGAACTAATATGGTGAATTGAGTTGCCTGGCTGAGCAGGAGAAGCATCATCTCTCGAATAGCCTCGTTTAGATCGACCAACTCCCGTTGCAGAGTACCCTTTTGGAAGAGGAGGCGGACTCGGTTGACGATCTCAACCGCACGCCTTCCGTCTTGTACGATTCTTGACGCAGCCGCGCGCGCCTCCTCCAAATCGGGTTGATCGCGGGATAGCCAGCGCAAGCACGCATTGGCGTCGGCGATGGCTGCCGCAATTGGTTGGTTAACTTCGTGCGCTAGCGAGGCAGTCAGCTCTCCCATGCTGCTCACCCGGTTGGCGTGGGCGAGATCCGCCTGCGCCTGCCGCAGCGCCTCCTCCGCCTGCTTCCGCTCTGCGACTTGTTCCTGGAGGTAGTCTTTTTCAACTTCGAGTTGACACCGAAGCCTATCCACCTCTTCGAATGCCCGGGCGTTTGCGATAGCGACCGCAGCCTGATTCGCAAAAAAGCCCAGCCAAAGCATGCCGGGGTTGGCGGAGCAAGACTTGCCCCCCACGGCTCTTCTCGTGATGAACTGAACTATCGCCACTTCCACAACTACTTCCACACCTGGACGAGTGTCTGCATTTTCCGAGGGCTGGGAAGTCGGTTGTAAACGAGTCGGCAATCCTCGAAGGCGCGTTCGTAGAATTCCCGTACGCCGCCAGGGCTCAAGTGCGCGAGGTTGTGACGAATCTGCTTAAGCTCTTCTTCGTCCAAGACGTCCGATTTTTCGGGATCGGGTCACCGGGCCGACAGGGGAAGAAAGGTTCAATCCCGTCTCCCACCCCAGTTTTTCAATCAGTTAGGCAATCGTGTGATCCGTTGGTGATCCGTTAGCTTGCGGCGGTGAGCTAAGTCCTTTAGAAATTGGGGTGGGAGACGGGAATTGAACCCGCAACCGTCGGAGCCACAGTCCGATGCTCTACCGATTGAGCTACTCCCACCGCAGGTGCCGCAGATAACGATTATAGCAATTGCCGCGGCAGTCCCGCTCTTCCCTCGCTCCTAATCCTGATATCATCGCCAGTCTCGACGGAGCAACCATGCGCAAGCCGATTCTCTCTCTACTTCTTCTGGCATTCTCCACCGCCAGCGTGCCCGCGCAACAGCCCATCGCGCAGCAGTACGATCTCGTGCTCGAAGGCGGGCGCGTGATGGATCCCGAAACCGGCCTCGATGCCATACGCAATGTCGGCATCCGCGACGGAAAGATTGTCCGCGTTTCGTCCGAAGCACTCAGCGGACGGCGCGTCCTTCATGCCAGCGGACTTGTGGTCACTCCCGGTTTCATTGATCTGCACCAGCACAGCCAGGACATGGAAAGCCAGCGCGTCAAGGCGATGGACGGTGTAACCACGGCGTTGGAAATGGAAATCGGTGTCCCCGATGTCGCCCGGTTCTTGAAAGACAAGGAAGGCCACTCGCTGATCCACTATGGCACGTCGGCCAGCCATGTGGCGGCGCGGGCTCTGGTGTTCGGCACGCCGCTGTCTGGAGGACCACCCACCAAAACCCATCCCGGCATTCCTGAGATCCTGCCCAAGAGCGGACCAGCTACCGACCAACCCGCCACGCCCGAACAAATCGATGTCATGCGGGAGCAGCTGCGCGCCGAGCTGGACGCTGGCGGTTTAGCCATCGGGATGGGTATCCAGTACACTCCCGGAGCAACTCGGCTGGAGGTGATTGAAGTGTTCCGCCTCGCCGCCGAGCGCAGACTGCCCGTCTACACCCACGTGCGCAGCACAGGCCGCGTAGAGCCCGGCTCCGCTATCGAGTCGATTAGCGAAGTGATCGGAGCAGCCGCCATCACGGGCGCTTCGCTGCACATCGTGCACATCAACAGCTCTTGCCTGCACGACTCGCTGGAGTGTCTCTCCATGATCGAAGGAGCGCGCGCCCGCGGTCTGGATGTAACCACCGAAGCCTATCCCTACATCGCGGGCATGACCGCCATAAACTCAGCGCTATTCAACCCCGGATGGCGGGAAAAGCTCGGCATCAGCTACAGCGACCTAGTGCTTCCAGAGACGGGTGAACACCTCACGAAGGAACGTTTCGAGGAGCTGCATGATTCGAGCACGACGCGCTCGGTGCTGATTTTCGCCAATACACAGGAAGTGGTGGACAAAGTAATTCCCCACCCTCTGGTAATGATTGCCAGCGACGGCGCTGAAGGCCATCCCCGCAACGCCGGCACCTACTCCCGTGTACTGGCACAATACGTACGTGGGAAAGGAACTATCACGCTCATGGACGCGATCCGCAAGATGAGCCTGATGCCAGCTCAGATGCTGGAGCGTTCAACTCCCGCGGCGCGACAAAAAGGCAGATTGCAGGAGGGCGCCGACGCCGACATCGTTGTCTTCGATGCAGGTACTATCAGCGACCGCTCCACCTTCGAGAAGCCCATGGAGCCCAGTGTCGGCGTTCACTATTTAGTGGTAGGAGGAACCGTGGTCGTCGATGAAGGCAAGATCGTGCCGGATGTGTTCCCCGGCCGCGCGCTGCTGGGACCTGGAAAGCGCTAGATATCCCACGATGGAGGCCGGGCGTCTCGCGAGCCTGCCCTGAGCGAAGCCGAAGGGTCCACCGCGACAGTCGCGGCGTTCCCTACCCTCTGCCCAAGCCCATGTACTGGAATCCCATGGCGCGCAGGCGCGACGAGTCGAGCAGATTCTTGGTGTCGATGATGATCGGTTGTTTCACCAGGTGGCGGATCCGCGCGAAATCCAGTGTCCGGAACTCAGGCCAGCCGGTCGCCACGACCAGTGCATCCACGCCTTCGGCGACCCCGTAGGCTGATTCGCAGTACTTCACCATGCCGTTCAGTTGCAGCCGCGCATCGGGAATCGCCGCCGGATCGTATGCCCGCACGCGCGCTCCCCCAGCCAGCAAATTCTGCGTCAGTTGAAGGGAAGCGGATCCCGCGACGGAGTGGGTATTCGGCTTGAAAGCCAGCCCCAGAATACCGACATCCTTGTTCTGCACGGTACTGAGAGCACCAGCCACTTTCTGCAAAAGGCGGTCTGCCAGGTTTAGATTCACCTCCCGGGCAGCATTCAGCACTTTCAGGTCGACACGGTTCTCTCGCGCCAGCCCGGTCAGTGACTCCATGTCAGTCTCGGCGAAAATTCCACCCATGGCGGCGCCCGGTTGCAGGCAGCGCGGCGCGATTTTCTTGTCCAACCCCATGGCGAGTGCCAGGCTGACGGCATCGGCATTCACGTGTTCGCACAGGCTGGCAATTTCGTTGATGAACGAAATCTTGGTGGCCAGAAATGCAGTGGTCGCTTCGCGCGTCAACTCCGCCGTTTCGTAATTCGTGACCAGCACCGGAACCCCGCGCATCACCAGCGGATGAAAAATCTGTTTCAGGGAAGAAACGGCTTCACTCGAAGGCGTCCCAAGGATAATCCGGTCGGGCCAGTTGAAGTCTTCGACCGCGCATCCGTTGGTGAAGAACATCGGTTGGCACACCAGCAGGCTCTTCAGCCCTTTTCCCTTCAGCATCTTTTCAATCTTTGTGGTCGAACCCACTCGAACCGGCGTGACAATCGACAGCACCTGGAAACGGCCAGCCGCGCCCGCCAGGCGGACTACAAGTTCTTCCAGTCCCTGGGCGGAATCCTCTGCAAGAAAAATCACCTGGGCCCTGCGCGCCAATTCTTCCGGGTCGACCGAATACACCAGCCGGCCCGAACGCACGTTGCGCCGGATCACTTCCTGTAGATTTTTTTCGAAAAAAGGTATGTTGCCCTTCGCCACTTCCGTAATGCGCGTGCTGTCAGCATGACAGCAGCAGACCGGTGTGCCGAAATCGGCGAGACAAGCGGAGATAACTGTTGCGAGGTAGCCGGATCCATAAACCCCAATTTGCATATTCTCTTTTCCGATCAAACCCGCAGCCTGGGATCCGGCGCTTGGTGTGCAGCCCGTAAATCTATGGTAATCCGGCTAATGGACTTGGCAACAGGTAGGAAGTACATGTCCTGCCGATCAGTGAAACAGCCCGCTAGTTGCGGGTTTTCATGGGTTTTTGCGGAGTGGATTGTATTGGCGTTTCGCATCAGGACATTCGCTCCAGCGAAACCGCAAGCTCTTCCCAACCAGCCGCCCCTTTAGGGGCTGGGGACAGATGTGGATAATGCCGGGCCTACGACTTTGAAGACAGTTGGCCGCGCCCCAGCGGCACCGGCGCTACATCCTGCCAGGAACCGTTTTCCTCGCGGACGAACATCAACTCTTCCACATGCACCTGGCGCTTG
>Ga0210407_10003619_pt1 | contig 12461 bp, 19 predicted proteins | sample IncBWC27MmetaG_FD_150860 | JGI IMG/M metagenome (GOLD analysis project Ga0210407, IMG submission 150860) | Forest soil microbial communities from Barre Woods Harvard Forest LTER site, Petersham, Massachusetts, United States - Inc-BW-C-27-M | ecosystem: Environmental > Terrestrial > Soil >... | reverse complement strand
CTTGACGATATCAGCTACAGCTACACGCCGGACGACTACACGCCAATGAAGACGCTTCACATCTCGATCTTCGACGGCAAGGACTGGCAAATTTCTGAAAAAGCGGTCACGGAGTAGCTTCTGAGCGGCCACGCAGCTTGGACCCGTGATCAACCTGAAGACCGCAAAGTCACTCCGCCTTGAATTTCCGGTAACACTGCTTCGTAGTGCAGGTTTTGTCGTCGGGTGAACTTGCTGTGTTCTGTTCTGGCGAGGCTCATCGGCAACATCGTGCCTCCCTGCCGCACACGAACGTCATAACGTCTCACCGAGCGGTGCTGGTCATAAGAGACGCCCCCGTCGCGGCGTGGCACGAGGTGACACAGTCCGCCGCCGCGGAACGAACGCGCCATGAGGATCCGGTCCCATTCCGAGAGCTATATTGTGGAACTAGATGATGGCTCGCGATGGCAGATCTTCCGGGCGACCTCGACCTCACCCTGGAATGGAAGCCAGAAACTGAGCTCTTAGCGGTGCCCATCGATGATGAGGTCAGTTCGCACGCGCAGATCGGCGCCGGCGAAAAGGTGCAATGATACCGGTTAACGAAAGCTGGCCCGTCAAGGGAAGTGAAATCCATCCTCAAGGACGGATAGCGCAACGTATTGCGGATTTCTGCCAGCTCGAGCACGCGGAAGCGGAAATCGCTCCCGGCGCGACTGGTGCGCGTCGCCCGCTTGAGCGGCTGGATCAAGCATCGCCGGGTCGGCTACCAGCGGCGTCCGGTCCTCCTCGCGGGAAGTGGGTTTCACGCCGTTTTCGCCGCCTTCAATCCGAGCCGCGCCTCGACCGCCTCACGCATCACGAATTTCTGGATCTTGCCGGTGACGGTCATCGGGAATTCGTCGACAAATTCCACATAGCGCGGAATCTTGTTGTGCGCGATCTGTCCCTGACAGAAGCTGCGAACCTCTTCTGCGGTCAGCGTCTCGCCCGATCGGGTCCGGATCCAGGCACAGAGCTCCTCGCCATAGCGATCGTCGGCGACGCCGAAAATCTGCACGTCCTGAATCTTTGGATGACGATAGAGGAATTCCTCGATCTCGCGGGGATAGAGGTTTTCCCCGCCGCGGATCACCATGTCCTTGATGCGGCCGACGATATTGCAGTAACCCTCCTGATCGATGACGGCGACGTCGCCGGTATGCATCCAGCCATTCGTGTCGAGCACGTCGGCGGTCTTTTCAGGCTCGTCCCAATAGCCAAGCATGACACTGTAGCCGCGGGTGCACAATTCGCCGGGTTCGCCGCGCGGCACCACGCGGCCCTCGAGATCGACGATCTTGACCTCGACATGCGGATGAACCCGTCCGACGGTCGACACCCGGCGCTCCAGTGGATCGTCGGTGGCACTCTGGAAGCTGGCCGGGCTGGTCTCGGTCATGCCATAACCGATGGTCACCTCGCGCATGTTCATCAGCTGGTTGACGCGCCGCATCACCTCGATCGGGCAGGGCGCGCCGGCCATCATACCGGTCCGCAGCGAGGACAGATCGAATTTAGCGAAGTCTGGATGGTCGAGTTCGGCGATGAACATCGTCGGGACGCCGTAGAGCGTCGTGCATTTTTCCTGCTCGACGGTCTCTAGTGTCGCCAACGGATCAAAACCTTCGCCGGGATAGACCATGGTTGCGCCCGAGGTGAGGGATGCGAGATTGCCGATCACCATGCCGAAACAGTGATAGAGTGGAACCGGGATGCAGATGCGATCTTCTTCGGTCAGCCGCATCATGCGGCCCAGGAAATAGCCGTTGTTGAGGATATTATGATGCGTAAGAGTGACGCCCTTGGGCGATCCGGTGGTGCCGCTGGTGAACTGAATGTTGATGGCATCGTCGAATTGCAATGTGCCGCTGAGCGCCGCGAGCGCGTCGCGGTGGCGCGCGCCGCCCATCCGCGTCACCTCTTCGAACGCAATCGTGCCGGGACAAGCAGGACCGCCGATCTGGATCACCACGCGTAGCTGCGGCAACCGCGCCGCATGCAGATCACCTGGTTGTGCTTTGGCGAGCTCGGGCACCAGTGTGTTCAGCATCTCCATGTAGTTAGAGGTCTTGAACGCGGTGGCCGTGATGAGCGCGGTGCACCCGACCTTGGTTAGCGCGAATTCGAGTTCGCTCAGGCGATAGGCGGGATTGATGGTGACGAGAATGAGCCCGGCTTTGGCGGCGGCAAGCTGCGTCAGCGTCCATTCCGGACGATTGAGCGACCAGATGCCGATGCGCGCGCCACGTTCGAGGCCGAGCGCGAGAAAGCCGGCGGCCAGCGCATCGACTCGCTCCGCCAATTCTTTCCAGGTCCACCTGACGCCGTGGCTCGGCGAAACCAGCGCCTCGCGATCACCCCAGCGCCGGGCGGCGTGATCGAGAGCTCGGCCAATGGTGGTGCCCAATAGCGGCACATCGGCTGTGCCGCAAACATAGCTGTCCGCCATTTCGGTCACGTTTGGTCTCCCTGCATCGAGGCGCGCGTGCCGGGAAATGCTGCGACAGCTGGGCGCCAAGTTCAAGATTCGGTTGCGCGCCGCAGCAGCACCAGCGAACTCACGATACCGACGCACCAGCTGGCTGACGTTCATCTCGATGCCGACGTCATTGTTCCAGTGACGGCTGAGTCTTTCCGCCGGCACGCGCACCTCGGCCGCAACACCGCGTTAGAGAACTGCTCGGTCGTGCTTGGGGGCTGGCGGGGACCGGATGTTCTTCCCGCCAGTAATTTGCTATTAAATCAATTACTTAGCGAATCTTACTGGCGGAGCCGGAGGGATTCGAACCCTCGATAGGGCTTTACAACCCTATAACGGTTTAGCAAACCGCCGCCTTCAGCCACTCGGCCACAGCTCCGGACGTTGATTTTGTTGAGGTTTCGACTCAGTAGCAGAGATAAAATCGGGCCTTTGCTACCGCTTTGCTACCATTTCCAAACGGATCAGGCGCGCGGCTTCAATAACGCGCTCCCGAACACTGCGTCAATACGGGCGACGGCATCCTCCTGCATTCCCGGAATGACGTGGCTGTAGGTATCCAGCGTCAACGCCACTCGGCTGTGCCCGAGCCGCTCGCTGGCGACCTTGGGATGCACTCCTGCAGCCAGCAAGGCTGTGGCGTGACCATGCCTGAGATCATGGAACCGAATGCGGGGCAGGGCGGTGCTGGCGAGGAACCGGTCCCACGCATGACCAATGCTGTTCGGCTGGATCGGCGAACCATCCTCCCGCGCACAGATAAACGTATCGTCGGTGAGGCGGACGCCGAGCCGCAACAGCTCCTCAGACTGCCGCAGGCGCCACGCCCGAAGCTCGGCAATCACGATGACGCGGCAATCTCCCCACGGCGCAGGCCACACAACACGGCTAGCACGACCGGAATATGCACCCGCCACGGCCTTACCAGCTCAAGCGCGGTTGCCGTGGTTGCTATGTCCCAAACCTTCATTTCGCGCCGTTCAATCTTGGGCGCGTCGATGTCCTCGCAAGGATTCCGCAGCAGCATCCGCCAGCGAACCGCTTGCTTCAGCGCCTGACTTAGTACGCGATGTATGTGGTGCACGGTTCGTGGCGCCAGCCGTGTTAGTGCCGCGCTGTAGACCGTGCTGATCTGAATCGGCTGCAGTTTGGCCAGTTTAACGGTGCCTATCGCCGGTTTGATATTGGCGCGGACACTTCGATTGCCTCTGCGTCGTCAGCGCATTCGAGGTCAACGCCCAGCTGGATGTGACCGTCCGGCCCGATTTGATAAGCGCGATAGTTCGCCATGGTCCCCAACCCCATATGCGTCCAGTAGGTTGGAATTTTTGGGCTCGGTTGGGAAGCGAAAACTGCCGCTTGCACCGCCAAAAGGCCCCCAATACGAGGGCCTATGCGAATTGAAAGAACTTGTTTTCCGATGTCGGGGGTGTCGCAGCGTTTCCCGCTCGCGCTTCGTCGGGGGCTCCGATAGCGTTTCGGTATCGAGTTTCGTTGCAGGCTCTGCTGCAACCTTGGTACTGGCGCGGGCCGTGCAAGGGTCCGAGGAAGACGGCAGCGGCGGCCGCAGAAATCCCATCCGGTCGGTTATTGAAGGCGCTCGCGCGCGGCTGTTAAGTACTCGGTCGTCACCCCGGCAGGACGAGATCTCAGCCCCGGCCTTTTTTTGCCTTGAACGGAACGACGACTCCATACGACTTTGATATGGATCAAGGGCGGTCCTGCGGTGCAGTCTATGTCGCCGAAGCCCCGTCGACATTTGTGGCATGTTGATACTGAATGATCGACGGGATTTTGGTCGAGACCCCACTCATTCCCGGCGAGAGAGGTACCGCTGACGCCGCACGACGCGGCCGAGGACCGGGGTTATGCCATTGGCGGCAAATTTGTGCTCGCCAGCGTACAGACACCCGGGCATCTGCATATTAGGATCGGAACTGCAAAATCCTACGGTTAGGACCCGTAATGCAGGGGTTGGTGTCATGCCGCGTCGCCGTTTCAAACAACCCGAATCCCTTGAAGGAAGCAATTTGGCTTCGGCTCGCAGGCGCTTTGCTCTACCGCGCGTTCCAAATCGCACCTGACGGTCGCATCCGGTCAGGGGTCGATCTTCTTAACTGCCCGAACGATGAAGCGAGCAGGCGCTCACGGTGGACCAGGTTACTCAGGAGATCGCCGAAAGGATTAGGAACGAAATTCGGTCGATCTTGAACGCATTAGTTGAGAAAAAGGAATTACACTGGCGACTCGATTTGGCCAGGACATGAGGGTCGCAGCCCTATCCTATCGGTCCTGGGCTCTGTGGCTTCTTGGCTTCCCCGAGGCTGCAGGCAGAGACGCTGAACAAGCGCTCAAGGAAGCGCGCGAGATCGGCCAAGCGGCCACGTTGATGTATGCCCTGTTCCATACATCCTTTACCCATATCTGCTGCGGAAACTATGCGGCAGCAAGCGCCGAAGCGAATGAACTTGTCCCCCTGGCAGACGAAAGAGGTTCCTTGTTTTGGGGGTCGCTCGGAATGCTGGTCCAAGGTTGCGTCTTGGCCCTCACTGGGAAGGTCTCAGACGCCGTCCATGTGATCACCTCGGGTATCAACGCACGTCGGTCAACGGCGGCAACAGCGTTAGAGCCATTCTGCTTATCGTACCTGGCGGGCGCTCATGCTGAACTCGACAACTTTGATGATGCACTGTCCTGTATTCGCGAAGCGATGACCAAGGTAGAAACAACCAAGGAAAGTTGGTTTGAGGCCGAGATCAAGCGCATGGCAGGCGAAATCGCGCTATTGTTGCCTGACCCAGACGCAACGAAAGCGGAAGAATATTTCGAACATGCGCTGGCGGTCGCTCGTCAGCAACAGGCAAAGTCCTGGGAGCTGCGGGCGGCGACGAGCATGGCTCGACTGTGGCGCGATCAGGGCAAACGCCAACAGGCCCGCGAGCTTCTTGCGCCGATCTACGGATGGTTCAGCGAAGGCTTCGACACTCTCGACTTGAAGGAGGCCAAAGCGTTGCTCGATGAGCTGCACGCCTGACAATCGATTTTCCGAAACCGCTCCGTTTGTTGCAGCGCATGAGTCCGTTCATGATGCTGTGGACGGCTCCTCCACCCCGCACGCGAGTGCCATGGATTTGGGGGCTGCTAAGGCTCCCACGATCTAGAGGAGCTACCCATGCATATGGTCACGACAAAGGGGGCATCCCCGGACGCTCGCGCCAAACGGCGAACTCATAACGGGCTTAGGCACAGGTCCGCCCCTTGGGCCCATATCTCGACCCTCCGGATTAGTAGACGCCGATCGATGTCCGTTGTGGGGTCAAAATCGGAAGTCCGCGTTCGTAATCGCGAGGTCTGCTTTGCCCCCAATATCGGACATCGTGCGAGGCCAAGTTGTCGTCTGAAAAGTGCCAGAACGAGACTCACCACAACAAAATGAAAATCAAGGAGGCGTGCCGCGACTAGGTCGGCATGTCAGTTTCGTGCCCAACAACCGACATCCGAGTACTCCGGCGCGACGGAAGCTGTCCTCGCGCCTGGGCTCCTCGATGCTGCTGGGCACGGCATCATTTCATCGTAACGGTCACTAACGACAGATTGGCGGGAAGCTCAAGCGCCACGCCCTTCTCGCGGTCCTGCGAGGGGCGGGGCATTGGTGGATGTGCCAGCAACCAAAACAAGGGGCCGACGCGGCGCGACCTGGAATGAGGACCAGCTGGTGCTGGTAACGCGTCACGGTCGTCGCGAGGATGTTTGGTGGACCTATAGCTTTGGTCCAATAGATTTCGAAGGCAACGTAGGGGGCGTCCCGCGACGTGACGCTAAATTCGTCGTGTCCGCCTTAACCCCTACGCGCAGAAGCAGACATGCCGATGCCGACGTTGTGGGCCATGACGAGACATTGGCTGGCCGCCTTTTTGTTCGTCGGCTGGCGCAAAGAGGAAGGACTGGGGCGCCGTTCCATCATCAGATGCGGGAGGCAAAGGCCCCTTGCGTTCGGGAACCTGGTCTGGCCCTGGTGCGTTGCGTCGTTTGGTCATGAATAGGACGCCACCGTGTCCAGAACCGGGTTTCCGCATGTACTGTTCATGCTTGCCCTGAGCATTTGCTTGGTCTCGTCGAGCGCCGAAGCTCGGAGATGGCGGCACTTCTATGGTGCTTACGGCTATGGCTATCCGCTCCATCACGGGGACGATGGTCGGCGTGATCGCCTTGCCGAGGTGGTAGAAGCGGCGCGACCCAGGACTGGCGGTGGCGGTTTCGGTGCCGTCATAGATCGGCTGATCCGCGGTTGCGTGCCGGAGGCGGCTGGGCTTCAGAATTTGCCGTTCGACGAGATCACACGGATCGTCGCGCCCAATGACACGCAGCGCGGCGCGCTGGAGGCGCTGCGGGCCTCGGCGAAAGCGGCTGCGGAGCGGGTATCTGCCCAGTGCCCACAGGATAAGCCCGCGCCACCATCGGCACGGCTTGAGGCCGTGGAGCAGGCGATCGACACCGCAACGGCAACGTTTGCAGCGATCGATCCGCCGCTGCGTGCATTCTACGCAGCGCTTGATGATGAGCAAAAGGCGCGGCTGCTGCGCGACTTGACGCTGTCCAAAACGCGGGCTCGGCAAGAGGACCGCGCACCGGAACGGTTGGAGCGCCGCAGCCGTCGGCGAGAAATTCCGAACGCCGCCCACGACGGCGAAGCCGATGCGTGGGACGGCATTTGCGAGCAATTCACTTCGGCACTGCGTGGGTGGCCGATCAGTGAGATTGAGCGCCGCGGACAACTGTCCCAGCCACAACGCGCCGCACTCTATGACCTCGTTAGCTCATCACTCAGGGTCGCCGAGACGCTGGCGAGTGCTTGCCCCGCCGATACCGCGCTCACGCCACCCGCCCGCATGGCACTGTTGCGCGCACGGCTTTTGGCAGTGCGTCAGGCGACAGTCGCCATCCGTCCTGCGCTGGCACAGTTCTACGAGTCGCTCGACCAGGGGCAGAAGGTCTATTTTGCCGCAATGCGTTGATTTTCAGTTGTTCCATCCGGGGAACTAGGCATGTTGCCGACGCATTATCAACCGTCGCAACCGGAGGACAGTCATATTATGAAACGCCCTTTGTTAATCGGATTTACAGCCTGCAGTTTTGCGCTCGCCCCAATCTCGTTGGCGTCGGCAATGCCTGTTGCCCACCCGAACGTACTCACCGGCGATAACAGCGCAATCATCCAAGTCCACGGCTATCACGGTGGGCGAGGTCATCACTATGGATGGGGTCGAGGCCACCACCATGGCTGGCACCATCACCATCACGGTTGGTGAAACATCACGGTAGACACGCGCACGCAAGAGCAACCAAGGTTCCCTCGGCGACCTGTGCCGTTGCGTTTGCCTAAAGGTCAGCTGCGTTAAGCGGTGTCAAGCGCCGCGCTAACGGGACCAAGCAAGGCCGCCCGCCTATTTCGCAGTCGCCGGGGCTGATTTTCTGGGGCCGGTTGAGCATGGCCCCTATGATACGCCAAAAGTGCGAGCGTGAAGCCGCTAGGGCTTGGGGCATTGATCCAAGGCATGTCACAACGAAAGCCCCGGCTCGCGGGGCAGCTGCCAGGGCTTGCGCGACCGCCTGCGTACATCCGGCGGCGATCACCAGAGTGCATCGTTACTTGCCGATTGCGAATAAAGGATGACCCGCAGAAGTAGATTTTTTTACATATCAGTGCTTTTCAATTGTCACGTTTTGATTCGTTATTTTTAAACGGAATCATCGTTATGCTTGGCCATGCGCGCCTTGGTCCTTGCGTTTTTTGTTCTGGCAATTGTCGCCGATGTGCCTTCGGCCGAAGCCGGCCTGAGTACCAACCTGCGCGAAACGTCGGCAACTGTCGAAGCGGTGACTGACGAGGCAATTGCAAATCAGCAAACGGAAGATCAGATCGGCCTGACCAAGGCGAAGCGTCGGGACTTGCAGCACCGGCTGACCAAGCTTGGGTTCGTCACCAGAATCAATGGAGAATTCGACGACTCCACCCGTGCCGCCATCGCACGGTGGCAGGAGCGAAGCGGCTTTCCGCAGACCGGCTATCTCGATGCCGTGCAGCACGAGATGCTCTTGAGCGAAAGTGCCTCAGCGACGGATGCCGGTAAATCCATTCGTGGCCGCGGTTGGGCTCGGCCTCCAGGCGGCGGTCCGATCGGTGCGATCGGAAACGCCGTGGGCGGGGCGGTGGGCGGCGTTGTGCATGGCGTGGTGGGTGGAATTTTCCACCGGTGAATTCAGCGACACACTGCTTCATTCCAGCGGCTGGACGGGTGGCAGAGTGGATCCGCTCGTTGGAGCCGGCGGCGGCGCTGCTGGCATTGCCGCATAGGCTTCTCTTGTCGGTGCAGGCGATCTGTAGCTTGCGTTCGGACCGGGCCCCGGCGGCCTCCGGGGATAGCTTGATCGTCTCAAACCCCAGGCGCTCGCAATCGATGGCCCTGCAGTATAACCGACAATGGCTCCGGCCACGGCACCAACTGGCCCAAGCACGACGGCGCCAGACAATGCCCCCAGCGCGGCATCTCCAGTGCGTTCCTGCGCCATTGCTGAAGACATCAGCGCCAGAGAGAACGTCGCAGCCGCAACTGTCTTTTTCATTCGATTATCCCCGCCAACCTCGCACAAAAACAATAACATTGGGAGCTTTCCGACGCTGTGACGCGGCTGCCACATAAAGCAAACAATGAGAAAGGGAACCGAAGCCGCGACGCGGATCGGCGTTGCCCATTCGGTTAGGGGCACTGCCCAGGGGCTTCGTCCGTCCACATTTGTGCCCCTGGCAGCTCGCCAAGCCCGCGTAATAAAGCGAGACTGCACGATCGAAGGCGCCTGAGCATCCTAGCGGGGGCGCAGCTCGTTTTTGGGCGGCAGGGGCACATTAAAGACATCGGCACTGGCACGGTGCAGCGGGTACTGATGGAGCAGCCGCGCCCTTTCGACGTCGGCGGCGCTGAAGCGGCGTTTGCCTCTCAGTGAAACGGAGACGGCCGCCGGTTTGCGCGTTTTACGACCATAGTGGCGAACCGCTGGAAGGTGGAAAGAACTACTGCGCGTACTAGCGAACGGTCCAGTGCGCGGATTTCAGTCACTGGCTTCGCGAGCAGCGCTGGGTGATGGCGTGCCCGCGACAGTCAGGTTGTTCGCGCAGGCGTACTTGCCGGCCGAGCTTCTGCCGGCCCACAGTCCTTGGATGGGCCACCGCGATAAGGCCGGTCCTTTTGATTTGTGTGGACATCGACCGGGCTTGGACCGTGCGGTCGACGGAAATTTCATCAAATTGCGCGGGTCCCGTTCAGGCAACCTTAGAACACGGTGGGTATCAATGATGTCTTGGACGGCATCAAAGTTATCCTCAACAGGAGGCGGATTTGCGTGCTTTGTTGAAGTTCTTGTCAGATGAATCGGGCGCTACTGCCATTGAATATGGCCTGATCGCAGCGGGTATTTCGATTGCAATCATTGTTGCGGTCAACGGCCTTGGTTCGAACCTCAATACCAAGTTCAATTCAATCAACACCTCGCTGAAATAACGCAACGAACTTGCGGCGAGTTGTTGCGCAACAATCACACCCGAATGAAATCGACGGGTTGATGCCGTGCCTGATCTCGTCCAGCCACGGTTCTGCCCTCATTGCGGGTCGGGTTTAGGCTGGGGGCAGGGATCAGAGATGCAACATGTCATCCATCGATTGTTCCAAGCGCTCCTACGTCGCCATTAAAGCGTGCTCCGTCTCGGCCGCTCGGGCCCGGAATATCGTTCAATTGCTTGTCGCCGTTCTCGGTGCTGTATCGCTTGCGGCCTGCGCGGAGTCCACAGCGGTCCGAAATTCCAATTTTGTTAGCCCCAGTCGGCAGGCATCGTTGCCACACGATCGAACGGCGTCATTCGTCACCAACAGGCGTATCGCATCCGTGAGAAAGCATACGCCGTTCGCGCGGCACCACCATGCGACCCCGACACAGGTCGCTTCGCAGGGAGTTGCCAGCTTCTATACAGAGGACCAACAGACCGCGAGCGGCGAAAAGTTCGATACGCACGATTTGACTGCAGCTCACCGTACGTTGCCATTTGGTACTCGGTTGCGGGTGACAAACGTCGCGACCGGGCGATCCGTGACGGTGCGGGTCAATGACCGCGGTCCGTACATTCCCGGACGAGTGGTCGACGTCTCAGGCTCGGCAGCCAATGAGCTTGGGATAGTTGAAAGCGGGATCGCAAAGGTCAAGCTTGACGTTGTCAAGTAGTTAGCAAGAAGGGACGTGGGGCGAGAGGAGATCCGCTCTGGGTCACGAACGCCATCTGTAAGAGGCGACGGCCTGTCGATTTCCGCCATACCCCGTTAGCGACCGACGGCGCGTGGCGGTGCAAAATGCTGCGACGGGCCACTAAGCGGCATGGTCCTTGCTCGATCACCTCGTCGGCTCGCCCAGTGCTGGCGCCGCGCGTTCGCGATGGACCGGGCACGGCAGCGGCGTACCGCATCGTAAGCTGAACCTTGATCGTTGGCCCAAAGCCACTCGGCCACAGCTCCGTCGTTGTATGTCAAGGACTTAGATCGAAGGACCGGTGGCTGAAATCCCGAATGCCACCGGATTGCCACCGGGATTTTGGGATTACCGTTCCTTACCTGTTCTAAGAGCTGCCTCGATCGCCTTAGCGGCGGTCTTGTCGGTTTCCGAGAACAGGTGGGCATAGACCTTCATCGTTACAACGGGCGATGCATGGCCGATCCTGCGGCTCACTGTCAAGACATCGACGCCGCCGGCAATCAAGGCCGAGACATGACTATGGCGCAAGCCGTGAAAGGAAATCGCTGGTAATTTGCGCGCCTTCAGCCGGACAAGGCTGCGCGCCCCGAAGCCATCCGCCGCCTGGTCGAGCTGGGGCCCCTGCGCGCTGTGACATGCAATTGGAAACCCATTGCATCCAGCACGCTCAGAACGGTCTTGAAGTTTGGATGCTGTGGACCCCCTGCAAAAGCTCGATAAAGGCTCGTTCTTTCAATTCCAGCTTTTTTCGCGATGGTAGAGATATTGTGGAGATGGGTGACGACGCCAATGGCCTGACAAATTTGGGCGATGTCCGACGACGCAAACGCACGATTGAGGTAATCCGCAGACTCGCGCGGACTCGATCCCGGACCGATTGGCAAATTTTCAGATTTTTTGGACATACTCTCTCACTAAAAAGGCCGGCATTACTGCTGGCCTAGTTTTGCTGGAGATATCGAAAATAGTCGAGATCAGTATTTCGATACGATCGGCGCGCTACCCAGCTGAAGCGGTAGTTGATACGCGCCGTGATCATATAGCCCCAAAGCCTTCCTCACTCACAACCCCTTCGCGGCGCTGTTGGGCCGGCCGTCGCCCGCACCCTGATCCGGGTGAAGGCCCGTGTTGCGGTTTGGCGACAGCTTGCACCGATATTTCGATATACGCCGAATGGTGATTGACGTTAGCAAGTAGTTTGGTATGTTGTTGTACGAAGAATGTTGCGTCGGTGCCGATTCGGTGCCGCTCTTCATGATGGGCGCTCGGTGAGCGCTACGTTTAGTCTGACCGGGCCCAGGCGGCCACCAGACCGATTTATCGCTTGAAGGGGCCCAGACGGCCACCAAGCGTTTCCCGAAACCAAACCGTGCCTGACGGGGTCCTGGCGACCACCTGGCATCCTCCCGCAACCTGACCAAGGGCAACCGGATCGTTCCGGTCGCTTCTGACAGCCGATGAGATCGAATTTTTCCGCACCGTCGCCGACCGCGACCCGCCCAAGAAGCGCGTCCGCGAATTCTGGGTCGTCGCCGGTCGCCGGGCGGGCAAAGACAGCGTGGCCAGCGCGATCGCGGCGCACTCGGCTGCTCTCTTCAGCGATGGCGATCGGTTCTTCGAACGCACGTTTCCAGCCTGGCATCAGCCGTTGCTGCGGCCTGAT
>Ga0210407_10003618_pt1 | contig 12462 bp, 14 predicted proteins | sample IncBWC27MmetaG_FD_150860 | JGI IMG/M metagenome (GOLD analysis project Ga0210407, IMG submission 150860) | Forest soil microbial communities from Barre Woods Harvard Forest LTER site, Petersham, Massachusetts, United States - Inc-BW-C-27-M | ecosystem: Environmental > Terrestrial > Soil >... | reverse complement strand
GTTTGAACAGTTGCGTCATCTAGATGCGAACCACCTCGCTCAGCGCCGCGACGAGCCGCCGATTCTCCTCCGGCAGCCCCACACTGATCCGCACATGATGCGGATATCCATAACCATGCATCGGCCGAACGATCACGCCCTTGCGCAGCAGCCGGTCATAAATCGCGCGCCCGTCGCCCACCTCGACCAGGAAGAAATTCGCGTGACTCGGCACGAACGCCAGCTTCAGGCGCCCAAACTCACGCTCGAGATAGTCCATCCCCTCCGCATTGACCTGAATCGTCCGCGCAATATGCGCCTTGTCGTCCATCCCCGCGATCGCCGCGACCTGCGCGAGCGACGTCACGTTGAACGGCTGCCGCACGTTGTGGAGCATCTGGATTATGTCCGGCCGCGCGACTGCATATCCGACCCGCATTCCCGCAAGGCCGAATATTTTCGAAAAAGTTCTGAGCGTGATCATCAGCCGCTTGTCGTCGTGGTCGTCGAGCGAGTCGGGATATTCCGGATCCCGCACGAACTCGAAGTACGCCTCGTCGGCGACGATCACCACGTACTCGGGCACCCGCGCAAGAAATCGCTTCCACTCCGGTCGTCGATAAATCGTGCCGGTCGGATTATTCGGATTGCCCAGAAAAACGATCCGAGTGTTAGCGTCGATCAGCGCCGCCATCGCGTCGAGATCGTGCGCGTATCCGTCGAGAGTCCTGGCGACCCGATGCTCCCCGCCGGCGGCCGCCGTCGCCAGCGGATAAATCGCGAACGAATGCTCCGAGTAAACCGCGTTCAGCCCCGGACGCAAAAACAGGAACCCAAGCAGGTTGAGCACTTCAACCGATCCCGACGCCGCGAACACCCGCTCCACTCCGACTTTGTGAAAGTCCGCGATTTTTTTCCGCAGCTCATAGCTCGCGCCGTCCGGATAACGGTTCAGCTCCGGCAGCGCGGCCTTGATCGCCTCGATCGCGCGCGGCGACGGCCCCAGCGGATTCTCGTTCGAGGCGAGCTTCACCGGCTCGACTATTCCGAGTTCGCGTTGGAGTTCCTCGATAGGCTTACCCGGCTCATAAGGGGCAAGCGCGGCAACCGAGGGGAGTACGAGATCCTGTGCTTTGATCAAGAGAAGTGAAATGACCTGTCAGGCAGCGGCCGACCTACCTTCAGGATATGATCCTAAGACCTTCAAGAATAGGGCCTTACGTTCGAGGGATTTGAGTGCTTTGGCCAATTTTGGGTCATCGCGATGCCCCATTAGGTCCACAAAGAACAAATATTCCCATGGCCGCGAACGCAGCGGACGCGATTCGATCTTCGAAATATTGATCTGGTTACGCGCAAACAGGCCGAGCGCCTGGTTGAGCGCGCCCACCCGATCCGCAACCGCGAACAGCGCGGTGGTCTTGTCCCGCCCCGAACGCTCGACCGGCCGCGGCGCCATCACGAGGAACCGTGTCGTGTTGGTCGCAAGATCCTGCACGTTCGCCGCAATCGTCTTGAGCCCATATGCCGCGCCGGCCCCCGCCGACGCGATCGCCGCCAGCGACGGATCCTCGCGCGCGAGCTGTGCTGCAAGTGCGTTCGAAGCCACGGCCTCGGTCTCGCAATGGGGAAAATTCGCGCTCAGGTATCCGCGGCACTGTGCGAGCGATTGCTGATGCGACACGATTTTCTTCACCATCGAGCGGTCGCCGTCGCGGGAAAGAATCGAATGACGCACCGGCGCCAGGATCTCGCCGACGATTACGAGCTTGGTGTCGATCAAAAGATCGAGCGTCAGTCCGACCGATCCTTCAGTTGAATTTTCGACCGGCACCACGCCGAAATCGGCGCGCCCGTTTTCAATTTCATTGAAGACCGCGGCGAACGACGGCTGCGGCGCGAAGTCCACGCTCGATCCAAACCGCATCCGCGCCGCCTCGTGCGAGTACGTATGCTCCGGCCCGAGGAACGCGACCCGCGGCTCATGCTCGAGCGCGCGGCACGCCGAAATTATCTCGATATAGATTCGCTTGACCTGCTCGTCGGTAAGCGGCCCCGGATTCTCCGCGATCATCTTTTCGATAATCGCCCGTTCGCGCACCGGCTGATAGACCGCGCCGCCATCACTATGCTTCAGCCGCCCAATCTCGGTCGCGAGGCTGCCACGCATCGATAACATGCGCAGAATTTTGAGATTTATCTCGTCCATCCGCTCCCGCAACGTCTCAATAGACGGCGGCTCCGGCACAGACTTCTTGGCAACTCGTGACGACATCGAACAAGAATGGCTAACCGATCAAGCGCGGGTTTTCAACGCACCACCCAACTGAACGTGGAACCGCGACATCCCTAGCGCTCGACGATCTCGCCCGAGAGGCTGGCGACCAAAGCAAGCAACTCCTTACTCTCCCGGTCCGGCACTTTGAATTTCAACAGTGCCCGCGCAATGTGGTCCATCGAGATCTTCCACTCGCTCGCGCTGATCTGCAGGCCGGCATGCGCGGGCTTCATGTCTTGCCCAAGATACATAGTTGGACCGCCGGATGCCGCGCATAGATAGTCCAGGGTCAGCTGTCGGTTACGCTTGCGCCTTTCGAGGTTCATTCCCGCTCCAAAGCGCGCCATCTGTGGATCCGAAGCGAGCGTTTGCAGAAACTCATCGACCACCGCGGCGATCGCGTCGTAACCGCCAAGCCGCAGGTACAGAGTCTTCTCCTTCGGGGATTGGGTCATTGCGCACTCCTAACGAGGACTAGGCTGACGGCTCCTCGCCTTCAACTTTGAGCCGCGTGACAAACGCCGAGCCCATCGCCGCAAACTTGCGCTCGCGCGCGCGGCGCAACTCGACCGGCTTCAACTTCGCCAGCGCCTCTAGATGCCGCGCGATCGCCGCGCCCATCAGATGCGCCGCCTCCGCCGGCGCGGTATGCGCTCCGCCGGCCGGCTCGGGAACGATCTCGTCTATTAGTCCGAGTTCCAGCAGGTCGGGCGCCGACAGCTTCATCGCCGACGCCGCCGCCGCAACGTTTTCCTCGCCGCCCGCGCGCCACAAAATCGCCGCGCATCCCTCCGGCGTGATCACCGAGTAGCACGCGTTCTCTTGCATCAGCACCACGTTCGCGACTCCGAGTGCGAGCGCTCCTCCCGAACCGCCCTCGCCTATCGCGCAAGCGACGATCGGCACCGTGAGCCGCGCCATCAGTTCCAGGTTGTACGCGATCGCTTCGATCTGCCCGCGCTCTTCGGCGCCAACTCCCGACTCGGCGCCCTGCGTGTCGATCAGCGTGATTATCGGGAGTGAGAATCGTTGCGCCAGTTCATAGACTCGCGCCGCCTTGCGGTATCCCTCGGGATGCGGCTTGCCGAAATTGCGCTTAATCCGTTCGGTGGTCGAGCGCCCGCGCTGATGACCCACCACCGCGACCGCGCGCCGTCCAAAATATCCGAGGCCCGACACGATCGCTCCGTCGTCCGCGAAGCGCCGATCGCCGTGAATCTCGAAAAAATCGCGCATCAGCAGATCGATGTAATCGAGCGTCTGCGGCCGGTTCTGATGCCGCGCGAGGCGCACCCGCTCAATCGCGGTCAGCGACTCGGGAAGCGCCGCCTCTTGAGATACGCCGCCGATGCGGCGGCCTTTGCCGCCGTGACGTTTATGTCCGTTGGAATTCGCTTTCAATTTTGCTTCGCCTGAAAAAACTTATCGAACAGAGCAAGAGCATCCTGAGCGCCACGCTCCGGGTCAAGCCAGACGATCTCCGGTTCGCGCCGAAACCAGGTCAGTTGCCGCTTGGCCAGCCGGCGCGAGTCGCGCTTGGCAATTGAAGTCGCATCGTCAAGCGTCATCTCGTTTCGCAGATGCGCCGCGATCTGCTTGTAGCCAATCGTACTGAGCGGCGGCTTCTCCGGAGAATATCCCGCACTCATCAGCCCGCGAACCTCCTCGACGAATCCCGCCGCGATCATCGCGTCGAAGCGTCGATCGATCGTCTCGTAGAGTTTTTTCCGATCGATCTCGATACCCACCGTCAGCGCATCGTAGCCGCCGGGGTCGGCAAAGCGATGCCGTCCCTGATGCGCCGAGATTGGCTCGCCGGTCAGTTCGAAAACCTCCAGCGCCCGAATAATTCTGTACCGGTCGTTGACTCCGATCCGATACGCTCCGGCCGGATCGACTTCGCGCAGCCGCTGGTGCAGATGCTCGACACCCCGCTCGTCCGCGACCGCGCCCAAGCGCCTTCGAATTTCCATCGAGGCGCGCGGTCCCTGGAAGATCCCGCCGCGGAGCACGCGCATATAAAGCCCGCTCCCACCTACGACCATCGGGAATCGCCCGCGCGCCGCGATTCCCTCGATCGCCGCGCGCGCGAGATGCGCAAACTCAGCCACGTCGAGCGGCTGGTCGGGATCGCGCACATCTATAAGATGATGCGGCGCGAGGCGCCGCTCCTCGATCGACGGTTTCGCAGTGCCGATATCCATCCCGCGATAAAACTGCCGCGAGTCGGCGTTCACGATCTCGATCGCGCCTCCGAACCCCGCCGCGACTTCCATCGCAAGCCGCGACTTGCCCGTTCCCGTCGGACCGACGATAAGACCGACGCGAATTCTCGCGAGCTCGCCTCGCGCGGCTGGAGTTCCCGCGACGGCCTGCTCTGCTTCACTTGATTTCATGCTGAACTAGGATCTGCGGAACATGCGTTCGATTTGGCCGCGGCCGAAGTGAATATGCACCGGGCGGCCGTGCGGGCAGTTGGTCTTGAATTCAGTTCGATCCAGCTCCGCGAGCAGCGAGTGGATTTCCGCCATCTCGAGTACGCGGCCGACTCGCACCGACCCGTGACACGCGAGCTGCTTGAGCCAGTTCTCGAAGGCGGCCTCGCCGGCGCCGCGAAAGCCGGCGTCGCCCATGCTGTCGATCATGTCGGCGAGCAGCTTGGCGCCGCCTTCCGGGCCGAAAACGGCGGGCGCGCCTTTCAGCAGGAGCGTCATCGGCCCGAACGCTTCGACGTCGAAGCCCATCGCGCGGATTTCGCCGATCGCACCCTGCACCTGCGAGGCTCGCGCGGGATTCAGCTCGACCGGCACCGGCGTGAGCATCTGTTGAGTGCGAATTCCGCCCGCGCGCAGTTCAGTGCGGAGCTTCTCGAAGGTGACGCGCTCGTGCGCCGCGTGCTGATCGATTAGGAGCATCCCGTCTTCGGCTTCGAGCGCTATATAGCCCGCGAAGATCTGTCCGATCACTCTGAGCTGCGAGTACATCGGGATTGGCTGCGCAGGCGGCGCGCCGGCGGTGCGTGCGTCGCGATCGTAGGCGAGGCTGAGCGGGCGCTGAAACTCTTTTTGATGCTGTGAGTCGGGAACGAGGCGCAGCGGCGCATCGGAGCGCGAGTTCTCCGCCGGAGTCTGCTCGCGCGGCTCCGACATCGTGATCAAGCCCATCGCCGCGTCATCGGCTCTCGACTCGGGAACACCGGCGCGTACTCCTGGTTTTTCGACAATCGAGATAACCGGCGCGCTATATGTCTGGTCGGACAGGCGTTCGCGGATCGCGTGATGCACGACCTCGAAAACCGCGCCGCCGTTGCGAAACCGCACTTCGGTTTTCATCGGATGGACGTTGACGTCCACGTCTTCGTGCCGCATATCGACGAACAAAACTGCTGCCGGATGGCGTCCGCGCGGGATCAGCGTCTGGTAGGCTTGCTCGATCGAACGAATCAGCATCCGGTCGCGCACCGAGCGGCCGTTGACGAAGGTGAAGATCATCCGGCCGGTCGCGAACGACTCCTGGCTGGTGGCGACCAATCCTCGCGCGCGAATGCCGGGCCGGTCGAGATCGAACGGGAGCATCTTCGACGCCAGCTTCGGCCCGAAGATCTGCCGGACTCGCTCCAGTGCCGACGCGGCGCGCGGCAGTTCGAACATCGTGCGCCCGTCGGCCTTGAGATTGAACGCCACATGATGATTGGCCAGCGCGACGCGCTGAAACGTCTCGGCGATCGCGCCCTGCTCGGTGGCGAGCGTCTTCAAGAATTTGAGCCGCGCGGGAGTGTTGAAGAAAAGCTGGCGGACTTCGATGCGCGTGCCCGCCGCCATCGCGTACGCGCGAGAGTCCTCGAGGTTGCCGCCTTCGGCCACGATCTCGACCCCTTCGGAGTCGATCGCGCGCCGGGTTTGCATCCGAAGATGCGAGACGCTGGCGATCGAGGCGAGCGCCTCGCCGCGAAATCCGAGCGTGCGTATCGCGGTCAGGTCGGCAGCGCTGCGAATTTTCGAAGTCGCATGCCGGCGCATCGAGAGGATCGCGTCCTCGCGCGTCATGCCGCATCCGTCGTCTGCAACCACGATCAGCGCCGAGCCGCCGCCAAGAATCTCGACGCTAATCGAGCGCGCTCCCGCGTCCAGCGAATTTTCAACGAGCTCCTTGACCGCCGAGGCTGGCCGCTCAACGACTTCGCCGGCCGCGATCTGACTCGCGACCTGCTCGGGGAGGATGTGAACGATATGCTCGGTCATGGGGTCCAGGGCTTTCCCAGAACTTAACTGTAGTGAAACCTGCCGCGTGTTTCACGTTTTTAAGCTGACGTGCGATTCGCGCGCGATGCGCGCTCCGCCGGATTGTGGCTGATTTTTCGAACGGCTCGAATCGGGAAACTTCGCCGGCAGTTGCCATCTTTCTTTTAAGCTGACGTGCGATTCGGGCGCGATTTTTAAGCTGACGTGCGATTCGCACGCGATGCGCACTCTGCCGGACTGACGACAATGGGCTCGCGTGGGGACGCCGATACAGAGGGCGGCGGAGTCGGGGCAGCGAGCAGATGTTTCATTTAGATGCACGAAGCCATCTTCTCACGGGCCGGTGATCTGCGTAAGGCTGAACAGTTCAGCCCTGAACTTTCGTGGCGATCCGGAGAATCAGTTGCGCTTATAGTGGTTGGGAGAGAGGGGGTTGGAGGGGGTGAGGTGAGGAATCGGCGGTGAAATCCGAATTCGGGGCGCTGCGCGCGGGGGCGCGAGGGCCTCCGCTGTGCATCCGCGCTGAGCCTTACTTCAGGGCGGAGAACGAGGTCGGTGTTAGGATGCTGTTGGTGATCGAGGCGACGATGGGGCCGCCGTCGGCCTCGCTCTTGGCGCGCGCTTCGATCCATTCGGGATCGGCGGCGAAGGCGGCCCACTTCTTGTCGCGATCGGCCATCGATTCCCATTGCAGCATGTAGACGAGGTCGGAATTCGATTCACCGATCGCCACCGTCCAGAAACCGACCTGCTTGATGCCGTGCTTCTCAAACAACCGGCAGGTGACGGTGTCGAAGCGATTAAGGATTGCGGGCATGCGTCCGGGGACAATGTGATATACGCGCAGCTCATAAACCATCGCATTAGCTCCTGGCGAGAAGGCGATTGATGAGGGAACAACTTAGCAGGAATTGCGCAACTGGACATCGGAGGTTTGTGACCGGATACTCAGCCGATCGCGATTTCGCGACGTGAATGCGGGCCGCAATGGAATCTGGCATCGTCGATCATCTATTCTCGTTCGAGAATTCTGATCGGGATCATGGACGAATGGAAAGCGAGACAAAAGCAGGCCATCTAGTTTGTTCGTTCTGCGGTAAGGGGCAGGACGAGGTGCACAAGCTCATTGCGGGCCCGACCGTCTATATCTGCGATGAATGCGTTGGCCTTTGTATGCAAATCCTGGGATACGAGGGCCGCCTGCCGGAGCTGCCGAAGCCAAAAGCGGATGCGATGCCAGTGAAGAAAAGTGTAAATCGGCTGCGCATCTTGTGCATAGCCGTAACACTGCTGAATCCCCCTGAGGAGATGAACCTTCGGAATGACATGGTCAATCAGGGGCGCTTGAGTCCTGAAGAATCTTCAGAACTAGCAACAGCAATTGAAATAATCCGCCGTCTGAAACCTAAGATTTCAAACTGAGACACTACCTGCTGAATGCGGGGTTTTTGCGGTGGTTGAAGAATGGGGCGGGGTTTGAAAAGCTGCGCGCGGCGGATTGTGCGGAGCGTTTTATCGATGAGACAAATTACTGCGATGCTGGTGGGGGCGGCGCTTGTTTTGGTTGGAGCAGCGCGCGCCACTGCCGCGCCGATCAAAATCGGGGTCGGGGTTTTGGGACCGATCTCGCCGCAGACCGAGGCTGATATCGATACCGTCGTCGGGGCGCTGCCAAACGTTAAGGTGGTGCCGATTCAGCCGCCCGGCGACGTTGACGCATGCGTTAAACGATTCGTCGCGGGGGATGCAGACGATCGGCTCGACGCGGTGATGGTCGTCAGCCTGCCGCCCGACTCGTTCCAGTCGCAGCGCGACGCCAGCGAAGCGCGCTTCACCGGCGCGTACGAAATCTGGACGCTCAACCTTTCGACGCTGGCGGAAGACAGGCATCGATTCACCTTCACCGACAGCGAGACGGTGATCGGCGGCGCGGCTGCGATCCTGGCGATGCCCGCGCAGTTGTTTGCCGAACGCGCGACCGGCAAGAAGCTCATCTCGAGCGATCAATGGCAGGCGTTCGAAGCGGTGCAGACGCGGGTCGAGGCAAAGCTGGTCGCGGCGACCAAGCTTTACCTGGCGACGGCGTCGATTCGCGACACCGGGCCGCTGAACCCGCTCGACACGGCGAAGAACCTGCTCGATCGCGGCGACGGCGATACGGCGATGCTGGTTTTCAAATCCGCCGGCATCAACAATCCTCAAGTTCAGCAGCTGATCGCGGCCGCACAGGGTCAGATCCGGCGCAGCGCGGCCGAGTCGATTTTGGGACGGACGCTTGGCGCGATGGCGGGTGGAAACGCGAGCCAGGCGCGCACGATCCTGGCGGAGTACGAGAAGACGCCGGCGGCGGACAGCACTCGCGCCGATTCGATTCGCCGGGTGCTGGCCAATGCGCCCGACCGCCGCGCCGAGTCCGCGTATGACGGCGTGATCAAGAGCGACGTTCCGAGTCTCACCCACGCGGCGTTCGTGGCGATGATCAAGCAGTTGTTCGGCGAGCAGACCGGCACGATCCCCAACGAGGTGATTGTGAGCGCCAAGGACGTCACGGTCGAGGACAAGGACGCGGTCGCGGGCCTCAAGGAATCGCTCGACAGCTACGCGAACGCGGTTGGGCGCGCGTCGTGGCTGATGAGTCTCAAGTGCGGATGCGACGCAGGCGCGGTGCTAACTTCCGAAGCGGGCGGCGCGGCGCTGCTCAAAGCGAAGTACGCGCCGACGTTCAAGCGTCCGCACGTCGGATTGCCGTGAAGAAATGAAACCCCACGTCACGAACGGGCTGATGCTGCTCCTGGTGGTTATGTCGATGGCCGGTTGCGGGAGCAGTGACAATGCGTCGTGCGGGAAGACCGGATTCGGATCGACCTGCCCGGGTCACGGTGGTGGTCACGGCGGTGGCGGAGGTTCTCCACTGCGGGATAGTCCATACGCGCCGCGAGGCTGAGATCGCGCTGTGCCAGTTTATCCAGGAAAGAGGGAAGATTGGTGGCGCGAGCCGAGAAGCTCGCGCAGCTTTTTCACAGGCAGGGACGCCTGTGCCACTGAGCCGATCCGCCCAAGGCTTGCGCGACGGCCGCAGCTACCAGATACAAAGTGCTCGCCATCCAGAAGCCGGGAATATCCAGGAAGTAGCGCGCCAGCGGCCGTGCCCCGGGGTTCCAGAAAATTCGACCGGGGCCGTGGATAAAGCCGAAGCCCGCGGCGCGATAGAGGCTCGAGCCTTCAATCGGCACGATCGTGAGATAAAGAGATCGTGCGCCGTAGAGACCGGTCAGCGTCGCGCTCAGGATGGCAAAGACGATCGCCGCTGGAGAGATCGTGGCGATGAAATCGCGCAATTCACCGCGCTGGCGGCGGAGTTCGAGCGCAATCACCACGAGCAGGATGACGCCGAAAAAGTAGCCCATAGCGGGCTTGTCGAAGATCGCGAACGTTGCGAGCGCGAGCGCATTTCGATTTGAGCCGCGAACCTGCTGAGCGAGCGCGTGAGAGAGGAGCACTGCCTCGATACAATGCGCGAGGTTGGGGTAGCTGCTCTGGAAGGCGAAGCCGAGCGAGACGAGCAATAGTGCGAGGCCGCGCGCGCCGATTTTCCGCCCCGCGAAAATTTGCGCCATCGCCCACGCAAACAAGATCGCGCCGGCTGCCATCACAGCTTCATATGCAAAGGGTGTCGCGCCCAGGAATCCAAACCACACCCTCCCGATCAGCGCCGCGAGCAGGCCGTATTGGTAGTCTTCCACAGAGGCGACGGGCGGGATATTCTGGCAGGCTGATCCAAATCAATCGAGAGAACCAATCGAAAGACCAATGAGACATTGCGCATACTGTAAGAAGCATCCGTCGGTCGGAAATAACGTGAGCCACGCCAACAACAAGACCAAGCGGCGATGGAACCCGAACCTGCAAGAAGTCCGCGCCGAGATTAACGGCAACGTGCGCAGAATCCTGGTGTGCACGCGATGTATCCGCAGCGGCAAGGTCAAGAAAAGCGCCTGACCCGACCGCACTCTCCCGACTAGACTTCACAACAGCGCGGCGAGTTTCTCCGGCGGACGCGCGATCACGGCGCGCTTGCCGCGAATCACGACGGGGCGCTGCATCAGCTCCGGATGCTCGAGCAGGAGCGCGACCACGGCTTTTTTCTGCACGTAGTCGTCGGCATTCAACTTAAGCTCCTTGAAGCGTTTGTCCTTGCGGACCAGATCGGCAGCCGGGACGTCGAGCATGTCGACGATTTTCTCGAGCGCGTCGCGGGTGGGATGGTTTTTCAGATACTCGATGGTGTCGAACTCGACACCGCGCGCGCGGAGCATCTCGAGCGCGCCCTTGGAGTTTCCTCAGCCGGGGTTGTGATAGAGGGTAATCCGTTCCATGGTTGCCTCATCGCGGGGACTTTCGATCAGCATAGGCTTCATCGTCAAGCGCCGGCAACTTCGCCGAGCGCTCACTCGATAGCGAGCGCGGCGCTCCTCTTTTTTTCGCCTGATTGACAAGCGACAAGCGACACGCTACAGATAGGCAAAGGTGATCCGATCGTTCAAGCATCGCGGCCTGAAAGCGCTGTACGATGGGCGAACGGCCAGCCGCGTCGCGCCTCAGCATGTCGAGAAGTTGCGCGACATACTCGCGGTTTTGGATCGAAGCCAGACGGCGCAACAAATGAATCTGCCGGGTTTTCGACTCCATGCGCTGAAAGGTGTCATGAAGGGGCACTATGCGGTTTCAGTGTCGGGAAATTGGCGGGTGACGTTCCGTTTTGAGGATGGGCACGCCGTCGATGTGGACTATGTGGACTATCGTTAGGAAGGTGAACTCTATGGCTATGGGTAATCCGCCGCATCCGGGCGGGATCGTACGAAGACAGTGTCTCGAACCGCTGGGCCTTTCCGTTACAGACGCCGCCAAGGCTTTGGGCGTGACTCGGCAGGCGCTGTCGGATCTGGTGAATGAAAGCGCGGGAGTCTCGGTGGAGATGGCGATCCGGCTCTCGAAGGCATTCGGCTCCACGCCGGAAACGTGGCTCGGGATGCAGATGGCATACGATCTGTGGCAGGCGCGCAGCCGGGCGCGCGCGATTCGGGTGCGATCTTTTCGGCGTCTGAGCGCATAGCGCGCCGCTATCCGCGGCCCTTTGATGAATTATCGCGGTGCGGTTACAATCGTCGGCGACAAATGTGCCAAGGAGTGTCGGTCGTGGCGAACAAGTTGAAGATCCGGATTGGCGGCAAGCTGGGCTTTTCGGCGATCGCTGTTTCGATTGCGCTCGCGTCGGTGACGATTGCGGGCTCGCGCAATGCCGGCGCGGCGATTGTGAGCGGCATCATGTCTTACCAGGACGGGAAAGCGGCTGCGAAGCGCCAGTTGCACTACGAGAATCGCGTCACTCGGGACATCTATGTCGCGCCGACCGAGCCGGACGGATCTTTCAGCGCCGATCTGCCACCGGGACTCTATGATCTTCGCGCGGAACGCGGCGTGATTCTCGCCTACAAGATTCGCGTCGATAGCGCAGACCTCAACATAGGTCATGTCGTCGAGCCGGCGCCGCTCGACTATCATCGCCCGTTCCAGCATGAGGGCGTCGCGGACGCGATCGTCGAAAACCCCGCGCCCGCGACCGCGAACCTCGCCGGCCGGCCTCTTCAGGCGATGCGGTACGGCCATGAGGCAGTAGCGCCGTTCGGTGCGCCGGGAACTCCCGCGCCGCAGTCAACGCCGCTCGGTGAGCCGACGCCGGAAGCGGCAGCGTCGCCGTCTGTGATGATGAAGTATTAAGGGTCCTGGAATCGGCCTCGCCGGGTTGGCGGGAGCGAGGTGCTACTTCAGACGCTCGACGAATTCGAGCCGGTTACCCCACGGATCGCGAACGAAGAATCGCTCCTGCCCGGGAAATCGATTTCCCGCGATTATCTCGACGCCGGCCGTCTCGAGCCGCGCGCGCATCGCTTCGAGATTCGCAAC
>Ga0210407_10003617_pt1 | contig 12463 bp, 12 predicted proteins | sample IncBWC27MmetaG_FD_150860 | JGI IMG/M metagenome (GOLD analysis project Ga0210407, IMG submission 150860) | Forest soil microbial communities from Barre Woods Harvard Forest LTER site, Petersham, Massachusetts, United States - Inc-BW-C-27-M | ecosystem: Environmental > Terrestrial > Soil >... | reverse complement strand
GGTCGATGCTGCGAGGTGATTCGTCAGAGTCACCGTAGCAGGTCCGCTGGCAGTGCCTACCGTAAAGCTACCAAAGCTCAGGCTGGCCGGAGATATAGTTAACGGCAGGATGGCCGTCCCAGTAACGTCCAAAACCTCCGGACTAACGGCGGTGTTGTTCGTTATTCCAACTGCCCCGTTAATTGATCCGGTGGTCGATGGAACAAAGGTAACGGTCAACGTACATGAAGCTCCCGAGGCCAAGGCTCCGACGCAGCCGGACGCGCTGTAATCGCCACTGCCCGAAACGCTCGAAATCGTCACCGACGAGGCGCTAGTGTTCTTCACGGTCACCTTTTTCAATGTGCTCGTCCCCACAACGGCATTGGTGTAGCTGAGCGATGCCGGCGTGAAACTGAGTGGGGAAGTGACTCCACCGCTGCCGATGCCGCTCAACCCCACAACCAGCGGGGTCAATGCAACACCATCCTTGACCGTAACAGCGCCGTCAATCGCTCCGTTTTGCTTCGGCTTGAAGGTTAGGTTGACGGTGCAACTCGCCCCGGCCGCAAGCGTCGCTCCGCAAGGAGATCCGCCCCCGGCCACCGCAGAATAATCGCCGTTGGCCGAGAAGCTTATGCTCAAAGCCGTGCTCGGGTTATCATTCTTTAGCGTTACCATCTTTGCGGCGCTGGTGGTGCCCACCGCAACCGTTCCGAAGAAGAGGGAACTGGGTGAGGCCGTGAGCGGAGCCAATCCCGTGCCCGAAAGACCGAGTCGATCGGGAGAGCCTATGGCGCCATAGACCATCGTCACATCTCCAGCAACCGCTCCCAATATCGAAGGTTTGTAGGTTACTGTGATAGTGCATTTCCCGCCACCCGCCAGCGAGGCGCCACAGGTCTTAGAGGAAATGGCAAAGTCCCCGCTCGAGGCGATCGACGAGATGCTCACCGCCGACGAGCTGATGTTGGTGACAGTTACGACCTTTCCCGCGCTGGTAGTGCCCAACACCTCATTACCGAAACTCAAGGTGCCCGGAGACAGGCTCAGGACCGGGTCGATTACGAAGCTGGCCGAGTGAGTGGTTCCGATATTTCCAGACTGGTCGACGCTGTAACATTGAACCGTGTAGTGGCCCGTATACTTCACGGTAAATGGGCCGCTGTAGGTTTTCCAGCCCTCGCCGTTAACCTCGTAGTACGTCTTGGCTACGCCGCTCCCCGGGGCTGGGTCGCTGGCGTTGAGCGTGACGGTGACTGCGCTCTTGTAAGTCGTGCCACTTATTAAAGTGCCACTCAGAATATCTGTGGTTACTGGCGGCACGGTATCGTAGCAGATGGGACCGTAAGTGACATCGCCGGAGGTGCTGCCCTGATTGCTCCAGGCGCGAACATGCACAGTATGGCAACCCTGGCTCACGCTGCCGGTGCAGGACGCTCCGGTGAAGTCGAGGCAGCCGAGAGTGGCATTTGGATACTGCGGCCCAGAGAAGAATGAATTGGAGTCATTCCGATTGGAGTCGAGGTACGGGTCCGACGGAATGGAATCCCAGCCTTGCGTGAATCCAGCGATGCCGGTAGGGTTGCTGTTCGCGTTGACCGACCAGCTGACGATCTGATCAAAGTTATACCAGGTGTTTATCGCTGGACCGCTGAAGGCCACAGAAGGTGGGTTATAGGCGAGGTTGTCTTCCCAGTTGATTGCCCAGGCAAGTTGTAGAGCGTTAAACGAGCCCCAGCCTGTGGCGGCGTCATAGCCGGGTGCTGCGCACCAAGCTCCCGTGCCGTAAAGGTTGGTGATGTCGTTGCTCGTACATCCCGAAGTGATGTCATAGAAGGGATAATGCGGAGCACTTTTGTTATATCCACCTTCAGCGTAGATGTCGTAGTTGACCTCGCCAATAGGGGCGCAGTTGTGAGTGCCGTCGCAGGCGTTGCCCATGCTAAGAGAATAGGCGTTCTCCTGTGCGATAAAACCGGACATCATTGGAGAAGCGTCGCTGGTGCCAGCCACGAAATCTAGGGCGCCGTCAAAGTAGAAGTTTAGTCCGGGGTGTGCACTGGCCATTAGCGATACGTCGGGAACGCTGCGGCTGCTGCTCCCACAGTAAGGACTTACCTGGTAGCCCGGCGCTGCCCAGACCTGGCTGCAGCCTCCTCCTCCTCCTCCGTCATTTTCACTGCAAGCGCCAGAGAATGTGTCACCACTCCACGCCACCTCTGTATTCAGGCTGCCGTCGGGATTGAGCTCGAGCTGCGTTCCGCCGACAGAGACGACATCAGGATCCGACTCAGGATAGAGGACCGCGACTGCATCGGTGCAACCCGCGGTTGTTCCGCCGTCGCCGGAGGCGGCCATAATCGTCCAGCCTTGGCCGATCATTTGGTTGAAGATGGAGTGCCAGGAGCTTAGCAGGCTAGGAGCATTATCCAGAAACCAGTATTCGGGTAGGCCGTAACTGATATTAACGACCCTAATATAGTTGTCGTTGACCATCTGCTGAAAGACGGTGCCGAAATCTCCGAAGCCCTGAGCAGCTTCATAGACCCAGATGAACGACGTGTCGACATAGGAGCCGCGGCTATTGGAGGTCGCAAGTGACCACTCCAAATCCAGGGTCGTCTCGTCATCGCAGCAACTGGGGGTTCCATCAACGTAGATGTAATTGTAGTGATAGGCAAGGTAAGGATATTGACTCTGGAAGCCCGAAATATCGGAATCAGCGAAAGCGCCGTCGGTTGCCAGGCCGATGGTCGTCTCCGGCGGGGTCTGGCCGGCGTTGTGGAGCGGATTGCAGCAATGTCCCAAGGCCTGAAGGCCATTGTAGTTGTAGGCCTGCTGGCTCCAGATGTCGGCGGGATCGTAGCGTCCGTCGGTGATCTGAGATCCGATTTGAGCGCCGGAGGAACGCTTGATTGCCTCGGCAGCGTCTTTGTCGGCATCGACCTGGGTGGCCTTGCCGATCTGGTGCATCGGTCCGGGGGCATAGTCGGGGCCGCGCATACCCTTCAGCGCCGAGTTGGCGGGACGCATACGCATGATGCTGTTCAGGCCATCCACATATTCCACGATCCCGGTCAGGTTTGCCGGGATGACGGGATCACGGTCATTCGAAAACTCAGTCGTCCCGTTTGCCTGGTACCTGTTGATGTGGATGTTAAAGGCTTTCTGAATCGTGTCGACCGAGCCCTCGACGTTCACCATGAGACGGTTAGGGTAGCGAGCGGTGACAGTCAGCCCCTGGCTAGTGACCCAGTCCACGACCGCCTGCTCCTCTTGAACTGAAGGAGCGAAACGTGCATTCCACTGCTCGGGCGAGAGATATTTGTGAAAATTGGGCGAGGATTTATCCTGCAGTTTTTTGAGGAAAGCTTCTTCCTCAGCCATTTTGGGAGCTTTAATAGAGATGGCGAGGCGCAGTTTCGAGGCAGGATTGTACGCTTCGACAAGGGGTGCAGAGCCTTCTCTCACCTGTCGTGGCGTGTTGGTAAAGGCAGGCAGGTCCTTTAAGCCAGAGACCTGTAATTGCTGGCTCCAGGCCATAACCGATGTACAGACCAGAGCGAGTGCCGCGACACAGCCATAAATACTCAATACTTTCAGTGAATATCTTTGGGTGTGGTGTACTTGAAAGCTCATTTGTTTTCTCCAAGGATGTGGTTGAATTGCTTTGCCGGTCAGGGGTACGGCAGGTCCTCGCCACTCCAGTGCCCCGCGAGCGGCTCGCCTTTTTCCAGATGGCCAGTGCAGCCATTCGTGGACATAGTGCCAATGCGCCGCGCTTCGTATCAGGTGCGGGATGAAATTCCTAAACTTTCCTGATTTTGACCGCCCTGACGTGGCATGATCCGGAAAATGGCGAGGCTGAGCATATTGGTTCGTTCCTCACTTGGACAAACTCAAACCTCTAGTCACAAACTGAGACTACTTATAAGAGAAACAGTGTTCGCCATGGGATCAATGCTTTTGAACATCGGCTGCACAACCGCGGCATGGGCCCTGTCGGCGTGCGCAGCTGCGGCCGCCGCACAGAGCGAACGCGCGGCGTTCATTAAGTTCAAAGGCGGGATGATGCCGAAGATCGGACAGAAGCTCGCGGTAGTGGGAATCCTCAGCGAAGGGAAACAAGGTTTTTGGTTCGCCTTCAACAATGGGGGTGCGTATGGGTATGCAGCCAAGGAATCAGGCGTCGCAAAGGAAAACGACCTCCACTCTCACTTTCGCAGAGGACTAACGGTAAAGGTAACTGGCACCCTGAGGTATAAATTGCCGTTGCGCCGTGTCAGCACTGGCGATTCCTCGCCCCGCACACCCCCCGCGATCGCCCCGCTTTGGGGCCGCGTCTTTCCCGGCGAACTGGCGGTTTTGCCCGCGTTCTTTTCGGCGTAGGGGTATCAGAAGCGTTCACCACCCGAAACTGACTGCAGGTCAGAAACTCCTTATACGCAGAGGCCCCGGGGATTCCTTAGACGTTATCCCGCTCACCCTTCGCAAGCAACGCATTCGCCGCGAGACTCCGCAGCTTCTCGGCAGCGTTCTCAGCCGTTAGGGGCTTGCTGAAAAAGTACCCCTGGATTTCGTTGCACTGATGTGATCGCAAGAATGACATTTGGGCGTCGTTCTCAACCCCTTCGGCAATCACGGTTAGCCTCAGGCTGGTTGCCATGCTGATGATGGCGGCTGTGATCGCCGCGTCGTCAGGGTTAACTGCCACATCTCGAATAAATGAGCGGTCAATCTTAAGCTTGCTGATCTGGAACTGCCTCAAGTAGCTGAAGCTGGAGTAACCAATCCCAAAGTCGTCAATCGCCAGCGTTACCCCGATGGCTTTCAACTCTTTAATAACCGAGATGGTGGCGTCTACATCAGCTAGCAAGACGCTTTCTGTTAGCTCAAGTTCGAGGCATTGTGGGGGAAGGCCAGTTTCTTCGAGAACAGCTCTAATGAGAGCACAGAAACCGTCGTGACGAAACTGGACTGCCGATACGTTGACTGCCATTGAAATGGCGGGGAGTCCTTCGTCTTGCCATTTTCGAGCCTGACCGCAGGCAGTCCTGAGCACCCATTCTCCGAGGATCGTAATCAGGCCGATGTTCTCAGCAATCGGTATGAACTTATCCGGTGGCACAAGACCCAGGTCAGGGTGTTGCCAGCGGAGCAGCGCCTCCAAACCATTAATGCTTCCGGTGGCGATGTCCATCTGTGGTTGGTACATGAGGAAGAATTCGTCTTTCCCCATTGCCAGCCGCAAACCTCTCTGCAAAGCCATTCGCTCAATGGCCAGTGCGTTCATGCCGTCGGTGAAGAAGCGAAAGTTGTTACGTCCATTTTCCTTTGCGCTATACATGGCCGCATCGGCGTTCTTGATCAATGTTTCGCCGTCCCCACCATGTTCTGGATAGATGCTGATGCCCAAACTACAACTGATATTTAATGGTTGATCGTGAATGATGAACTCATGGGTCATTGCATCCATGAGCCGCTCCGCGGCAATCACTGCATCAGGGACGGCATTTACATCACTCAACACAACGAGGAATTCGTCTCCACCTAAGCGAGCGACGGTATCTTGTTCACGCGCACAACTCTTTAGCCTGACAGCGACTTCTCGGAGAAGAATGTCCCCAACGGAATGGCCGAGCGAGTCGTTGATGAATTTGAATCGGTCAAGGTCGAGGAACAACAGAGCAACCTTGTTTTTTCGTCGCCGCGCTCCAGCCAGTGCTGTGGCAAGACGATCACGAAGGAGAACCCGATTCGGCAGATCCGTAAGAGCATCGTAATAGGCTAGATAGTTGATTCGCTGCTGAGCAACTTTTCGGTCGGTGATGTCGCGAAAGTACCAGATTCTGCCCCGATGCTGAAGGTTTGAGTCGATCAACGGCGCAGAGTATCGGTCGAACACCTTCCCATTCGTGAGCCTGAACTCGTCCCTGCTCTTTTCATTCGGATGGCTATTGAGATACTGAACTCTCTCAACGAAGGTGTCGGAATCCTCGACTTGATCAGTCAAGCGCTTTCGAACGATACGATCGTCTCGCGTGTTGAGCAGTTCATCCGACAGTCCGAAGTGGAGCCCAAACTGTTTATTGGCGAGGACGATGCGATCGGACTCGTCGACGACCAGGATGCCATCAATGGTTGTCTCAGCCTGAGCCTCCAACAGCGCGGTTTTGAACACCAGTGCTTCCTCCGCCCGTTTTCGCTCGGTGATGTCTTGTGCGATGCCGGAAAGGGTGATCTGGCCGCTTTTGGACGAGGGTTGAAGTTCTCCCCGTGCGCGAATCCACCCACCACTTCGGTCTGCGCGGACAGTTTGCAATTCAAGATCGTAGGGTTGGCCGGTTCTCATTGTGTTCTCTACACTTCTGGTGAGCCGCGCCCAACTCTCCAACGAGAAGAACCGTTCCTGTTCGGGAAACATCGGCGGTTCGGAGCGGGGATCGAGACCAAACATCCGATAAAGGTCCTCCGTCCATGTGACTTCGCCGGTGGCTACTTCCAAAGTCCAGCTACCAAGACTCGCGACTCGCTGCGCCTCTCGAAGTCTGTTCTCGTTTCGGCGTAGCTCGCGCTCTGCTCTTTTACGCTCTGACACAATCGCACCAAGGCAAAGACCCGTTAGTCCCATCACCAATTCAGCCAATTGCAGCCGAGGCAGGGAACCTCTGGTTGCGCCCGTTAGACCTGCCGCAACCGCCATTCCAGTGCCCATCACGAACGTGACAAAGACCGCACCATGAACCCCGCGCCGAACTGCAGCCCACACCAACGGCACGAACAGGAGGTACAAGGGCTGGTAGGGCCTCATGGCTTCAACCGCAAATAGAACCCAGATTGCGGCTACTGCGGCACAAGCCTGTGCTACCGATTCGAGTATTCCGTCTGGCGCGAGCTGATACCTGAAAAGTTCGAACCAAGGAGACGGCTTGCTGGAATGCAACCAGGAACTCACGCGTGGGGCAAGGGATACTAGAAGAAATGGTGTGAATGTAACGATTCCAATTACGTCGCTCGCATACCAGTCAATAATGGCATGGGGAAGCTCGGTCCGATGAATGAGACCGTCCAGGTAAAGAGTTAACACACCGAACGTGGTGCTCCAAATAGCACCGCCAAATAAGACGCATACAAACCGCCCTACGTCCCGCAGCGTGCTCAGGCGAGGATCGATCCGCCATCTGGTTCGGAGAATAATCGCACAGATGATGTAGCCGACGTAAATCGCGCACGCGCCCGGTATACCACACCAAGATAGTAGCGGACGATGATAGTTGATCGTGGCTGCGATGACACTGGAGAGCAAAATGAGAGGGACGTAACGAGTTCCGCCCCAGACCAGGATAGCTACGCTCAACGCGACTGGCAGGTAACAGGGAGGTGCTCCTTCCCACTTCTGAGCAGTCGTTGATGCGCCATCCAGAAGAAGGAAAACGGACACAAAGGCGGCGGAAGCAAGTACCGCTTTGACGAGAAGTCGTAGCCTGTTCTTATCCGGGAAGGGCCGCTCGCCAACTCCAGTCTCTCTGCGCTGAAAGATATTCACACGCCCTCGATAAAGCAGGTAAGCGACCGCCGGACGCGAATCGCCTAAGCCATTGATTTAAAAGCGTATCGGAGAGGAGTTTTAACTGGAAAGATTCAGTCACACGTCTGCTATCGAGACATTCTCCAGTATATAGACACACCATAGAGTGTGCTGGAGCCAAGTCGAGCGCTGGTTCCCGCTGAAATCAGACCGGATCGGGCAACTCAACTCGTGCTCCCCCGAAAACACTGCGAGTCTCGTGGAGCAGATCAGACGCATCGCTCCTGATCATTAAACCTTAAAGTAGGCTGTTTCCGGACGGGGAGAGGATTCTCGCAAGATACCCCGACTCGGGCTTCTCCCCGCCTGATTTCGCTCCTATTCGGCGGCATCCCGATCACATGGGATGAGAAGATCGGTTTTCGACGGTCGCGGCGCAGGGCCGTCTTTTGGAAAGTTGTGGAATAGCTGTGGAATGGAACCTGTTACCACCACCCGTAAGTGATCCTATAAGAGCAGTTGACTGCGCCTCCGCAGGAGTCACTGACGCCAAGAACTTGGCGAGGATTCTATTGATTCGACAGGAGTTATCTGACAAATTCTTGGAGAGAGGGGATGTCACGAACAAAAACTCCTCCCCGCTCCTCGGAGGGATGCGAACTCCAAGGCCGTGACGCCGATCAACCGATGGGCGAGCGCAAGGCGTACGCCTTTCGCCTGGTTCTCGCCGTCGAGCTGACCGACGCGAAGAGCAACGGTTATCGTGACCGGATGAATGGGTAGTGCCGTGAGCATAATAGTTCCTGGATGAACTGCTGCCGCTTCGCTTTTCCTGCGGCTGTGTCAGCGCGGGCCGCGCCGTGGGCCAATTCGATCAGCGTGGCCACGGGGATGGCGATGTCGATATTTCCGGCGGTGCGGGCGAAGGCGGCGAGCATCTGAGGTGCGTTCCGTCCCCGCCGCTCGGCTTTGATCAGAACGCTGGAATCGAGGATTAGTCCCATGCGGGCGGTTCCAGCGGCTCGCGATGGCTCTCGATCGCTGCTTCTACATCCTTGGCGAAGTCAGCATCCATGGCCGCAGTCGAGTCCTCGGGTAAGGGCGCGATGCACTCGGAGATGGTGCGCGCGGTGGGGCAGGCGCACGGGTCACCGTCACAGGCAGCTGGCCGCTCTCGATCACGATTTCGGGCCGGCGCGCACGCGCGCCAGCAGGTCAGCCAAGTTGCTGGCGGCTTCTGCCTTCGAGATGTGGATCACATGGTCAGCCATGGCGCGATTATACCGTCATTCCTCGTCACCGGATTCGGCCTCTAAAGCGGCCAGATCGGCCTTCTGCTGCGCTTCTTCGTTCGTGGGTTGGATGTCGGCGGGCGGTTTCTTTTCCAGCGCCGCGCCGGGATGCGTGGCCGTGTGGATTTGCTTGAGGTTGCGGATCGACACCGGCGTGTACCCAGCGTATACGCCCGCGTGCTTACAGATCGCTGTGACCAAGCACCTGCTGGATGGAATGGATATCGGTCCGGCCTTCGAGCATCAACGTCGCCATGGTGGGACGGACATGTGACAGGCCCCGCGCTTGCCGAGATTGGCAGCTTCGACGCATTCCCGCGCCAGCGTGCTCAAGCGGTCGGGATGAAACGGCCCGCCTTCGACGCTGAGGAACACTGTGCCATCGTCCGGGTCGCTGGCCAGCTGCGGACGCGCCTTGCGCCGATATTTGTCGATTCACGCGACGCCCGACGCAAGATCAACTACGGAGGCTGGGCCCCACGCCCAGGATCTGACGGTACTCCATAACTCGCCTGGCCGCTCGGACTATGGTACGAAAAAGCGTTCTAGATTTTTTCGAAGAAATGGGCGGTCTTCTTGCCCGCTTTTTCGGTGTAATAAACGGTTACCTTGGCGGATTTTTCGGTACCCTTTCCGATGTCCTTGCCCGCATCGGCTGCGGCGTGGCCGGAAAGCTTAAATGTCTGCTCCGTGCCATCCGCAGTCTTGACGGCCACGGTCTTGGTGCCGCGATCGATATGCGTGACCGTTCCGTCTACAGCCTTGATCCCATGTTTGCCAACATTATCGATCTCGACCGCTGTCTTATCCGTTCCCTTGACGGTGTAGTGTGCCACTACGTCCGAACCTTCTTTGAGACCGTGGAAGGTGTCTTTGGTGCCCGTCGCGGTTGCGTCAGCGCTTGCGCTGACACCGTGGACGGTGGTCTCGTCGACAAATTTGATGGTGTACTCGGTACCGTCTTTGGTTTTGACGACAGCCGTCTTGGTGCCAGCATCCATCTTGGTAACGGTTCCGTGGACGGCGCTGACTACGTCATCTGCGGCCCATCCAAAGACACTCGACGGCAGAAGCAGCAGAGCTGCCCAAAGAATTCTTTTCATTGCCTATTCTCCTGTGCGCCGGCAAAACCGGCGAGGTGTGGAAGACTACTTATTCTTGAAAAATAGTAGTCTCTTGACTTTTCGGAATCAAATTCTACCACTCAGCTTATCAAGCGAAGGCGGCAACCAGCAGGTTTCTTAAGCAACATCTCGTCACACTTCTAGTGTCTCCTGTTTGGTTCGAACATGTTCGACGGCAGGTCAAAACCGGCGGTCTCGAGTTTCTCAGCGAACTTGGGGCGGATGCCCGTGGAAGTGAAGATTCCGAGCCTGCGGCCCTCGGAGGAAACTCCCTCCTTCTCGAACATAAATATATCCTGCATGCTGACGACGTCAGATTCCATGCCGGTGATCTCGGTGATTTGAGTGACACGGCGCGTTCCGTCGCTGAAGCGGGTAACCTGAACGATCAAAGAGATTGCCGACACGATCTGTTTTCGAATGGCCTTTTCGCCCAGGTTTAGGTTCGCCATCATGGCCAGAGTTTCCATCCGGGCAATCGCGTCCCGAGGGGTGTTGGCGTGAATCGTGGTCAGTGATCCGTCATGACCGGTGTTCATCGCCTGCAGCATGTCGAGGGCTTCCTCGCCACGGACCTCTCCGACGACGATCCGGTTGGGACGCATGCGCAGACTGTTGATCAAGAGTTGGCGGGGTTGAACTGCTCCCCTGCCTTCCGCATCGGGAGGCCGACATTCCAATCGGACGACATGGCGTTGCTTCAGTTGTAATTCCGCTGAGTCTTCGATCGTGACAATACGTTCCTTAGCGGAAATGTAGCCTGAGAGCACATTCAGTAACGTGGTCTTCCCGGCGCCCGTCCCGCCGGAAATCACGATGTTAAGACGTGAAGCCACAGCTCCCTTCAGCAACGCCAGCATGGGCGTGGTTAGGGTCTGATTTGCCAAGAGATCCTCTTCGGTAATCGGAATGCTGCCAAAACGCCGGATCGAAAGATGAGGACCGTCAATTGCCAAGGGCGGAAGGATCACATTGACACGAGAGCCGTCGGCGAGCCGAGCGTCCACCATGGGCGATGATTGATCCACGCGGCGTCCGATGGCTGAAACAATCTTGTCGATGATGCGCATCAGGTGAGCATCATCCTTGAACATGATCTTGGTTTCTTCCAGAACGCCGGCGCGCTCGACGTAAACTTCTTTGGCTCCGTTGACCAAAATATCGCTGATGGATGGATCCTTCAGTAGCGGCTCAAGCGGGCCGAGGCCAAACACTTCATCCAGGATTTCGCGGGATAGACGCTCTTTCTCGGAATCACTGAAGGGGATTTTGAGATAAGACACGAGATTCTGGATCACAGCCAGTACTTGGGAACGCGTTCGGTCGTCCGGTTCGGCAGCAACTTTTTCCAACTCAACCTTGTTCAGGAGGTAGCGATGGATGCCGTTTTTAAGCTCTTGATAGTCGCGAAAATCCAATCCACCACGCTCTTTGGTTTCGCTTGTAGACGGTGGACTGATCGCTGTCGATGGAACTGGACTAGAATCACGCATATACGTAGTCAAACTTTTGGACGCAAACCAAAGGCGCTAACTCGATGTTGAGTCACGGGGCGCATGTTGATCAGCCCTCCCCGGGTGCTGTTCAAGTAGGAGATTAGACCTAATTTAGGGCTGGAGTAAATGACGCGAACTGAGCAGCCCTCAAATTCTGCTGAAGGGTCCGATAGACCTCTGCTTCTTCGGTGGCAAGGCTCACCCCGACTACGATATCGAGATCGGTGCTACCGTTATGTTCCCTCATTTCACGGCACCGTGCCTGCGAGATAGCGTGGTGTCATACCCCCGATTAGAAACAATCGGTTACCCCAGGGTCCGGTGTTCGTGAGAATCGTTCGGAGTGCCTTCTCGCAAGCGGCCAGAGCTTGGGGTGTGTAAAGTAATCGGGGATTCGCGAACTCAGGAGACCCCATTGGAAATGATCCTTTGGCGGAGATTTGAGCCTCTTCGGGTCCTCGGCGTTGATCGTTTCGACATACTCTCGTGGTGGAGAAATGGTTCGAAGGTCACACGAACGATGATGGACGATGTTCAATATCGCTCACAATTTCCCGAAGTCCGCTCGGAGCAGCCGGACGAGTCAATGGGAAATTTTGCTCGTTGTCGAGCGTTTCAAAAAGGGTCTCGTTAAATCGCTCGTCATGCAGATCAATCACGATGGTTTTCTCCGGGTGATGCACATCCCAGAAGACTCGCTTGCCGTCCTGATAGAAAGTTCCGGCAGTAATCACGCCGGGCACACTGGTTCCGGGCATCCGCACGCCATGCCACCATCCGCGTGCGACCTCCGAGTCGGCTCGGACGCCTGTGATGTGGACGAGCGGTATTTCGAGGCTGCTAAAGCCCAAAGCTTGTCAACACCTTGGACATTCAACATCAATTTGCCTTCTGCCATGGACAAATCCACCAAGGCAACGCTCCGGTGGTTAACCCATCTCAACCACAACCGCGACGTCGAATTTCGAATAATATTTCTTCACGTCTCCTGCGCCGTACTTCTCGCGAAATTTCTCGACTACGGACTTCACGGCTGCCGAG
>Ga0210407_10003616_pt1 | contig 12464 bp, 9 predicted proteins | sample IncBWC27MmetaG_FD_150860 | JGI IMG/M metagenome (GOLD analysis project Ga0210407, IMG submission 150860) | Forest soil microbial communities from Barre Woods Harvard Forest LTER site, Petersham, Massachusetts, United States - Inc-BW-C-27-M | ecosystem: Environmental > Terrestrial > Soil >... | reverse complement strand
CAGCATCCGGCGCGCAATGGCACCCGCGGGAAGGCACCCATCCTCGCAGGCAGGCCGTCGCAGAAACGCAAGCTCGCCGCACAACTCATCCAGCACTCCAACGAAGCGCACGGCCGCCGCGCGATAGGCAACTTCGATTTCGCTGACCGCGCCGAAAGCTTCCACGATCACATCGATTGGACCGTCGTGCATGTGCAGGCGGCGGCCATCGGGAAGCATCCGGATCTGTGCGCGATCATTCACGTCCTGCTCTTTTCCCCGCTCTTGGCAGAAGCCAGCGGCCAGGGATTATCCGGCCGCGCTGCCAGTCGTCGGCGGCTCTCCTCATCTCGACTGATCGAAGTGATCGAACTGAGCGGCCGCACGTGATCCATGTATCCGCCGAGCGTGGCGTAATCCGATAGTTTCAGTGTGAACTCGATCGGCGCCACCAACGCTGGCGTCGGAACATAGCCGAAGGCATTCTCCGGCATGCGGCTCACGTCCGCCATGATCGTAATTCCGCCGCCCGGCCATACGTACACCGGAGCGCCTCCGCAGGTCACACGAGTGAGCGCGTCGCGCACGGAATGCGTCAGCTTCACCGGATTCTCCGTCACCCCTGCGCGCAATGATCCTCCCGCGCCGCCCATGAACAGCACCGTGCAGAGTGCGGGTTCGCAGTTTTCGCGAATGCGCTCGACCGATTCGCGCAGACTAGGCGGCAACTCTCTCTCCACCGGACGAAGCGACTCATCCAGTTCGAAATACGCATGGTGCTCGCCCGTAGTGCTCACCATCAGCAAACGCAAACCGGGCCGAGCAACTTCGCGATCAAACGGACCTAGAATCGAAAGCGGATCATCAATATTAGTTCCTCCCCAGGACGTTCCCGGCTCCGCGACCCGGAAATATCTCCCCGGCGTCGATCGCCGCCCCTTCAGGGCGATCCCAGACTCCGGCACTCCCAGCAGCTTTCCCGCCTGGTGTTCCGACAGCACGCCGGTGATGTGATCGTCCACCACCACGACCTCATCTACTTTTCCAAACCACTGTTTCGCGAACATGCCAATCGTCGCCGAACCGCAGCCGACGCGCATGCGCTCTTCCTGCACGCCATCCACAATCGGCGCTTTGTCGGCCTGCACAATAACCGTGGCGCCATCGTCAATCTTCAATTCCACCGCTTGTCGATTGCACAGGTTCAACAGCGCATCGCAGGTGGCCGTGCCTTCGTGACGACTGCCGCCGGTGAGGTGACGCACGCCGCCGAGCGATAGCATCTGCGATCCATATTCATTCGTCGTGACGTGTCCGATAGCCTCGCCCTGCGCACGTACTGTGCTGCACTCGGCTCCGAGATGCCGGTCGGTGTCGATCTTCAGCTTCACACCGCAATAACTGAAAATCCCTTCGGTCACCACCGTGACCATATCGACGCCTGCGACTTCAGACGAAATAATAAAAGGGGCAGGCTTGTAATCCGGATACGTCGTACCCGCACCGATCGCGGTCACAAACGTTTCCTCGCCGCTCAGGAGCGCGCCGTCCCACTCGCGGGACTTTTCAAGAAAGGGAACAAGCGTGTCGCCGCGGGATACGGCGCGCTCCAGCACTACATGCGGATCGAGCCGCACCAGTTGGCCATCGGCATTCGCATAACGGTCGCACGCTCCCGCCCTTCCCGGCTTGATGTAGCACAGCACCGGACAGGCGTCGCATCGAATCGCGTCGTCAGCCACGGGCATCCACCTTCTCCTTCTCCTTCTCCTTCCGTGCCGCCAGAATCGCGGCCCGCACCCGGTCGGGAGTGGCCGGGATTTTCCGCACGCGGATCCCGATTGCATCATGCAGCGCATTCAAAATCGCCGGAGCCGTCGGAATCACCGCCTGCTCGCCGATCCCTTTCGCTCCAAACGGGCCAATCGGCGAAGGATCCTCGATCAGAATCGATTCCACCGGAGGAATATCTCCGGCCGATGGGATCAAGTAGTCGTGCAGGTTCTCGCCTTTGCCAGGAAAAAATTCCTCCATCAAAGCCATGCCAAGTCCCTGAGCCACGCCGCCTTCAATCTGTCCCTCAATCAACGTCGGATTGATCGCGCGTCCCACATCATGCGCCGCCGTGACCTTCAAAACGCGCACCGTGCCGAGTTCTTTGTCTACCTCGATCTCGGCCATGTGCGCGCCAAACCCGAACACCGCGTACGGAACTCCCTGCCCATTCTCATCCAGCGGACTCGTCGGCGGATCAAAAGTCGCCTCGCTCGTGATCACATAGCCATGCTCGTCAAGAGGCAAATCTCGGAGCGCGAGTGCATGCGACTTATCGCCGTCGCGCACGGTCACGCCGCCGTCGTTAAATAGAACAGTTGCACAGTCACAGGCGCCAGCGAGCTTGAGAATCGCACATCGGAGTTTCTCGCCTGCCATCTGTGAAGCTTTCCCGGTGACCAGTGTCTGACGCGAGGCCGAAGTCTTGCCGCAATCCGGCGTGATAGAAGTGTCTCCGGAAATCAGGTCGAAGCGTTCGATCGGCGCGCCAAGCGCATCGGCGCAAATCTGGGTCACGATCGTGTTCGATCCCTGTCCAATATCCACCGCGCCCTGGTGCAACGCGATCCGGCCGTCGCGCTTCAGTCCAATTCGCACCGTCGAGGGATTGGGCAGGGAAGTGTTCCCACACCCATACCACATTCCCGCGACCCCTACGCCGCGCCGCAGCGCGCCAGCCGCATTCGAATTGAATTCCGCAGCGTCGCGCCGCGCCGCCTTCCATTTCGGGCGCAACGCTTCCAGGCAAGCGCGGATGCCAACGCCCTCACCGAGCACTTGCCCGGTGACCGTGGGAGTGTGATCGTCCAGCGCGTTCAGAATGCGAAACTCTAATCGATCCATCCTTACGCGATCCGCCAATTCGTCATAGAGTTGTTCTTGCGCAATTGCGGCCTGAGGAACTCCAAATCCGCGAAACGCCCCGGCCGGCACCAGGTTGGTGTGTACCGCCCGCGTTAACGCACGGTAATGCGGCACGTAATAAGGGCCGGACGCATGCACCGGCACGCGAGCCGATACCGTCGGCCCCCATGACGAATACGCCCCAGTATTAAAATCCGCTGAAAAATCGAGCGCCGCCAGCTTGCCATTTTTGGAGCAGCCTCCGCGCAGCCGCATGCGCGCCGGATGCCTTTTCGTGGTCGACACAATCGACTCGGTCCGCGAATAAACCATGCGCACCGGCTTACCCAGATGCCACGCCGCCACGGCCAGAAATGGCTGCACGGAAAGATCAAGCTTCGAACCAAACCCCCCGCCTACCGCCGTTGGGATAATGCGCACCCGCTCGGGCGCTATTCCAAGGATCGCGGCAATATCGCTCCGATCCATATAAGGAGACTGCGTACATGCCTGAATTTCGATCCGGTCGCCGACGCGACGCGCGAAGCCGGCTTCGGGTTCGATGTAGGCGTGCTCAATAAATCCGGTTTCGTACTCGGCTGTCACCACCACGTCGGCTGCGTCCAATGCTTCGTCGACGTCGCCCCGCGACACTCGTCCGCGCACTAAAACATTGTCCGGGCGGCTCTCATGGATTAGCCTCGCCCCCGTCGCCAGCGCAGCTTCAATATCCTTGAGCGGCGGCAGTTCTTCCCAGCTTACCGGAAAGTCCGTAACTTCCAGAGCCTCCACCGTTGCCGCGTCACCAACCACGGCCGCCACTGCTTCTCCGCGATGTCGAGCCTCATCCTCAGCAAACACCGGCTGATCCGCAAACTTGCTGATCACCCCGTAGCAATTCTTTCCGGGCACATCCTTCGCGGTAAAGACGGCTTCAATTCCCGGATGATCTCGAACAAACGCTGCCAGATCGCCGAAGTGAAATCGCGCCCGGTGATAAGGGCTGCGAATCGCCCGCACCGCCAGGGCGCTAGCTGGAGTTTCATCCGCACCAAAGATCTCGCTGCCGTCAACCTTCTGCTTTCCGTCCAGGCGGACCAACCTCTGTCCGACCGCAGCGCCCGCCTCGGGTGAAATTGCGGTACTCGCCGCCGAACCAGTATCTTCAACCCCAGCATTCTTCACCGCTGCATCGACAATCGCAGCGATGATCTTCCGATATCCCGTGCACCGGCAAAGCACGCCGCCGATCGCGTCCATCACGTCGTTCTCTTGCGGCGCAGCGTTTCTCTCCAGCAGAGCCGTCGCTGCGAGCAGCATTCCCGGAGTGCAAGCGCCGCACTGCGCGGCGCCATGGGTTAGAAACGCTCGCTGCAATCTCCCGCCGACATTTGTGTCAGCCAGCCCTTCTACCGTCGTAACCTCGCATCCCTCAACCTGCCCCGCCGCCACGAGGCACGCGCAAACTGGATCTCCATCCAACAGCACCGTGCAGGCTCCGCAATCTCCCGCGTCGCATCCTACCTTGGTCCCTGTCAGACCAAGTTCCTCTCGCAGCACGCGCGAAAGCCTCTGCAATGGCGAACTGGAAACAACCACAGCCCGCCCGTTCACACGGAACGCAATGGACTGCCCGTGTGTCTCCGTCCGCGGCTCTCGAGTCCCAGCCATTAGCTGTTTTCCACGCACGAGTTCAACGCCCGCTGAACTAGACGCAGCGAAGCATCCATACGGTATTCCGCGCTAGCTCGCACGTCATCAATCGGCGAGAGCGAAGCCAGATGCTCCGGTTTCACCACTTCGCCCAGTCCGTCGCGCACCGAAGCCCCCACCAACTCAGCCTCAAGCGCGCGCAACCGACGAGCCACTGCCGAGCACGATCCCACTGCGACCCGCGCCTGCAAGACTCGCCCATCGCGTACCTGCACCACCACCGCTACCATCGAAATTGATATCACCAAATAGCGCCGCGCGCCCAGCTTCAAAAAAGTCGATGCCGCATCCTCCAACGCGCGTGGAACGAGCACTGCCGTTAACAACTCATCTGCCTTCTGTTGCGTCCTCCGATTCCCCACAATGAAATCAGCCAGCGGCATCCTTCTCGCGCCGACCCTTGAAACCAGTTCCACCTCCGCATCCAGCGCCAGCAGCGGAGGCACGCCATCGGCAGCCGGTGATGCGTTACACAAATTTCCTGCCACCGTCCCGCGATTCTGTATCTGCACGCCACCGACCTCGCGGGCCGCGCTCTTCAAGGCGTCAAAACAGCGGGGGAGTGGTATTCGTATGATCTCGCTCCACGTCGTCAGCCCGCCAATGCGGAACCAGTCCGCGTCGCTCGACACGCCCCGCAGTTCTCCGAGGCCCGAAACGTCCACCACCGATCCGCGAACCACACGATCGCCGAGCGCAGGATAAAAATCCGTGCCACCCGACAAAATCCGAGCTTCCCCCGCGGCCAGGAGGGCCATCGCTTCATCCAGTGTTCTGGGCTTGACGTAGGACGCTTTGATGTACAACGACTGAATCCCCGGAGTGAGGTTCCTGCCCCGTTAGAGTGCAGGATGTTCGCTATTTGTATAGCAATCACCCCGATTTGTACAGCACTTGCTCCCGCGCCGGCTGCCTTCGGAATCACATCCAAATGGCGGCGTGCGGCACCCGGTCCCGACAATGATTTGCCCCTGTAGACGATTTGCCCCACAATTGATTTGCCCCGTAACTAGCAGTGTGTAATCCTGTTCAGCGCACGCAGATTCAGACAACGACGGGGAGTCCTCATGCGAACCAAACTTCTTCTTGCGCTGATCCTCTTTTCCTCGCTGATCTTCTGGGCCGCCGACAAAATCACACCCCTCAACATCAAGGAGGGACTCTGGGAAATGACCGTGACTCATTCCATGACCGGAATGCCAGCCATTCCTCCCGATAGTCTCGCTAAGATGCCTCCAGAGCAGCGTGCCCGCGTAGAGGCCGCAATGAAGCAGGGCGGCATCGGCGGGCCAACCGCTGATGTCCACAAAGAATGCGTCACCAAAGAGAAACTAGACAAGCAATCCGCTTTCAGTGACAACCGCAAGGAATGCACCCGCACCGTCCTGAATTCCACGGGCAGCAAGCTCGAAATTAAGGTTCACTGCGAAGAAAAGCAGTCGTCCACCGATGCTACTCTCCTGCTGGAGGCCGTGAGTTCCGATAACGTCAAGGGCTCGATGCAGTCTGTCACCAACACGACCGGTCGAACCATGAATATGAACTTTACTTTCAGCTCCAAATACCTCGGCCCAGTCTGTGGCGACGTCAAGTAGAGTCCCCGACCATGCCTCGAACTCGTAGCAGACCGGTGGCAAGCTTCGCGATTAGAGGTCTTCCGCGATCCTGCTCATTGCCCGCATGCTCTAGCCTGGCCCGTCGGTCGCCCGCCTAGGGATCGAACCCTTCAGGGTGACTTAATGTGAATAATTCCGGTCATCGCTGGACTCGCACCTGGTTGAACAACGCATGTGCTACAGCGATAAGATAAGCCTACTGGGATCTGCGAAGCCCCGGCCGGAGGAATTATGTCGAGGTTGATGGTGTTGGTCACTTCCAATGCGTGAAGATCAGGGATGTGAGCGAACCTCACCCAATCCTGCATTCCTGTGAGGCTACTGAAGGTGATAGGTTCCTTCGCAAATTTGCACCCATCGCAGATGTGAAGATTAAGTGCGACATCGACAGCATCAGTCGATGTTGGGTTCACGATGCGGAACTCAGTGTGAATGCTGCCATCGCTCTGCAACTGCAAGGTCACATCTCTCCGTAGAATAGGTTTTTGGGGACTGGACAGGATATCGAACGGCATAAACGTAAATGCCAGTTCGGCTTTGGGGCCTGGAGCCATGGCTTTCTGAGTTTTGAGAAGTTCTGCTTGCACGGCGGCCAGCTTCTTTTGCAAAGCCTCTGTCTTCACCTCGGCGTTGAGGTCGCTGATCTGACCTGACATCTTGGTGAATGACTCGACGTACATTTTCGTATTGTCTGCTTGGGCTTGGCCGGCGGCATCGGCCTTGCTTTGCAGGGCCTTCATGTCGCTGTCTGCTTTAAGCTCAGCTGTCCTCTTTAACTGGTTGTCGTGTCTGAGGGCTGCTATGGAGAGCGCTGCCACGACTATAAAAACTACTGAGACTGCCATTCGCAACCACGAAGTTTTGTATTCCTTCCAATCCTTCACTATTTCGAAGGCTCCTAGAAGGATCGTACCGCCAGCGAGAATGTAGGGAACAGCGTCGAAGAACCACGACATGATTTTTCCAGCGGGGATTGTACCACCGCGCCTAAGGCATCAGCAGGACGGCTGCGCGAAATGGCCGACGCGGTTTTTTCCCGACAACCGGTAACAAAAAAAACGCGCAGCCATTAGGCTGCGCGCAGGAAGAAAGCTTTGCGGGTTATCGACCCGTAGCCATCGCCATTACCCTCGGCTGCGTCTGTTCGGCTCGGCCCACATACATTTTGTAGGACTGGTATACGGCGAACAGCACTGCCAGCAGAGCTGCCAGCGTTGCCAGTCCACTGATGGTGCTGAAGGCGGAGGCGATCGCAGTCAATCCCGCGCCAATCACATAGTTCGGGAATGACCACAGAAACACCTTGTGCCAGAGGGCGAAAGGATTGCCGCCTTCTGTAAGTCCAATGATGCTCGCTACCGGCGCCGTGTTCGCCACGAAGTACGTGGCTGCGGCCAGCACCAGGGACATCGTGTGTGCGGCCGCGTGGCTCCCAATCTGCCTATGGTAGGCCAGGTAGGAGAGTCCGGACGCGTTCAGCAGCGTGCAAGCATTGAATACGAATTGGATTGGTTTCGTTTTATTCCCGCCGGATGCGTAGGATTGTGCGATCGCCGCCGTTACTGCTACGAGCAGGCTGGAGAACAATCCCAGTTGCGTGACTGCCAGAAGAATGACGGGCAGATTTCCCGACATCGAGCTCGTCAGCCCAGGCAGCTTCACCTTGAGGCGCGAACTCAGCGCGGCTGCCGCCATCAGGAGCAGCAACTGTGGCCAGGCTTGCGTTTGCCATCTGACTACGCCGAACGATAGAGCGCACAGACTGGCAACGGCCACCATTCCGATCATGACTTTCGCTTTGATTGGTAGAGTATTTGTCATGGTAGTCTCCGAATATGGTCTCAGGCGGTTTGTCTAGTTTTCTCCATCGTCGCCGTCGCTGAATGCAGCCATCGGACTGGCGGTTGTTGAAGTTGCACCCCAGACTACGCTGAAGCCAGAAACAGAGCTTGCACCCCAGACCACACTGGTGCTGCCCCAAACTACCGAAGTTCCTGTGATTGTGTTCGCTCCCCAAACCACTGAAGTTCCCCAGACGACTGAAGTGGCTCCCCAGACAACGCTGGTGCTACCCCAAACCACTGAGGTCGTATTGATCAGAGAGACGGTACCGGTGGACGGGTCGTAGACTGCGGTCGGGGATAGAGCCACGCCCGTAGCCAGATCCGTATTGTTAAGAGCGGCGTCGATATCCAGGTACCCCGCTCCGTAGGTGAAGATGTCGTACTGATTGGAATAAGTGTTTCCCCAATTGTCGGTTGACTGGGTGTACGTATTGAAGCCTTTCCACGCTGTCTTCATCAAGCGCGCTTTCACTTGATCGGGAGTCAACGAGGGGTTCTGCTGCAACATCAGCGCCACTGCACCACTCACCAGCGGCGTTGCCATGCTGGTTCCACTCAAACGAAAGTATTTTGGAGTTCCAACGGTTGGGGCAATTTCAAATTGTGGATGGTTTGCGTCCAGAGTGCTGCCCGCAGCACGCAGGGAGACCAACCGGTTGCCGGGCGCGACCAGGTCAGGTTTCACCAGATGATCGACCAGTGTCGGACCCTTGGAGCTGTAGCTGGCAATCCCATCGTCGACCCGGGTCGCCGTGTCCATCGTCCTTGTCGCTCCCACCGTGATGACGGCGGGGTCGTTGCCCGGAGCGCCGATAGTGGCGAATCCGTGCGTACCCATCGAGTTGTCGCGTCCACGGTTGCCCGCGGCAACTACCACCACAATGCCGGCCTGCCAGGCGGATTCTACTGCCTGGCAAACCGGATCGAGGGTGTAGCTCTCAAACACCGGACGTCCGAGAGACATGTTGATTACGCGGATATTGTAGGTACTTTTCAGCGCAATCGCCTGTTGAATGGCAGCGATCACTTGGCTGTCCGTGCCCGATCCGTTCTGATCCAGCACTCGCAGGTTGATAATGTTGACGTTCGGAGCCACGCCGGCATACCTGGCCTGGTAGCCATTGCCTGTGCCCGAGTTGGCCCCTGTGCCACCGATCAAGCCCGCCACGTGCGTTCCGTGTCCGAACTTGTCCGCTGTCGTGGTGTCGCCAGGGACAAAGCTCTGGCTATACACCACGCGGCTGGCGCCGCTGGCGTTGTGCAGATCGGCATGATCGGCGACTCCGCTGTCGATAATAGCCACGCCGACGCCAGTGCCATCCTGCGCAAACTGCGCTGCCGCAACATCTGCCTCGACCGCAGTCGTATAGTCCTCGTTCCCCCAAGTCATGCTAACCGGACGGTCCGGTGTAATGTAGGCGACATTCGGATCCTTCGCCAGGTTCGCCAGCATGCTGACCGGCACTCGCATCGTCACTGCGCGGATCGTATGCAGCTTCGACTTGATGGCTCCTCCACCCAGTTGCATCGTCTTGAGAGACGCGTCACCGGGCATTTGGCGGAATTGGACGATTACGGTTACCATGCTGTTCGCGCCTGCTGCCCGCTGCTGGAGATCTGCGGAAAATTTGGCTGCGCCGGCGTAGGACGGTATCGCCGAAAGCATTAGTAGTGCCAGTCCGACGACCCGACCCCAAGCCGCGCTGAACGCTGGGGAACTAGGCGGACGACCTTCGCGTCCGCATGTGATCTGCGATTTATCGCTGATGTTCATAAGTATTCTTGGCGGCGTTTTCGAGGGACGCAGCATACAAGGGCGTCCTTCGCGCCTGGCCTTTAATGGGCAATCGCGGGACCAATCACAATATCGTTAAGCCTAGTAGTTACAATGACTTGCCCGTGGACGGCGGCGGCGGGCGAAGGGACAACTTGGCCCGACGGATGGGTTCGATGCCACCGCTGAGTCCGTAACTCATTTGAAACAAAGGGTGGGCAAGCCGGGAAGCCTGCTTTGGGACAAAGTGGCCCGATTCGTAGAGTCAGTTCTCAGTTCCCAGTTCTCAGTTCTCAGTTAAAGAACCAGGGTTTACTGAGAACTGAGAACTGGGAACTTGTTATGCCTGTGCTGGCCTCGGAGCAAGCACGGGACGTAAAGGGGCACTCAGTCCGAGCATCACGCGCTCGAACTGCGGGATGTCGAGAGACTGAGGCCCGTCAGAAAGCGCGCGCTCCGGACAGGGATGCACCTCGACAATGATGGCGTCCGCTCCGACCGCAATCGCAGCGCGCGAAACCGCGCCGATCAGGCTCTGCTTGCCGGTCCCATGCGACGGATCGGCCACCACCGGCAAGTGCGAGAGTTCTTTGGCAAGGGCGACGGCGGAAAGATCGAAAGTATTGCGAGTGGCGGTTTCGAAGGTCTTAATACCGCGCTCGCAAAGCGCAACCTGATCATTCCCGCCGGAGAGCAGGTATTCCGCCGCCAGCAGCCATTCCTTTACCGTGGCCGACGGACCGCGCTTGAGAAGAATCGGCTTCTTGACGGTCGCGAGCCTTCGCAGCAGCGCGAAGTTCTGCATGTTGCGCGCGCCGACCTGCAGCATGTCGGCGTACTCGCAGATCAGGTCCAGGTCTTCGGTACTCATCACCTCGGTGACCACCGGGAGGCCGGTGAGTTCACGGGCTTCGCGCAGGATCTTCAGCGCTTCAATTCCCAGGCCCTGGAACTCATACGGAGAGGTACGGGGTTTGTAGGCTCCGCCGCGCAGCATGGCAGCGCCTGCGCGCTTTACTCCTTGCGCGGTTTCCAGCATTTGCTCGCGCGATTCCACCGAGCAGGGGCCGGCGATCACGACCACTTCGGGATCTCCAATTTTTACGCCGCCGGCCTTTCCGTCACCAACGCTGACCACCGACCCATGGGGCCGCGTTTGGCGGCTGACGAGCTTAAAAGGCTGGGCGATCGCGACCACGTTGTCCACCCCGGGCGCGACTGAAAGAGCCTCGATTTCATGGCGGCGCCCACCACTGCCGACTGCCGCGACAATGGTGCGTTCGGTGCCGCGCGTGACGTGCGGCTGGAATCCGGCCTCGCGGATACGTTGAATAATGTGCTCGATTTGCTGTTCGGTGGCGCTGTCGGACATGTTCACAATCATGGCGATGACCCTTCCTTTACCGCCAAAAACAAAAGCCGCGATTCTATCGCGGCTTTGGCGGAATCTTTGAGCTGTCTCTATTCTCCTGGTGACTCGCTCCGATTCGGCGCCTCTGCCGCAAATGGAAACCAATAGCGACCAAACAGGCGGAAGGTGCTAAATCGTGTCATATAGATATCGAACTGTAACGTTTGAATTGCCGTCTCGTCGAAACCTTGTGAAACCCAAATTACTGCGGGATAGAACTGGCAACACTGGAGAACACGTTGTTGGCGTTTCCGCCAATGAGACGCACCGTGCCGATTACCAATACCAGGATGACAGCAAGCATGACCGCATATTCTGCGATGTCTTGCCCTTGTTCGTCCTTGCAAATATTGCGAAGATATTCAACCATAGATCCTCCGGAGGAAGTGGCGTAGCTATAATGCCCACTCGGACGGCGATTGTCAATCGCGGCAGGAGTTGATTTTTTTTACTAGAGCCGAAAGTTGCTGCTCAGGTCAAAACCCCAGCCCGGGCGCATCAATTACTACGTCTACTAGCTTGTAACAAATCCTATAGTGCTCGCGACGGTCCGGAATATCTAATGTACTGCCGCTGTAAAAGCCCTCGATACAATCGGACGCCGAAGTAGCGCCGGCGTCCCGCCGGCTTCATCGCTCGATACAATCGGAGCCGCTCTATCGCTCAAAAGTTGGTGCGCGCCCTGAGCGGCGTAATCGAGCACCGGTCCCGGCAGAACTCCGAGGTAAAGCGTAGCCAGCACGCACACCGCAATGGCGAGCCCTGCCGCAGCGGGCACAGGGGAAACCGGAACCTCGCCACGAGGCTCGCGCATGTACATCATGACGATAATGCGCAGGTAATAATAGGCGGCCAACGCGCTATTCAGCACCAGAATGATCGTCAAACCAACCAGATTCGATTTCAGCGCGGCACTCAATACGTAAAACTTCGCGAAGAAGCCGCCTGTGATCGGAATACCGATCAAAGACATCAGGAAGAATGTAAAAGTCGCCGCCAGCACGGGGGACTTTCTACCGAGGCCCGCGTAATCCTCGAGCGTGACATACTTTTCCCCCGCATTCGCAAAGTGGCTGACGACGGCAAACGCTCCCACGTTCATCGCAGCATAGGCGGCGGTGTAGAACATCGCCGCCGACGTCCCCAGTTCCGGCTGTGCCGCGAACGCGACCAGCAGATATCCCGCGTGGGCAATCGATGAATACGCGCGCAGGCGTTTGACGTTGTCC
>Ga0210407_10003615_pt1 | contig 12468 bp, 5 predicted proteins | sample IncBWC27MmetaG_FD_150860 | JGI IMG/M metagenome (GOLD analysis project Ga0210407, IMG submission 150860) | Forest soil microbial communities from Barre Woods Harvard Forest LTER site, Petersham, Massachusetts, United States - Inc-BW-C-27-M | ecosystem: Environmental > Terrestrial > Soil >... | reverse complement strand
GTAGCGCGGCCGATGCATTTCCGGCCCGCGACTGCCGGATGAAAGTGAAATTTGCCTGTCGGTATTCCTGCTTTGGGAAAGCGGGACCGGCACGGTTTGGGGTTACGTCGTTCCCACCGCGGAGACAGCGGAACGGCTTGTTTTTTCAAGCGTTTGATTTTTGCGAGGCGGTTCTGGTGGAAAGTCTGTAGGTCGGATGTGCGGCCGATCCAGTCCGGCGTCGAATCTCTCGCGCGTCGGGCTCGGCGCCGGCCGCTCCCCCGTTCGTCGCCTCTATAAATACGGGACGAACCGTTACAAACCCCAGCTAAATCGCCGCAGAGCCTACGATAAATAAGACAAACAATATTTTTCGTCAATTCGCATTTCTACGCACGCCTCGGCCTGGCGCTCCCGTAGATTTGCCACACATCTTCGGCATCACTCAAGATTTAGCCGACACAACATTGCGAACTCCGCCGAACTGTTTCGCAGATAAATTCGTTGTGTCCCGAGTAAGACGGGCATACGATGCGCTAGCCAGAAGTCCAAATCGCACGACCCAGCTCCGATCGCTCTTTCAACCAAGAAAACAGGAGAGAAAATACGATGATCAAGCCAATGCTCCGCCTTTCCACGCTGTGTGTGTTGCTCATGTCTATGTTCGCATTTTCCGTGCCAACCGCACGCGCTCAACAGGCCGAAGCGCCGAAGCAGCCGGCGGTGTACACCTACGTTTCTTTCTTCGGAGTTCCCCGCGCGCAGTGGGGCGCATACGAAAAGAACTTGGCGTCAGGCCACAAGCTTTTCGATAGTCTCCTCGCGGATGGAACCATCCTGAGCTATGGCGACGGCGCTCTGGAAGTTCATGAAGGGCTGAACGCTCCCACGCACGTCGGCTGGTTCTCTTCGACCTCCATGGCGGGCTTGATGAAAGTTTTGGCGGCCCTGCGCGCCGCGGGCTCCACTTCGTCCGATTTCGCCTACACCATGCACTCCGATGCCATCACCAAGTCCACCATGTACAACGACAAAGGCGGCACCACCGACAGCGGCTTCGTCCTCGTGCAGGATTGGACTCCCAAACCAGGACACGCCGAGGAGTTCATGGATCTGGTAACCAAGTATCGCAAGCCCTGGCTCGATGCCGCGGTTGCAGATGGCACCCTCTCCGGCTATTCGGTCGAAGAAGATCAGATTCACACCGAGACGCCCGGCGCCTACACCATGATCGCCGTTTTTCCAAACGCCGCCGCCATGGACAAGTACTACGCGGAGATCGAAGCGCTGCACACCAAGCAACCGCTCTTCGGCGATGTCTACAGCTCCACGGTAGATTACGCCACGCATCGCGACCACCTGCTCCGCATCCTGTATTCGAAAAGGAAGTAAAGCAACGACGCACAGTGTGCGGCAATTTTGCCACGCAACAATCGTAGAGCGCGCGCTACTCTTCGCGGAATTTGGGAGGGGTAGGCGCGCTCGAATTTTTGGTGCTGACTGGTTTTGCGGCCGGGCGCGATTGCCAACAAGACGACAAAAACTAGCGATTGATTTGGATTGCCGGTGATTGTTTTCATAAGTTTGCATCGGCTTTCGATTTTGTTTCGCTAGCGATTGATTTAGGCGGTGATGAGTGACGCACGACCTCGGATTCATTGGTGGACTGGACCCATTGGCCTTCGGAATTGATGTGAGCGAGGGCGTAAACCGCGCGGAGGATGTGCTGAGTGGTGGGGAGTACGGTGTCGACCTCTTCGATGATGTTGGCGAGAGCCTGGCTAAGGTTTTGGTCGCGACGACTGAAAAGGCCTAAGGCGTGGGCGTGGTGATAGATGGTGGTCTCGGTCTTGATGCCGAAGCAGTGCATGATGACTTTGGGGCTGCGCCATTGCAGGAAGGCTTCCTCGATGTGCTGGCGGCAGGCGTGCTTGCAGATTTGGCACCGGAGGCGGTGGTACTTGAGGCTAACTTGTTTCGTTTTGGGCGAGGTGGAGGGCGGAGTGGAGACGGCGGATCCCTGAGAGCGGGTTAGGTTGCGCATCATGCGTCCTTTCAGGGGGCTTCAATAGTGCCCCGACTCACGCTAACACAAAGAGATTCGGGGCGATATCCGTAGAAATACGGAGATGGATTAGTGCTTGAGAGGGGATTAGGTAGAGGAGCGGGGATTGTGTGTGTACATCTTGCGGTGTTGGATCAGCGGAGATGGGCTGGCGCCGTGAGGTATCATGAAGGCATGAATATCAGACTGCGGCCTGAGATCGAGGAACTGATCAAACAGAATATCCAGTGCGGTGCCTACAAGAGCGTGGACGAATTCGTGGAGCACGCTGTTACTATTTTGCATGAGCAGGAAGCGTGGTTGGCCGCGAATCGCGAGGAAATTGGGGCGAAGATTGCGGACGGATACGCTTCGGCACAGCGCGGCGAACTGATAGATGCTGCGGACGTGCGCGCGCACATGGAAGAGCGCGAACGCGCGTGGCTTGCGGAACATCGTAGCTGACGATGGGTTGGGAGTTCACGTCCCGCGCAACAATCGGCCTCTTTGAAATCTTCAATGTTATCGCGCAGTGTTGTGGCGCGCCTGCGGCGCTCCAGGGCAGTTTTTTCCGGGTTCCCAGCGCTTCCGCGCTGGGCTAACTTATTCCGCGCCTACGGCGCTGCGTCCACGGAGCCGGCGGGGACTGCGGCGCTACCCCAGGCGACCGCAAGAACAAAGGGCGGGCATCGGTGGCACGGTCCTTGTGCGAGCGTTGCGCACGGCGCTAAAATGAAATGCTCCAGAACGCGCACGACAGATACAGTGAGGCACAACCAATGACATCGACGGCTACAACTGGTACGACCGCGAAATCCGGCACACCCAAGGCTGCGGTGAATTTGCAGCGCGGGGAGTTTGCGAACGAGGCGTTTATTGATTTTACCAAGCCTGAAAACCGCAAGGCGATGGAAAACGCGCTGGCGCAGGTGCGCGCAATGTTTGGGCGCGAGTATCCGTTGACCATTGGGGGCGAGCGGATCACGACCTCGGAGAAGATCAAGTCTTACAATCCGTCGCATCCTGAGCAGGTGATTGGCGTGTTTCAGAAGGCGACGGTGGAGATGGCGAACACGGCGGTGGACAAGGCGCATGCTGCGTTCGAGCGCTGGAAGCGCGTGCCTGCGGAAGAGCGCGTGGCTTGCTTGTATCGCGCGGCGGATTTTTTGCGCAAGCGGCGCTACGAACTCGATGCTTGGCTGAGCTACGAAATCGGCAAGACGTGGCCGGAAGCGGATGCGGACATCGCCGAGCTGATTGATTTCTGCGAATACTACGGGCGCGAAGCTTTGCGGCTGGGCGCGCCGCAGAAATTGACGCCATTCCGCGGGGAAAAAAATTATCTGAAATATATTCCGCTGGGCGTGGGCATCGTGATTCCACCGTGGAATTTCGCGGCGGCGATCATGGGCGGGATGACGGTGGCTGCGATCGTCACCGGGAATACGGTGGTGGTGAAACCATCGAGCGATTCGCCGACGATTGCCGCGATCTTCATTGATATTTTGTACGAGGCGGGCGTGCCGGGCGACGTGGTGAGTTTCTTTACCGGACCCGGCAGCACGGCGGGCGAAGCGCTGGTGACGCACGCCAAAACGCGTTTCGTCGCCTTTACAGGTTCGAAGGAAGCGGGATTGCGGATCGCGGAGCAGGCCACCAAAACTCAACCGGGCCAGGTTTGGATCAAGCGCACGGTGCTGGAAATGGGCGGCAAGGACGCGATCGTGGTGGATGACGAGGCGGACGTGGACGCGGCGGTGGAAGGCGTGGCGCTTTCGGCGTTTGGTTACCAGGGACAGAAGTGCTCGGCGTGCTCGCGGGCGATCGTCGCGGAAAAAATTTACGACGAGTTCTTGGGGAAGCTGGTGGAGCGCGTAAAGAAAATAAAAGTCGGGCCGGTCGAGGATCCTTCGAATTATATGGGCCCGGTGATCAACAAGGCCGCGATGACTTCGATTCTCGGTTACATTGACCACGGAAAAAAGGAAGGCCGCCTGGTGGCCGGCGGAAAACGCGCGGAGGGCGATGGATATTTCATCGAGCCGACGGTGATCGCGGACGTGGATCGCAAAGCGCGGATTTTCCAGGAGGAAATTTTTGGTCCGGTTTTGGCGGTGACCAAGGCCAAGGATTTCGATGAAGCGCTTTCGATGGCGAATGACAGCGAATTCGGATTGACCGGCGCGGTGTATTCGCAGAATGCGGCGAAGATTGCGCGGGCGGAAGAGGAATTTCATGTGGGGAATTTGTACATGAACCGCAAGTGCACCGGCGCGATGGTGGGGGCGCATCCGTTCGGGGGGTTCAATATGTCCGGGACGGGTTTGTAGTCGGTGGGGCAGGATTATTTGTTGTTGTTCACGCAGGCGAAGACGGTTTCGGAGAAAATCGGCGGGACGAAGTAGGTTAGCGGCGCGCGGCGGAGAGTTTTAGCGCATCGGACGCGGCGAGCGGAGAAAGAGAGATCCTTCACCCGCTGTCGCGGGTTCAGGATGACGGGGCGATCCGGATGGTGCGTTAGGTGGTTGGAGATATTTCGGCGGAGGGTTTTAGTTTGAAGATGTAACGCAAGATGATGTAGGCGACCGGGCCCGAGAGAAGCAGCAACGGCGCGTAGCGCCAGACGTAATCCTCACTTTGCGCGATTTTCAGCGCACACAATACCAGCGGAAAAATCAGGATGTAGGCGATGCCCAGCGCGCCGCCGGGAATGCGAAAACTGCGCGGAGCGTTGGGCAGTTTTCTGCGCATTTGCCAGGCGGCGAAGAGCGTGAGCAGGGTGGTGGCGATGCGCGTCCAGATGTAGATGTTGACCATGTCCTCGACGTCAAACTTCGCGAGCATGCAGTACACAACGGTTGAGACGGCAATAGCGCGCGTGGGAGTGCCGTAACGTTCGTGGATTTTTCCGAGCCAGGCAGGCAGGTAGCCATCTTGCGCCATCGTCGCAGGCACGCGCGTGGTGTATAGAATGGTGCTGTTGGAAAGCGAAAGTGTACCGACCATCGCAGCGATGAGCATGGCCGCGCCGAGCGCTGGTCCGCCGATGAGGCGCGAAGCGGTAACAATGTAATCAGTCTTCCATTCCTGCCAGTTGCCGAGCACGGCGAGGGCGAGAGTGGTGGGGAGAATGTAGGTGAGAATATTCATCGGCGTGTTCCAGGCGAGGATGCGCACGAAAGTCTTCTGCGGATTTTTCATTTCGCCAGTGGTGCTGGAAAGCTGCTCGTAGCCGGCGTAATTCCACATGGCGAGTGCGAGGCCTCTGCCAAAGACGCTGCCGAACGGCGCTCCTGGCGGAACGAACGGTGTGACGGGGTTGTAACGCATGTGGAAGAGAGAAATCGCGCACAGCCATGTGACCGGAATCATCACAGCGACGAGCAGCGCGACCGAGAGCCAACCCGCGACTTGAATTCCACGCGCGTTCAGATACGCGAGCACGATCAGCACCAGGCACGCGCCCGCCCACTTTGCGTAACCCGTGAGCGAAGGAAAATAAATGCTGAGGTAGTCCATCACCAGCACGCCGTAGAGACTGTTGAGGAGAAACGTGCCGGACCAATTCCACCAGCCGCATTGAAAGCCCCAGAAGTCGCCGAAGGCGGCGCGGCTCCAGCGGTAGAAGCCGCCTTGCACGGGAAGAAGACTATTGAGTTCGGCGGAGGCGAAGGAAATGGGGATGCTCCAGAAGAAGGGGACGAAGGCAAGGAAGACCAGCGCCATGCCGGGGCCGGAATCGTGGAAGATGCCTTCGTAGCCGAACGGGCCGCCGGCGGTGTAGCCGTAAAAAATGCAGAGCAGCGGGAGGAAACCGATCTGGCGCAGGCGCGAGCCGTCGGAGGGAGTCGGTTGCCCGGGATCAGCGGAAGCTGTTGGCATCGAGCTGCTGGCGAAACGGTTGCCACGCGCTGGCGACGACAAATTCAAAAACAAAGTCAGAGTCAACGGCGCCCAGCTGCCCTTCGACCCTTCCGCCGGAAGGCTCTCAGGATAAAAAGCTGGCCGCTGCAAACTGAACTTCAACGGCAAAGGCTTGGCGCAGAGTGCGGCATGATATGGGAGTGCTCCGCGGTTTTCAATGAGAATTAAAACAATTGCTTGACGGGCGAGGGCGTTGGGTTAGAGAATTCGCCCGTTGTTTCCCCGCGACTGAACGATTGCCCGTAGGCCACCGAGACATGCTGCCGAGGTGCGTTTGGAGTTGGAGTGGGCAAGACTGTTTGGTTTCGAAGTTGCAAGTTGCACAGTAGGTAACAGGGGTCGCCGAACTGGCCTAAGCCGCTTAAGTGGCTTGTGGACATCAATCTAGCTCGCGCGGGCGAGTTGTGAAATATTCCTGGTGCGGTACGTCCGTACTAATATTGACCAAACTTTTTCCCAATTGCCATGTACGTACGCGGCACGAAATTAGTCTCTGCAATCACCCGGCGGGGCGCGGACGCGTGAGAGGTCTCAAGATGCGACGGATTAGATTTCTGGAAGTCCCGAAATCGTCGAGTGTTTTCGGCACCGCGATGCGAAGACCGCGAAATTTCGTTCGCGTTCTCTCGGCATTGTCGCTGCTGCTGTTCGCGAGCGTCACGCGCGCCCAGAACACGATTTCTACGGTTGCGGGAAGCGCCGCCCCGAATAATGTGTCTCCGACCGCGGCGTCAATCGAAGGCCCGGTAGGAGTTGTGCGAGACGCCGCGGGGAATCTATATGTGCTCACCGACAGCGGCGTCATCTACAAAGTGCCGGCAGGAACACCGGCCAGTATCTTGGTGATTTTTGCCGGGAATAACAGCGCAGGACTCGCGGCGAGCGGTATTCAGGCTACTGCGGCAAGAACGAACGAACCGGACGGCGGAGCGTTGGACGCGAACGGCAATTTCTATTTTGCGGATGGGGGCAACTGCGTGATCCGGGAGGTCGTGGCCTCGACTGGAATCATCAATACGGTAGTCGGAAACGGCACCTGCGGTTTTTCGGGAGACAAGGGCCCGGCAACGAGCGCCCAGCTTAATTTTCCGCAAGGCATTGCTTTGGATGGTGCCGGAAACCTGTACATTGCGGACATTAACAACAATGTGATTCGCCGTGTTGACGGGGGAACCAAAATCATCACGACCTATGCCGGCACCGGCGCTCGGGGATTCAGCGGAGACAACGGCCAGGCGACCTCGGCCACGTTCAGGTTCCCACAAGCGGTCGCAGCTGACGCGAACGGAAACCTTTTCATCGCCGACACCGGGAACAATGTGATTCGCCGCGTGGACGTCGGGACAGGGATCATCACGACGGTGGTGGGAACAGGCGCCCAAAATTACACCGGAGACGGCGGGCCGGCGACGGCAGCAACGATGCAACAGCCGGGCGGGATTGCGGTGGACGCCGCGGAAAACCTCTACATTTCCGACAGTGTTAATGCGGTGGTTCGAAAGGTGACCGCAGCGACGGGCATAATCACGACGATCATCGGCAATCACGGATTCGGATTTGGGGGCGATGGAGGGCCGGCGTTGTCGGCTACTCTGACGAATCCGTTTTTGCTGACTGTTGATTCCAGCACTGGGAATGTCTGGATACCGGACTATTGGAATAATCGAGTTCGGATGTACAACGCGAGCAGCGGGATAATTACAACTGTGGTTGGGAATGGCCTAGTGGGCGACACCGGGCCGGCGACCAGCGCGAGCTTGTACGATCCGCGAGGTCCCACGCTGGATACGGCAGGCGATTTATACGTCGTTGACGCGCAAAACAATCGAATCCGCGAAGTGGACGCATCTGGAAATATAACCACGGTGGTGGGCAACGGAATCCCGTGTGCACGGCCGAGCTTGCCGTGCGGGGACGGCGGACTCGCCACCAGTGCTTCACTTTTTATGCCGCGCACCGTCACAGTCGAAGCGAACGGGGACCTGCTGGTTTCGGATGATGGTGACAATAAGATTCGCGAAGTGGCAGGAGGCAACATCAATACGGTTGTGGGATCAGGGAATCAGTGCACGGGTCCCTTTTCACAATGCGGCGACGGCGGGCCCGCGCTCAGCGCCAGCCTCAACGACGCGCGAGGAGCGGTCAGGGATGCCGCCGGGAATATCTTTTTCGTGGATGCTCAAGACAATCGCGTTCGCGAAGTGGACGCAGCCGGCACGATCACAACGGTTGCAGGGGGCGGGGCGAATGGCACCGCGCCGACCGGCTGTGGCAACGGAAGCTACACCGGCGATGCGGGGCCAGCGGTAAACGCCACTTTGAATTGCCCGCTCGGCCTGGACATCGACCCGTTGGGCAACCTGTACGTCGCCGACTCAGCGAACAATGTGATTCGCAAGATTGACACGGGGACGCCGCGAATTATCACAACTATAGCCGGAACTGGAGCTGCGGGATTTTCAGGTGATGGCGGAGCAGCCAAGTCCGCAATGCTGAATAGCCCCGACAGAGTTTCGATAAATGGAGCAGGGAATTTTTTTATCTCCGACACGAACAACAACCGGATCCGGAGAGTGGACGGAACAACCGGCATTATCACAACGTTTGCAGGAGATGGGAATTTCGCATTTGCGGGGGATGGCGGCCCGGCACTGTCGGCGAGCTTCGCTACGCCGGTCGGAGTCATCGTAACCCCTGAAGGCAACATGTATGTGGGCGATGTGTTTAACAACCGGATCAGGAAGGTGCTCCTGAATCCGAATGTAGCGCTTTCCAGCAACACGGCCGGCTTCGCAAACCAACCTATCAATGCGAGTTCGACTCTGCCGGTGACGATGACGAATTCCGGGGACGCGCCGCTTACGATTTCGAGTATTGCGTTGACGGGAGCCAGCGTGTTTTCGCTCGCGACGTCCACGAAACCTTGTCCTGTGACCCCTACTGCGCTGGCGATTGGAGCCGATTGCGTGATCGAGGTGGCGTTTGCGCCGACGCAGTTTGTTGCGTCCAGCGGGACGATTACAATCACGGACGACGCCCCGACAACCACGCAAATAATCAACGTTACAGGCACGGGCGCCGCGGCGCTGACCGTTACTACGACGGGTTCCGGAACCGGAACGGTTAGCAGCTCGCCTGCCGGAATCACCGCGTGCGCGACGAGTTGCACAGCCACCTTTACAGGCAATAGCCAAGTGGCGCTGACGGCAGCGCCAGGCACGAACTCCACGTTCGCTGGTTTCAGCACGAACTGCACGCCGACGAATACCCTGAGCTGCACGGTGACAATGAGCGCGGCCGAGAGCGTCACGGCAATCTTTGCGGCTTCCGGCGGAGGCGGAGGCATTACGATCACGCCGAGCACTTTGCCCAATGGAGCTGTCGGATCAGCATATGGCCAGATTCTGGTAGCAGGCGGCGGAATTGCGCCATTCCATTTCACGATTTCCACGGGGACGCTGCCGGCGGGATTGGCGTTAGGCGCCACAACCGGCTCGATCGCGGGCGTGCCTACAGGTGCGGCCGGCACGTCCACATTTACGGTGATGGTGACGGATTCATCGTCGCCGACGCCTCTGACGGGAAGCGCAACGTTTGCCATCACCATCGGCACCGCCGACAGCAGCAATAATTCCGAACTGAATGGAAGCTATGCCTTTTTGTTCCAGGGATTCAACGACAGCGACGGAACGATGGTGGTGGTTGCAGGCAGTTTCTTAGCAGACGGACACGGCAATATCTCTGGCGGATTCGAGGACGCTGACGGCTCATCTGGCGTACAGGTCCCGCAGGAGATTACTACAGGTACGTACACGATAGGCGCCGACAACCGGGGAACCATGACGCTGACCCTTGCGACAGGTCCTACCGCGACCTTTGCCATTTCGGTGGGAGGGGTACAGGCGGGAGTGGCCACCAAGGCGCGGTTTATCCGGTTCGATGACGTGAGCGGCACCAATGGCAACACCGGGTCAGGAGTGATCCTAAAACAGAATCCTTTAATATTTGCGCTCGCTGCAATTAAGGGATCGTATGCGTTCGGCGAAAGCGGCTCGAATCTGACCAACGGAGATCCCCAGTCGGGCGTCGGATTTGTAAATGCTGACGGGAATGGAAATTTCACACCGGCCGGCCTTGTCGATTTGAACGGGGGCAGCGGGACCGGACCGAGTGAGGCTCTATCGGGAACCTATGCGCTGACGAATGAAACCGTCTCGAACGGGCGTCTCGCGGCTAGCATCACGGTTACGAACGTCAATGGAACCATTTCGGACGTCTTTTATATCGTTTCGCCGAGCGAGTTCATATTCATCAGCATAAACACGGCCCAGAACACGGTATACAGCGGTATTGCTCAGTTGCAGGTGCCGCCCACTGGTGGGTTCGGCTTGAGCTCGCTTAACGGCAACAGCGTAGCGGCGGTGCAGGGTAAGCAGGCCGGCGGATTGCCGAACGTGCTTATCGGATCCCTCGCGGCGGACGGGAAAGGGAATTTCACGCTTTCGTACCTCCAAAACAGCGACGGCGCTACGACTACAGCTACGGCCGGCGGCACGTATGTCGTCGATACGAATGGCCGGGCGCAGTTGACCTTCACAAGCGGCGGTTTCCCTCCGACGATCATCTACCTGGACGGCGTGAATCAGGGATTTGTAGGCAGCTCGGATAACGGAGCTTCATCGGGTCCCTTGGACCCCGGAGTTTCAAGCTACAATAACGCGACTCTATCCACATCCGACAACTTCTTCTTCGGCACAATTGCACCGACGAGCATCAATAACAGTAACCAGTCGGGCGTAGCTTCATTTGGTCCAACGACGGTTCAATCCGTCGCTGATGCGACTGCTCCGGGCGGTATTTTAGCCGGCGACGGTGTCGCCTCTCAAACTTACAATGTTGCGTCGAATGGTCAATTGACCTTCACCGGCCAGGGTGTCGTTGGTTACGTCGCCTCCGGCTGTAAGATCGAGGTAGTTTCGAATGCCGCTACGAACCCTGGAATCGAAACGGCTGAGTGCCAGGTGATACCAGCGACACTCACGGTGACTGAGGCGGGGACGGGCACGGGGACAGTGACGAGCAGCCCTGCGGGAATTAATTGTCCGACGACTTGTTCGGCGAATTTTGAGAGCGGGAATCCAGTGGTACTGACAGCGACGCCGACCGGAGGCTCGACGTTTACCGGTTTCAGCACTAACTGCACTCCGGCGAATCCGCAAACGAATCCGCCGACCTGCACGGTGACGATGACCGGGGCCCAGACAGTAACAGCGACGTTTACGGCGGGTAGCTCGTCGGGAGCGAATCTGACGGCGAACCCGACGTCGTTGACGTTTGGCAGCCAAGCGCAGGGAACGACGAGCGCTTCGCAGCCGGTGACGATTACGAACGTAGGCACGAGCACGGCGGCGATCACGGGTATTGCGGCGAGCACGAATTTCGGCGAGACGAACACTTGCCCGACGACATTACAGGGAGGCAACGCTACCGGGTCGAGTTGCACGGTGAACGTGAGTTTTTCGCCGACGGCAACTGGAACGCTGATGGGAACGTTGACGGTGACGTACACCAGTGTTGGCAGCACGGTGCCGCAGACAACGACGATCACGTTGACGGGCACGGGGACGGCTGCGACGGGTGGGACGATCACGATCACGCCGACATCGTTGGGGTTCGGTGACGTAGGATTACTGACGACGAGCGCAGCGCAGACGTTGACGGTGTCGAACACGGGGAATACGGCGGTGACGTTCACGAACATTGTAACCTCGGGAGATTTTGCCGGCGCGACGCTGGCGCAGTGCCCGAACATCGCGGTGAACGCGAAACCGTGCACGTTCCAGATTACGTTCACGCCGACGGCGACGGGAACGCGCACTGGAACGATCACGTTTACCGACAACGCGACGGGAAGCCCGCAGACGGTGACGCTGACGGGCGTGGGCGTGGCGGCGCTGATTGGGATTGCACCGACATCGCTGGAGTTTGGTAGTCAGGCGGTGGGAACGACGAGCGCGGCGCAGACGGTGACGGTGTCGAATAACGGGGCGTTTCCGTTGAAGTTCAGCAGCATCGTGACCTCGGGAGATTTTGCCGGCGCGACGCTGGCGCAGTGCCCGGGCATCGCGGTAGAAGCGGAGCCGTGCGTATTCTCGATTACGTTCACGCCGACGGCGACGGGAACGCGGACAGGAACGATCACGTTTACGGATAACGCGACGGGAAGTCCGCAAACGGTGACGCTGACCGGGCCGGGCACGCCCGGCACGGCGACGGTGACGGTGACGCCGAGCAGCTTGGCGTTTGGCTCGCAGGCACTGACGACGACGAGCGCGCCTTTGAGCGTGACGGTGAAGAACACGAGCACAGCGACGGTGAATTTCGCGGGGTTCACGACGAGCGGCGAGGATGCAGAGGACTTTTCCGTGCCACTGCCTAATTCGAGCGCCGGATGCAGTCCGACGGGGACGCTGGCGGCGGGAGCGAGTTGCACGATCAATGTGTTGTTCACACCGCAGGCA
>Ga0210407_10003613_pt1 | contig 12477 bp, 10 predicted proteins | sample IncBWC27MmetaG_FD_150860 | JGI IMG/M metagenome (GOLD analysis project Ga0210407, IMG submission 150860) | Forest soil microbial communities from Barre Woods Harvard Forest LTER site, Petersham, Massachusetts, United States - Inc-BW-C-27-M | ecosystem: Environmental > Terrestrial > Soil >... | reverse complement strand
CAACCCGGACCCGGTAAGGCCGCACCCGGCAAACAGCAAAGATAGCAAAGATAGCAAAGATAAAAGATAAAGACGCCACGGATTTCACGGATCAAAACAAAAGAAAAAAGGGTTATCCGTGTTGATCCGCGAAATCCGCGGCGGCTTTTGACTTAGCTTTTCATCACCGGATCGGGAAAATAGGGCAGCGGCTGTCCGCTGACAATCGCGCGCGGGTTGCCGTCGACCAACGCCCGCGCCACTTCTTCTCCGCAGATTTCCGCAGCCGCGTCGCGAGCCGCAGATAGCAGCGGAGGACGCCGCCTGGTGTCATGCGCATCCGTAGCCAGCACGTGAACGGCCTCGCGCTTGAGCAGCCATTGGGCGGTTTGCCACGCCGCCTCGCCCCATCCCCCGGTTAACGCCGAACCGGTCACTTGGATCACGCAACCAAGTTCTACCCATTGAAGAATGCGTTGTGGAGTTCGCTGCATAATCGGGTTGCGCTCCGGGTGCGTGATCACCGGGGTCAGTCCTTTTTCCAGCAGCTTGCTGAAATGCTCTTCAATCTGAACCGGAACGCTGTAATTGCTCAGTTCCGACAGCAGGTAGCGGCTGCCTTCGATGGTGTAGCGATCGGGGTACAGCATCACGTCCTGCAGATTTTCGTACGAAAGATGGAAGTCGCAGCCCAAGCTCAACCGGGGCGATCCGCCGATCCGCTGCCGCAGATAGTCGAGCACCCGGCTAAGAAACTCGCGGTCGTAGTGATACCGGTCGTTAGCATGCGGTGTGGCGACAATGTGCTCGATGCCATCGGCAACCGCCATGCGGCACATCTCTTCGGCTACGTCCCAGGACTTGGGCCCGTCGTCCACCTCGGCGAGGATGTGGCAGTGAATGTCGATCATGTTGGATTTCTTAAGTTAATTCAGGCGTGGGAGTCTCCGCCGGTGTTCCTCTGGCTTTGATGTGATTTAAGCAGATTTCCCGACAAAGACCAAGTGCGCTGCGATCAAGTTCCGATCAATTTGAGGCGAGACCCATGCGTCGCAGCAGGGAGGCAAACCGCGGGTCCGAGCGCAAAGGATCCATGCGCCGCGTTATGTTTAGAAACGCCATCTGACTTTCGCGTTCGGCAAACGCTTTCTCCAACCAGTGAAAGGCGCTGTCTGGATCGCCGGCGCCGGCAAAAACGGATGCCATATCGAAAGCGGATACGTAATGGTGTTTGGATGCGTCCTGCAAAAGGGCTATCACTTTACGGGCTGCGCTTTGGTCGCCCGAGTGTCCGTACGCAGAGCCCAGCGACGATAACGCGATGGGGTTGTCTCGGGAGAGGTCAACCGCCTTCTGGTATTCGCCGATCGCCTGCAGCCACATTCCTTGCTCTTCATACGTGGCCCCCAGGGCAATGTGCGCGGGCACGAAGTTGGGATCCATTTCCAGGGTTCGCCGGTTCAGGTCGATGGCTTGCGCATATTGATGTAGATCGCGATAGCGCCCCGCCAGAGTCGTATTGATCGATAAGGAGAGAGGATCAATCTGCTGCGCTTTCGTGGCCTCTTCCAGGGCCTCCGGAAAACGGCCCATGGCCGCGAGATAGTAACCGTACCATTGGTGGGCGGTCGCATAATTCGGATTCAACTCGATGGCGCGCCGAAACTCCTGCTCGGCTTGCTTCCAGTCCCAGTCGTAATAAAACTCGACCAGCCCCAGCTCCGCATGTCCCTCGGCGATGGTCGGATCCAACTCCAAGGCCTTATTGGCTGCCAGGTGAGCTTTGGCACTTGCCACTCGGGCAGGTATAACATCCGAGCCCAGGATAGAGTAGGTATCAGCCAGACCCGCATATGCGGCCGCGAATTTCGGGTCTTGCGAAATGGCTTGCTCGAAATAGCCGATGCTCGTCTTCAGAGCTTCCTCGGTGCGCTTATTCCAGAAGTAACGTCCCTTCAGATAGGCTTCGTATGCTTCGGGCCGGACGGGGTGCTGACTGATCGCCCGGACGTCGGCTTGCGGCAGGGCCACCTTGCCCTGAACTTCTTCCGCAATATCGCGTGCCGCTGAGCTCTGTAGCACCAGCACATCTTCGAGGTCGTGATCGTACGTCCGCGCCCAAAGATGTCGATCGCTGGCCGAGTCGATCAACTGCACGCGAATCCTGACCCGGTTTCCCACCCGTTGCACGGTCCCTTCGATCAGCGTATCCACACCAAGTTCGCGGCCAATTTCCGGGGCAGTCTTGCTTGCGCCCTTGTAGTGCATGGCGGAAGTCCGGGAAATCACCCGAAGATTTCGGAACTGGGCCAGATCGGTAGTGAGCTCGTCGGTCATGCCATCGGCGAAATAATCCTCAGCGGGGTTACTAGAAAGATTTTGCAGGGGAAGGACCGCGATCGATCGCGGTGGTTTGGCAGCCGATGCGACCGCCACCGAAGCATTCCTGGTGGACCGAAACAGAGCCAGAAACCATCCTCGGGTTCTCGCTACACTGAGCAGCAGTGCGACTCCCGCCAGCACTACGATAACGGACACGAAAAGTTGCAGGCGCGGGCGTCCTCGCCCTTGCTCCCCTGCCAAAAATGCAGGTGTTTCCGAAGCTTGATCCGCGACCGCATTTGCAGGTTTGTCACCTCCGGGCGCCTGGCCAGTCCCGGTCGGCTTTGTTGCGCTTGGTACGACGGCAGTCTCGACCGGCGCGATGAAGCGATAACCCAGCCGCGGCAACGTCTCAATATATTGCGGCTCCGTCGCGGAATCGCATAACACCTGCCGAAGCTTCTTGATTGAGGTGTTCAGCCCGTGTTCGAAGTCGACGAAAGTATCGGCGGGCCAAAGTTTCTGCTGAATTTCCTCACGGGTTACGACTTTGCCCGCTCGTGTCAGTAACAGTTCGAGGATCAGGAAGGGCTGGCCACGTAGCTTGATCTTTGTCCCATTCTTAGACAACTCCTGGGCAGACGTCTTCGCCTCAAACGGCCCGAAACGAAAGATAGGTGAAGGGATTTCCATGGCGTGCCCCCCCGCCACGGGCAAGGGTTTTGAACGGCAGGATTCTATCACTATCGCGCCAAGAACGCAGCCAGCGAATTTATCTACCTATTGTTTCAATGACTTAAAAACTCACCGAGGATTCACCCGCAATTCACCCACGGTGCATTGCCGTAGAACCGGAAATGGTACAGAGTCCACATCAGGCGACGGTAGACCAGTAACCCGGCCACTCGTGGTGCCCGCGTCACGCGAAAGAGTTACTTGAAAAACGCAGGACGCGGGTTGTGGATTTGCGGTTTGTAAACCGAGTCTTCAGTGTACGGGGACATGAGGACCGAAAGGTGACCCCAAGTTTTCTTTGCTTGGCTGACACTTTTCTCTTCGATTTTACGCTTTATGAGGGTGGGGGAGATTTAAGCGGTTGTGGCTGCTCGGCGAATGCGCGTGAAACGAAATCAGCGGTCGCGACACTATGCAATCGAAAGCGGATTGAGTAACCCGACAACGGGGAGAATCCAGGTTCCGATGTGTCCGGCCACCGAGTTCCTCAAGCCGGCGCTCGACTGTTAATTGTGAAATTGACTTTCCGGGAAACCAAGCTCTCGGGGGAGAGGTTTAGTTTTCCGGACTCAATACGGCCCCAGGTGCTCCAGACCCGGGGCCGTCATTCTGAAACAGCTGAAAGCGTCGGATCTCTCACGATGAGGGGCAGGGATCCAATGCGGCAATCATGCTCACATGTGTCAGCCCTTGGGCAGTAGTTCCGCTGATCACCTTCTTAATGTGCGCCGGATCATCATCAATCTCGTTCCCTCAGTAGTCGGTTCAAGAGAGAAGTAGATTCACAAAATCACCAGGAGACCCTAATGTTCCGTATCAGCGTTTATGTGTGTGCATTTTTTCTGCTTGCTTGTAGCATCCTGCCCGCAACTGCCCAGCCAACAGCGGTGGAGTCTGGCGTCGCTAATCCGACGGCAACGATCTTCTACGGCTGTGTCAACAACACAACCGGCGCCGTCAGAATTGTCAGCGCAACTACTAACTGTAAGTCAACCGAGCACAAGATTCACTGGAACCAGGTAGGACCGCAAGGAGCACAGGGACCGAAAGGAGCACAAGGGCCTGCCGGGCCGCAGGGACCTGCCGGACCGCAAGGACCCGCTGGACCACAAGGACCTGCCGGACCGCAAGGACCTCCGGGAATTTCCATGGGACTCTCTGCCGCTATACCGCCCGGAAGCAATGTGCCCTTGCCTGCAACTCCCGGCACCATCATCCTGCAAACCAATCCGGTCCCGACCTCGGGCGTCTACTACATCACTGCCTCTGCACTTCTGGAGGTTGCAAGCGCTGATCCGGAGGGTGCTTTCTGTTACGACACTCTTGCCAGTACCGGTTCCGCCAGCCAATATGGCGGATCGGGCGACGCTGCGGATCGGCTCCAACAGGCAAGTATCTCCGACGCCCTTTTCATTAACGCGGGTGATTCGGTCCAGTTATGGTGCGAGAGCGCGCTCGGCGGCGGCAGTTACGCTTTCAACGCTGGTATCACCGCTACCCTGATCAATAGCGCAGCTGACGCGCCAAGGGCCCGACATTCCCATGCACGGCCAACGAGTCCGAAAGGTCAGAAATAAAGTTGGGTACGGCGGGCCAGCATCTCGCACGAACTGCTGGCCCGCTAACTAAGTCCGTGGAAGCGATGCGGCATTGGGCGCTCGATGCCCGGAGTCGCCATTCTGAATCAGCCGAACGCATTGGATCTCCGATGTCGAGGGGCGGGAGTTCCTGGGCGATTCTGCTCACAGTGGCAGTCAACAGTTAGCGGCTCCACTGCGCAGTTTTACTGCTGGCGCAAATCGATTTCACCGGCAGTCTCTGGCCCCTAAGCATTGAGCTAGTAAATCAAACCAAGGAGGATCTATGTTCCGCATCAGCGTTTGTGTGTGTGCGTTTCTTCTGCTTGCTTCTTTTGTTCTGCCCATGGCTGCTCAAGAACCGCCGTCTCCGCTATTGAGCGGTACCGGCACCAAGAACCACATTACAAAGTGGCTCACCACTACGAAAATCGGCAACTCCGGCATCTTTGAGAACGCCGCTGGCGATGTTGGGATTGGAACCATAACCCCAGCCGCCAATCTGGACCTCAAAGGTACCGAAGATGTCCGTGACACGCTCACTTTGTTTCCCAAGGCAAGTCATCCGACACTTTCGATTAACGGAACCGCATTTGCGGTCAGCAGTACAGGCAAAGTGACTTTCGTGGCTGGGCAGACCTTTCCCGGTGCGGGCACGGTCACCAAAGTCAACAGCGGAGCGGGACTGACGGGCGGTCCGATTACGACGACCGGAACCCTTAGCATCGCCACCGGCGGCGTGACCAACGCCATGCTTGCGAACCCTTCCCTCACCGTGACTGCGAACAGCCCGCTGTCGGGCGGAGGCGCGGTGGCGTTGGGAGGCAGTACCAGTCTGGGTCTGGCCAACTGCGCGGCTAACCAGATTCTCCAATTCATCGGCAGCGCCTGGAAGTGCGCCAACCCGGGAACCGGAACCGTAACCAGCGTAGGTAGCGGAGCGGGACTGACCGGCGGCCCGATCACTTCGAGCGGCACGCTCAGCATTGCCACCGGAGGAGTCACCAACGCCATGCTGGCCCATCCGTCCTTAACGGTGACCGCAGGCACGGGCTTGAGCGGCGGTGGAGCCGTAGCGCTCGGCAGCAGCACCACTCTTAGCAACACCGGAGTCCTCAGCGTGACCACCGGAGCTGGAATTACCAACACCGGCGGCCAGAATCCAACACTCGGTATTGATACCTCGGTGGTGCCGGAACTGGCTGTCGAAAACTTCTTTTCGGTTCCGCAGTTCGTGAGTGGCTTTGTCGACGCCTTCGTTGGCGACGGCACAGCACTCTATGCATTCAACAGCAGCACCATACCCACCAATCCAGCTCTGTACGTCGAGAATGACGACATAACCAATGCCGGAGATCTGGCTTTCGACGTGAAAGGCCCCAACTTTGGCGGAGAATGCTCGATCGATGTCAGCGGCAACCTGTTCTGCACTGGCACCCTGGGCGCCGCTGTGCATGGTTCTGGCAAGAAGAAGGTCGGGCTCTACACCATGCAGTCGTCCGAGAATTGGATTGAAGACTTCGGCTCCGGTGCTCTTACCGGTGGCGTAGCGACGGTCCAATTGGAGCCACAATTTGCTAAGACCGTTAACGGTCAGGCCGGCTACCACGTATTTCTAACACCTGAGGGCGACTGCGACGGTTTGTACATCGCCAACAAGACCGCCACGTCCTTTGAGGTTCGTGAACTCAAGAGCGGAACCTCGAGCGTTGCCTTCGACTACCGGATCGTGGCTCATCGCAAAGGATTTGAATCCTCGCGTCTGCCTGACGTCACTGGGAAATTCATGAATAAGCCGGCACGGCCGCCAGTTCCCAGCACAGCCGCCGTCAGAAAGTAGACGACAGCTTGGGTCAGTCGGAACTTACGTGACCGTGCAAGCCTCGAGGCTAGATAGCCGCGGGGAAGCACGCAAGAGATAACAACTATCGAGAGGTTGCGGCGACGAGCCATGCCACTCGAGCAGACCGCGAATATTCGCAGAAGGAGAAACGATATGTTGAAAGGCAGAGAGAAGAACAAGCTTCTTTCTCGGTTGACCAGCGCTCTTACGGGCACAACCGTGCTGGTGGCGCTGACCATGGGTTTCGCGTTAACCATTCCACCGGCGTCGGCAGCAAGCGATTCCGCATCCAAAGTCCCACACGCCGAGCCGTTGCCACGCAGGGAGGTCGGGGCGGCGCGATCGGTGATTCTGCAGGACCTTCCCAAAGCCACAGCCGCTGAACTGGCCGCCCACCCGGCCGTCATGCGTCCGCGCGACGGGTTCACCGACGAGCAGTACAAAGTTCGCCAACAAGAACTCATGAAGCGCTGGCCTATTGGTCACACAGGCCATGAAGGTCCCGCTCCCCTTCGTCCACCCACGCCGGGCGCAGACTTCGCATGGTTCGGCATGGATCAGGGGCAGGCCTGCGGGGGCTGTGCTCCTCCAGATATGGCACTGGCCGTCAGCGAGAACTTTGTGGTTCAAGTCGTCAACACAAACATCGCTGTTTACGACAAGCGCGGCAACCTCCAATCGGGTTTTCCGAAGAGCATCAATAGTTTCTTCGGACTTGCCGCCAACGCCTTCACCAGCGATCCCCGAGCTTTCTACGACTGGACGAACCACCGCTTTCTATTTGTAATGCTGCTGGAAAGCGATCCTTTCAACAGCGACAACGTCGGGAGCCTGCTCATCGCTGCCAGCCAGGGGCACGATCCCCGGCTGGGGTGGTGGACCTACGGCCCGGCGTTCAACATCGGGAATCAGGGCGAATGCCCCGACTACCCGACCTTGGGTCACGACACCAACAATTGGGGGAACGGCGTAACCAAGGGCGGCTTCTACGTCGGGATCAACGAGTTCGGCAACAACGCCAATCCTTGCGGAGCCGGCGGGTTCATCTTCAACTATTTGTTCTTCCTGCCCAAGGATGCGGTCTACTCCGGCGCTGGTTTCGGCATCGGAGGCTACGAGGGCCTTACGGTGGGCGGAACGTTAGTTGATACGATCGAACCGTATAACGTCACCGATCGAGCGGAACGGCCGAGTTCTGTGCTAGCTATTAACTCCTTCAACATGCTGTTTGGCGACCCCAGCAACGGACTTGAAGTGTGGGCGTTCACGAGTCCGTTCAATGGTCCCAATTTCAGCGCGGTTGACGTCAGCACCGTCAACAACTACTACTTTCCGCCTCCCGCGGATGAGAGTGGGTGCGGTGGTTGTATTGAGACCCTGGATAAACGCATCTCAGGGCAAGTAAAGTACCACGCCGGCTCGCTGTGGGGCGCCTTGGAAACGGGTGTTCCCAACGTTGCTGGAGGTCACGTCCTCTGGTTCGAAATCTTTCCGCAACTGGATGGGAACGCCAACATCACAGGCGCTGTAGATCGGCTGGAGGATTGCTTCTTCTGCGGTGGCCAGGGCGCCAACGGCTCCAGTTTCTTTGGCGACCTGCAACCTAACGCCGATAACGACGTAACTATGGTGTACGAGTTCTCGGATGACAATAGCTTTCCCGGTGTTGTCTGGACGGCACGACGTGTCAACTTCAACGGCCTGATGGACGGTGCCGGTTTCTATCTCGAGAGCGGCCAGGGTCAGTATCTCGCCGGACGGTGGGGAGACTACGAAGCCACCGCACCCGATAACACCGTTGCTTCCTGCCCACTCATGTGGTTCGCCGGCGAATACGCCGAGGCGGCCGGAACTTGGGGCACGGCAGTCGGTGCTGTCGATTTCTGCAACCCGTTCGTGCAGTAAATAGTTGCTACTTGCGACCGGCCCTGGGTTTCCTCCGATCCCCAGGGCCGTTTTTTTATGAATGATCAAGACAGTAGATCTGTTACGTCGAGCGAGTTAGCTCCCCGCGATCCGCTCCAAGAACCCTTGCAACTCCTGTGGAAGCGGCCGCGCAAACGACAGCGCCTCGCCACTCCGAGGATGCTGCAACTCCAGCCCAGCCGCGTGCAGAAAATTTCTCGGCAAGGAAATAGCTGATTCGTTCTTTCCGCTCATCTCGCGTGGCGCCCCATACAATGTATCGCCCACCACGGGATGCCGGAGCGATGCCAGATGCACCCTGATCTGGTGAGTCCGTCCGGTATCGATGCGGACTTCCAAAAGGGTGAACTTTCCGTACTTCGAATCAATTCGCTCTTGCACTGTGTAGTGCGTGATCGCATCTCGCCCGCCGGAGCGTTTGGTGGTCATCCTCGTCCGCCGAACCCGGTCCCGGCTGATACTGCTGCTGATCGTCCCCCGATCCTGCTTCATCCAACCATGCGCCAGCGCGATATAGGTTTTCTTAACCACCCGCCGGGCGAACTGCGCCGCCAGTTTGCGATGCGACTCGTCGTTCTTCGCCACCACGATAAGCCCGCTGGTGGCTTTGTCCAGGCGGTGCACAATGCCAGGCCGCAATTCTCCCCCGACGCCCGAGAGCTGCCCGAACCGGTGCAGCAGCGCATTCACCAGCGTACCGCGATTGCGCTCGGCTTCGGTCGCTCCCGCTCCCGCATGAACCATCATTCCCGCAGCCTTGTTCACCACGGCCAAATCATCGTCCTCGTAAACGATGTCGAGTGGAATCTCCTCCGCCATCGCCCGCAGAGGCGCCGACTTCACATCACCAAGAATCGCGATCCGTTCTCCCCCGCGCAATCGCAGCGAGGCTTTCGCTCCGCGATCGTCCACCAGCACTTTTTTTTCGTCGATTAATTGCTGGACGCGAGCCCGGCTGGTGTCGGCAATCTGGCTGACCAGGAACTGGTCCAGCCGCTTGCCAGCATCTTCAGTCGTAGCAATAAAAGTCTTCGGGAAAAGGTCCACGTCAGGAGAAAGTTGTCCAGAGCAAGAATAGCGCGACCTGAATACAAACCGGTAGGGAAAGAAATACCGCGTTGTGTCTTCTCTGCGTCTCTCTGTCTCTGTGGTGAAACGGTTTACCGCGCCGCTTGCGCAGGAATCGCCTTCAACCCCGGCCGCAGCCACCAGATCAGCCCCGCCATCACGACCAAACAAATCGAGATCAATTGCGTGCCAGTCATGATTCCGCCGAACACCGAGCCTCGCCCGGGATCGTCGCGCAGGAACTCGAGAAAATATCGCGCCACACCGTAAAGAAAAAGATAGGCAGCGAATACCTGCCCGTCGAACTTTTTCCGCTTCAGCAGCCACATCAGGAAGAAGAAATTCGCCAGCTCAACCGCCGATTCAAACAGCTGCGTCGGTTCGAGCGACACGCCCAGCGGCGTTCCCACCCAGGCTTGAGCAATCGGACTGGTGAACGTGACGCCCCAGAAATGACTAGTCGGCTTGCCGTAACAGCAACCCGCGGCGAAGCAACCCACTCGTCCGAGTGCATGCCCGAATGCCAACCCCGGCGCGAACGCGTCGCAGGTCGCCAGCGCCGGCATCCGATATTTCCTCACGTACCAGGCCGCCGCGGCGAACGCACCAATGAGCCCGCCAGAAAAAACTCCACCAGCTTGCAACGTGCCAAAACTGAAAATCTCTCCCACGTGGGCGCTGTAGTAGGTCCAGTCGTTCACGATATAGAGAATCTTGGCTCCCAGAATTCCGCACAGTACCACCACGATTCCCAGATTCCATGCATGTTCCGGGTCGATCCCCTGCTTCTCTGAATTGCGTACGCTGATCCACAGTCCGATCAGTACGCCCAACGAGACCAGGAGCCCGTAGGTGGGCAAGCTGAAGTTGCCAATATGAAAGAGTCGAGGGAACACTGTTTGTTAGATGCAGAGCACTGGGAATTAGTAACCGCCAGTGTAGCAGGGAAACGCGTGAAGGAGAATCAAGCCGACCCACTTAGCCGTGTGGTGGGCCGAGAATGAACCCGTCGTTAGACAGTGGGAACCCGCCGCGACCCTTTAGGCATCTCCGCGTGGCGGAGCGTTGCACACCGGATCTAGTTTAACGAGTCAGGCCCCCGTTCATTCGGTGTTGGTTCAAAAATCGGTTACCACCATCACCAACTCTGCAGGCCGGCTTTCATCCTGAATGCTAGGGAAATCGAAGCCAATTCGCAAGGGGGGCAGCTCAAATAGTTGGCACTCGGGTTGCCAGCAACTTTGGTAAGGGGGACAGATCGGATCCGACTAGCTATCCCACCCGCCGCTTCTCATCCAACACCTCATCCAACGCGTCGGAAAGATGATTCGCCCGCTTCAGATACTCTACCGCCCCGCCATCCTGATTCCGCTTGAGCAGATGATATTCATCGGCGATATTTAGCGCCGCCAGCACCGCCAATCGCGCCGTGTCGACGGTATGAGTCTGCTCCGCCACTGCCCGCATCTTGGCGTCCACGTACGCCGCCAATTTGATGATGTACTCGGCATCCGACCCGCGAAGGTTGTAGGCTTGATCGAAAATCTCCACTCGCACGCTGTTTTCAGCGACACCTTTGGCCGCGGGTTGCTTGGTGGCGTTCGCCATAACTTACTTCGCTCCTCTGAACCGCCGCGTCAAACCCATGCGCTTAGCTCGCCGCTTGCTCTTCCGCCAGCGTATCGATCTGCTGCAGCATCTTTTCCACCCGGCCGCGAACCTCCTCGCGCTCCCGGCGCAGCTGCACCATTTCGCGGCGAAGGCCTTCGACCTCTTCCTCCCGCTCCTCCAGTTGCTCGCGCAACCGCTGCGCATCGCGATCCGCAGCTGCGCGCGCCTCACGAGCCGCCTTGTACATTTCGATTGTGCGATAAACCTTCTGTTCAAGCGCCTGAAAATCGTCAGAAGGAATCTGCGCCGATACCTCTTCTTCCATTCTCACCGCCATAATTACACTTCTTCCCCGAAAGATTTTCGATCTTCAGCGCAGTATACCGCACAACCCTGTGGACGGATTAGAGGGGAATAGATTGATGCACTACGATGCTCACGTGGCGACAGCCGCCGTCGGCTGTCCGATCAAGCAAGGCTCGGCGGGGATGTCAACAACTCGCGGTTCGTATCAGGATATGGCTTCAGCCATATCGCAAATGCGCTTGAAATCGGTTCCGTTTCGGCCGCTGCTTTTTTTAAAGCTTGAAATGCATCCCAGCCCTATCGCTCCCGCAACTTCTTCAACCGCTTCCCAGCTTCATCCAGCGTCGCATCCCGTTTGCAGAAAGCAAACCGCACCTGCTTCGCCCCATCCCGCGGATCATTATAAAAACTGGATCCCGGAACCGCCGCCACGCCAATTTCTTTCACCAGATACTTCGTAAAAGTCACGTCATCCGCAAATCCAAACGCGCTGATGTCCGTCATCACGTAGTACGCACCGCGTGGCCGGAAGCATCGGAATCCCGCCTCCGCCAGAGCCGGCATCAGCCGATCCCGTCGCGCTTTGTATCCATTGGCGAGATTTTCATAGTAAGCCCGCGGCAGCCCCAAAGCCGCCGCTCCCGCTTCCTGCAAAGGAGCCGGAGCGCCGACGGTAAGAAAATCGTGGACTTTGCGAATCGCATTCGTGATCATAGGCGGCGCCACTGCCCACCCCACGCGCCACCCGGTCACGCTGTAACTCTTCGACAGCCCGTTAATCGTGACCGTCCGCTCGCTCATGCCGTCCAGCCCCGCCATCGAAATATGTTGCGTGCCGTCGTAAAGAATGTGCTCGTAAATCTCATCCGTGATGGCGAGAACGTTGAACTCGACACACAGATCGCGAATCAACTCCAGTTCGGCCCGGGTAAAAACCTTGCCGGTAGGATTATTGGGAGTGTTCAGAATGATTGCTTTGGTCTGATGATGAAAGGCCGCGCGCAGTTCGCGTTCGTCGAAAGTCCATTCACCATCCGCCGCAGTCGGCGGACGCAGTTTTACGAACACCGGCTTCGCACCGGACAGCACCGCGTCCGGCCCATAATTCTC
>Ga0210407_10003612_pt1 | contig 12477 bp, 6 predicted proteins | sample IncBWC27MmetaG_FD_150860 | JGI IMG/M metagenome (GOLD analysis project Ga0210407, IMG submission 150860) | Forest soil microbial communities from Barre Woods Harvard Forest LTER site, Petersham, Massachusetts, United States - Inc-BW-C-27-M | ecosystem: Environmental > Terrestrial > Soil >... | reverse complement strand
TGGGACGTTGTTCCACTGCTCGCGGCGTCCGGCGTGCAGCAGGCGGTGGCGTTGGTGGCTCCTCGATGGGGCAGATCGGAATGTTATTGATGTCAGGCTCGAATTCCAATAGCGGCTGGGCGGCCGCCGTTTCGCCGGGCTCCATGATTTGCGTTATCGGCTCGCGCACGCTTGGGGCTTTGGCTTTCGCAGCCAGGGCCTCCCGGCGCAGCAGGGCCTTCTCACGGCTTCTCTCGATCCGGCGCTCACGCCGGTCTTCAAGCCAATCTTTGATGCGTCGTGTGAAAAGGCCCAGCACGGAAAGCGGTCCGCTGAACCAGTCATCCAGTTTCGATAGAGTGAACGTCGAGACCAGGTACACCGAAACGATCATGCCGGTGGCCGTGACCAACGCAGCGCCCGCCTTATTCAACACAGCCACTAGCCAATGCGAGAGAAGCATCCCAACCACACCGCTGGCGGGCAGCCCAAACACGTGCAGACTGGGCAACTCGCCCAAGCACGCGCAAAGGCTCGACCCCAGCAAGAGGAAGCCTGCGAGCTTCACTTCAGGCGAATCAATCGCGTCCGACCTGATCCATTTCCACCCGAGAAGAAATGCGCATGCCGGGAACAAAAGCGCCGAGAGTCCGAACGTCTGAAGGAGCAGGTCGGCAAGATAAGCGCCGACGTACCCGACCAGATTCTGGGGGCGAACATGGCCGGCCGCGGTATTCCAGGAGGGATCGTAGGTGCGGTATGAAACCAGGCTGAACAGAACCAGCAGGCCGATTGCGAGGCACACGAATCCCGTGATCTCGTTGAGACGTTTGGATTCAGACGGCGATAAGAGCCTCATCACGCTGGCGGGCGCGAAAAAGCCAGAGCAATGACTATTATGCCAAAAATGATTCGATAGTAAATGAAGAAATAGAGGGTATGGCGCTGCAAGAACCGCAGCAAAAGTGCGATGACAGCGAGTCCGGACACGGCGCTGATAACGATTCCGAGAGCAAGCGGAGTATGCATACCTGCGGGAATGCCGCCATGTTTCATCAAGTCGTGTAAGGCTTTGGCGGCGGCCGCGGCAATGGCGGGAGCCGAAAGCAGGAACGAAAAACGTGCAGCCGTTGGGCGATCTAAATTACGAAACAGTCCGGCGGTGATGGTAATGCCGCTCCGCGAAGTACCTGGAATGATGGCAACGGCCTGCGCCGCGCCGATGGCCAGCGAGTCCGTGAGAGTTACTGCGCTCAAATCCTTTTTGCGAGATCCGGCGCGCTCGCCCAGCCACATGAGGATGCCTACCGCTACCATCATCGTGCCGATCACGAAGGGACTTCGCCACGTGGTTTCGGCTTGCTTTCCGAAAACGTAGCCAAAGATGCCAATAGGGATCGAGCCAACTACCAGCAGCCATAGGATGCCGGGATTCCGTCGCAGCGCGTCATCCTCCCCATAATGAAAGCCGATGGCCTGCGCGATGATTTGCAGCCACGTGCGGAAGAAGTAGACAAGAATCGCCAACAGAGTTCCGACGTGCAGCGCGATATCGAACGTCAGGCCCGGATCGGTCCAGCCCAATAGCCACGGCGCCAGCGCCAGGTGCGCCGTGCTGCTAATTGGCAGAAATTCCGTTATCCCCTGGATGAGCGCCAGGACTACTACTTGATATAGCGGCATGGTGTCAGAATGGACCATGGTAACCCGCGCCTGATGTCGAACACAAAAATTGTGGTCACGTTGGGGCCAGCCAGCGACTCGCCCGAGGTGCTGCGCGCGATGATGGCCTCCGGCGTTTCGATTTTCCGGCTGAATGCTTCGCACGGATCCCAGGAGCAGCATGCCGCACGCATATCTGCGGTGCGCGCCATCGCCGCCGACGAGGGCCGGATGGTGGCGCTCCTGCTCGATCTGCAAGGCCCCAAGATCCGCCTGGGAAAATTCGAAACAGAAGGGTGCGTAATCCCCACAGGTGCGGAGTTCACCATCACCACCGAATCGTTGCTGGGAAACTCCGAACGGGCATCCACAAACTATTCATCATTCGCCCGCGATGTGAAGCCGGGCAACCGGGTTCTGTTAGCCGACGGCGCCGTGGAGCTGCGCGCGCTGAAAAGCGACCGGGTAAGCGTCTGCTTCGAGGTGGTCTGCGGTGGAGCTGTGGGCAGCAACAAGGGCATCAATTTGCCGGGCGTGCAGGTCAGTTCCCCTTCACTTACCGCAAAGGACTTGGGTGATCTCGAATTCGGCCTCGCGGCGGGAGTCGACCTGATCGCGCTTTCGTTCGTGCGGACGGCTGCGGACGTGGCTACCCTGAGGCAGCATATCGGGAAGCGACCGGCGTCCGTCGTGGCCAAGATCGAAAAGCCGGCAGCGTGGGATCACATCGAGGAGATTCTGGCGGAAGCCGATGGCGTAATGGTGGCGCGAGGCGACCTGGGCGTAGAGATGGCGCTGGAGCGCGTGCCGCCCATCCAGAAGTCCATCATCGAGCGGGCGCGACGCCGTGGAAAATTCGTGATCACCGCCACGCAGATGCTCGAATCGATGATCGAACACCGCACGCCCACGCGTGCCGAAGTCAGCGATGTCGCCAATGCAATCTACGATGGCTCTGACGCCGTCATGCTCTCGGCGGAGACTTCGACTGGAAAATATCCGGCGGAAGCTGCGGAATATATGGCGCGCATCGCGGCGGAAGCCGAATCGTCCATTAATGAACACGGTTTTCAGGATCCGCCGTCGAACGTTGATCCCACGCACGCGGAAATTGTTGCCGACGCGGCATACCGCGCGGCGCGCGCAGCCCGCGTCAACGCTATTGTGGTTTTCACAACCGGCGGTTCGAGCGCGCGGCTGGTTTCGCGTTATCGGCCGCCGGTGGCGATCTACGCCATCACGCCCAGCGAAATTGTCGCCCGAAAACTGCTTATCCATTACGGTGTGTTTCCGATCCTGGCCCCCGAGGTGGGCTCCACCGACGAGATGATGGGACAGATGGACCGTTTGCTGATTGAACGCGGCTACCTGCGCCCCGGCGATGTGGTCGTCTTCGTTGCCGCAGCCCGTTGGCCGACCGGGCACCACGAATCTGATGAAGCTACATCAAATTGGGGAATTGCGATAGCCACGCTTTTGCACACATTCGTAGGCGCCGACAAGTCCTGCGGCGCGACCTGTTGCGCTCGCAGTGCCGGCCGAAGGCGTCGGTTGGCGGAGCACAGCGCCCCGCGTTGGAAGCCAGGCAAGGGTTCGCTTAAATGAAGTGTACGCACGAACCGAAAACCGGCCATCGAGCATCAACTAACGAAACACAAACGCCGCCTGATGGAGTGTATTCAATGAATGTACAAGTCGTGTCCAGGCAACAGATGTGGGTGATAGTTTGCGCGATTCTTGTGATTGCGCTCGCAACCGGGTGCTCGGAAGGCACGTCTGCCGCAGGTCCAGCCCCTCCCGGAGTCGAGGTGGTGGAGGTTCAACAGAAAGATGTCCCGATTTATGGCGAATGGATCGGCACGCTGGACGGGCTCGTAAATGCGGACATCAAAGCGCAGGTTTCAGGTTATCTGCTAAAGCAGAATTATACAGAGGGATCGTTCGTCACGAAGGGGCAGTCGTTATTTGAGATCGATCCGCGGCCGTTTCAGGCAGCGCTCGACCAGGCCCAAGGGCAATTCGCGCAGGCGAACGGAGGTCTAGCCCAATCCAAGGCGCAACTGGTCCAGTCGGAAGCGCAGCTCGCCGCCGCCGAAGCGAATCAGCACAAAGCACAGCTCGATGAAGATCGTTACATCCCGCTTGCCAAACAGCAGGCTATCACGCAGCAGGACCTCGACAACGCCACACAAAGCAACTTGGCCGCGAAGGCGCAGGTCCAGGCGGCAAAGGCAGGAGTGGAGACGGCCAAGGCTCAAATTCAGGCCGCCGATGCGGCGGTGCAAGCGGCCAAGGCAGCGGTGGATACCGCCCGGCTCAACCTTGGCTTTACTCAGCTCATTTCGCCGATCGATGGCATTGCCGGGATAGCGCAGCAGCAGGTCGGCGCGCTGGTCAGTCCGGCCAGCGGAGCTGTGACCACGGTCTCGACCGTCGATCCCGTCAAGGTTTACTTCACGGTCAGCGAGCAGGAGTATCTCGACTTCAACAGGCGGTTCCCAACGCAAGCCACACGCGCCGCGGAAACGGGACGATTGCCGTTCGAGCTCATTCTTGCTGACGGCACTGTCTATGGGCACCCCGGGAAATTCTTCTTCGCGGACCGGCAGGTGAACCAGGGCACCGGCGCGATCCGGCTCGCAGTATTGTTTCCCAACGTCGGAAACATCCTACGCCCGGGACAATACGGCCGGGTCCGTACATCGACCAGAACGCACCTGGGTGCGCTGCTGGTTCCGCAGCGCGCAGTCACCGAATTGCAGGGCACCTATCAGGTTGCCGTCGTCGACAGAGAGAACAAGATCAGCATTCGGACCGTCAAGGTGGGGGATCGTAGCGGCACAATGTGGATCATCGACGAAGGTTTGAAGCCTGGCGAGAGAGTCGTAGCTGAAGGAGTACAGAAGGTTGGGCCCGGCATGTCCGTGAAACCACTGCCGTTCGCGGATGGCGCGCCGGGGAGGTAGCGCATATGTCAAAGTTCTTCATTAACAGGCCCATCGTGGCCATGGTGATCTCGATTGTGTTGGTGATCGTGGGCGCGGTCACAATCGCGGGGCTGCCCATAGCCCAGTTCCCCGCCATTGCCCCGCCGGAGGTGCAGATTCAGGCCAACTACGTCGGCGCCGACGCGCAGACGGTTGAGCAGTCAGTGGCCACCCCCATCGAGCAGCAAATGAGCGGCGTGGACAACCTGAATTACATGTATTCGTTGAACGCGGCCAACGGTCAGATGACCATGATCGTGGACTTCGATGTGAAAACGGACCCGAACACCGATCAGATTCTCGCGCAGATGCGCGAGACCCAAGCCGCTTCGCAGCTTCCGGCGGACGTTACGAACTTTGGCATCACGGTGCAGAAATCGGTCACCGCTCCCCTGATGCTCATCAGCCTCTACTCGCCGAAAGGAACGTACGACGCGCGATTCCTGGCGAATTACTCGTACATCAACCTGAACGACCAGTTCACGCGTGTGCCCGGTATCGGCAGCGTCCAGGTTTTTGGCGCCGGCCAGTATGCCATGCGGCTCTGGGTGAAGCCGGACCAACTGGCGAAGCTCGGAATCACGGTGCCGGAAATCGTGAGCGCCATTCAAGCGCAAAACACAGTGAATCCTGCGGGACAAGTGGGTGGCGCGCCTGTGCCCAAGGGCCAGGAGTACACCTACTCGGTTCGCGCACAGGGACGCCTGACGTCGCCGGAGGAGTTCGGTCAGATCGTGGTTCGCGAGACGCCTGACGGCGGCATTGTGCGCGTGAAAGATGTGGCGCGCGCAGAGTTGGGCGCGCAGGACTACACCATCATCGGACGCCTTAACGGCAAACCGGGTGCGATTATCGCGCTCTACCAGTTGCCCGGCAGCAATGCTGTGCAGGCGGCGGAGGGTGTCAAGAAGCTGATGGCCGAGGTAAAAAAACGGTTTCCAGAGGATGTAGATTTCGTGGTGTCGCTCGACACGACGCGCGCGGTCACCGAAGGCATGAAAGAGATCGTCATCACGCTGGTGATCGCGATCCTGCTCGTGATTCTCGTGGTCTATGTTTTTCTCCAAGGCTGGCGCGCTACACTGATTCCATTGCTCGCCGTGCCGGTCTCGCTGATCGGCACATTCGTCTTCTTCCCGCTGTTCGGATTCTCCATTAACACGCTTTCCCTATTCGGCCTGGTGCTGGCAATCGGCCTGGTGGTGGACGACGCCATCGTGGTGGTCGAGGCAGTGGAACGCCACATCGAGGACGGCCTGGCGCCTAAGGAAGCCGCTTTCAAAGCGATGGAAGAAATCTCCGGACCGGTGGTAGGCATCGCGCTGGTTCTCTCGGCCGTCTTCGTGCCCACAGCCTTCATACCGGGAATTACGGGACGCCTCTACCAGCAGTTCGCCGTAACCATTGCGATCTCGGTGATTCTTTCGGCGTTCAACGCTCTGACACTTAGCCCGGCGCTCGCCGCATTGCTCCTTAAGCCAAAAGAGGAAAGCCACGGGCTGCTGCGGCGGTTTTTCGATTGGTTCAACCGCGTCTTCAAGCGCGCCACGGATGGTTATGTGCGTTTTTCGGGAGCTCTCATTCACAAGAGCGCGGTGGCCTTGGTCCTGCTGGTGGGCTTTGGACTTGCGGCGGGTTTCTTCAGCAGCCGTGTACCGTCGAGCTTTCTGCCCGACGAAGATCAGGGCTATCTGTTCATGCATCTCCAGCTGCCCAACGCGGCTTCCCTCGAACGTACGGATGCAACCTGTAGAAAAATCGAGAACATCCTGGCGAAAATGCCGGGAGTGAAATACACGACAACCGTGGCCGGCTTCAGCTTGCTGAGTTTTGTGCGGACCAGCTACAACGGGCTGTTCTTCATCACTTTGAAAGAGTGGGGCGATCGCAAAACCCGTGAAGAGCAGTATCAGGAGATCGTTCACCGCCTGAACTACGAACTGAGCAAACTGCCGGATGGCTTCGCCTTCAGCTTCTCGCCCCCGGCCATTCCCGGCGTCGGGACCTCCGGCGGATTTACGTTCGTGCTCGAGGACCGTGCCGGTAAGGATGTCCAGTTCCTCGCCAGTAATTTAGCCACATTCATGGGCGCAGTGAGGAAACGCCCGGAGATCGGCGGCCTGGTAACCACTTTTCTTCCGAGCGTGCCGCAACAGTTCGTGGACGTGGATCGGGACAAAGTCATCAAACAAGGTGTGCCTCTCAACGACGTCTACCGCACCATCCAGGCTTTTATGGGCGGGCTGTTCGTGAACTACTTCAACCGCTTCGGCCGCCAGTGGCAGGTCTATATCGAGGCGGAGGGCGATTACCGAACCAAGGCGGAGAATGTCGGCCAGTTTTACGTGCGCAATAGCGGGGGAGAAATGGTGCCGCTTTCTGCCGTGACGAAGTTCGAATCGCGCCCCGGCCCCGAGTTCACCATGCGCTACAACCTTTATCGTTCCGCTGAGATTATCGGCGGCGCCGCGCCAGGTTACAGCTCCGAACAGGCTATGAAAGCCCTCGAAGACGTTTTCGCGAAAACGATGCCGCGCGAAATGGGTTACGACTACATGGGCATGTCGTTTCAGGAGAAGAAGGCCCAGGAAGGCGTGTCGTCAACCGTGATTTTTGGTTTCTCACTGCTGTTTGTGTTTCTCATCCTGGCTGCACTATATGAAAGCTGGACCTTGCCGTTTAGTGTCTTACTGAGTACGCCAGTCGCGGTTTTCGGTGCGTTCGGGGTATTGTGGCTGCGCCGTGTGGTCCTCGGCTGGTTCTATCCGGCGTACATGGTGCAGATCGAAAGCGATGTTTACTCCCAGATCGGTCTGGTCATGCTCATTGGCCTGGCGGCTAAGAACGCGATTCTGATTGTCGAGTTCGCTAAGGACGAATTCGAAAAGGGTAAACCGCTGATAGACGCGGCCCTTGAAGGTGCCCGGCTCCGCCTGCGGCCCATCCTCATGACGTCATTCGCGTTCATACTTGGGTGCGTGCCGCTGTGGACTGCCACCGGCGCGGGGTCGATCGCGCGCCAGATTATGGGCACCACAGTGATCGGAGGCATGCTCGCCGCGAGTATCATCGGCATCTTCTTTATCCCGGTAGTTTTCTATGTCGTGGAGAAGTTGTCGGGCGCCGGACGCGAGGCAGCGCCTGGGGTCCTGCCGCGGAAACCCTTACCGGCGGAAGGAGACTGACGTGAAGATACCATTCACCGTTTCTATTCTGGCGGCGGGTTTGCTCACCGGCTGCGCGGTCGGCCCGGACTATCACCGGCCAGCGGTGCAGACGCCATCGACGTTTCGAGCGCCAACCGCTCAGCCGACGCCCGAAGCGGCATCCTTGGCGGACCTCAAGTGGTGGGACGTGTTCAAGGATGAAAAGCTGCAAGAGCTGATTCGGACGTCATTGGTGGAAAACTACGACCTCCGGGATGCGGTCACGCGTGTGGAAGCAGCGCGCGCAAACTTAGGCATTACCAGGTCCCAGCAATTTCCCAATGCAGAGGTCGACGGGAATCTGACCACCACTCGGTTTTCGCGAGACGGACAACTTCCGATACCGGCTTCGTTTGTGCCCTCGCAGAATCTCACCTTTGGCCAAGCGACACTCAATTTGCTCTCCTTTGAAGTGGACATCTGGGGAAGGTTGCGCCGGGCCACTGAAGCCGCGCGGGCCAATCTGCTGGGCGCCGAAGAAAACCGCAAAGCTGTCGTGACGACGCTGGTGAGCGATGTGGCTACCTCTTACTTCAGCCTGCGCGAGCTGGACTACGAACTGGAGATCTCCAACGAAACGCTCGCCACCCGCCAGGAGTCGCTGCGCCTTATCCAAAACCGGCAGGGCGGGGGGGTAGCGACGCTGCTCGACCTGCGCCAGGGAGAACAACTGGTGTACTCGGCCGCCGAAACGATCCCGGAGCTTCAAGAACGGATCGAGCAGACCGAGAACCAGATCAGCCTGCTCCTCGGAAAGAATCCCGGCGAAGTCGTCCGCGGGCGCAGCCTGACCGAGCAGGAGTTGCCACCCGAAGTTCCTACGGGTTTGCCTTCCACTTTATTGGAGCGACGGCCGGACATCCGCGCGGCGGAGCAGAACCTGATCGCCGCCAATGCCGAGATCGGGGTTGCGAAGGCCGCGTATTTTCCCCAAATCAGTCTGAGCGGATTCCTGGGTGGACAAAGCAACCAGTTGTCGGGCCTCTTCGGTGCACCAAGCCGTGTGTGGACTCTAACTCCGCAGGTAACGCAGCCGGTCTTTACCGCGGGCCGTCTGAAGTCGAACGTGAAACTCACAGAGGCCCAGCGCCAGAGCGCGTTGATCCAGTATCAAAAGGCGATCCAAACGGGTTTCACCGATGTCTCCAATGCCCTCATCGCGCATCAGAGAGTCCGGGAAAGTCGAGTGCAGCACGAGTTGTTGGTGACCGCGCTCGCCGACCGCAAACGGCTGGCTTATGTGCGGTACCGCGGGGGAGTGGATACGCTTCTGAATGCGCTGGATGCCGACCGGGATCTTTTCCAGGCTCAGCTTGCTCTTTCGCAGATCAGGTTAAACGAAGTTCTCAGTGTTGTACAACTCTACAAAGCTTTGGGTGGAGGCTGGCAGTAGTCAGAACCCCGAAGCTTGGGCCGCGAATGAACGCGCATTCACGCGAATGAAGCATTTGCCCTCAGCTATCGGTGGTCCGATCGCCTCTCTGTTCGTATGAGTACTGCCGCGCTCAACGAACTGGCGAGTGCGAGAACCACCGCCACCCACAGCACCGAGCGATAGCCGGCGACAAACGCTTCGTCGATAGCTTGCCGTACACGCCCATCCCGCGTTTCGACAGCAGCCAACCTGGATCGCTGGGCCTCTATTTGCTCGCGCACCGCTGGCGACAGATCGAGACTGTTCAACCCCCGGTCCAGAGTGCTTTGGAAAACACCGCTGAGCAATGCTCCTAAACCTGCCACAGCCAGCAAGCCGGCGATTCGCGAGACAGCGTTATTGATCCCGGAGGCGGCTCCGGTGTAGTTTTGCTCCACTGCATTCATTACGGTGGTGGTGAGCGGGGCGACGCTGATAGCCATGCCGAGCCCGAGCACCAGCACCGCGGGGAAGAACGTAGTCCAGTAAGACCCGCCAATACCCGGCCTGACAAATAGCGCGAATCCGGCGGCGGTGATCAGGGGACCCACTATCAACGGAGGCTTGGCGCTATATCGATCGAGAAGTCCGCCGGACCAGCGTGAAAGCAAGAACATCAACAGAATAAAGGGCAGCAGTGCGGCCCCTGCCTGCGTCGGCGAGTAGCCTTGCACCTGTATCAAATCGAGCGGGAAAAAGAAGAGCATGCCGCTCAATGCGGAGTAGAGAAAGAAGGTGAGCAGGTTCGCTCCGCTGAAATTGCGAGTACGGAACAAGCGGAGCGGAACCATCGGCGCAGACGTGCGCGCCTCCCAATACAACAGCGTTATCAAGGCCATGACACCAAGGGCGCCCGCGACCGGCATCGAATCAATCAGGGCAAAGACGATTCCGCCGAAGCCGAGCACTGCCAGTAGGGCCCCCAACCAGTCAAAACGCTGGCCATGGTTGACGGCCTTGCTTTCCGGTATCCGCCACAGCGCCAGCGATAGGACCGCCAGTCCCAAGGGCACGTTAATGAAAAACACCGACCTCCACGAACCGTGCTCCGTGAACCATCCACCCAGCACTGGACCGATGGCGGCCGTGATCGACGTGAACCCGGACCACGTCCCGATGGCGCGACCGCGTTCCGCCTGGGGAAAATTAGCACTGATCAGAGTCAGGCTGCCGGGAACCAGCATTGCCGCGCCTATCCCTTGAACGCCCCTGGCGACAATAAGGTGGCCGATGTTGGGCGCTAATCCGCACCAGGCCGAGGCTACCGAAAAGATCCCGACGCCGATTGCGAAGATTCGGCGGCGGCCGTACAGGTCTCCCAAAGATCCACCGATAAGGAGTAGCGCTGCAAGGAAAAGTGCGTAAGATTCCACAACCCATTGAACGTCCGCCAGGGTCGCGCCCAGAGCCGATTGCAAAGCCGGCAGCGCCACGTTCACGACCGTTCCGTCAATGAACGCCATGCTCGAACCGAGAATGGTCGCGGCTAGAATCCATGCGCCGTTCGTTGTAACCGGGCTCCCGCACGAACCGGCGAGAATCGCAGCTTCGTCGCAAGGAGTTTTGGTGATGCCGGCCATAGTCTGATATTTCGGCGGTTCGTTCGGGTAGCCGCGATTCCCGCGAGATAATAGCTTCTGTGCCAAGAAGCCGCAACGGAAATTCTAGCTTACTGGCCGGCCTGTAAGGAGTTTGTGAAAAGGCCTTTCGCAGACTGAAGTCTGCGCCACCTCAGCCACGGTACCCAAGGAGATGCTGATAACGTGGAGGCAGTGGCGATTTCGTCAAATCAGGCATCGACCAGTCTCTGGCGGCCTCTACGATCGCCAACTTTCCGCAATTTGCTCATCGCCGACGTGGTCTCCGACGTCGGAACATTCATGCAAAGCGTGGGCGCCGCCTGGTTGATGGTTTCGCTCCACGGCGGGCCGATGTATGTGGCCCTTATCCAAACCGCATCGGCTTTACCCTTTTTTGTCCTTGCCCTGCCGGCAGGGGCAATCGGGGACATCGTCGATCGCCGCAAGTTGATACTCCTTACTGAAACATGGATGCTGGCGGTCGCGCTGGTGCTGGCTATGATGACCATGGCGGGAATGATGTCTCCGGCTCTACTCCTCATTCTGACGTTTGCTCTGTCCGCTGGAGACGCTTTCGAAACACCCACCTGGCGCGCTGTCTTGCCCGAGCTGGTTCAAAAGGAGGACCTAGCAGCCGCGTCAGCGCTCAACGGTATCGAATTCAATTTCGCCCGGGCAATCGGGCCGGCGCTGGCCGGTTTCATTATTGCATTGGCGGGGATTGGCACGGCGTTCGTGTTGAACACCGTATCTTTCGTCGGGGTAATCCTCGTCGTGGCTCGCTGGAAGCGCCCCGCTGTCAAACGGGCCACGCCGCCTGAGACGGTAACTGGCGCAACCGTTGCAGCGATCCGATACGTCCGCTATTCCCCTGCGATTCGCGCCGTGATGTCACGGGCAGGAGCCGCTATGTTCTTCGCGAGTGGACTTCTGGCGTTATTACCTTCTGTCGCGCAGCGCCTTAACGGCAGTCCGGTCGGATACGGAGTGCTGCTCGGCTGCTTCGGCTGCGGAGCGGTGCTTGGTGCATTGGTAATTCAGCGCGCTCGAGCGCGATGGTCGGCCGAAGTGACCGTATCGACCGGTATTGCAATTTTCGGTCTGACGACAATCACGGCTGGAGTACTCCACAACCTGGCGCCGCTAGGTGCAATTCTGCTGATAGGAGGCGCGGCTTGGATCGCATTCATCTCGCTTTTCAACGTCCAGGTTCTAAATCAGGCGCCGGACTGGGTGCGGGCCCGCGTGCTCGCGGTTTCGATGCTCGTGTTTCAAGGAGCTGTTGCCGCCGGAAGCGCCACGTGGGGCGCAGTTGCAGCACGAGCCGGTCTAAGAACGGCGCTGCTATACGCCGGAATCGGAGTGATCATGACAACCGCGTTGGGGCTATTTTTCCCTATGGCGGAAGCGAGCGTTGATTTGACGCCTTGGAATCATTGGCGCCTGCCTGCGGTCGTCGATACCAACGCCGATGCAGGCGGCCCGGTCCTGGTCACTGTTGAGTACCACGTGGATCCTGACCGGCTAACGGAGTTTATCAAGACCATGCACCAATACGGCCGCGTCAGACGCCGCGACGGCGCTTCGCGATGGGGAATTTGCCGGGATCTCGAGAACGCAGGCCGTTATCTCGAAACATTTATCGTGAG
>Ga0210407_10003611_pt1 | contig 12482 bp, 12 predicted proteins | sample IncBWC27MmetaG_FD_150860 | JGI IMG/M metagenome (GOLD analysis project Ga0210407, IMG submission 150860) | Forest soil microbial communities from Barre Woods Harvard Forest LTER site, Petersham, Massachusetts, United States - Inc-BW-C-27-M | ecosystem: Environmental > Terrestrial > Soil >... | reverse complement strand
CAGGATGCAGAGTATGTTCCTGTCCAAGAGGGAATCTTCTATCGCGACGGGCTGACCCCCGAGGACATTCAGACAATTCTTGCGCACAAACAAAAACACCTCGCGGACTACCTTGCAGAGGGCGCTGACACGGATTTGGTTGTACTCTCGCGGGCTGCTTTTGTGGAGAAGGTATTCTGGGAATCTGTCCGCGCTGGCGCTCTAATCGTCGGTTTCAATCTCTCGTTTGATATCTCACGCATCGCCGTGCAGTGGACGACCGCGCACAACGGAGGGTTTTCTTTTGTCCTCAGCCAGTTGAGTGAAAAGCGAGTTGAGAATCGGCATCGCCCACGCATCCGTATCGCGCCTCTGAATGGAGTGGCCGAACAAGTCGAATTGACTGCTGTTTACCGAAAGGACGAGCAGCAAAGATGGCGTCGGGGCCGATTTCTGGACTTGCATACGCTTGCTTTTGCGCTGACGGACGAAAGCTACACGCTGGCTCGCGCGATTGAGGAGTTTGGTTCGCAGCCAAAGAAAATGGAGCATGAACCAACAGGACGTGTCACAGAGCAAGAAATAACCTATGCCCGCCAGGACGTGCGCGCGACGCTAGGGCTGCTAAATGCTCTAAAGCAAGAGTACAGCCTGCATCCCATTGCCCTTCCGCCCGATAAAGCATACAGCCCTGCCTCGATCGGAAAGTCCTATCTCCGCGCGATGGGTATTGTCGAGCCGATGCGCAAGTTTAAGGACATCCCACCCAAAATCCATGGAATCGCGATGGCAGCTTACTACGGCGGACGGGCGGAATGCCGTATCCGTCGCTGGCCGGTGCCTGTTGTGCCGGTTGACCTAACGAGTGAGTATCCGAGCGTTGACGCGCTGCTCCACATCTGGGATGTGCTCACAGCAAGACGGCTCACGATCGAGGATGTGACCAAAGAGGTGCGGTCGCTAGTGGCAAGCTTGACTCAGGAGGAGTTGTTCCGGCGAGCCATTTGGAAAAGGCTCAACTTTTACGCGCAGGTCGTACCAGACCAAGACATTCTGCCGGTTCGTTCTGTCTACGACAGCAAGTCCGGGACCCGCAACATCGGACTAAACAATCTGCGCTGGAAGCAGCCGATATGGATTGCTGGCCCTGATCTAGTGGCTAGCGTCATATTGAGCGGACGCATACCGGACATCCGGAAAGCTATTCGGATCGTTCCTCGTGGAAAGCAACGTGGCCTAAAGTCGGTCAGATTGCGCAACGCAATTACGGTTGACCCAAAAACGGAGGATTTCTTTACCCGGGTGATCGAATATCGAAAGCAAAACAAGAAAGATGATCGCCTTCAATATTTCCTCAAGATTCTGGCCAACAGCACGTCTTACGGGACGTATCTCGAACTGAATCCGGTAAAGATAGACGCAAAGCAGCGGCCCAGAATCACGGTCCATTCTGGCGAACATGTATTCGATCAGCTCGCTCCTGACATGATCGAGCAACCCGGTCGCTTTTACTTTCCCCTGCTCGGAGCCCTGATAACGGCGGGTGGACGCCTGCTCCTGGCAATGATCGAGCGTTGCGTTCGAGATGCCGGTGGCAGCTACATGTGCTGTGATACGGACGCACTAATCATCGTCGCCAGCAGGCTTGGTGGAACGGTTCGGATGCCCGATGGTTCTTCGCCTGTTAAGGCGCTCTCGTGGCGACAGATCCAACAAATTGCTGACCGATTCGATTCTCTCTCCCCATACAGCCCCAAGATCGTGCCGCATCTATTGCGGCTGACTGATGAGAACTTCGACAAGAATGGCAAGCAACGTCAGCTTTTTGGACTGTCGATAGCCGCAAAACGGTACGCACTCTACTCAACGAAATGTGGTCGGCCAAGTTGCCGCCACTGCAAGTGCGTCACAGTGGTTGATCCCAAGGCTCATGGCCTGATCTTTTGTGCTCCGACCGAGGAGCGCGAGAACGGTTCGCCGAAGTGGTGGTGGGAGCTATGGCGTTTTCTCTTGGTACTCGAATTCAAGCAGATGCGGGAGCAAGTTCCGCATGTGCTCTTGTTCGCTGGGCGTGCCATAGACACGGAGACCATGGCGGATGTCGATGGTCTGCCACCCTGGATCGGCCTACCGGCCATGATGAAAATGAGAATTTCAACGCCCCACTATTTGGATCAATTGAAGGGCAAAGCCAGCCCGTTCGGGTTCGTCTTACATCCTCGAACGCGTGACAGGCTGAAACTCACATTACTCACACCGTTCAGCAAGAAACGCGAAGGATGGGTGCATTCTCTCTGCGTCAACACACACGATGGGAGGACTTATCGTTTGGAAGAGATTCCGAGCGCAGATGTCATAAGTCTAGGCGACATCTTGTGCGGCTACGTTAATCATCCTGAGATCAAATCCCTCGGACCCGATGGGGCGAAATGCCAGGCTCACACACGCGGGCTGCTGCGCCGCATGGCAATCAACGGCGGCTTGCAACATTGCATCGGGAAAGAAGTCTCGCGTTTTGAAGAAGGCAAGAATGATTTCATCGAAAGCGTCGATGACATGTGTATTCACTATGACGGGGGGCGGGTCGCCGCAAACGAAGCTTTAATAGCAGAGATCAGCGTTCATGGATTGCGAAAAACAACTAAAGAGACCGAGCTTGATCGCAAAACGATTCGGGCAATTCTCAATGGAAAGAAAGTGAAAGCCTCAACGCTTGCGAAAGTGGTGATGGGGATGCGGCAAGGATAGGCAATCGCAACTCACCCCTAAGCATGCCTCTAGGAAGCTGCTGCCTGCTTCCTTCTTGTGAGAAACCTGACGAAGTATCCCATCGCTATTAGAGCAGCCCAAGAAACGATCCAGTAAGAGAAGGGCCAAGCCCATGCGTCAGTGAACCCTTTGACGGTCATCCCAAATGGGTAGAAGGGTCTTTCTACCCATTCACCGGTGTGTGTGGGGAGGTCGAGTAATATATGAGAGATATAAGAGGCGATTGCTATTCTTGGCCACCTTAACCAAAGCACCAAAGGCACTACGATAAGACCCAGGAAAAAAAAGCTGTGGGGAATTTCCCAAATCGCTGCCCAGTACGGGTGAGCTGCATGCACTCCGACCCAGTCCGAATCGTGCGGGATCCAGTAGGCCCGCCCCTTCTCGTGTCCGAGCAGCGGATATACCACCAACAATCCAGGTATATCTGCGACAAATGCAAAGGAAACTATAATAAGTTTGTTCCTCAAAGAGTGCGCACCGCTGGCTTCCTTGAGTACGTTCCCCACCAGAGCGTGCGAGATGATATCCATACGTATAGACGCCTCGTCGTTGAGCGATAACCTATTTGCGCCTCGTCATATCGGTTGAAAATTTCTGCATGGGAATCTTGCCTTCGATCTCATGAGCTGAACAGGTGCCGGAAGAAATTGATAACCACTTTGGGCATGAATATCCCAACCCATCCGTCAGGGCCGTGCACTGTATTAAGCACATAGGCCGTTAGTGCAAACAATAGCGGAATAGACAGGGTAGGACTCTTCGCGATGGATAGGAGCAGCTCACCCGGGGTGCGGTCCCACAGCAAGTCGTCGCGTGCTTTAAGTAGCGGCAGTAATGTGTCCGGCTGGTTAGAAAATTTGATCGAGGCGCCAATGAGCGAGCGTAGCCCAACCTCCGCTTTGCGGGCAGCACTTTGATACTCGGCAGCGACCGCGATCAGTGAGACAATAAGCACTGGACCTAAAAAAAGCCAGAGGGCAACTTTGCCTGCCTCCACAGACAATGGTGTAAGGGTCTCATAAGAGGGAGTAGTCTGTTCATATAGCATATATAAAGAGATGGTAAGAAATATTGGAATGTATCGCTGGGTTAAATCCTTTATTACTGCAACGTGGTCTTGAAAAGCTATTAGCAAATCTCGATGGGCGTTACTTATTTGCTCTATCCTTCCTAATGAATCCAGAGGCGGCTTTAGATCAAGCTTTGACGCCGAATCACGCAACTTGTTCCAATCTTGTGGAACTAAGCGAATAAGCAGAACAAACATTGGGAACAGGATGCCTATCCAAAGACCAGACGTATAAAAGAAATATGGGATATATGGCTTCAAGACGTGGCCAAATGTTATTGGTTGATTGCCAACAAAACTGCGCGGCAGGAACAAAAACTGGAAAAGAAGTAAGAGAACAATTACTACCAGTAAGAATGCTCTTTCATTCCTCGTAAGTTTAAGCTCACGAAAGAACGCCAAGCTCTTCTTCCAAGACACAGGGCTGCTCACTAGGATCCGAGAATTCAGCAATAAGAATAAGGAAAGAATGATCCAGACAAGAACTCTCAATACATCTCTTTTCCACGCGCCAGGCCCTGACCAATGCCGCCACAAATCCGACGATAGAGGGCCATTGTAGGCGAAGTACGTCCCTAAGAAGCAAAGAAAAATTACGATGCCGCACCATACGACGGCAGAACGCCAGCCCAGGCGAAATTCAGAATATTTCATGGAAATTCCCCTCCGAATCGGGGGAATTGTCGTTCTGATCCTTATCAGTGGTTAAAAGTTATATCGAGGCGACATCGTAACGCAAGGGATTGTTTTTTTTCTGCCAGTGGAACGCAGAATATATGCTCGCTAAGGAGGAAGTATCGCCACGAGCTTCGCAAGAAGCTAGCGACGAACCCCCAGTACATGCGGTCACGTTACTTAGACCCAGGGAACACGAAGAGCTCGCGCGAGGACTTCTACAACCCAAACATCGTCGCAGAGTTCGACAAGTCCTACACGCTCAGAAGGTAATTTTCCCTATTTACGTCCGCATCGAGAGTTTCTGCGAGGAACCCGAAAAAAGTTTGGGTGTTGTATGATTCCGCGCGCAGAAACAATCGTCGGGGCCCCATTCAGTGGGAGTCTCCTTTCGTGGGTTCCCGAGAATCACATTCTTATCGATCGGTTTCGCCCGTCCATTCCGCGAACTGAGATAGCAACCGAAAAATGAACGGCCTTAGTTGCATACCCAAATTCCGCTTAACCTCTTCGCTATGGCACCGTGCCCACCGCTTGCACAAGGATTCGTAATCTGGCAATCGCTACAGTAGACCACAGTTCCGTTTGACGGAAAATTTGACAGGCTACTGTAAACCACGCCGTTATATACAATCGCTGGGAGGTTCACTAATGAGGAGGTTTTTGTGGTGGATGTCCTGTTCCCTAGGACAATAGTGTCCTTGGCCGTGGTGGCGTCGTAGATCAAAAACTGCGTTCCTTCAACGTTGGGGTTGATGATTACTTCGTTTGTGACAAGAGCATCCATTCTGATACCGTAAGTCCCACTGCAACCGTTTGGCTCGTAAGCGTCGTTGATACTCGTATTCGCATATACATTCCCGGTGAGATACTGTCCAATCCAAGAAGCGCTAGGACAGGTCGTTTCTTCGGCAAGATCATTTCCCACAGTCAAATTCCAGGTAGCCTCCCCGCTCGTACCGGCCAATATTTCGATTCCGCCAACGTTGGTATCCCCACTGGTATATGAGACATGGTTTTGATTTGTGCCCTGCCCGGTGTTACTGGCTAGCTCCACCCCGTAATCTACCTTACGTACAGTATTGCCGTTGATTTCATTCCAGTAACTCCCTACCGCGTTCGTGTTGTTCGTATCTTCTAGAAGGAAACCAACACTTCCCCCTGTATTAGTTCCCATACAATGGCTCTTTGTAATTTCTCCGTGCCACGACGCATAAAAAGCTACGCATGAGGCAGCCCCTTGAATGAAGATGCGATCCACTACGGGACGGAATATTACCGCAGTCGGAGATAGACTTCCTTGCCCCGCCGCGATGGCAAAACCAGATGTGATGACATATAAGATTGTACCAGTTGTAGCAGCCTGGTCACTGTCATCGCCGTATCCGTATAACTGATCGTCGTTTGCCAGCAACTGAACCCCATCTGTGATGGTAGTTTTGCCCGGAGCAAAGTAAATACGAGTATTAGGACTTGACAGTATAAGCTTGGCGCTTTCAGTGGTGGGCGTAAGCTGATAGATAGTACAGCCTGTGGTTGGACAAAGCGACAGCGCACCTGCCGAACCGGTCAAAGTAGCCTTAGCCGTTGCCGGCGTCAGTCCATTATTACTATTGGAGCCGTTTGTTCCGTCCACATACAAAAGAGTCTGCGTGGTTCCGGCTCCCAAAGAAAGCACGGTACTCAGAAACGCCACAGATAGCAGAACTGCAAATCGAATTACTTTTATCACGAATACCTCCTTTAGAATCCCGCATAGTTTAAGCCTTGACAGGGGGATTATCTGGGGAAACTAGAATTTATGCAGCCAATGTAGTCGAGACGGGGCAACGATGTAAAGGAAACCAAATGCGAGTTTCGGCGGAAACGGGCCGAGTCCCGATAGGCGAAATTGGAAAGAAGGGAGCGGAACATGGACGATGTGGCGTCAACCGCGGACTCGGCGCTCCCGGGTGAGAGGGGTGGTCCCTTTTTTGCGGCCGTATCCGCAATCCCTACTCCGCGTTGACAGGCGAAGAAAAGGCGGCAATACTCGACTCCGATGATTGGCCAGCTTCGCGGAAGGCTTGCCGGCAAACGGCCCAACCAGGTGCTCGTGGATGTGGGAGGCGTCGGGTACCTCGTGCAGGTGCCTCTCTCGACCTACGCTATGCTCGGCGAGTTGCACACCGAAGTCACCCTGCTCATCCACACGCATGTACGCGAAGACGCGCTCGCGCTGTACGGTTTTCTTTCCTCACGCGAGAAACATTTCTTTGAGCTGCTGCTCTCCGCTTCCGGCGTGGGCCCCACGCTGGCTTTGAAAATCTTGTCCGGGATGAACGTAGAAGAATTAGTACCCGCCATCCGGACCGGCGATTTGGCTCGGTTGACGCGTATCCCAGGCGTCGGCCGCAAGACTGCCGAGCGCATTGTCGTCGAGTTGAAAGACAAGCTCGACGCGGTCGCAGTGGAAGCCGCGGAGAAACCTGCCCCTTCATCTCCTGCGGGAGTTGAAGCCGACGTGGTTTCCGCACTGGTGAATCTCGGCTACGACGCGCGCACCGCCGAAAGCTCGGTTGCGGAAGCCAGGCGCGAAGCCGGCGCCGCCAATTTTGAAAAATTGCTGCGCAGCGCGTTGCAAGCTCTGAGCGCTCCAAAGGGACGCGCCGCCCGTGGGATGTGACTTGCTGAGATCGATGCCGCAGAGGCGCAGCCTGTTTTGTTCTTTGAGCAACGTCTCCTGTATCCTCCGTGGTCTCTGTGCGCTTACCTTTGTGCTCTCTGTGTTAAGTTTTTGTGTAGTTTCTTTCTGGTGAAGCAATGTCCGACGGAACCGCGAGACGCATGATGCCCGAGAAACACCCGCAGCGCATTTTGTCCGGCCAGCCTCTGGACGAAGATGCGCGCATCGAAGCAAGCGTCCGCCCCAAGCGCCTCGACGAATACATCGGCCAAAAGCGCGTCAAGGAAAACATCGCCATCGCCATCGAAGCCGCCCGCACCCGCGGCGAAGCGCTCGATCATGTTCTGCTCTACGGTCCGCCGGGGCTCGGCAAAACGACCCTGGCGCAAATCATCGCCAACGAATTGAACGTGCCTATCAAAACCAGCGCCGGCCCACTGCTCGAACGCAAGGGCGATCTCACCGCGATCCTTACCTCCCTCGAAGCCAAGGAAGTTTTCTTTCTCGACGAAATTCACCGCTTGCAGGCGGCGGTCGAAGAGGTCTTGTATCCCGCAATGGAGGATTTCCGCGTCGACCTCATTATCGGCCAGGGCCCCGGCGCGCGGATTCATCCGTTCCCTCTCGGCCACTTCACGCTAGTGGGAGCCACAACCCGCGCCGGCTTGATCACCGCGCCGTTGCGTTCGCGCTTCGGCATTGTGCATCGCCTCGATTTTTACCAGCCGGAAGATCTCCTCATCATCATTCACCGTTCCGCGAAAATTCTGAATATCCCGATGGAGGAAGGCGGCGCGGAAGAGATCTCCCGCCGCTGCCGTGGAACTCCGCGCATCGCCAATCGCTTGCTCCGCCGCGCCCGCGACTTCGCCGAAGTTCGCGCCGCGGGAAAAATCACCCGCGCGGTCGCCCAGGAAGCTCTGCAAATGCTTGGCGTCGACGAAATCGGTCTCGATGATGTGGACCGTAACCTCATGCTGGCCCTGCTCGACAAATACGCTGGCGGTCCGGTGGGCCTCGGGACGCTTGCCGCCGTCCTCTCCGAGGAAGAAGACGCCATCGAAGAAATGTACGAGCCCTACCTCATGCAAATCGGCATGATCGACCGCACCCCCCGCGGCCGTGTCGCCACGCCCCGCGCCTACGAATATTTTGGACGCGAATTGCCCCGCCGCCAGCCACGCCTGTTCTGAGTCTTCCTGCTCACTTCTTCCCTCCACTCTTCATTCATGAACCTCAGACTCGCCAATGGGATTCGATGTGACCAGGCTCTTTCACCGCCAATCCGCGTTTGTGCGCCGCCGGAGAACCGCGTAAAATAATAGTTTCGAGCGCACGAAATGGCTTCCCCGTTCCATATCATCTCGAATCCGCCTTCGATCCCACCGGTGCTGCCGAACGCCCACCCGCGTCCGGACTGGCTGCGCGTCAAGTTTTTCGGAGGCGAGCGCTATCAGGACTTGAAGCGCATCATGCGCACGCTGGATCTGCACACGGTTTGCGAAAGCGCCCGCTGCCCCAACATGGGCGAATGCTGGGAGCATGGAACCGCGACGTTCATGATCCTCGGCGACATCTGCACGCGTGCCTGCGGTTTTTGCGCGGTGCCGTCCGGAAAGCCCGTGGGGCCACCCGATGAGGACGAGCCATTCCGGGTGGCGGAAGCGGTGGCGCGCATGGGCCTGCGTTATGCAGTTGTAACTTCCGTGAACCGCGATGATCAACCTGACGGCGGCGCGCACATCTTCGCCCGCACCATCGAGGAAATTCGCCGGCGCGTGCCCGGTTGCAAAGTGGAAGTGCTTATCCCGGATTTTCGCGGCGACTGGAACGCCTTGAGCGTGGTTCTCGAGACGCGCCCGGACATTCTGAACCACAATACCGAAACCGTCCCGCGGCTCTATCGCCAGGTGCGCAAAGGCGCGCTTTATGAGCGATCATTAGAGTTGCTTCGGCGGTCGAAAGAGGCGCATCCCGAAGTGCCCACAAAGACCGGTCTCATGCTGGGACTCGGTGAGGAAAAAGACGAAGTTCTCTCCACCCTCCAGGATCTCGCCGCGCAGGGCACTGATATTCTTACGCTCGGCCAGTACTTACAGCCCACACGCGAACATCTGCCCATCGTGCGCTACGTGCACCCTGACGAATTTGCGGAATTCAAGATCCTCGGCGAAGCCATGGGCTTCAAGCACGTCGAAGCCGGGCCGCTGGTGCGCTCTTCCTACCACGCCTTCGAACAAACCGAATCCGCACTCCGCTAGGGAGGGCGATTCTGCCCGTCATCTGTCAGCTAAAAAACGGCAAATCCAGGGGGAACCCGGGCGGGTGGAACTAAGGCTTCATGCGGGGCCCGAGGAGAACCAGCACGAGACCAACGACCACCGCGGCAGCGGAGGCGGCCAGCGGTATTTGCACCACCTTATCCTGCATGACAGTCGCTTGGAACGGCCCAATCTTGGCTACTTCTTCGTGACTTTGATAGGTGAAGTTCGGGTGGGCCAGGCAGACAGCCCCCGCAAGGATGAGAATGACGCCAAGAACAATTACGATGCGCTTCATGGGCGCTACCTTACCATGAATCGCCGCGATGGCGTTGCACGCGGGGACACCCCCGCACTCAACTTGGGTATAGGTCGTTCCACGGGTGGAGGACGAAAATTAAGAGCGGCTGGCGGCCGCAGCTGCCGCGGCTTTCTTGGCGGCCTTGGCAGCGGTGGAGGCCTTGCGGCGCCGCTTGGTCTTCGGGGGCGTTGCAGGGGCTTCGCCGATGAGCTCTGCGGTCATGATACTGGTGACAAACAACTTGAGACCGTGATCATCGAAATCGACCGAAGTCCGCTCCATGTCGGAGGCGGTTACAATTCCCAGACCGTATACCTGATGCTTGATGGTTTGCCCTTCCTGCATTACTTGCACAACGCCCTCCTTGGCCACGCTCTTTGCCGTTATCTATCTTTCTTTTTGGAAACTCGATGTGGACCATCCGGCTCCGCCGGATCCTCCTGACCACTCTCTAGGCGGCCGTCACGTTCTCTGCCTGAAGGCCTTTCGGGCCTTTCTTGACTTCAAATTCAACCGCTTGCCCTTCGTTCAGCGATTTGTAGCCATCGCCCTGAATTGCCGAGAAGTGCACGAATACATCTTCCCCGGTCTGGCGCTGGATGAATCCAAAGCCCTTCGAAGCATTGAACCACTTCACCGTTCCTCGCTCTTTCACTTAACAGACCTCAATGATTGGGATTGCTTTGCTTCACTCGTTCTATTCTTCTCGGTGGGGTGCAAGGGACTCGACGCTCCACGTTTCCCGGTGCGGCAACCTCCCCGAAAACAAAAAAGACCGCAAAGTCAGTTCTTGCAGCCCCAGAACGCATCATCACGCGAACCAAGCGCAACAAATGCAGTGTAAGAATACCACAGGAGCCCCATTTTGTACAGGATTTGGGCGGGCAGCGGCGGCCTCTTTACTCCCGTAAGTAATTGATATTAATTGACTTACCATGTGTGTGGCGGGTTTTCCTCGGGGATAAAGCGGGGCAGCCGTGTCTCAGTCCAAAGGCTCGGAGTGGAGGCTCAATTGCTCCCCTCCAGTCGACTTCTTCTCCCAGTACTTCTTCACCCAGGCTTCCCAGCTTTTCCCAGCGGCCGCGTCGCGGCCAGTAAAAGCAAGTGCTGCAATGTCGGCATAGGCGATTTTTTTCCGGTCGTTTGTGTCTTTCAAAAGAACCCGTGCGAAGGAAGTCTCCAGGCTGGGTCCTGCCACACGGTCAAACAAATACCCTTCGATCTTGCCGCCGTTTTTCAGGGTTAGCGTCACATCGCCGCGGTAATCAAACGCTTTCTCCAGCGCAATTCGCAATTCTTCTTCCGAAGCAAGCTCCGGAACCCAGCCTTGCACGCTCTCCCGATGCCTGCCCGGCGCAACTTCCAGTTCGTCTGGATTCAGCGGCGATCCTTCGGTGTGGCTGGGACGATCGGCGTGGCGAGGACCCGTCAAGCGCGCGTCTCCTCCATCTGGGTTTTGCCGGAGTTGATTTGTACGAGCGGGTTGTAGGAATGAACCGGCTGGACGGGTTCGTTCAAGAGCAGGAGCGCGTCAGCGTCTTCATACGCCGCGGATAAGCTGGCTTTGACGGTCGCCCACAGTCCGCGCAGTCCGCTGAACGTGTAATCCACGGCAGACGCTTCGTACCCGCTGTGAACCATGCAGTTGGCGCACTTCGGATTGCCGGACTCCGTGCCGTAATTCTCCCACTCGGTCGTTTCGAGCAGCTCCTGGAACGTATCCGCGTACCCGTCCTGCAGGAGATAGCAGGGCTTCTGCCAGCCGAAAATATTGTAGGTCGGCATGCCCCACGCGGTGCAGGCGTAATTCTGCTTGCCCATCAGGAATTCCAGGAACAGCGGCGATTGGTTGAATTGCCAGCTTTTCTTGCGATTCGACAGAATGGCGCGGAAGAGCCGGCGCGTGCGGGCGCGGCCGAGGAAATGCTTCTGATCCGGCGCTTTTTCGTACGAGTAGCCCGGAGAGAGCATCATGCCCTCGACGCCAATCTCCATCATTTCGTCAAAAAACGCTCGGACGCTCTTGGGATCCGCACCATCAAAAAGCGTGGTGTTTGTCGTCACGCGGAAACCGCGCTTCAGCGCTTCTTTAATCCCTTCGAGCGCCAGGTCGTACCCACCCTCCCGGCAAACGGAAAAATCGTGATGCTCGCGCTGGCCATCCATGTGCACGGAAAATGTCAGGTATTTGCTCGGCTTAAAGAGGTCCAGCTTTTCCTTCAGCAGAAGCGCGTTCGTGCACAGGTAGATGTATTTCTTGCGCGCCACCAGCCCTTCGACAATCTTGTCGATCTGCGAATGCATCAGCGGCTCGCCGCCGGGGATCGATACCATCGGCGTGCCGCACTCATCCACCGCCCGGAAGCACTCTTCAGGCGACAACTCCGTCTTCAAGATGTGTGCCGGGTATTGGATCTTCCCGCAGCCCGCGCATGCCAGGTTGCACCGGAACAGCGGTTCCAGCATCAGCACAAACGGATACCGTTTGCGCCCCCGGAGCTTTTGCTTCAGGACGTACGTTGCGACCGTCCACGCTTGTGAAATAGGTACCGGCATCTTCCCCGCTTAAGTGCTCGCTTGGATGAAAGACGCGGAGGGGTAGTCTAGCAGCCCCTCAGAGCCTCTCTAGCTTGCCTCGAACAACAAGTCTCTATTGTACCCGAGATTGCCTGAATTCTGCTCGCATGCTTTGCTGAGATGCAAGAACATGTTCCAGAGTGGCACCGGAGTTGCTTCCCTTTCGCACGGGCTTCCCTCTGC
>Ga0210407_10003608_pt1 | contig 12485 bp, 11 predicted proteins | sample IncBWC27MmetaG_FD_150860 | JGI IMG/M metagenome (GOLD analysis project Ga0210407, IMG submission 150860) | Forest soil microbial communities from Barre Woods Harvard Forest LTER site, Petersham, Massachusetts, United States - Inc-BW-C-27-M | ecosystem: Environmental > Terrestrial > Soil >... | reverse complement strand
AGCCGCTGTGCGCTTGGTGGCGGACCGACACCGCGGACACACTGCACGCGCTTTTCGAGGGCGGAGTCCGAAAAGTAACGGAAGTTTTTAAGCACACGCAGACGGAAATCCTTGACGAGGCGCACTGGAAACGATTTGATAGCGCGGGGCGGCTTTTCTGGAACATGAATACGCCACAGGATTATCAGGATGCGCTGGAAATTTTCGCGGAGGAGCGCCGGTGACGGAAAACACTACTCCATCCGATGAAAGCGTGTTTTCGGTCAGCAAGGGCACGGCGGAGAACTATTTTGAATTCCGCGAGGTCAGCAAGGCATTTGACGATCGCCCAGTGCTGAATCAGGTGAGTTTCACGGTGAAGCGCGGGGAGACGTGCGTGATCATGGGGCGCAGCGGGGTGGGCAAATCCGTTTCGCTGAAGCACATTCTCGGTTTTTTGAAAGCGGATTCCGGGCGGGTATTTATCGATGGCCAGGACGTGACAGACTTCACGGAAGCGCAGTTCGCGGCAGTCCGGAAGAAAGTCACCATGGTGTTTCAATCCGGAGCGCTGTTTGATTCGCTGACGGTGTTCGAGAATATTGCGTTCCCGCTCGAGGGGCAGCCAGGGCTCACCGAGGAAGACGTGGACGCATACGTCGCCAAGCTGGCGCACATGCTGGAAGTCGAGCACGTGCTCGAGAAGCTGCCGGGCGAGCTGTCGACGGGACTGCGGCGTGCCGTGGCGATCGCGCGGGCGCTGGCGCAAAATCCCGAAGCCATTCTGTACGATGAGCCGACCACGATGGTCGATCCGATCATGGCCGCGCACATGGGCGATTTGATCCTGCGGCTGAAGCAGGCGTTCCGCAAAACATCGATTGTGGTGACGCACGACACCCACCTGGCAAGAAAGTTGGCAGACAAAGTTGTTTTCCTGCAAGAAGGCCAAGCCACGGTCTTTCCGTCGTGGGAAGCGTTTGAGAATTCCACCGATCCTTTCCTTCACAATTTTCTGTTGCAGGACCAGCTGGTTCCGGCGATGGATGTGACTCGGTGACCACGAGTTGGTCGCGGATGAGGCGCCGGGATTTTCTGAAGGGCATGACGGCGGCTCCCATTGTGGCCGCCGCGGCATCGGGGCTGCCCGCGCCGCAGGGCGAGCTGGTCAATGATGTGCACACGGGGCTGAACCCCACTTGGGTCAGCAGGATTGTGCGCCCCGCATCCGCCGCGGAAGTGCAGAGTCTGCTGAAGGACTGCGGGAAGCATGGGCGCTTTCTTTCCGTTTCCGGAAGTAGGCATGCGGCAGGAGGGCAGCAGTTCGCGACGGATGCGACGTTGCTGGACATGCGCTCGATGAACCGGATTTTGGGTCTTGATGACAAGAGCGGAGTCTTGCACGTGGAAGCTGGAATCGAGTGGCCGGAGCTCATTCAGGGTTATCTCGACTTGCAAAAAGAAAATGCGCGGTGGGGAATTCGCCAGAAGCAGGGCGGAGCCGACCGCATGACCATTGGCGGAACGCTCGCGGCGAATGCGCACGGTCACAGCCTGGGGAGCGCGCCGATTGTTGGGGACGTGGAATGGATTGAGATGGTGACGCCGGAAGGCGCGACGAAAAAATGCAACAGGAGGCAGAACCATGAGCTTTTTTCGCTGGCGATCGGCGGATACGGGCTTTTCGGTGTGATTACCGGTGTGGGACTGCGGCTGGTGCCGCGGCGAAAATTGCGGCGAAGAGTGGAAACGCGCACAACGGCGGAGCTGGTCGAGCTGGTCGAGAAGCGCACGTCTGCTGGCGCGGCGTTCGGCTACTTTCAATATTCGATTGACGAAACATCGGCGGATTTTCTGCGCACCGGGGTTTTGACGACGTATGAGCCCGTGCCGCCGGAGACGCCGATGGGAACGGCGAGCGCGGATATCGATGCGCGATTGCTGACCGCGTTGCTGGAGTTGGCGCACAAAGACCGCGGTTCGGCGTACCGCCGTTATGCGAAGCTGGAGCTGGCGAAGGACGGCAATGTCGAATGGTCGGATTTGCACCAACTGACGACCTATCCGGCCGGCTATCACAAAGATATCGAGACTCGGCTGGGCGCGGATTCGCAAGGAGCGGACGTGATCGTGGAAGTTTACGTGCCGCGCGGCGAGCTGATTCCGTTTCTGGAAGAGGCTAGACGATTGCTGCTCGGCAACGAGTTGCCTTTGATTTACGGAACGATTCGATTTATCGAGCAGGATAAAGATTCGTTTCTGCCATGGGCCAAGAAACGCTACGCTTGCGTGATTTTCACGCCGCATGCTTCCGGCGAAGCGCGCGCCCTGCATAAAACGGGGGAAACTTGCCGGCAATTGATGCGCGCGGCGACCAAGAAGGGCGGGAGCTTTTACCTGACGTACAATCGCTTCGCCACACGGGATGATTTGGATGCGGCGTATCCGCAATTTGCGGAGTTTCTGAGCCTGAAAAAGAAATACGATCCGATGGAGACGCTGCAAAGCGAATGGTACCGGCATTATAAAGCCCTCCATGCGTAAGCGAACTCTGGTGCAGCGAAGCTTCAGGAGGCCGGCACGGTGAGCACGACAGCGAATGCGCAGCCGAATCCGATCGGGCAGTTGCGCAAGACCATGGGTTTTTGGGACGTGCTGCTATTTAATATTGCCACGGTGCTCGGGCCGCGCTGGGTGGCGGCGGCGGCGCACAACGGCACATCGTCGATCAGCTTGTGGGTGCTTGCGGCGCTTTTGTTTTTCGTTCCGTCGGCCTTGGTGATTAACGAACTCTCGTCGCGGTTCCCTGAAGAAGGCGGGCTGTATGTGTGGACCAAGGAAGCGTTCGGGGATTTTCACGGGTTTGTCGCGGGGTGGAACTACTGGATTTACACAGTCTTCTATTTTCCGAGCTTGCTGATGGCCAGCGCGGCGATGAGCGCGTACCTCATGGGAGAGAATGGCGCGGCACTGTCGCAGAATCGCACTTTTCTGCTTTCGGTTTCGGTGGGGTTGCTGGTCGTCGCCGTGGCATTCAACATCATCGGGTTAAATATCGGGAAGTGGCTGCAGAATGCGGGTGGAGTCTCGACGTATTTGCCGCTGATGGCAGTGGTGGTGGTCGCCGCGATCATTGGCATGAAACACGGGTCGGCGACGCATTTCACGGCCCGCAACATGCTTCCCACTTGGAATTGGGACACGGTGAATTTCTGGTCACAGATCGCCTTTGCTTTCAGCGGACTGGAATTGGTCTCCGCGATGAGCCAGGAAGTGCGCAATCCGCAACGCACGCTGCCGCGCGGGCTGTACGCAGCGGGCGTGCTGATTGCGGCGATGTACATTGTGGGCACGGTGGCGGTGTTGGTGCTTATTCCTGCAGCGGAGGTTTCAACGACTAGCGGAGTGTTCCAAGCGATTACTGCAGGGTCGATTGCGTTGCGCATCGCCTTCCTGGGGATTCTGGCGGCGATCGTGGTGACGGTAGGGAATGCCGGGGGAGTTGGCAGCACCGTGGCGGGCATTTCGCGCGTGCCGTTTGTTGTGGGCATCGATCGGTATCTGCCTGCGGCGTTCGGGAAAATTCATCCGCGGTGGAGGACGCCGTACATTTCAATTCTGGTGCAGGCGGTGCTATCGTGCGCGATTCTGCTGATCAGTCAGATCAACGAGACCACCCGCGGGGCTTACCAATTTCTGGTGGATGCCACGATCATTCTGTATTTCATTCCGTTTCTGTATATGTTTGCGGCGGCGATCCGGCTGTATGCGCGTAAGGACCGCGGTGAAAATAAGGACGCGGTGCTCATTCCGGGAGGCCAGGCGGGCGTGTGGATGGTGTCCGGGACTGGCTTCTTCATCGTGCTTGGCGGAATTTTCGTTTCGCTGGTGCCGCCGGGTGATTCCGCGGACAAGCTGGGGTTCGAGCTGAAACTGGTTGGCGGAACGGTGGCGGCGATTGTGATTGGTCTGGTGCTGTACTGGCGCGGCGCGCGCGCGAAAGCACGCGAAGGTGTTGCAGGTACCGGCTAAAAGCCCTGGTCCACGAGTTCGCGGATGGTAAGTCTGGAAGCGGCGGAAGAATCTCGCGCTTCGAGATGGCGCTCGATGTATTTTCCCAGAATGTCGCCTTCTAGGTTGACGGCGTCGCCGGGCCGGCGATTGCGGATGTTGGTGTGTTCGTAGGTGTAGGGAATCACGGCGACCTCGGCGATGCGACTGTGCCAACGCGCCACGGTCAGGCTGATGCCGTCAATGGTCATGGAGCCTTTGGGAACGATGTAGCGCGCGATGTCGTCCGGTACCTCCACGCCATACCACCAATTTTCGCCTTCGGGCGTGAGATGCGCGACGCGGCCGGTGCCATCGACGTGACCGAGAACGAAGTGGCCTCCGAATTCTTTGCCGGCGGTGAGCGGCTGCTCGAGATTGACGAGCGCGCCCTTTTTCAGCCGCGCGCCGCTGCTGGCGCCGAAGGAGGTTTTGCGAATGGTCTCGCCTGAGAGATCTGCGGAGAAGTTTTCTTTGCTGAGGGACGTGATGGTGAGGCAGCAGCCGTTAACAGCGATACTGTTCGCGACGGCGAGCGAGGACGCCAGGCTTGGCGCGTGAATGGTTACGCGGCCGCCATCGCCGCGCAGCTCCAGCGATTCGATGGTGCCGCTATGTTCGATGATTCCCGTAAACATCGCTCAGGTATCCTTCCAAAAGAAAATCGGGACCGGACTGGCGCATCGTTTGAGAATGAAGAGCCGGAAGCTGCAACTTGGGCGCGATAGCGAAGGGCACGCGAGTTTCGCCAGCGATTTTCGGGGCGTAGAAGAGAGCGAGTTTGTCGACGATGCCAGCTTTTAGGGCTGCGCCATTGAGCGTGGGCCCGGCTTCGAGGAGCACGGTGAGAATTCCGCGGCGGCCGAGTTCGGCCAGGACAGCATCGAGATCGACGCGGCGGTCGCGCGAACACACCTTCACGATCTCGGCGCCCGCTTTGCGAAGATAAGTTGCCCTTGGCGAACGCTCCACAGCGTTTGTGAACACCAGGAGGTCGCCGTCAGCGGACTTCACGACGCGAGAACTGGGTGACAGCGCCATGCGAGAACCGAGGATGACGCGTAACAGGCGACGGCGGCGAGGGAGTCCGGTGCGGTCGGTCAACAGTGGATTGTCGACTCGAATGGTGCCGATGCCGGTGAGCAGCGCGTCAGAAGCATGGCGCAGGCGTTGTACCTCGGCGCGCGATTCTTCTGACGTAATCCAGTTGGAGCGTTTGCGCCGGTCTGTGAATCTGCCGAGATGGCTGCTTTCTCCGGGAAGGGCGAGTTGGCCGTCGAGCGTCAGCGCGGACTTGAGGGTGACCAAGGGCTTGCCGGTGCGGATCCACTTGGCGAATCCTTCGTTGAGACGCTGCCCTTGTTCCTCGAGAATTCCAGATTCCACTTCGATTTGTGCGGCACGCAACCGCGCGAAGCCGGCGCCGGACGTTTTCGGGTTGGGATCTTCCATGGCCGCAACGACTCGGCGCACTCCCGCAGCGATGATCGCTTCAGTGCAGGGGCCGGTGCGGCCGGTGTGATGGCACGGTTCGAGGGTGACATAGAGAGTTGCGCCGCGCGATTTTTCGCCTGCAGATTTCAGCGCGACGATTTCGGCGTGATCGAGTCTATCGTATTGGTGGAAACCTTCGGCGACAATTTCGCGGTCGCGGACGATGACGCAGCCGACGGTGGGATTTGGGCTGGCGAGGCCGACACCCTGGCGCGCGAGGGCGAGCGCGTGTTCCATGAAGCGAATGTCGTGGTCGTTCACGGTTCAGTCGAAGAGCGACTCGGCGTAAGTTTCGGCGTCGAACGGGACCAGATCGTTGATCTGTTCGCCGGTGCCGACGAAGCGAATGGGCAGGCCCAGCTCGCGTGAAATGGCCACGACGATGCCGCCTTTTGCCGTGCCGTCGAGCTTGCTCAGGATGATGCCGGTTACTCCGACGGTATCTGTAAATTCGCGGGCTTGCGCGAGGCCGTTCTGGCCGGTGGTGGCGTCCAGCACCAGCAGCACATCGTGTGGCGCGCCGGGAATCACTTTGGCGGCGGTGCGCTTCATCTTGTCGAGCTCCGCCATCAGATTGGACTTGGTGTGCAAGCGGCCGGCGGTGTCCACGATGACGGCATCGACGGAGCGCGCTTTGGCGGCGGCGACGGCGTCGTAGACTACCGCAGCGGGATCGGCGCCGGACTTCTGCTTGACGACTTCGATGCCGTTGCGTTGCGCCCAGATTTCCAGTTGCTCGACTGCGGCGGCGCGAAAGGTGTCCGCGGCGCAGAGCAGCACGCTCAAGCCTTCCTGCCGAAAACGATTGGCGAGTTTGCCGATGCTGGTGGTTTTTCCCGCGCCGTTAACGCCGACCACGAAGATGACGCGCGTCTGGCCTCGGTTCGGCGAGGCAGACTTAGCGGAGACAACCGAGCCGTTGGCGGCGGCGGACGTATTCAGGATCCGCACGATGTGCGATTTGATTTCGCGCTTGAGCTGGGTGGAATCGGAAAGGGCGTTGCGGTCGAGTTTTTCCTTCACTGCGTCGAGGATTTCGCGCGTGGGCTTGACGCCCAGATCGGCGGAGAGAAGTGCGGTCTCAAGATGCTTGAGGACGGAAGGATCAATCCGGCGCTCGCCCAGAAAAATATTGTCGACGGTCTCTGAAAGCGCCGCTTTAGTCTTGCTCACGGACGCTTTCAAGCGTTCGAGAAGACCAGGCTCCTTCTTTTCTTCTTTGCCGAATAGGGAAATCATAGCGATACAAGGCTGCTCGAAGCCGTCAATAAAGTGTAACAGAAGGCTGCCGACCGACAGGTGCGCGGCGGACGTGCTGGGCTTCCGGCCACACCCGTGGGCACATGAAAGAAAATTCAGATTAAAACGCTTGGCAGGCCGGGGAACTAATGGTTTGCTTATTGCGTTTCTATAGTGCGCGCCCGGCCGCGCCGATTCCTTTGCGACGACGGAGAGCTGACATGAAAAATCGAAGCACGGCGGTTTTGATCGCGATGCTGCTTGCGGGCGGAATCGCCATTGGCCAGGAACACAAGATCAAGCGCACGGATCTGCCTCCAGCGGTCGAGAAGACCGTTGCAGCGCAAAGCCAAGGTGCGACGATCCGGGGCTTCTCGACTGAGAAAGAACACGGCCAGACGTTTTATGAAGCCGAGATGATAGTTAACGGCCACAGCAAAGACATTCTGATGGATGCCAGCGGCGCGATCGTGGAAGTCGAAGAACAAGTCGAACTCGACAAGCTGCCCGCCGAGGTGAAAGCCGGACTCACGGCCAAAGCGGGAAAAGGCGATATTAAGAAGGTTGAGTCGATCACCAAGCACGACAAGCTGGTGGCGTACGAAGCGCAAATAAGCACCAATGGAAAGCGTTCCGAGATCCAGGTCGGGCCGGACGGGAAGCCGCTAAGCCACGAAGAATAGGTTAGACGTGGACTTCGACGGCGGACAGGCGCAGCTTGCCGTGCTGGATGGCTGCTTCGAGAGCGGTAACCACGACGGCGTCGAACTTTGAGCCAGTCAGCGACTTAATGCGGTTTAGCGCGAACTCGATATCCATCGCCGATTGGTACGGGCGGTTGGTGGTCATCGCGTCGAGAGTATCCGCGACGCCAATGATGCGCGCCATCAGTGGAATCTGCTGGCCCGCCAGGCCGTAAGGATAGCCGCGGCCGTCGATGTGCTCGTGGTGCAGTTCGATACCCGGCAGCATTTCTTTCAATTGCGAGACCGGGCGCATGATGTTCGCGCCTTTCACGGTGTGCTGCTTCATGAGGTCGAATTCTTCCGGTGTGAGCGAGCCCGGCTTCTTGAGGACGCGGTCTTCCACACCGATCTTGCCGACGTCGTGCAAGAGCGCGGCAATGCGCAGCTTGTCCAGTTCTTGCGCGGAAAGCCCAAGTTCCTGGCCGATGAGCGTCGAATACTTAGCCACGCGGCCGGAGTGACCGCGCGTATACGGATCCTTTTCGTCGATGGCGGCCGCAAGCATACGAATGGAGCCGATAAACAGCTCGCGATTTTCTTCGGCAGCTTCCTTGAGCCGTTCGATGTATTCTTCGATGTCGCCCGCCATCTTGTTGAAATTCTCGGCTAGCTCGCTGATTTCCGTGGCGCCGCGGACCGGCGAGCGCTGGTGGAATTCACCGCGGCTGATGGCGCGCGTGGAAGCCGCGAGAATGCGAATCGGGCCGCTGATTCCGACAGCAAAGAAATAACCGAAGAGCACGGCCAGGAGCACGACCACCGAAACGAACGCGAACGCTTGCCGGTTCAGCTCAGTGACGCCAGCGTCTGCACGCGCTTCGTTCAAGCTACGCTGCACCACCACCGCCCAATTGACCTCGGGAAACGTGCTGTACGTGCCGATCATCTCGACAGGATGTTTCTTCCCGGGCTCCGAGAAGCGCATCGTCTCGGTATTACGCAGCTCTTGCGGAAGAGCTTTGATCTGCGTGATCAACTGCGAGCTGACATCCGTGCCGGGGACGAAATTCTTGGTGTCCGGATGTGCCACGATGTGGCCATAGTGGTCCACGACGTAAACGGTGCGGCCGCGCACGCTGGAATCCTGTAAGCGGTGCAGAATTGGCTCGAGAGAGACCACCGCGGCGAGCATGCCCGTAAAATTCTCTTGCGCATCTTTCAACGGCACGGCAATCACGAACGCGGGCCGGTTGTCCGGAGCCAATGCCAGCGGATCGCTGCGGAAGTTGAGCTGCTGCGATTGCGTGCAGGTAACGAACGCGCGCTGCAGCGCCTTGGCCACGAACGGATCCTTCTCGGCGCGAAAATTCGCTTGCGACGCAGTGGTGCCCTTGCCGGACTTTCCCACCGCAGTCAGGTAGACGAATGTTGCGCGATTGCTGTCGACGAAATTCTCGAGCAGCCGCGTGACTTTGGGCTCCGCGACCGGATCTTCAACGTCGTCGATTAGTCCCGTGAGAGCAAGAATCTGTCGCTCGCTGAAGAGTTGCTGCGTCTGATTGGACTCGAAGGACTGAATTTCTTGCGCCAGCGATCGCGTCAAGTCGGTCTGCTGCACGCGCTCGGTGTCCACCAGTTTCTCCTGGCTGAGCATCAGCACCTGGCGGTGATACAACCCAATCGGTAGCGCGCTAACCAGGAGAAGTGCCCCTAGCACCAGCCAAAGGATGCGCACGCGCCCAGCGCGGAGACGTTGCAGTGAAGCTAGAAAGTGGAAGGCCATTGCGTCTACTCCATTTTACGCTGCCAACAAGAGCGCTCGGCGAAGTGGCGAAGGCGGCGGTGCGGAAGTGCAACTGGAACCTTAGTACTAGGGGAAAATGTGCCGGGAAGGGCTGCTCGCGGGCCTTTCCGGCTAGCGCAAAATGCTCAAATGCAGGGCTCTAGCTTACTCTTTGCGCAATGGCCGTTCCATAATGTCGCGAATCGCCTCGCGCGCGGACTTGCCCCGGTGCAGGATGGCGTCGACCTGCCCGGTGATCGGCAGCTCAATATCGTGCTCGCCAGCCAACGCCAGCAACGCGGCCGTAGTACCCACCCCCTCGGCCACCATCCGCATACTGGCCAGGATTTCCGCGAGCGGCCGGCCACGGCCCAGTTCGACTCCGACGTGCCGGTTGCGGCTAAGCGCACCAGTGCAGGTGAGAACCAGATCGCCCAAGCCGGCCAGACCGAATAGCGTTTCCTGCTTTGCGCCGAGCGCGACGCCCAGACGCGTCATTTCCGCAAGCCCGCGCGTGATCAGCGCAGCGGCCGCATTGAAACCTAACCCGAGCCCCTGACAAGCGCCTGCCGCGATGGCGATCACGTTTTTCATCGCGCCCGCAAGCTCTACTCCCAGCACGTCCGAATTGCTGTAAACGCGGAACCCCGGCGCGGCAAACTCCTCCTGGAGCTCGTCGGCCAAAGCGCTGTCGTGCGATGCCAGGACAATCGCAGTTGGTTCGCCGCGCGCCGCTTCCGCCGCGAACGATGGTCCCGAGAGCACGGCGAGCCGCCGCGAGAGATCTGCGGCGCCTTCGCCAGCCAGCAGTTGAGTGATGACTTTGCTGATGCGGAGGTGCGTGCTGGGTTCGAGGCCTTTCGTCGCACTGACGATAGTCGCGCCCAGCGACAGATGCGCCGCGGCCTGCGAATAAATGCTGCGCGCGTGCGCGGATGGCATTGCGCCAATTACGATCCGCGCTCGGCTGGTGGCTTCACATAAATCGTGCGTGACGTGAATCTCGGCGGGGAGAAAAATTCCCGGAAGGTAGGCACTGTTTTCGCGATTACGCTTCAGGATTTCGGCAAGCGCCGCATCGCGTGCCCACAGCGAAATGTCGTGCTTGCGAGGGCTTCGCGAAAACACAATGGCCAGCGCGGTGCCCCAGCTGCCGGCGCCGAGAATGGCGATGTTCGTCATCGGCGGGGCTCGGTCATTCGGCTTGTTTCCGCTTGGCGAAAGAAAGCTTCGGTTCGCCGCCCTGCACCAGCCGTTGAACGTTCGCTTCGTGCTTCCAGACGATCAGCGCGGAGGCAGCAAAAGTTCCTGCAGTGACGATTAACGGGGGCGCGTGAGGCGGCGCCCACAGAAAGTAGATCAGCATGGGCATCGCCGCGGCCGCAAAGATCGAACCGAGCGAAACGTACCGCCAATACGCCACGACCAGCACGAACAGAGTCAATGCCGCCAGCGCTGCCAGCGGGCTCAGCACCGTGAAGACGCCAAGCGCCGTGGCCACTCCTTTGCCGCCCTTAAAGCGTAGCCACACCGGGAAGCAATGCCCCACAAGCGCTGCGAGGGCCGCCAGCGTCATCCACGTGGCGCTGCCGTTCGTGTAGCGCTCCGCGAGCAGTACGGCTGCCGCTCCTTTGGCCGTGTCCAGAACGAGTGTGAGAATCCCCGCTGCCGGCCCGGCCACGCGCACAACGTTTGCTGCGCCGATGTTGCCACTGCCCGACTTGCGCACGTCGCCCCGGCCCAGCATTTTCGTCAACAGCACGCCGAAAGGAATCGAGCCGAGCAGGTACGCCGCCAAGGGAATCCACATCTCGCTGACTGGAACCTGCAATGCCACGCCTCAGTTCTCCGAAACGAAAGGAAAGGATTGCACGGTAGTGTACTCCGCGCCCGCCGGTTTCAGCCTGCTTTCGATGAGGTGAAATTCCCTGGCTTGCCACGCGCCGAATGCCCGCACCGCGTCACGCTGGATCGCCTCGCGCAGTGGTTCAGGGATGGGCGTGCCCGCGAGGCGTGCCAGCGTGAGATGCGGCGCGAAGGGCCGCCGTTCCCGCGGAAAGCCCAGTGAAGCTACAACTGCGTCAGTATCTATGGCCAGTTGCGCCAGATGATCCGGCACCCGGGTGCCGGCCCAGAGGACCCGAGGCCGTTGGTCGTCTGGAAAGAAGCCGAGACCCTGCACTAGCAATGCGATAGCATGACCCGAGCGGACCTCAGCGAGTGCTGCGCGAATGGCATCAAGCTTCGCGCTCTCTGTCTCGCCGATGAATTTCAAAGTAAGGTGCAGATTCTCGGCGCGAACCCATTTCACTTCCGGCGCAAGCGCGCGCAATTCGCGGATCAGCGCGGCGAGTCTGGTGCGCACCTCAGCCGGAATCTCCAGCGCGACGAAGAGGCGCACGGTTCAGCCCCGTTTGGCTGCGGATTGGTTGCTATAGAGAAAATGAGTGCGCACCAGATCGAGCGCCAGCTGCGAGGCCTGGAAGCGAATCATTTCGCGGTCGCCGGGAAAACGCGCGCCTTTTTCCTTAACCGTTTCGGCGCTGGCCAGTGCAATGTGTACCGTGCCTACCGGCTTCTCTTCGCTGCCGCCGCCCGGTCCGGCGATTCCGGTGATGCCCACGCCGAGCGTGCTGCCAACGCGCCGCCGAATCCCTTGAGCCAGCGCCACGGCCACTTCGCCGCTCACCGCGCCCTTGGACTGAATTAGATCCGCCGGCACATCGGCCCACGCGGTCTTCAGTTCATTGCTGTAACACACCACGCCGCCCAAAAAATAAACTGAGCTGCCCGCGATGCTGGTCAGCCGTTCGGCAAGCAAGCCGCCTGTACAGCTTTCCGCCGCGGCGATGGTCGCACTGTTCAGGGTGAGCAGCCGCGCGACGACCTCTTCCATCGAGGTGCCGTCATGCGAAAAAATCCGGTCTGTCAGCGCCAGTTCGCAGCCTTGCGTGATTTCATCGAGGATCTTTTTCGCCTGCTGTGCGTCGTCGGTCCAGATGCGCAGATGCACTTGGGTCTCGCCGGGAGACGCGAGGACCACGGTGGTGACCTCGCTATAGCGTTTGTAGATCGGAGCGATGCGCGCATCCACGGTCGACTCGCCCAGTCCGGTGACCCGTAGTTCGCGATGATACATGCGCACAGCAGAAACACGCCGCTCTAGCCGCGGCAGCACCTCTGCCTGAAACAGCGGCTTCAGCTCGCGCGGCGGGCCCGGCAACAACGCCACGCTGCGCCCGCCGTCTTCGATC
>Ga0210407_10003606_pt1 | contig 12486 bp, 10 predicted proteins | sample IncBWC27MmetaG_FD_150860 | JGI IMG/M metagenome (GOLD analysis project Ga0210407, IMG submission 150860) | Forest soil microbial communities from Barre Woods Harvard Forest LTER site, Petersham, Massachusetts, United States - Inc-BW-C-27-M | ecosystem: Environmental > Terrestrial > Soil >... | reverse complement strand
AATGATACGGATTTTGTCGCCTTGTCTCATTTCGTTATTTCACAACCCTCTCTTGAAAACCAAAACTTACTCAATAATTTCCGTGACCGCGCCGGCGCCGACGGTGTGGCCGCCTTCGCGAATCGCGAAGCGCAAGCCCTTCTCCAAGGCTACCGGCGTGATCAGCGTCACTTCGCAGCTCACGTTATCGCCCGGCATCACCATCTCTACTCCCGCCGCCAGCTTCATGTCGCCCGTTACGTCCGTCGTGCGGAAGTAAAACTGCGGCCGGTAGCCAGAGAAAAACGGCGTGTGCCGCCCGCCTTCTTCCTTCGTCAATACGTACGCTTCCGCCTTGAACTTCGTGTGCGGCGTAATCGATGCCGGCTTGCACACCACCTGCCCGCGCTCCACATCTTCTTTTTCCGTGCCGCGCAAGAGCAAGCCTACGTTGTCGCCGGCCAGACCTTCATCCAGCAGCTTCTTGAACATCTCCACGCCGGTCACAACTTTCTTCTGCGTCGCGCGGAATCCCACAATCTCCACTTCTTCGCCGACCTTCACCTTGCCGCGCTCGATTCGCCCCGTCACCACCGTGCCGCGTCCGGAAATCGAAAAAATATCCTCAATCGGCATGGCGAACGGCTTGTCCACTTCCCGCACCGGCTGCGGCACGTTCTTGTCCACCGCGTCCATCAACTCATCAATCGTCTTTTCCCACTTGGCGTCGCCATTCAGCGCCTGCAGCGCCGACCCCTTGATCACCGCAATGGTGTCGCCGGGAAATTGATAGCTCTTGAGGAGCTCGCGAACTTCCAGCTCCACCAACTCCAAAAGTTCCGCGTCTTCCACCATGTCGCACTTGTTCAGGAACACCACAATCGCCGGCACGCCCACTTGCCGCGCCAAAAGAATGTGTTCCCGCGTCTGCGGCATCGGCCCGTCGGTCGCCGCCACCACCAGGATCGCGCCATCCATCTGCGCCGCTCCGGTGATCATGTTCTTGATGTAGTCCGCATGCCCCGGGCAATCCATGTGCGCGTAGTGCCGGTTCGCCGTCTCATACTCCACGTGCGACACGGCAATGGTGATCCCGCGCTCGCGCTCTTCCGGCGCGTTGTCAATCGAATCAAACGCCCGGAACTGCACCTTGGGGTTGTGCTTCGACAGCACCTTCGTGATCGCCGCCGTCAACGTCGTCTTGCCATGATCGATGTGCCCAATCGTCCCGATGTTCACATGCGGCTTATTGCGCTCGAATTTCTCCTTCGCCATTTTCCTTCACCCTCTGCGTCAGTCTCTTAATGTAACGACTGCGCCGCACTTCAAAACTTGGAGCGGGGGACGGGATTTGAACCCGCAACCATCACCTTGGAAGAGTGAGACTCTACCGTTGAGTTACCCCCGCCCGGTGTTGCCAAACTTTCCCCGCCGCGGCCCACACCGCGCTAACTAAATCCTGGAGCCTGGGACCGGGATTGAACCGGTGACCTCGTCCTTACCAAGGACGCGCTCTACCAACTGAGCTACCCAGGCCCAACCCGTTTCCCACCAAACTCAATCCTTCGCGGCGCACTTTTCCTGAGCGGCGCTTGCGCCCCGAATTAGACCGCGCTCGAACATCGCTGCATGCGATTGCCCTGCGGTTTTCTGTAACCCCACAACGAGAACCTGGTGGACGGGGAAGGATTCGAACCTTCGTAGCCCGCAAGGAGCGGCAGATTTACAGTCTGCTGGTTTTAACCGCTCACCCACCCGTCCCGGAAAACATTTTGGGACGCGAACCACGAGTCCCGAACTTATCCTTCAACAACTTGCAAGCAAATCGCGCAAAAACACAAATAGGACTCGTGTCAAAAGACACCAGCCCGTTTATTTTTTCTTACAGGATTCGCTCCGCCCTCGCTCCCCTGCAAATTTCCTGGTGGAGCTGGCGGAGGGAATTGAACCCCCGACCCTCTGATTACAAATCAGATGCTCTACCAGCTGAGCTACGCCAGCGCCGCTCAAACCGGGTAAGGATAGCAGAAGAGGTATAAGAATTGCAAGGGGCTGTCCCCAAAAACGGAGCACGCCGATGGCCAGCTCTGTGGAAAACCGCCACCGCTTGTAGCTACCTTGATACCACTTATCCCTCTTGCCCTCTGTAGTTTAGCATCTATCGACAAGCGAGGCCCAACCCAGAATTAACAGGTCTGGATGCGCCCTGGCGCTAGGCTCTGTTTCCACGACGATTTTTCGTGTCTCCCATCCTCTCCAGTGGGACAATCTCACATTCTGTGAGTCATTCGTCAATGGTGCGCCTTCAATGAAAAAGGAATCATGGATCGGGCTGGGGGCCGTCGCCTTCATTCTGATTTCGTTTGCTGTCCTTGGCTACCAGCGATGGAGCGGTTCGAGCGGAGCCGCGCGTGGAGAGTCCCTCGCGCTGATGCCGCCGGATGCCAGCACCGTTCTCTTCGCTAATTTCGATGAACTACGCCACGCAGCATTCATCGCCGAACTTTATGCCTGGGCTCCGAAACCGCAAGCCGATGCCGAGTATGCGCAATTCTTGAAGGACACCGGCTTCGATTACGAACGGGACTTGAATCGCATAGCCATCGCGGTCGAGAAACACGGAACGGACTCCACTCTGTTTGCTGTCGCGGACGGAAAATTCGATCGCGAAAAAATCTCCGCTTATGCTTCGAAATCCGGGACGATCTCAAAGAATGGCGGACACGAGATTTATTCCGTTCCCGTAAGCGGAAGCACAAAAAGAATCTCTTTCACCTTTTTGAACAGGAATCGAATGGCTCTCACCGATGCGCCGGACCTCGGCGTTTTCCTGACAATGAAGGCAAAGAGTAGTGACGAAGCAGAGTGGCGCACGCGATTCGAACGGCTGGCGGGCTCTCCCATTTTCGCCGTCATCCGCCAGGACGCCGCGGCCGGCACCACGCTGGCCGCGCAAGCGCCCGGCGGGCTAAGCTCGCCGCAGCTCTCCGCGTTACTCGATCAGTTGCAGTGGATTACCCTTGCAGGAAAACCAGACAACGACCGCTTGCGCGTGGTCGCCGATGGCGAGTGCAATTCGGAGGGCACCGTGCGCCAGCTCTCTGACCTGCTGAACGGTGTCATCCTCCTGGCCCAGGCCGGTTTGAATGATCCCAAGGCCCGCCAGCAATTGGACCCCGCAGCTCGCGAGGCTTACTTGGAATTGTTGAAGAACGCCGATGTCTCGAAACTGGATCGGGGTAATACCAAGTCCGTCCGTGTGATCCTTGAAATTACCCCGAAGCTTCTCGAAGCCGCACGCAGCGCTTCACCTTTGCCGCCGGGAGACGCAGCACCCGCCAAGCCCTCACAACAAGGAAAGCCTGCCCGGAAGAAAGGCCGCACCTGAGCACTACTCTTTCGCGGGTTGAATCTCCAGAACTAGGGTCAAAAAACATAAAAACGAGCCGAAGCTCGTCGCGCAAAACCCGAACTGAATCAGGAATCAGTCGCCCGCGGGAGTGGACTTCATATAGCGCCAGGGATTGATAGGCGCGTTGTTCATGCGCACTTCGTAGTGCACGTGCGGCCCGGTCGAGCGGCCGCTGATGCCGGTATAGCCAATCACTTCGCCGCGCTTGACGCGAGCTCCAGGGACCGCCGTGAAAGCCGAAAGATGCGCGTACCAGGTGGTGATGCCAAACCCGTGGTCGACGACCACGAGACGACCGTAGCCGGCATGGTTCTCAGCGACGGTGATGATGCCGTCCGCGGTCGCGTGTACCGGTGCGCCGTAGTCCGAGGACACATCGACTCCCGTGTGAAACGCGCCCTCACCGCTAAATGGATCCAGGCGCTCGCCGAAGCTGTCCGTGATGTGCCCCATGACCGGCCAGATCGACGGCGTGTAGGTGGAATCGGCGAAACTCGTGGGCGAAAGCAAATGCAGGCCGTTGCTGGAAATGGCGATCACCGCGGCATTGCGCTTCAAGAACGTATATTGCTCGATGGAGCGGTCAAAGGCGTCCTGCGCGTCCACCGGATTGTCGCTCTGGTCAAAAGCCGCAGGATGATAGCGCAGCACGCCGTAGGTCATAGCCACTTCAGTGGCCAGAGATTGCAGCGAATCGAGGCGCTGGTTGGTATCGTTGACCGTGCTCTGCAGTGCCTGATACTGCTTCTTGAGGTTTTCCTGGTCGTGGCGGAGAGCGTTGTAATTGCCGACTTTCCAGAGCATCCGGGAGTAGGAGCCGACAGCTGCCGTGACGGTGATGCTGCCGATGAGGGCCAATACCGCGATCCCGTGCAGCACATAGGCCGGCACGATAACTTTCCGGAGCTTTCCCGGAGTTGACGCGATGAAGAACGTGTAGCTCTTACCCCTCATAACGAATAGGGCCTCAGATCCGCCTAAATTGACTTTGCGGGCGCTCTACCCTGGAGCCCGCTACTGGAAATCCAAACAAACACCCATATCTGAACCGTGAGCCTTGGTTCGCGACCTAGCACATACTAAATTCTGTAGGGTTGGGCGTCAACCCTGTATTTTGCTATTCGAAGGTCAGGCTGTGCAAACCTGTCCCCTGTCCGTTCGTACAGGGGTTTCACTCGATTTCGTGGAGAACGGCGGCCTCAGGTCTGGAGTTGCGAACAACCTAGCTTGGCTAGGGAGCTATACTGTCTCACAAACGTGCACGGAAGTGTTGGAAAAGGCTGATGACGCAACGCGGTTCAGACGAGAACTCCATATTGAAACGTATCCTTGGGGGTGCTGCGGACTCGACGCAAAGCCTTATTGGCCACGGCATTCGTATAGGTATTGGTGATGACGCGGCGGTATTCCGCCCGAAGGCTGGATACGAAACCATTTTGACCTGCGACTGGTTTTTCGAGGGGACGCACTTCCTTCGAGATATGCATCCACCGGACGCAGTGGGGTGGAAATGCCTCGCGAGGGCCGTCAGCGACGTCGCGGCAATGGGCGGTGCGTCTCGATGTTTTCTCTTGAGCCTGGCACTGCCGGAGTCGCACACCGGGCGCTGGTTGGATGAATTCCTGGGCGGTTTGCGACGCGCGGCTCGCAAGCTCAATTGCGTGCTGGCTGGTGGGGACACCACCCGGCGGCGCGAAATCCTCATCAACGTGGCGGTGGTGGGTGAAGTGCGAGCGAACCGCGCCGTGCTGCGCTCGGGTGCACGAGCGGGAGACCTCATCTATGTCAGCGGGCGCCTCGGTGAAGCGGAACTGGGCCTTCGACTCCTGAGAAGAACCAAGGGGCGCGCAAACGCACGGAATCCGCTAATGAAAAAACATCTCTATCCTGAGCCAAGGCTCGCGCTGGGCCAATGGCTATGTGACCGTCGCTTGGCCACCGCGATGATGGACATCTCTGACGGACTCTCCAGCGATCTTCCTCGACTTTGCACCGCGAGCGGGGTCGGCGCACGGGTGGAAAGCGAGAAGATCCCTGCTGTTTGGATTTCCGATTCGAATCGCAAGCGTGGCCTGTACTCGTTGCAACTGGCGATCCACGGCGGCGATGACTATGAACTCCTGTTCACCGTTCCAGCCAACAAAGCAGGGATGGTGCCGGGGAAGTATAAAAGTGTCGTGCTCACCCAGATTGGAAAGATCACGGAAAAACCCGGAGTAGTTCTGCTCCAGGAAAAAAGTGGAGCGCGGCCGCTCAATCCCGGTGGTTGGGATCCGTTTCGAATGAACCGCTAGCCCTCGTTGGCCATCATCTGCACCAGTTCAAGTTGGTACAATCACTAAGGACAGTGTCTTGGCCGATTCTCATCCTGGTCTTAATCCGTCCTTGCGAACAATTGTTAGTCCCACGAAACTCGCGTACTTTTGAATTGCAACTGCAAGCTGGAGACCTCTCCCCCTCGGCCCTTCTCGCTTGAAGCAAAAATTGAATTAAATCGCAACAAGGAAACCCACCTCGGAGGCGGACTCGTGAGAAAATTGATTGGACTTTTTGCATTTTTGTTGATTGTTTCATTGCCTGCAGCCGCGCAGACGCAGCAGCCCATCCGCGTGCATTGCGGCGGGGCTAGCTATACCGATTCGAAAGGGCAGGTTTGGCAGGCAGACTTCGGTTACAACGCCGGTTTGCCCTATTCCTCTTCCGCGCAAATCACTGGGACATCAGACCCCACGCTTTTCCAGACTGAACGCTATAACTCCGGCAGCTCGCCGATGACATATTCGTTCCCGGTTGCCAGCGGCCTTTATCACTTAAATCTTCTCTTCGCCGAGAATTATAGTCCGCTCCAAAAGGTGGGAGCGCGTGTATTTAGCATAAAAGTTCAGAACAACCTAGCATTTCAAAATATGGACATCTTTGCCGCGGTGGGCCCGAATACCGCACTCGTAAAAGGTTTGGATGTGTCCGTGCAGAATGGAATACTCAGCATCGAATTCGACAACTCCGTTCAGAATGCGAAGGTGGATGGGATCGAAATCCTGCCTCTGTCCTCACAGTCACCCCTGCTGAATCTGAAATTCAATTATCCGGATGGCACTCCGGTGCCAGGGACCCTGAATTATTCGATTTCCTCCTCGCTTCTGAGCTTTCAAGGAAGTGCACCTCTCACGAACGGGCAGGCGCAGTGCGTCCTGCTCTCCAACCCGAGTGCGATGGGAATTAGCGCGCAATTCACGGTAAATCTGAACTTGACGGACAGTGCCGGGCATCAGCTGTGGCAGTTAAGCCTGGGGATGAACCCGGCACAGGTAAACCTGGGCGCGATCCAGACTACTTCTCTGAATGTGGTGGTTCAAAAACTGTAGCCCGAAGAAAGTGGATCCGAAGTGTCACTCCGTTCCGATTTTTTTCGGTGCAGGCGCCGGAGGTTTTTCTCTGGGCGCTGCTGGCTCGTCTTCGGTGGGGGCAGTGTCCGGGGTGTCCACGTTGATGTGATGCTCGTTGGCTTGCTGCTCGAGCGTAACGACATTTTGAAAGTCGAGTGCGGGCATTCCGGCGAGCGCGCCTTGCATGAATTCGAGCCAGATCGGTAGCGCTGCGCGGGCGCCGGTTTCTTTTTTGCCGAGTGAAATTTGCTTATCGTCGAAGCCTACCCATACGCCGGCGGTGATCTGCGGCGTAAAACCTACGAACCAAGCGTCGGTGTAATCCTGCGTGGTGCCGGTTTTTCCGGCGGCGGGACGGCCCAGCGCGCGGGCCTGAATGCCGGTGCCAAATTGAATGACTTCTTCGAGCATCGCGGTCATGGTGCGCGCGACATCCGACGAGAGGACGTCGTGCACTTCGGGATGCGCTTCTTCGAGCAGCGCGCCGTCGTAGCTGGTGACGCGGCGGATCATGTGCGGGTCGATGCGGATGCCGTCGTTGGGAAAAACGGTAAAGGCGGAAACGTGTTCGAGGAGCTTCATGTCGGCTGCGCCGAGCGCTAGCGGAAGATATGGCGGAAGTGGCGTGGTGATGCCAAAGCGTCGCGTCATGTCTACGACGGTGTTGATGCCAACTTTTTCCGCAAGTTTTACGGCAGGCACGTTGCGCGAGCCGGCGAGGGCGCGGCGCAGCGTGATGGTGCCTTCGAATTTTTCGTCATAGTTATGCGGAGAATAAGGCTGGCCGCCGCTGATGGTGGTGAATGGCGTATCGACGATGGTGTCGAACGGCGTGGAGCCTTTTTCGATGGCGTCGGCGTAAACGTAAATCTTGAACGAACTGCCGACCTGGCGGACGGCCTGCGTGGCGCGGTTGAATTTGGAATCTTCAAAACTGTAGCCACCGACCATGGCTTTGATTTCGCCGGTGGAATTGTCAATCGCCAGCATGGCTCCTTGCGGGCCGGTCTGCTGTTCGAGCTGTACGCGAGCGGTATTGTCGTGCAATTCCTGAATGGAGAATTGCGCAAGGTCGCCGATTCGCAAAAGATCGGCGGGTTTTTTGCGGCCGGTCCAGGCGAAATCGCCGGGGGAAAGAATGGCGCGGTACGGACCGATCTTGATAACGGCGTTTTTCTCGTCGATGGAGAGAACGAGTCCGGTGACGTAACTTCCCTTTTCAATCGTGTGGCGCCAGTCGTCGTCTTCGTAGGTATCGAGCTTGCCGAGATTGTCGCGAACCACGTTGGGCAGATTGCCTTTCCAGCCGTGGCGGCGTTCGTAAGTGTGCAGGCCGTCGCGTAGCGATTGGTTGGCGATGCGCTGCATGGAAATGTTCAGCGTGGTATATACGCGCAGGCCGCGCTCATGAACGGCTTCCGTGCCGTAGGTGGATTCGAGATATTTGCGAATGTCTTCGAAAAAGTAGGGCGCGAGGTCGTTGCGCGGATATTGGATGTGCAAGCCTAGCGGCGATTTTCTGGCGTTGGTTTCCTCAAGCGGTGTGATTCTCCCTTCTTCTTCCATGCGATGGAGCACCAGATTGCGGCGGCCCAGTGCCAGTTCCGGATTCGAGAGCGGAGAAAATTTGGGGCCGTTGACCATCCCCGCGAGCAGCGCGGCTTCCTGGAGCTTCAGATCGGTGACGGGCTTGCCGAAATAAAATTGCGAAGCCGCGGCGAAACCGTAGTTGCCGTGCGCGAGATACACCTGGTTCGCATACATCGTAAAGATTTGCGGCTTGGTGTAGCGGCGCTCGATCTGCAGCGCCAGCAGGGTTTCCTGGATCTTGCGGCGCGCGCTGCGGTCGCTGCGGTCCAGAAAAAGATTGCCGGCGAGCTGCATGGTGATGGTGCTGGCGCCACCGGTGATGCGGCGCTTGACGAGATTGTGGAAAGCGGCGCTGGCCATGCGCGGGAAGTCGATGCCCCAGTGCTCTTCGAAGTGCTGGTCCTCGATGGCGGTGACCGCGTTATAGAGAATTCTGGGGCATTGCTCGTAGGTCATCAGGATGCGGCGCTGGATGGCGAAGCTTCCGGCGAGCTGGCCGTCATCGGCATACACTTCGGTGACAACGTCGGGGCGATACGTTTCCAGCGCGCGAATCTCCGGCAAGTCGCCTGCGTAAACAAAGAGCAAGCCGCAGCCCGCGCCCAGCGCAATAGCGCAGAGCAAGAGAAACGCCAGCGCCACGCGGTCAATCAGCTTGAAGCCGCGCAAGCGCAGCGTAATTGGAGGAAGGCTCAGCATCAGATGAAAATTCTATCGTAGAACTACCGGAAAGAGAGATTCACGTTGGCCGCGGAGTCGCAAAGATGAAAGTGGCCCGTTCTATTCCGTGGTCTAAGAAAAGACCTCAGTCTCCGTGCTGTTGACAACCCAGCGTTCATTTTTCTTGGCGAAATGGAGCAGCAATTGGGTATATCCGAGTTCACCTGAGCGACAATTTCCTCGCACTTCGGCCTCAATTGAGCTGATCCATCGAATGCTGGTGACGCCTATCCGCACAGGTGGTTCCTTTTTTTTCGTCATAGGATCAGACTTGCGCGGTCCAACTGGACACTCAACCACCCAGACAACAGGTGGATCATTGTCTGCAAAGCGCTTGACAAAGTTGAGTGGGAGGGAGTTCCCTGACGAAATGCAAAAGGCTTCGGCCCGCGAAAAAGTTAGTTCGCGAGTGAAGAAATAACGGAAAGCTGCTTCGCTAAGATCTTCCACTTGTTTGGAATTGGGAGTGTACTGCGACTGGGGATTCGCGGACAAAACAAAAATCCCACTGAGACAGAGTGGCATCAGAATTCTAGGAATCATCGCTCTCCTCCTGTCTGCAATGAATAATACCGTTCGCCGGCGCAGGAGCGACAGAGGGTGCGGCCGTCCTGGAGAACTTCGCGTTTGAAGTTGATGCCTTCGCCGCATTGGGCGCAGACGACGCGGGGGCCTTTGAAGCCGGGCAGGTCTTCGGGCTGGACTTCGACTTTCACCCATTGTTTATCGAAAAGGATTTCGTCGGAGAGTTGCGCGTAGGCTTTTTGCTGGCCGGCTTCTTTTTCGAGTTCGGGGAAGAGTTCGCGGGCGGCTTGCTTGGAAGATTCCTTGGCGGCGATGCGCACGGCGCGGCCGGTTTTGAGGTCAACAAAGGTGGCGGCGACTTTACCCCAGTCGCGGAATTTCAGGGCGCGTTTGCCGAGGCGGCAGTTGGCGACGACAGCTATGGCGTCGGTGACGCAGCGGTCGATTTCAACGTAGGTGACCAGGCGCTTGCGTTCGGTGACGGGATCGTCGATGCCCAGTTCGCGCAGGCCGAGCATCGCGAGGCGCACACCGAGGACTTGGCCGGCGCAGAGATGCCCGTGGGCTTTTTCGGCAAGGTCGAGGTATTCGGCGAGGGTTTTCATTGTGAGTGAATAGAGATCAGTGATCAGAGATCAGCGAGGCTTTCTCGGGAGCGGACCACGGGTGCGGCTGGCGAGCTTCGAGGAAAACGAAAATAGTCATGACGAGCGCGAGCGCGGCGAAGGCGCTGTCGCGGACGACGGTCCATCCGGTGAGCTTCTCCGGCGTGCCGAAGCAGCCGCAATTGATGTCCATGTGCAGAAGATACGCGCGAGTCACAACCGCCAGGAAACCCACCATAATCCCCGTGATGGCCGTCGCCCAGATTCGCAAGCGCCAGCCGATTAACAGCAGCAGGCCTAGCGCGATTTCCACAAACGGCAATATATGCGCCACCATTTGCGACGCCTCGGGCGAGATTATTTTGTAGGATTCCACTTGCTGCGCAAAACTCGAGAGATTCACGGAAATTGAAAAGCGCAGGACGAACATGGGCCACAAGTGCGTGTTCGGGAAAATAAGTTTTGAGATGCCCGCGTAGACGAAAATTCCGCCGAGAACGAGGCGGCCGATCCAGATGACCGCGCGGCGGAAGTTGAGGGGACTGGATTGCATCATAAATTCATTCTGCCTGCCACGACTTGACTATTTCTGGCTCAGAAGCTGATCGAGAAATTGTTTGAGGGTGTCGAAGCTCATGGCGCCGCCGTAGGGGTAGGTCTGACCTTTGCAATGGAAGACGGTGGTGGGGGTCTGGCTGACGTTGTACATCTGGCCGAGTTTACGGTCTTTGTCGATGGCGGCGTCGAGGGTGCCCCCCTTTACCAGGGCGCGAACTTTGGCCATTTCCGCGGCGGAGAGGGCGCCGGCTACCGTGCCGTCCACGTCGCCGGTCTGTTCCCACTTTTCCTGGTTCTGGAAGAGGACTTGTTCCACCTGCTCAAACTTGCCGATTTGCGCGGCGGCACGCCCGTAACGAGCAGCCACGACGGAGTGAGCATGCATGGGTAGAGGAAAATCGCGGTGGATCAGGTAGACCTTGCCGGTGGAGACGTAGCTTTCCAGGAGCTGGCGATTGGTAGTCATGAAAAGGGTTTTGCAGGCAGGACATTGGAAGTCGCTGAAGACTTCCATGCTAATGGGCGCGCTCTTCGAGCCGAAGGCTTTGTGAGGGTCAACGTCGGGAATGCCGTTTGCGTCTTGGGGCACGGGAGTTGCCGGCGTTGCACTCTCGGATGCAGCGGAAGCCTCGCGAGTGGCGGCAGGAGTGGTGGGAAGTGCGGGAGCAGGGTGCGCATCGCTCGCGGAAGGGTTAGGCTCGCCAGATGAGGATGGTTGCGTTGCGCGATCGGTTCTGGCGCGCACGGTCGGGGCAGGGTGCACACCCCGGCTCAACAGAAGCCTTCCACCCAGGAAGGCGAGGACGACTGCCAAGGCAAGGAGAGCGCGACGACTCACACAGTCCTCCAAGATCCAATCATGCATATCTGCGGACAGAATCACCGCCAGATTATCACAGGTTTCCGGCCGAGGGGCGAGGAGGTCCGCCCAGATTTGGCAAGTGAGCAATGAGGTCTCGGCCAAAGCTCAGGGGTTTGATTCCACGACTTTAAAGAATCGTTGTACCCACCTCGCTTTTTGTAAGTGTTGCATCTAAAGGGGGTAGGATTCATGTAAGCGCTTTAGAATCAACACTTACGGACATTTGCGTAAGTGTTGATTCTAAAAGAGTTGCGCCGCTAGATACTGTGAAGCTTCAGCGAAAGCGGAACCACCCGTCACCCCGTTCGCGACCCGTAACGAAAGGATATTATACAGGAAGGATAATCATGGGTCAAGGAAGAATTCAAGATTGGAGTGAAAAGAGGAAATGGGGTCTGCAATGAATACAAAATACGTCGGTTACAGGTGTTATAAGAAAACTTGACAAGATGACACTCAACATGTATACTTTGGCTCGAACTGGGCTTAGGCTAAAGAGTAAGGCACGCCAATCGGGAGATTGGCGCTCCCAGGGCTGTTATGAACCTGGGGCGGGCTTGAGGCGGAGCAAAGAATTTAAATGAGGATGGAAGGCAGGTAGTCATGAGCAAGATTATTGGAATTGACCTGGGAACGACGAACTCGGTGGTGGCCGTGATGCAGGGCGGCGAGCCGGTGGTGATCCCTAACCAGGAGGGCGGGCGGACGACGCCGTCGGTGGTGGCAATCACGAAGACGGACGAGCGGCTGGTGGGACAAGTGGCCAAGCGCCAAGCGGTGACCAACCCCGAGAACACGGTGTATTCGATCAAGCGGTTCATGGGGCGGCGCTATGACGAAGTGACGGAA
>Ga0210407_10003602_pt1 | contig 12495 bp, 13 predicted proteins | sample IncBWC27MmetaG_FD_150860 | JGI IMG/M metagenome (GOLD analysis project Ga0210407, IMG submission 150860) | Forest soil microbial communities from Barre Woods Harvard Forest LTER site, Petersham, Massachusetts, United States - Inc-BW-C-27-M | ecosystem: Environmental > Terrestrial > Soil >... | reverse complement strand
CCGCGATATGCTGCGGCGCGTCTGTGGGTGGATGCGATAATCGATCCAGCGCATACGCGCGAGGCGCTGATCGAGGCCCTAGAAGCGGCATCGTTAAATCCGAAAGTCGCGGAGCTTAAAACTGGGGTCTTGCAGACATAGTTGAAAGTTAACAGTTAAAAGTCGAAAGTTGAGAAGAACCAGCCGTCAGTCGAGAAGTTTCGACGATGCACTCCTGATCAGACGATGACGAGCCAGCGAAGCGGCGGCTACGGGATGTTGGGCGTTACGATGTTATTGTGTCTGCCCGCCGTGCTCGCTGTGTTCGTTTCGGCACAGGTTTCGGGGAGTTCGTACCACAGCTCGGCGCTGTGGTTTATGTATCAGGTGTCGCAGTATATCAGCGCGATCGGAATTGTCGTTGCGGCGGCACTGACGATCATCAAGGCGAGCGAGGGGAAAATTTCGCGCATCGCTGTGATGCTCATGGGATTTTCCGTGCTGCTGTCGGTTTTATTGTTGTGGTATGCAGTGCACATTTACCGGAGCCCGTGGTTCTGAAAACTTATGGCCAATGAAGTGACGATTGTGGAATGTCCGCGGGACGCGTGGCAGGGATTGCGCGACGTAATTCCGACGGAAGAAAAAGTGCAGTACCTGAGCCGGCTGATCGCGCTGGGATTTCGCCACATCGATGCGGTCAGCTTCGTTTCTCCGAAGCACGTGCCGCAGATGGCGGACAGCGAAGCGGTGATGGCGCACCTGAACCAGGTGAAAGCGCCGGGCGGCGTGCCGGTGGAAATTATTGGAATCGTGGTAAACGCGCAGGGCCTCGAGCGGGCGCTCGCGACTTCCGGAGTAACAACGGTCGGATACCCTTATTCCATTTCGGCCTACTTCCGTCGCGCGAACGCGAATATGTCTCGAGCGGAATCGCGCGAGCTGGTGGAAAAGCTGCAGCGCGACACGCGCGCGGCCGGAAAGAATCTGGTAATTTATATTTCCATGGCGTTCGGGAATCCTTACGAGGAGCCGTGGGGCGCGGAAATTGTCGAGGAGACTCTCGTGTGGCTGAAGGACTTGGGCGTGCGCACGGTTTCGCTTGCGGATACGGTGGGAACGGCGTCGCCGGAGGAAGTTGCGCAACTTTACCAGGCGGTGAAAGGATGCGTCGCGGGAGTTGAAATCGGAGTGCATCTGCACAGCCGCCCGGAGCGCGCGGCCGAAAAAGTCCTCGCGGCGTATGAGGCCGGATGCCGGAGATTTGACGGAGCGCTCACCGGTATGGGCGGGTGCCCGTTCGCTGGGGATGAATTGGTTGGCAACATTCCGACGGAGGTTGTGCTAACAACGCTCGCGTCGCGCGGCGTCTCTACCGGGATTGATACGAAATCGCTCGCGGTGGCCTGCGCCATGACTGGGGAGTTGCGGGAGAAATACACGCACGCGGCACAGACGGTGGACGCGGCGCAGACTGCGAAACCGAATTAGCGGGCGGAGCAAAACTTTTTACCGCGGAGACGCAGAGAAAACCACATGAAGAGCATGCCGCAAGCGGCCGACGCTGCCAGTTACACGACATTGAAATATGAGAAGGATTCCGCGACGGCCACGATCACGCTGAACCGCCCGGACAAGCGAAACGCCATCTCCAGCACGATGATTGACGAGCTGCTGGGCGCGTTGAACGCGGCGGAAGGTGACCCCGCAGTGCGCGCGGTGATCCTGACGGGCGCGGGCAGGTGTTTCTGCTCGGGGATGGACCTGGAAACTTTGCAGGCCATCGCACAGCAGACGCCCGAGCAAAATCTGGCGGATTCGCGGCAGATGGCGCGGATGTTCCACCGGCTGTACTGCTTTCCGAAGCCACTGATTACGGCGGTGAACGGCGCGGCGATCGCAGGCGGCTGCGGGATTGCGACGTTTTCAGATATCACGCTAGCCGTGCCAGAGGCGAAGTTCGGTTACACCGAAGTGCGCATCGGATTTATTCCCGCACTGGTTTCGGTGCTGCTGCGCAGGCAGATTGGCGAAAAGCGTGCGCGCGAGCTGCTTTTGACCGGCGCGATTATTGACGCGGCGGAGGCGTTCCGTCTGGGGATGGTGACGGAAATCGTCCCAGAGGAGAATTTGTTGAAGCGCGCGTACGAAGTGGCGGCGAAGTTTTTGGAAGCGAGCCCCACGAGCCTGCGGCGCACGAAGCGCCTGTTGCTGCAATACAACGAGAAGGAAGTGGCGCAGGAAATCGAAATGGCGACACAGGAAAACGCGGCGATTCGCGCCACCGATGATTTTCGCGAAGGGCTGGCGTCGTTTCTGGAAAAGCGCCATCCGAAATGGACGGGACATTGACGGCGCTCCCCGCCCAGCCACGAATCGACACCGTCGACCAGCGCGCTTTTCAGGCGCCCTGAGCAATTTCCCAAATAATTATGGAATACACTGAAACTACAATTCGTGTGCGCTACGCCGAAACGGACCAGATGGGAGTCGTGTACCACGGCAATTATTTCACGTGGTTTGAAGTTGGCCGCGTGGACTTGTGCCGCCAGCTGGGCTTCGAGTATAAGAAAATGGAAGCCGAGGACGATAGCTTCATCGTGGTCGCCGACGCGCACTGCCGTTTCAAGCGGCCGGCGCGATTTGACGACTTGCTGGTGGTGCGCACCAAGATATTGGCGTCGCAACGGCGCACCGTGAAATTCGGATACGAAATCGTGCACCAGGAATCGCGCGAAGTGCTGGCCACGGGAGACACGCTGCACGTATTCTGCGACCGCCAGGGACGGCCGAAATCCTTGCCGGAAAAATACCGCAAGTACTTCCCTGCCCAGAAGGACGGCTCGCATTCGCACGGGCCGAAGCACACACACTCATGAGCGCAATACAGATTGACGGCGAACATCTCGATTTTGCGCAACTCTACCGAGTCGTTTTCGACGCCGCGAACGTGGAGCTTGCTCCGCAGGCACGCGAGCGCATGCTGGCGTCGCGCGCGGTGATTGAGCGGCTGATCGCATCGGACCAGGCCGTGTACGGCGTAAACACCGGCTTTGGCAAAATGGCTTCGGTGCGCATTTCGCGCGAACAGATTGGCGAGCTGCAAGTCAATCTGGTGCGCAGTCATTCGTGCGGTGTGGGCGCGCCACTTAGCGAGCACGAAACGCGCGCGGTGTTGCTGCTGCGTGCAAATGCCATCGCCAAGGGATTTTCCGGCGTGCGTCCGGTGGTGGCGGAAACGCTTTGCAACATGCTCAATGCGGGCGTGCATCCGGTAATTCCATCGCAAGGCTCGGTCGGCGCGTCGGGGGATCTGGCGCCGCTCGCGCACTTGGCGCAGGTGGCGATCGGCGAAGGCGAGGCGAGTCTGCAAGGCCGCAAAATGTCCGGCGGCGACGCGATGCGCGCGGCGGGGATTGCGCCACTTGCGCTGGAAGCGAAGGAAGGCCTGGCGCTGCTGAACGGCACGCAAGCGATGCTGGCGCTGCTCGCGCTGGGGCTGCGCGAAGCTGAGATTGCGGTGGATAGCGCCGACGTGGCTGCGGCGTTATCGCTCGATGCTTTGCGCGGCAGTCCCGCGGCATTCGACGAGCGCATCGCGGCGGCGCGGCCTTATGCGGGGCACGCCGTCACCGCGCGCAATCTGCGTATGCTGAACGAAGGCAGCACGATCCGCGAATCGCATCGCGCCGCAGAAAAAGATAAACGCGTGCAGGATGCCTACAGTCTGCGTTGCACGCCGCAAGTGCATGGCGCGGTGCGCGACGCGCTCACACAGGTGCGCGCGACGCTGGCCGTGGAATTGAACAGCGCTACGGATAATCCGCTCGTCTTCGTTCATCTGGGTGGCGACTCCGGTGCGGGTTCCGGTGAGGTGATCAGTGGCGGAAATTTTCACGGGCAGCCGCTGGCGATGGCGGCCGATCAATTGGCGGTGGCGCTGGCGACTCTCGCGGGAATCTCCGAACGCCGCATCGAACAAATGACTAATCCGCAGACCAGTTTGCTCCCCGCGTTTCTGGTGCGCGACGCTGGCCTGAACTCCGGATTCATGATTATGCAGGTCGCAGCAGCCGCGTTGGCTAGCGAAATGAAGACGCAAGCCACGCCGCATTCGGTGGACTCAATTCCCACGTCGGCCAACCAGGAAGATTACGTTTCGATGGGAATGGGCGCGGCGCGCAGGATTCAACCGATGCTGGGAAATTTGCGAAACGTTCTGGCGATCGAATTATTGGCCGCTTGCCAGGGCATTGACCTGCTGGCCCCCTTGTGCACCGGGACGCAATCCGCGAAGGCGCAAGCCATCGTGCGTTCGGAATCGAAGATGGTGGAAGCGGACCGCTCGCTCGCGCCCGACATTCGCGCGGTCGAACAACGAATCGCCGCGGGCGATTTCAGCGCGATTTTGCGCTGAACCGGCGCTTTACTTTCTCGCAAAAAAGATCCGCGAACGGAGACTCACATCATCTTGTCAAGCCCAGATCGCGGCCGAACGAATTCGATAGGAGAGCAAGAATACTTACTTGCTGTCGCCGTCGTGATTTACGTCACCGGATGCTTTTAAGGCAGGTTGCGCCTGGCTTGCTGCTTTTCCCGCCGCACTGATATTGACGCGGTCCTGCGGCGTCGCCTTGGGCACATTCGCCGCTGGCTTTGCTGCCGGAGCCGGCGCCTGCGCCACTTGCGGATTGAATGAGATTGCGCCTACTGGATTTGTCATTGGATTACCTGCAATGTCCTAATCGGCACCAGCCAACTTGGACTTTAAGTATTATCTAACCGTGCTGAAAGAGATGGACTTCCCTTCAGCCTGGACCGAATCTTCCGCCAAATCACCGCAAACGAGCCTTTCTCGGGGGTCAGGCGAGCGCTTGAAAGAGGAACGTACCGAAACGGTACCCTACTGCGTAGCTGAACGGCGGGACTCCCATCGAATAGTGGCCGCACGGGAGCGAAAGGTTTTCGAACGCGACGCCATCGCGGCGGATCGCCGTGATGAATTCGTCCGTCAGCTCGCTCGGGAACGTGGGATCGTAGCGGCCGCTGATCGCCAGAATTTTTTTTCGCGTGCCGTGGAGACGAGCTATATAAGGATACGGACTGATCGGTGAAAAGTAACGGCGCACCTCCTCGAGAGAAATTTCGTGATGCAGAGTTTCCCACACGTTGCTCGTGGTGAGCCCGGCAGCGACTACATCGCCAAAATACGTGGAGACATGCAGGAACGCCCCAGCGCGCAGAGCCGGCTCGTGCGCGATGGTAAGAAACGCAAGGCAAGAACCGATGCTAGTGCCGAGGATTCCCAGGCGAGCGTAGCCTTGCTGTTCGAGCCAGCGCAGGATGCGGCGCGTGTCCAGGACGGCCTGACGATTCGCCTGCAGCGTGAGGCCGATGTTAGCACTCACCATATAGTCCGCGCGCGGATGGCTGGGGACGGCGCGACGATCGTGATACGGCAGGCTTAGTTTCACGGCAGTGATGCCGAGTTGGTTCAGCCAACGGCAGACGTTCTGCTGCTCTTCCCAGCGGCAATTCCATTGCGCGAGCACCACGACGGCCGGACCGCTGCGGCGCGCCCGGAAAACCTGCGCGTGCACGCGATTGTTCTCCGGCCAGGGCGACTCGATGGCGCTGCTGAAGGTGAGCACGTTGTCCTTCAGGGAGTAATCGTCGGCTGGCGTGGTGGCGAACCATTCGTCGCTGTGCGCTACGGTTTCACGCGCGAAATTTTCCAGCCAGCCGCGCGGATCGCGTTCGTTCGCCGAGCCGCCAATGTGTTCCAGCCCCCATGCGAACGGCAGCACGCGGCGATCCGGCTCCTGCGCGAAGCGCATCTGTTCGTAGGCTAGGACCTTCTGTGCGATCCAGGACATGAGATGTAAACGATCGAATATAGCGTAGAGCGTGGGTCGTGTTCAAACGGCGGGGCGCTCCGGCAGAGTGATCGTGTGTATAATCCGCGTGGATTTGGGAGAGATTATGGATATTCGCTGTGTGGTGACGGGGCAGAATGCATCCGGAAAGTCGCTGATCATGCGCGACAAGGGTGTGCCGCCGGTGAGTGTGGCGCTGCTACCGGGGTACGAGTTTCATCGAGTGTGGGGAAGCGATTCTGTGCCGGAACTTCCGTCGGATGGAGCTGCACCGATGCAACCGAGCTACTTCCCCGCCAACAATGGCTTCCGCTTCGGATTCTTCACGCTGCCCCCGGCAACGAAGACGCGCAGCGAGCGAATCGCCACAGCGTCGGCATTGGAAGAGGTGCAGGAAAAGTTGCCAGGGATGATGGATGTGCTGGAACCGGATCATCCCGGCATGCATACGACCGACACGGTGGATTTCGACGTGGTAATTTCTGGCGAAGTGTATCTGAAGTTGGACGACGGAGCGGAAGTTCTGCTCAAAGCGGGCGACTGCGTGATTCAGAACGGGACCCGCCACGCTTGGCACAACCGGTCGGCGGAAAACTGTGTGATCGCGGTCACGCTGCTGGGAGCGGAGCGCAAACCGTAACTCCGAGCTTCTCACGTCGAGATTGACGCGGCCATCGGAGGCTGAGCGACTATTGGCATTTTAATGGCCGAGCAGTCATAGGATCGGCTCAGGCTTGGTGCGAGTGGGTCAGATAGTGCTGGCGCGGGAGGTCCTTGCCGGAATCGTTGCCGCTGGGCGTACGCACGACGCTATAAATGTGCTGCTGGGTGGGCAGGTTGCGGTCTTTCGCGAACTTTGCCAGGTCTGCGAAACGCTCGTGGTCGAATTCGTCGCCGCGCAGGCGCCGCCCCAGCTCGAAAACGTCGCGCCCGGATTTAGGACCGCAGTGAGGTTCACGGTGGTGTTGTTCGCAAATGATGTCCCCGTTGGTGATTGCGTATTCGTCCCCGGCCCAGCAACGCTGGTCGAGAATATGAACTTCGTCACCGTCGAGCGAAATTGACCGCAAAACCAACAATTCGGATATGCGAGCTAACGGGAGTTAGCCGGCCGCCAACGTCGCTGTTGGCCCTCAACCTAACCAGAGGAGAGTGCCCAATCCGTCCTTTGCCGATCTGCTTGGTTGGATCTTAGGACACGCCCGCCCTCCAAGCCAGTTCCACTATGGCACTCCAACAAACGACAATCGAGTCTGTGCAGCCGCCTCAGCCGCGCTGCCGATGAGAAAGGAGAGAAGGATGGCGGAAGGTAAAGGATTTTTTGAATCGTTGCTGGATTTTTCATTTCGTGAGTGCGTGACGATCAACAATCGCAAGCTCCTCTACGGCCTGCACCTGTTGGTCGGATTGATTGCCGCTGTCGCTGTCGTGGTCGTTGGCTTTCAAACATCCCCTACCCAGGGGCTTATCAACTTGATCGGAGCTCTCGTGGGGTTCTTTTTCTGGACCCTTTATGTCCGGATCGCGTTGGAATCTCTGCTGGCTTTGTTTCGCATCGCCGAAGCAGCGTCGCCCAACGCGAATGCAGGACGGGAACACTAACGCGCGCGAAAGAATCCCGAATTCCGCGCTGGCATTCATTACGGCAAACCCCGTATCGTGGGCGTCTGGAAATCGGCGATGATCGGCAAGAATTACGCTACGAACAGTTCCGGAAATCGAGCTCCTGCGGCGTGACCGTCACGCCGGGACTTACCTTCAACGGATTCCCGTTCGCGTCCAAGCTGGTGGTTATTGATGGCGGCGAGCAATCGGCAGCACCGCCTCCCAACGGCACAAACGCATTCGCGCCCACCGAATACAGAACATCGCCGGACGCCGGGACTGCGTAACTGATTTTGCCGGAGGCGAATACTCCGACGCTGGGGTTGCTTGCTGGTTCGATCAGCGTGTACTCAGCGCAGTTTGTGTTCGCGGGCGCGGTTGCCGGGCAATCCGTGTTCGCGTCCACGGAAATGTTTGGGATAGAGTTGCTTTCCGCTGGAATCGTTACTGCAAGGCTCGCTCCGCCGGGCAAGGTAACCGTCTGCAAGGCGGAGACGGACACGTCAATGGTTGCCGCAGCGGACGCGTTTGTTGCAGTAACGAAGCCCTGCAGCGTCGCGGGCCCCGGCGTAGCTCCTGTTTCTGGAGTCAACGGGATCGCTCCCATATTCGTCCCACCGAGCACACCAACCGCTACCGTCGCGTTATAAGCCAATCCAGCGCCATTAATCGCGACGACCACCACATCGAATGTTGCCGCTGTCGGCAGCGGGCAAAAGTTGAAGTTGCCCGCCGAATCTGCCGCCGTCTGCCTAAAGATCACATCGGTCTGGGAACCTTCTAGTTGCTCCAGCGCGACGAGCACGGTGCCGCCCGAGATTGGCTGCATCGTCGTTGTGTCCACCACCTGTCCGCTGATGCCCGTATTGTTCGTGCTCACCTGTCCTGCGGTCAGCACCGGTTTCAGGCGGAATTTGCCATTGCCTTCCTTGATGATCGACGCGCAGGCGTTGAAATCAATGTTGAGATCTACGTCTTGTCCGGCTGCGACGGTGATCGGTCCGCCTTCAATCTGCCCTGGCGGGATTTTCAACCCCGTGTTTGCTTGGCTGGAGAGTTGGAGTTCATGCACGGTTCCGTCTTGCAGAATTGCGCAATTGAAGCCTTGGCCGCCGCAGGCATTGCTTGCGGGGACGGGACCACTACCTCCGTCATTGGGAACCAGGAGCAAACGGATTTGCTGATAAGTGCCCGTGGGAAGCGCGGTATTCGATCCTAGCATCGTGAGCAGACATGCGTTCGGTCCCGCCGTGAACAGGTCAATCTGCGTGGGCTGCGTATTCAGCTGAGGCGCCAATTCCTGCCATCCCGCAGAATTGTCGTCGGCGGTAGCGCTGATGTGCGCCTGCACCGAACGGATCGTCACGTATACGTGCTGGAAATCGCCGTTTGGAAACTTGCAACTGGGTGGGTCGGTTATGCTTACATTTATGCTGCCCGTTCCGGCCGTTTGCATAGTTGAACCCGAGCCGCTGCAGCTCTCCAGCACAGCTATGAGCACCAGCAGTATTGCGAGGCTGCTAATCCACACGACGGGGGACAAAGATTTTAACTTGATATGGAATGAACGAGCCATAGTCGGTCTCCATCGCAAACGTTGGGAAGGGTTGCGTATGCCCAGGCGGGGGAGGGGCGTATTCGCCGCAATTCTAAGATGCTTCCTTCGAAGCGTCAAGTCAAGTGATCGGCGATTGCAATCGCCCAAGCCCTGACTAACGCGGCGGTCTCAATGGGTCGATGCCACATCAACGCGAATCCAACCCGAAGGCTTTCAGCGGCCGAGCATCGTTCGCGAGGGTTGATTCAGCCGGAACATCCCCTGGCTAGGGCCTAGTCGAGCACAGCCCGATAAATCGGTAGCCTGACGGGAAGCATAGTCGACCAACGCCTCAGGTGGTGTCGCATCGACCGGTTGAACTGGCGGCCGTAACCGGACATCCCAAAGCGTGAGTTACCACGCACCTGTACGTGGTCGAGGTCGCAAGTGTCAGATTGCGCGAAAACGCGCCGCGCAGCTTGGGCGGGATCGGCTCAGCTTTCGTGAGGGTGGGTCAGATAGTGCTGGCGCAGCAGGTCCTTGCCGTAATCGTTGCCGTTGGGGGTGCGAACCACACAATGAATATGCTGCCGCGAGGGTAGGTTGGGGTCCTTCGCGAATTTTGCCAGAGTTGCGGGCCGCTGGTGATCGAATTCAATCAGGATTACCGGGCTCTGAATGCGATAATAGAACACGCTGTCCTCCTGCGTGCCGCCAACCCATGCGAACCAGGTATTCTCGATGTGCTTCTCCACTTCGCTCATTTTTACGCGCGCGTGGCCGTCGTCCATGTTGCTTACGTACAACTGCACCAGGTCGCGCAGCTGCTTGCGCGCGGGACTTTCCAAATCCTTCGTTTGGATACCGGCATACTCGAGGATGACGTTGTCCTTGAACGCTTCGGTCAGGTTGTTATTCCCGGTCTTGGAAAAGTTTAGTATTGCTTTCTGCTGTTGCGCGGCGGTGAGAGCGCGCACCATGCCGAGCCCATCCTGCTGTTCCTGCTGCAGCACGACGAGGCCTTTGTATTTTCCCGATGTAGCGCGGACTGGCTCGGAACCCAGGAACAGCGGCGTCATCACGACTTGGTCGCCCAACACGAAAAAATTGATGATGGCGTGATGCCCGCTGAACTGCCAACCCCACGGTTCGGTCGTCGACGGCAGGCCCATGATACTAATGAAATACAGCCATTCGCCCAGGAATTCGGGGTCTGCTGCAAGTTCCGCGAGCGTTTCGTTCAAACGCATCACATTGCGCGTCAACTCGAAACCTCGAGTACTTAGCGACGTGCGCATCAAGCCGAACGCCAGCTCGCGCTGCGCTTCCGTCATTTCCTGCATGCTGATTCCCTGCCGCACATAAAAGTGCTGATTCATCCATTTTCGCCATTGGACATCGTCAACCGGGAACATGGTCTTCGCGAGCTGCACTTTATCCAACGAAGCAATGAAGCGCTCGGCTGCGTTGCGAACTGGTTCGGTGGAAACTCCACTGGGACTAATGTGGAACAGCCCAGGGAGCACGTCACGATCCGTCGTGATTCCACGGAACGGCGCGGCCAGGCCTTCCTGTTCGGCTTCTTCGGACATCCGACGATATTGCTCCGCCATTGCGACCGGGGCTTTTTGCTGTCCGTAAGAAGCCAGCGGAAGAAAAGCGCAGGCGGAGATCAATGATGAAATAAATGCGCGGCGCGAGGACGCGTCACGATCGCTGTGAGTATGGCCGGGGTGGTGGACTTTCCTACACACGATTCACCTCCGCAAGCTTAAAAATTGCTGAGAACGTATCACAGGCGCTGGGCCGCGGCAACACACGGGGGAGGGAGCGATTGGAATCATGTCGCACCGAGCCATGGCGTTCTAGCTCAGTGGGCGTCGCCGTGCGCGAGCTTGCACTTCGGCGCTAACGTCGCTGAGGGTAGTGCGTCTACCCTTACTGAGGTAGAATGGCTACCATCATGACACTTAAGGAGACTCTCGGCCGAACCGAACTCCTGCAAGGCACGCTGGATATGCTGATTCTGCGCACGCTGCTCTTCGGCCCTGCTCACGGCCATCAAATCGCGAAACATATTCAACGCACCACGGACGACGTGCTGCAGGTGGAGCACGGCTCGCTCTATCCCGCGCTGCATCGCATGGAGCGCAAGGGCTGGATCGCTGCGAAGTGGGAGATGGCCAAGGATCGGAATCGCGAGTTCAAGTATTACCGACTGACGCCGGCGGGCAAAAAACAGCTGGTGCGCGAGCAATCGCGATGGAAACAGCTCGCGGCGGCCGTGGCGACGGTGATGCGGCCCGCGCCCGGAGGCTAGCTATGAGCGTTCAAAACTGGCTGCGCGCGCTCCATGCCCGCGTCTGGCAGCGCCGCAATCGCGACGACGCGCTGGAACGCGAGTTCGAGGCGCATCTCGCACTGGAAGCGGAGGAGCAACGAGAATCTGGTTTGCCGCCCGACGAAGCAAGTTACGCCGCGCGACGAGCTTTCGGCAACGCGACGCTCATCCGGGACGATGTGCGCGAAGTCTGGAACGTGGTTTGGTTGGAACGCATCGCTCGCGATGTGAAATACGCCGCGCGCTCGCTGCGCAAAAACCCCGGTTTTGCCGGCGTTGCTATTCTCACACTGGCGCTCGGAATCGGCGCGAACACCGCGATCTTCAGCGCAATTAATGCGCTGATGCTGCAGCCTCTGCCGTTCCCCGCGGCAGATCAACTCGTGCGTATCAATTCAACCATAAACGGAGTTCCCATCACGGGATTCGCCTATCCTGGAGGGCCATCGCTTTTGGACATGCAGGATTTTGCAGAAAACAGCCACAGCTTTCAGAAAATAGTTGTGTACGACACCTGGCGTAAGAACGTGAGCTTCGGCGATTCCATCGCCGAGCCAGAACAAATGCAAGTTGGCCTCGTCCCGTCGGCGTATTTCGAGGTGCTCGATATACGACCGATCATGGGGCGCCTCTTCACAGAGGAAGAAAACCAGGAAGGCAAAGGCTACGTGGTGCTCATCAGCGAACAGCTGTGGAGGAACCGCTTTGGCGGCGACAAAGCAATCCTCGGGCGGAAGATCGTCATCAACGCGGAGCCTTACACGATCATCGCAGTGATGCCCGACGTGATTCCCGAGTGGATGGAGCCGGGCCACGTCGGCGCGACGGAGGTGTGGACTCCCTTCCCATCGCCAGACCAGCTGCCTGAAAGTTCGCGTGGCGCAAGAGGCTTCGGGGCGCTTGCGCGCATCAAGCCTGGTGTAAGATTCGAACAAGCGCAGGCAGAGCTCGCAACGATCGCGGCTGCACTGGCGGCAGCGCACCCGGCAGATCAAGGCGTCAGCGTATCCCTCACCAGAGTTGCCGACACACGCGTGGGAACTTTGCGTCCGATGTTGTTCCTGCTAATGGGAGCCGTCGGCCTGATTTTGCTGATCGCTTGCGTCAACTTGGCGAATTTACTGTTGGCTCGCAATTCCGCGCGGCAGCGTGAATTG
>Ga0210407_10003598_pt1 | contig 12508 bp, 11 predicted proteins | sample IncBWC27MmetaG_FD_150860 | JGI IMG/M metagenome (GOLD analysis project Ga0210407, IMG submission 150860) | Forest soil microbial communities from Barre Woods Harvard Forest LTER site, Petersham, Massachusetts, United States - Inc-BW-C-27-M | ecosystem: Environmental > Terrestrial > Soil >... | reverse complement strand
CGAGAATCCGGACGTGTGCTCGGTTGTGATTCGCAAGAACCAGGGGCGCGAGTCGGGCGCCTCGCAGCCGCACTTGCATCAGCAGATTATCGGATCGCCAGAACCGTTCCCGTCGCTGTTGGCGGAGTCGCGCGCCGAGCGCGAGAATCCCCATCTTTGGCATGAGATCGTTTCACTGATGGATCGGCTGGGGCTGGTGATCGATCGCAGCGACGCGGCGATCAGCTATGCGAGCCCGATTGGCGGATTTCCGCGCAGCTATGACGTGGTGATGCCGAACTATCGCGGGCTGATCACGGAATTGAGCGCCAGCCAGATGCGCGAGTTTGCAAACGCGCTTTACCGCATACTCACGGTCCTCGGGCCCCTGCCGCTCGACTACGAAGTTCATCAGGGCGAGGGACTTCCGCTCCACGCCCACATCAATGCGCGGCTATATCCATATTCGAACGTTGCGGGGACTCTGAATTTGCCGGGCACGCTGCTGCAGAGCGCCGCCGCGATCCGCAGCGCGATGAAGCGCCACTCCTAAAGCGCGACGGCTCTACTGCGCCTTCCAGACGGGTTTGCGCTTCTCGAGAAACGCGCGCACGCCTTCCTTAGCGTCGCTGCTTTCGCGGACGGTACGCGCCATCTTGAGCATGTCGTCGTGCCAGGCGTCGAAGGTCTCGCTCATGCATCGGCGCACGGTCGCTTTCATCGCGCGCAGCGAGAGCGGGGCGTTGGCGGCAATTTTTTCGGCGAGCGCGGTCGTGACCTCGCCGAGTTTCGAGTCGGCGACGACCTCGTGCACGAGATTCATGTGCAGGCCGCGCTGCGCGTCGAGCAGGTCGGCGGTGTAGAGAATCCACGCGGTGTTGGCGGAGCCGCAGACCTCGATCAATTTGCGGGTGAAGTCGTAGGGGACCATCAGGCCGACGCGCCCGAGCGTCATTCCGAGCCTCGCGTTGTCCGAGGCGATTCGAAGATCGCAATGCAGCGCGAGTTCGAGCCCGCCCGCGAGCGCGGCGCCATGCACGGCCGCGATAGTCGGTACAGGAAAACGCTCGAGGCGGCCGAACACCGATTCCAGCGAAGTGGGATTGTGCACGCCGGTGCTCTCATCCACTTCCTTCAGATCGACCCCGGCGCAAAAGCTCGCGCCTTCACCGCGCAGCAGCAGGGCGCGAATCTCCTTGTCGTTTTCGAACTTGAGGAGCGCGTCATTGAGCGCCTCGATCACGGGCTGATTCAACGCGTTGCGCTTTTCGGGGCGGTTCAGAGTCAGGACGGCGTAATTCGGATGCCGCGTGACTTTGAGAACTTCGTCGGCCATGTCGGTCGCTCCTATCGAAAGCTCGGCTGCGGGGAAGCATCGCACGGCCCGCCCGCGATCATCAAGTCGCGCAGCAATTTGCTGTCAACTTGCGGAAAACGCTTGTATTAGCTGATGTTTTCGACGAAATGTTTCACGTGAAACATTGCACAAATCGGTCAGGCGGGGGAAGAAAAAACGAAACAAATTGTCACACCACGATGCTGAGCATCTTGTCCTGGATGTAGATGATCTTCTTCGGCGGTTGGCCGGCGAGGTGGCGGATGACGGCCTCGCTCTTGAGTGCGAGGGCGCGGACTTCTGCTTCGGGAGCGCCTGCGCGAACCTCGAGGCGATCGCGGACCTTGCCGTTGATTTGGACGACGACGGTTACGGTCTCGTCGCGCACCAGCTTCGGATCGAACTCTGGCCACTGCTCGAGATGAACGGAATTCTTGTGACCGAGCGCTTGCCACATTTCTTCGGTGACGTACGGCGCCATCGGCGCGAGCAGCACGACCATCGACTCGGCGGCGAATCGTCCCATCTCGGCGGGCTTCAGCTTGGCGAGGTAGTTGAGATGATCCATCAGCTTCGCGAGACCGGTGTTGAAGCGCAGGCGTTCGATATGGTCGGTGACGGCTTCGATAGTTTTGTGGGTGCGCTTTAGCGTTTCTTCGTTCGGCTTTCCATCCGGGCATCCCGCTTCGACGTAGCGCCGAATCATCGTCCAGAGCCGGGTGATGAATCGCAACGTGCCCGCGACGCCGCTTTCGCTCCAGTTGGTCGCTTCGTCGAAGGGGCTCATGTACAGCTCCCAGAGCCGGAGCGCGTCGGCGCCGTACTTTTCGATCATCGCGTCGGGGGTCACGACGTTGCCCTTGCTCTTGGACATCCGCTGGCCGTCGGAGGCCCACACGACTCCTTGATTGCGCAAGACCGGGAACGGCTCGTCGAAACTGATCAGCTCGGCGTCGCACATGACCTTGGTCCACATCCGCGCATACAGCAGATGCATGACCGCGTGCTCGGCGCCGCCGACGTAGAGATCGACCGGCAGCCAGTAATCGACCGCGCGCCGATCGAAAGGACGCTCGCTTTCGTGCGGCGATGCGAAGCGGAGGAAGTACCACGACGAGCACGCGAAGCCGTCGAGGGTGTCGGTCTCGCGCTCGGCGGGGCCGCCGCATTTTGGGCAGGTCGTGTTCACGAATTCGGGGACATTGGCGAGTGGAGAGCGCCCGGTGCCTGACGGCAGATAATCCTTCATCGCAGGAAGCATCACGGGCAGTTGGTCTTCAGGCACCGGCACGATTCCGTCGGTCTTGCAGTAGACGATCGGAATCGGGCACCCCCAGTAGCGCTGGCGGGAGATCAGCCAATCGCGCATCCGGTAGCTGACCGTGGCGCGACCGATCTTTTTCTGTTCGATGTGTTTCGATACGGCGGCAATCGCTTCAACGGTCGTCATCCCGTTCAGGAAGCCGGAGTTGATCGCGACGCCGTGTTCCGTGTATGCGAGTTCAGTTGGCGGTGGACTGCCGTCGGGCGGCGCGGTCACGCGAGGAATTTCGAGACGATACTTTTTCGCAAATTCGAAATCGCGCTGATCTTCTCCGGGCGCCGCCATGATCGCGCCGGTGCCGTAGCCCATCAGGACGTAGTCGGCGATCCAAATCGGGATGTCCTTGTCGGTGAATACATTGTGCGCGTAGGCGCCGGTGAACACGCCGGTCTTTTCCTTCACCGCGGACATGCGCTCGATCTCGGTCTGCCGGCGCGCATCGGCGACGTAGCCTTCGACGCTGGCGCGATTTGCGGCTGTAGTGATCTCGGCGACCAGCGGATGCTCGGGCGCGAGCACCATGAACGATACGCCGAACACGGTGTCGGGACGGGTGGTGAAAAAGCGGACTTCCTTTCCGGCGTGGCCTGCGACCGGGAATCCGATTTCCGCGCCCTCGCTGCGTCCGATCCAGTTGCGCTGCATCAACTTGATCGGCTCGGGCCAGTCGATTCCGTCCAAATCTGCGAGCAGCCGATCGGCGTAGTCAGTAATCTTGAGGTACCACTGCTCGAGATCTTTTTTGCTGACCGGATTGTCGGTATGCCGCCAGCAGCATCCGTTGATTACTTGTTCGTTGGCGAGAATGGTCTGGCACTTGTCGCACCACCACTGCGCGCCGGTAGCGCGGTAGGCGAGCCCGCGCTTCAAGAGCATCAGGAAAAACCACTGGGTCCACTTGTAGTACTCGGGCAGCGACGAGTTGATCTCGCGCGTCCAATCGTAAGCGCATCCGGACATCGTCAGCTGGCGTTTGAAGTTGGCGGCGTATCGGGGAACGGTCTCAGTGGGATGCGAGCCTTTGAGTATCGCTTCGTTCTCGGCCGGCAACCCGAACGCATCCCAGCCCATCGCATGCAGGACGTTGAATCCCGCCATCCGCTTGTAGCGCCCGACGACGTCGCATGGGACGTAGTTGTGCAGATGGCCGACGCTCAGCCCGGCGCCGGACGGGTAGGGGAACATCTCGAGGATGTAGAATTTCGGGCGGCCGGGATCCTCGCGCGTGAGGTAGAGATTGGTGCGATCCCATTGCGCCTGCCACGCGGGCTCGATTTTCTTCGGGTCGTAGCGCTCGTCCATCGTAGTGTCGGGACGCGACTACTTCTTGCGCACGATGGTGAGGCCGTCGGCGACCGCGAGCATCACCGCTTCGACGCGCGAGTCCTTCGCGATGAAGTCATTGACTGCGCGCAGCGCCACGGTGTTCTCGTCCTTTACGGATTCATCGATGATCCTGCCGCTCCACAGCACGTTGTCGATCAGGATGAGCCCGCTTGGACGCATCCGTTTCAATATTTCCTCGTAATAGACCAGGTAGTTCGATTTGTCGGCATCGATGAACGCGAAGTCGAACGTATGAGACGCGGGCAATGCTTTAAGCGTCTCGGCTGCAGGAGCCAGCTTGAGCGTGATCTTGTTTGCGACGCCCGCGCGTTCCCAGTAGCGGCGCGCGATGCCGGTCCATTCCTCGTTCACGTCGCAACAGAGCATCCGGCCGTCGGGGGGAAGCGCGCGCGCCACGCAGAGCGCGCTGTATCCGGTGAAGGTGCCGACCTCGACCGCCGAGCGTGCGCCAATCGAGGCGGCGAGAATCGCCATGAAGGTTCCCTGCTCGGCCGCGATTTGCATCCCGCTGATGGGCCCGAGTTTTGCGGTCTCGACTGCAAGCTCGGCGCGAAGCGGATCGCCGTTGTGGCCGTGCGCGACGGCGTACTCGTACACGTTGGGCGTGAGCGCGATGAATTTTAAGTGTTCTGCCATGGAACTTAAGATGGCAGGAAGGAAGGCGTCAGAAAAGCAGTCTCAATCAGGGGGTTGGATATTTCGTTAGCGATGCCGAGCCGATCAGTTTCGCGATCCGCCGCCAGGCTCGCCGTCTGATGATGAAGGATTCAGGCTGGCGGTAATCGCCTGCGGACTTTGCCGGCGATCCTCTGGCGGCGGCCGTGCTTCAGGCAGCGCGCTGCCAAATATGATGGATTTGGATGAAACTGCGCCAGACCGTTGCCGCGCATTCCGGCGGGATGACTTGGTGATCGAACCGTTCGAGTACGCTGCCGCCTGCTGACTCATCGATTTGGGTACGGATCGAAATCGATGCTCGTTTGCGATTTCGGCTGGAGCCGATCCGTACGATCCTTCCCCATAACGGGTTCGCCGATCCGCATCATCTGCCTTCAGGAGCGTGGCGGGGCAGTTCTCGGAAAGCCACCTCGTTGTAACTTCATCGGATAGACGATGAAGTTTGAAAATCGATACGTGCACTCCGTAGTGCTGGCCGGTTGAACGCTCCTCGACGAAACCGCGATAGCACTCACTGCAAACCTGCAAAATGAGCGAGTCACCATCAACAGGTTTGATGCGTCGACCAATCCAATCGTGGGTTTTCCACGGACCGAGATTCGGCGCGAGCATCTTCAACTGAGATAAATTCGTTTCCATTCGGTAACCCCCGGTCACAGACTCCTACAACGGTCGCGCGTCGTAAGCCGCGCGCGCGCTCAAGCCCAGGTAGCTGAGCAATATGAAAAAGTTCAGACCACAAGCCTCGGATGCGGCAAAAATCTGCCTCTTGATTTCGTCTTCGCAGGCCCGCACCGGCTGCGACCGCGCGTCGTCGAAAAACAACTCGTCATCCGGCCCCGGCAGGCGGCCGAATTTCTTTTGGAAGATCGCGAACCGATGGCTGGTCACCGCGATCATCGAGCATCGAAAGCACGGTGAGGTGAAATCGCAGCACAACTCCTCTGACGTTTGGAATCCGCGCCGAGGCTGAGGTGCTGGTAATCTTTCGAACTGTGGAAACTTTTTCATGTGGCTTGCCCTCCGCGGGCTTCGATGTGCGCGTAGCTCGGACTGACAAGTTAAAGCAGTAGTCGCTTAAAAAAGTTAAATCAAATCGATTTGAGTTATTTAACGAAAGTAACAGTTAAAGTGTGCCCAACGTAACTCGATAAAGCTCATTGCTGGTTTCGGAGAAGGACACGCTCACGATGAACGCGCGGGAGATGCGTGCCGTGCAGCCTGGGAAGTATGTTCTTGAGGAGACCGGATTCGAGACTCGTGCCGGACTAACTCGCAGCACTCTCAACGGTAATGAGCAGTCCGGGCATCACTCGCAGGATTGCAAACAGTGACGGCAATCCTCGATTGACTAGATGAACACCGTGCGCCGGCGCCAAACCGTTGTCGTTCGAGCTTCGCTCAATCAGCGCATTAGGTACAAAGAATGAGGCTGGAGGCGTTGCTGGCTTGGCCGCGCGATGGGTTTCCGCCTGCGCCGGTAAGTTGCCCAACTGGACGCGCTTGATCTCATTGTCGAGTTCCTGGCCGATCGTATCCACTTCGATCTTTTTGTCATCGGCTCCCGCCCGGTCGGCGTCGGTTCTTCTTCTCTCGGCAACGGATTTTGCCCTCTCGCCGTCGCTTCTTCCCTTCTCGGAACTTCGCTTCCGCCAGTTCAGCGTGAGATCGATTGCACCGGTGAGGACCGCGGTTCCCGTCAGTGCAGGAGCAGAAATCACACCGATCCCGCACGCAGCGAGCAAACGCAACCCACTGAAGATCAAACCGGTGCCGGTTGCTGAAAAGTCCACGGAGCCTGCGGCAACGCGTACCGTTGGCATTGCGGCATCGGCGCCAAACGAGCGGTTTGCGGCCAAAAGCGATGTAATGAGTTCAGTCAGCGCGAGTGATGTGGCGGCGAGTTCGGAAAGTGGCACTCCACCATCGAGGGCGCTGCGCATCGCCGGGTGATTGAATCGAACAAGAAATTCGCGCGGCTCCAGCAGACTCCGGTCAAACGGCAGCATTCCGCTCTGAACGAGCTGGACCATTTCACTGTCTGAAGGATCGATTCTTCGGAACAGGTGCGGAAGTATCCTGGCGCCATTTTGAGCCACCCAGGAATCGGCTTCTTCCACGGGGCCATCCTCTGCGTCTCCGCGCAAAAGCGACGGCCTATCGTCAGGCACCTCTGCCTCGCGCAAGATTTCGAGCCGATCGGGTTCGCTAAGTTCAATAATGAGTTCGCGCAATACGACACTTGCCATGGTGGTATCTCCGGGGAATCGAACGCTTGGCGGAATTTTTCTACCGACCGCGATCCGCGTCGATATTGTCCCGATCAACCATCTCACGCTTTCGCGCAGGATTGGAAACCCGATGTCACGAAATTCGAACTATCGGAGTTCTCCAGAGAACCCTTCAGGACGGGCCTGCAGCAGAAATCCTTTCAGACCCTTGTCGTCGATCACTATCGAGCGATTTTTTCGTGAAATCAGATTCTTCTGGGTAAGCTTGCGCAGATGCCCCGCGACTCGCGGGCGCGACGCTCCAACCAGTTCAGCCAGGTCGCCTTGCCGCAACGGTACGTCGAGCAGCACTCGACCATTTTTCTGGTTGCGAACGCCAAAATTCTCAGTCAAATCGAGCAGCGTGAGCGCCAGCCGTTCTTCGATCGTGCAACCCATTAAATTAGCGCAGCGCAAGTGTACCCGGTCCCAACGTCCCAGCAGACCGGCGGCCATCTTCCGGAAGCTTGCTGGTCCGATCCCGAGGCAGATCTTCATGAAGGTATCCATCGGCAAGGTTCCAACCTGGCAAGTCGTAACCGCTTCACAGCGAAAGTCATATTTGATGGTGCTGACGGCGGCGGGGAACTCAGGAATGAGTCCGGGCGCCAACAAGATCGCCATCGTTCGCTGCCCTTTGCGATTGACGCAGGTAACGCGAGCAACACCGGAAGTCAAAATGTGAGCGGACTCGGAAGAGTTTTTGTCAGAGAAAATAACACTCCGCTTTTCGTGACGGGTCATCGTCAATGCGCCGGCAAGCCTCGCCAACTGATCGGGCGTCAGCCAGGAAATGTTCGGGAATCCAGGCAGCCGCGGCACTTTCGGTCGTCGAGCAGATCTCATCGTGGCGACACAATACGCCAGATGCTGATCGTTCTCTAGGTGGAGAAAGAACGGCGCTTATCGGCCGCCGAGATATGCGAAGTCGCCGTGCTGATTCACGGTCAGCGTGCCCGTGAAAATCGAGTGATGTCTCGACGCCCCCATCGCGATTCGATAGATCAGCTCGGGCTCGCCCACCTCGAAAAACTCGTCGCTACCCGACAGCACGAAAAGTTTTTCGTGATCGTCGGAGTCCGTCGCGCCGACGAACATCGCACCCGACGCGGTCAGAACCGGGTCGCCGAGCGACTCGAGTTCGGTGCCGAACGGCGTCAGCTGACCGCGCTGAATCCGCAGATCGAGGCGTTGCCGCGACAGCCGGAAGATCGCCGGCGTATGCGCGCATCCGGCCAGCACCGCGGTGGTCCCGTCGGCCATCAGGCCCGGTCGTCCCGGCGACAGATATGAAACCGGACCCAGCGAAGTGAGAGTGCCGGTCGGCAACACTCGCGCCATCGAGCCGCCGCTATACACGAACAACGCCGCGCCACTCGGCGTCTTCGCAGTGAACGCGACCAGAGTCCCGAGCGGTGAAGGCAGCGCGGCCGGCAATCCGAACGGCCGTTGATAGAGCGTATGATTCGGTCCGTATTCTCCCTCGACGGCGAGCTCGCTGACGCCGTGTGGCGGAGTGGCAATCAGGAGCGCCTGCCGATGCCCCGTTCCCTTCGCATCGCGCAGAAACGCGTTGAACACGACCTGGCCGCCGTCGCCCATTTGCGGGCTGCCGAAGCTCAGCACCGCCATCTCGTGCCCTTCGTTGGTGTTGGCGCCCGCCTTCGCGAGGCAATTGAGAACGCCATGAGAATAAAAAAACAACGCGTCGCGGCCGTGCGGCTCCATCGACATGAACGCGATATTTCCGTCCATGTCCGCCACCGGGTATGGATCGCCTTTGAATGACGGAGTGCAATCGCCGACGAAGGATTTCGGATTGAGCGCGGTGATCACCCGATGGCTCGGAACGGCGTCGGCATTGCCGATGAAGATGTTCCACTGGGGTTTGAGCTTCGCGTCTTTCGGCTGGATCTCGGCGCCGAAGATCACGCGCCCGTCGGGCATCATCGAAGGCACCCCGACGTCGGTTATCGTGCCGTCGGCCAAATGCATCCCGATTCCCGTGATCAGCCGCGAGATGCCGTTCTCGTCGCTCGAATACACGACCTGAGTAGCATCGTTCTGCAAGGAAGCGCTGTTTCCGTTGAGGCTGAGCGAAATCGCGTGCGCGTTGATCGGCGCGGCGAGCAGAATCGCGAGTGCTGGAGCGAATGCCTTGAACTTCATCATTTCCCCCGGGCCCAGTCAGCAGCCTGAACCCTGTGGCTCCAAAATCTTTATAGTCGCGCGGCCACCCGTGACGCAACGCAACAAATAAGCTCCCTGTCAGGGCTTGGCGGTCCTACACACCGATCGAATCGAGCAGGGCGCGGATTCGTGCAGGATGCGTCTGCGGCCAGTAGATTCGGCCGCAGCGCTCGCACTTGGCAAAACGATCGTTGTTCGCGAAGACATACGGCGGTACGCGGCGGCTGACGAGCTCACGCGCAACCGAAGACAACGGACGATTGCATCGCGAGCATCGCGTGAGCGCAATCTCTCGCCCATCGAGTCCGAGCCTGATCACAACTTCGCGCAATTGATCGCGAATCGCGTTGCTCTCGATGAACAAGACGTCGGAAGCGGTCCGCAGCCGCTTGTCGCGCGTGACAAGTGTCCTGCGCTCGGCGCGCGCGACTTTCAGCAGCTCCGCGCCGCTGAGCGACGCGTCGGTGACGACGTCGGCGCCGAGCAATCGCAGCCATCGCGCTAGCCGCATCAGCATCCTGTCGGCGGCAAGTTTGGGCGTTTCATCCATCGCGATGCGCTGTATTATATCAGCGATGCGGCTCGGGATAATATAAAGTAACAGTTTAAGTTTGGAGAGGCGCGCGATGCGGGAAAATCAGGTGACGTTTCGATCCGGCGGTCTCACATTGGAAGGCCTGCTCGCCACGGGGGAGGGCGATTCACCGCCGGCAGTCGTGTGTCATCCGCATCCGAGCTACGGCGGCTCGATGCACAACAATGTCGTCGAGGCGATCCTGGCGGCGATGTGGCAACTGGGATACGCGACCCTGCGCTTCAACTTTCGCGGCGTAGGCGCGAGTGAAGGCGAGCACGACGGAGGCAGGGGCGAAGTCGATGACGCGGCGGCCGCGATGGCGTTCATCCTCGCGCAGCCGGGCGTGCGCAAAGACAACGCCGTGATGGCCGGATACTCGTTCGGCGCGATGGTTGCGCTGAGAGCTGGATATGAACATGCGGAAGCGTCGCGAATCGTCGCGGTCGCGCTGCCGATCGGGGTGACGGAGGCGACGGTGCCGTCGGGCGCATCGAAGCGGTTAATTCTCGTTTCCGGCGATCGCGATTCATACTCGCCAGTCGCTGCGTTGACGGCTCTTCAGAACAGAATTGGAAAATCCGCGAGGCTTGAGATCATCAAGGGCGCCGATCATTTCTTTGGCGGCGCGGAAGCGGAATTGTCGCGCGCAATCGCCGCTGCGCTTCAGCTCTGAGGACTCGGCGGGGCGGGCGACTTTTGCACTACCTCCCAGATCGCGTAGAACGGATCGTCGGGATGCTCTCTTGCGACTGAAATTATCTGCTCGATCGTCGCGCGCAAGTCGCCATGATTCATCCGATCGAGCGCCGCGAAGTTATCGAGATCGTGAAAATAGATCAGGTAGTTCACCAGCACCGCGTTATTGAGCGGCTGCTTGTCGAGATCGAAGCGCTCCAGTCCTGACAAGGACGGCTCCAGGGCCGCATAGTCTTTTTTGATCTCGACGAACGCAGCCTCGCGGCGCTTCAGCTTTTCGTCTTTCGAAAGATCGCTCACATAAATTTCCTGCAGTCGCGCCTGCTCGCGGAGCAGGAAGCGCGCAAATTTAAGGTCGCTGTCGAGAATCCCGCGCGCTGCGATCGTGTCGGGCGCCGACTCGCCCTCATTCGCCGCGAAAAATGCCACCGCGCCCGCGCCGCCCACATAGGTCGCCGCCGATTCATTGAACATCGCGTCGCTCGGCATGTAGTAGGTGCGATGGAACAGCTCGTGGATAAGCACGCCTGCCAGTTCGACGCGGCTTAGCTTGAGCAAATTCGTGAGCAGCGGGTCATCGAAAAATCCGAGACTCGAGAACGCGACCGCGGGCCGCACCATCGTGTCGAGACCCGCCGCCTCAAGCTCCGACGCTTGCGCTTTCGCCTCAGTCTCCTCGAAGTAGCCGCGATACGGAACGCTGCCAACGATCGGAAACCACCAGGTGTACGGCTCGAGCGAATCGCGCGGCGCCGCCATCAGGACATGAACGATGGCGCCTTGATCGACCGGCGCATAAGTCCGATAAGCTCCGCCGACGTTGAGCCCGAGCTGCTCGGCGGCGAACTTGCGCACCGCCAGCACGGTTTGCAGCTTGTCGCGAGTCTCTTTGGGCAGATCGCTTCGCGCGAGCGCGTCGTCGATCGGTTTGCGATGCCACAGAATTCGGCCTTCTTCGTACGCGGAGCGCGTGATGTATTCGCCGTAGCATCCGCTGACCAGAATCGGTGCGAGCAAACTCGCGAGCACGATTGCGAGCACGCGAGCCCGTCCCGAAACGGCCCGCCGCATCACGCGCTCCACGAACGAATGGTCAACTCGCGACAAGTCGGTCGCTGTTGGCCATCGCGGCGTACTGCAATTCAAACAGCCGGTAGTAGAGTCCGCGCTGCGCGAGCAGTTCTTCGTGCGTGCCACTCTCGCGAAGCACGCCGCCCGACAGCACCATGATCCGATCGGCGCGCTCGATGGTTGATAGGCGGTGCGCGATGACCACCGCGGTGCGGTCGGCGAGCAATTCGTTCAACGCAAGCTGAATCAGGCGCTCGGTCTCGCTGTCCACGCTCGAAGTCGCCTCGTCCATCACCAGGATTCGCGGGTCGTACGCGAGCGCGCGCGCAAACGACAGGAGTTGCCGCTGGCCGGCCGACAGGTTCGCGCCGCGTTCGCTTATCTGCTCCGCCAGTCCGTGCGGCAGCCGCTTCACGAATCTCAGCGCCTGCGCGCGCGTCAACGCGTTGGTAACCTCGCGCTCGCCAAGTTCGGTCCGCGAGAGCCGGATATTTTCCATCACATCGCCGGCGAACAGAAACACGTCCTGCTGCACGTAGCCAATCTCGCGCCTGAGCGCGGCGAGGTCCCATTCGCGCACATCGACGCCGTCAACCAGGATTCGCCCGCTGGTGACGTCGTACGAGCGGTTCAGCAGTTTGATGATCGTCGTCTTTCCCGACCCGGTGGCGCCAACGATCGCAATCTTCTGCCCGGGCTCGACCGTAAAACTCAAATCCCGGATCACCGGTTCGCCGCGCCGATACTCGAAGGTCACGTGATCGAAAACAATCGCGCCGCGCGACTTTGCCGGAATCTTCGGCTCCGCGGGCATCGGGAGCGGTTTCTCAGCTTGCATCAACGCGTTGATTCTCTCGATCGAAGCCAGCCCGGACTGGAGTGCGGCATACTTGGTGGAGATTTCACGCAGCGGCATGAAAAATTGCTGCGCGTACTGGATGAACGCGATCAGCGTGCCCAGCGTGACGACGCGGCGTATTACGCTGCCGCCGCCTACCCAGAGAATAACCGCGACCGTGATCGAGCTGACCGCCTCGACC
>Ga0210407_10003595_pt1 | contig 12510 bp, 9 predicted proteins | sample IncBWC27MmetaG_FD_150860 | JGI IMG/M metagenome (GOLD analysis project Ga0210407, IMG submission 150860) | Forest soil microbial communities from Barre Woods Harvard Forest LTER site, Petersham, Massachusetts, United States - Inc-BW-C-27-M | ecosystem: Environmental > Terrestrial > Soil >... | reverse complement strand
CTATCATTGGCACGGCCGGTCAACTGGAATTGGATCGGTTTTCGTTCCATGTAGCGGCTAAAGAAGTGGGAACAGCGAGCGTCATATCATGAACATTCGCAACATGGTGAAGGGCGATAAACTTCCGGAAGAACTGCGTACCGGGTTTGAGACCGGGAGCATGCCTGAATGGATTTGGGTGGTGGAACGAGATGGCAAGATTGTAGGTCTGTTGATCGCGGCTCCTGCGCACATCGTCGCTATTCTCTTGCGGGTGGTATCGACCTCGGAGGCTCATCCGAACGATATGCGCGCGCTGCTCATCAGGGTGATGCACGACATCAAGGAACGCGGGTTCAAGGGCTACATCACGTGGCTCGATCCGTCGAGAGAGATTGAGAACTCGCTTTTATCGATTGTGGAGTTATCGGGAGGGGTGAAGTTTCCGAATCAGCAAGTGATGGTCTTTGGGAGAGCGTAATGCCGGAACTCATAGCGGCAATTGTTCCCTTACTGCCAACGCTAGCCGCGGGAGCTAGCCTGGCAGGGACAGGCGTTGGTCTTGGCATGGAACTTTCGAATAAGCCCGGTAGTCCTTCGACGCCAACGCCTTCTCCAGCGGTTACGGATGCGACCGCTAATCAAGCGGCGATGAACCAGAAAGCGCTGGTAAGCCAACAGTTGCCGGGACTACAGGCGCAGACTGGTGGCTCCTTGGCTCCCGATACCCTTGTGCAACTGGCGCAACTGATTTCAGGACAGGCAGGGACACCGGGAGCCAGCGGCATTAACGCGGACTTGATTAAGCAGCTTGGCGGAGGGTCCGTATCGGCGGGAAGCACTACCACCAGTCCACAGACCAGCGGACTGACGAACTCGACTTTTGGCTAGGAGACAGCATGGATTCGATACAGGGGATTATTCCACTACTCGGGCTCGGAACAGCCGGTGCGGGGATCACGGGCAACATTATGAACGCCATCACCCGCGGACAGCAGACCAGTAAGTTACAGTCTGCCGAGAAGAACCTTGCGAACCTGTCTCCTGAAGCGCTATCTGGGATGGTCTCAAAGGCTACCGCACCACTCAACCAGAACTTGGTCTCAAGCGTAGGAAATCTAGTGCAGGCCGACGTAGCTGGAAGAGGCTTGGCTGAATCTCCGGGAGTGTTCGCGGCTACCGAGTCTCAGGCACTAGCTCCCTACCAGCAACAGAATCAGAATACCGCGCTTCAACTGGTGCTCCAGAAACTCGGACTCCCGATTGAGTACGCCAATGCAGTCATCAATTCGGTAGGGCCTAATGCGGACGTTGGAAAGATTCTGCAATCGCTGATGCAGATGCAGAAAGGCGGAGTCGGAGGAGTGCCAAACACCTCTGACATTCCTTCGCCTACTCCGGGGATCTTGGCACAGATTCAGGCAGCGCAGAATCCCGCTCCGTCAACTCCCGGTCTGACTCCTGACATGGGCAACTTACTGGTGACCTCGTGAACCTAGGCGCACTATTCACGAGCATTGGAGACGCGGGTTCGCAGGCCGCTGACGCCAAGATGAAGGCTGACCAGTTCAAGCTGGATCAGTTGATGACTCAACTTGGTATAAAGCAGGGGCAGGCGCAACTGGAGGAGACGCAGGCGCGCACGAAGAAACTTGGACAGCCAGTTCCGACTGAAGCGGACAAGATTCAACAGACTGTGGATGCGGTTGAGAAGTCTTTGGGCCGCAAACTTACCGATGAAGAGAAACAACGATACCTCGGGGTCGCTGCACCACCACCGCCTAAAGCGCCAAATATCACTAACGAGTTTGAGGCATGGCGCGAAGCGTTCAAGGCAAGAATGGGAAGATACCCAACTGATCTGGAACTGGACGCCCACAAGAAGAGTGAACAAAAGGCAGCGGCACCTGCAAAACCGTCAAAGACAGTAACGTATGACCCTTCAGGACATTTGAGAACGGCGTGGGTTGATCCGACAACCGGAGAAGTCTCTGCCTGGGGGCCGCTGGCCGAAGCAAAAAGCGGGATATACCACTACAAGGATGACGAAACCGGGAACATCATCGAGGTTCCTACCTACAAGCCCGGTGTCAAGCCGGGAACCATCCGCATGACGGAAGAGGCCAGAAAGGCTTGGGAGGAACAGATCGAGGGGAAAGACACCCATGCGACAAGGCCACTATCAAAGCCGACTACTCCGATGGGAACGCCAACGGGACAATCCGGTGCCGGTAAAGTTATCGGACACACGAGCCCAAGGGACGTGGTGGGACTCAAAGATGCCGTGAAGTCCGCGCAAGCAGGCTACACCGTCTGGCAAAAGGCCAACGAGAACGCAAACCTGAAAAGTCCTAAAGGCGACTTGGCAATCATCTACGATGCTGTCAGGTCATCCGTAGAAGGCGCGGGACGCATGACCAACGCGGAGATCGATCGGCAAATCAAAAGCGGGAGTTTGGGGGATAAGTGGCAGAGAAGTATCTCTATGGCTTACGACGGAACTCTCCCTGACAAGCAACGGCAGGAAAACTTGGATGTGATTCGCAACGCCTGGGACGCGAAAGCGAAAACAGCGCGAGAAAGCTGGAAGAGTCTCTACAAAGACAGGGAGATGCCAGCATTCATCAAAGGCGATCCGACCTCCGAGAAGCAGACGGGCGGATCTGGCGCGCCACCTCCGGGAGCGAAGATCACCAGTTTGGACGATTTCCTGAAGGAGAAACCGTAAGTGCCTGATGAACGCTACATTGCGCTGCCTGACGGTCGGTACGTTCACATACCCGGTGACGCCACTCCGCAACAGTTGTCGGCATTGCGCGAGAGGCTTAGCGGGATGCGCGGAAAATCAGGTCCTAGCGGACTTGAAACGTTCGGGCGAGAAGCGTCCCTTGGAGCGTTTCAAGGATTTGGCATCGCGGAGACTGAGCATCCCGTAAGAGACACCTTCAAGGCCCTTGGCGCTACTCCCGACCTGAAAGATCCCGGAACGTATCTCGGGCCAGCCTACGGAATCGGCAAAGGACTGGCGACTTCCGGCGCGGAGTTTTTCGAAGGGTTGGGCGCCGACGCGCAGCACCCGGAAAAGTTCGGTCCACTGGACTTGGCAAAGATCGGTCATGGGCTCGGTTCGTTGAGTACGCAAATACTGGCTCTGAAGGGTGGAGGAAAGGCAGCGGATACTCCTCTGGCAGAGAGCGAAGTGGTGCGCGGGGTAAAAGCAATTCCTGACCTCCCTCCTAAGATCGTGCAGGGGGCGACGGCGGCAAAATACTCGGTGAACAAGGCGGAAAAGGCCGCTACGGCAGCGGCGGAAAAGGAAATGTCCGCTTATAAGGAGGCCACGGAGAATGTGCAAAAGAGACATGAGCAGAGAGTTTCTGCGCGAGAGAAAATAGAGAAAAACAACCAAGTGATCGAACTGGCCAAGAAGACTCTGAACCAGACGGCTCAGGAAGGCACCAAAAAGGTCACGGAAAACCTGCAAAAAACACTCGAAACGGCGAAGACTGCCTTCGACTCGGAATATGGAGACTTCGACGCCAAGGTTTTGGGAAAAGACGCGCAGAATCCCAAGGGAAAGGCAGAGTCCGACCTTACAGCTTTTGCCAATGCCGTAGACAAAGCCAAAAAAGGCGATATCCAGGGAAGCGAAGAGAGCATAAAGCAGTTCACGCAGATCATGGACCGTCTTGGCAAGGACAAGATGGATACATCGAGCGGTCTTGCGGTTCCACCTGGTAAGACCATACCAACTGTTGACCTTCGCGGTTTCGTAACGGAACTGGAAAGCATCGCGTACAACAAGAATCTTCTTCCTGACGTGAAGGCAGCCATAAAAAACGTTGCAGAGGCCGGAAAGAGAGAAGTCTTGAAAACAGTAAGCAAGGAAGGAGGGCAGAGCGCAGTAAATGCGCTCAAAGACCTCAATTCACGCTATAGCGACTACCTGACCGACTGGCGAGACACCAGTTCAACCAATCCCTTGCCTCGCGTGCGCAACATTTTGCTCGAAGGAGTGACCAAGAATAACCCGGCGTATCCGGTGCATCTCGATGTTGCTCGGATTCTCAAGGGCGACAACGCCACAAAGGCTTTAAGCCTGCTCCAAAAATACAAGAAGTTCGGAGCATCGCCGGAACTGCTGAATGGCTACAAGTACTCGCTTGAACGACTTGCATCTCTTCCGAAGCCAAAGGCTCTACCAGAAATTAAGACGCCCACGTTTCCGAAGCAGCCTCAAGTCGAGCCGTTCAACCGTCAAGCGGCAATGAGGAATGCGCTCGAAGAACGCCTGAACGTAGGCGGTAGAATTGGGCAGCTTTTAAAATTGTTGAGCATCCCCGCCGACATCGTTCATGGAAAGTTTGAAACCGCAGGATCGGCGGCGGAACAAATGTTACTGATCGAGGCGGCAAGAAGATTACTGACGAGCGGCAAGGCCCTGGATTATCTGTCAAAGGAGAAACCATGAAATCGAAGATGGCAGCAGGTATGGAAGAGGCGAAAGATTTGTTTCAAGTTCGCGGTAAGGGCGGCCGTAAAGGCAAGCGCAAGTCCAAAAGAGGACATCGCAGGCGTGGCGGGAGGTAGTAGTTTCTGAAGGAAGGGAAGCCGATGAAAAAAGTACTGATCCTGACATTCCTGTGTCTTGTCGCTGCCTTATCCGCCCTCGGGCAGACGACGCAGAACCCACTGGCGGTGAACATCTCTGCCGCAAGCACAGACTGTTCCGTGGCCAATTCGTGCGCATGGCAACTCGTAAACATGAGCGCAGGGCAAACGGTCGTTACGCTCGCAGGAACGTTCAGCGGTACATTCATCGTTGAGCAGACCAACAACGGAACGACATGGACGACCGCAGCAACGCTTTCCTCTGCGGGAACCACGACGTACAACCAGAACGGATTCACGGCTATCCGCGTGCGCTGCTCGGCCTACACTTCAGGAACTGCGGCCGTTACCGTTTCTACAGGTACAGGAGGAAGCAGTACCGGAGGTGGAGGCTTCCCGGTCACCACGGCAGTGCAAGTACAAACCGGTGGCTCCATTACATCTACCGGTTCGGGAACAATAAACGCCACAAACGGTATCGCGGTTAATCAACTCAATGCAATCACGGGAATTACCGGGACAACCTCGGTCGGAACCTTCGTCAACGGCGCAAACGCCGAATACTTCCAATCAGTTCTGACGGGCGGTAGTTCCTGCACGGCTCCCTCAACCGCGAAAACCGACGCCATCACCGCCTGTATAAACACGCCATCGTCCGGCGTCACAAACGCATTCAGCGATGGAATCGCGTCCTATGTGTTCGTTAATGATCCTAATCAGGGCGGGCTATTCGGCAAGGTCGAGGGCGTGGGAGCGTACCTGGTATGTCAGGCGAACGCGAACAACACGAAATGCATTGGCGACTCTCCGCAAGTTCAGGATGTCGCAGGAAAGACTGGCACCTTCATCGAGGGCGAGGAAGTAGGGGTAATCCCAGCCAATACGACGACTCAAGGATTCGGAATATTGATGAGCTTCGAGGGAGGGAACGTCCAGCCGACTACGGACAATATGCCAGCCGTTGCCGTTCAGACACCTACGGGAACAGGTACATTTACGAGTGGATTTGTTTGCCAAGCAGGCTCAGTAACTACTCCATATTGCGTTGAAGCTGGGAAAATAAGTACGGCTGGCGCAAGCTCCTCGCAATACGTACTGTTCACTGCGAACAATGGAAGCGCCAACATTTCAACCGGGCTGAACCTACTTCCCGGGCAGGTTTTGGCGAACAGTGCAACGGTTCCTTTTGCAAGCACTGCTTACGCAACATACATGACAGCTACGGCGACATTAAGCGCCAATCAGCTGGTAAAGATTGATACGGCCCACGCTGACTCTGTGGTGGTATGCACCACCACTGATACGTTGTGTAACGGCTTTGTTGCTGAAACATTGATTAATAATTGTACAGCTTCAAACACAACCTGCCCGATAGTTACCACGCCAGGAAGCAAGGTTCAGGGTATTGTTGGAACTGGAACTTGTGCTATAGGAAACTACGTAATCGCTGATACAACTACAAACGGACGTGTAAAATGTGTCGTAGCGCAACCGCCGTATTGGGTCGGTACAGCATTATCAGTACAAGGTTCGGTCGGTTCCTTGGTAGACGTTCTTACTGCTTTTTCTTTTGCCTCAACGGGAACAGCGACGAACTGCGGCGTTAGTTCGGCATCGCCAGCGGCTTGCGGCTCCGCACCAGCTGGTTCCGTTGCCGTCCCTACGGCTGCGACAACATATACAGTCAATACCACTGCCGTTACCGCGAACAGTCAGATTTTCATCCAGCAGGACACGAGTGCGACATTAGGGACTAGACTGGGCGTGACCTGCAATACGACAGTCAGCACAGCGCTGCCATTGCTCACGGCTAAGGTTGCAGGAACTAGCTTCACTTTTTCCCTGACAGCTCCTGCTGTAAACCCAGCGTGTTTCAGCTATTTAGTTGTTAACTAAAGGAGAAATCATGCCCGACAGATCAGAAAATTTCGAGCGAAGGTTAAAAAAGACCATGGATTCGGAGTTAGATCCAGAGATGGTATCTCCGCAAACCTGCGGGGAAGAAGAACTCGACTACGTTCCCGAGAAATTCCCCATCGTGAAAGAGTTCAACCAGACGAATATGTTCCCTGGTGGACGCCGCCAAAGGAATACGCAGTCTCAGAGGGGCAAGGACCAGGATTAGGGAGGGTCACAATGAGGCGGTATCTCATCGCGGTCTTGTGTTGTTATGCGGTCGCGGTGAGTAGCCGCGCTCAAAGCGGATTTACCAAGGTAACGGCTGTTGTGATCGATCCCAATGGTAACCCTTACGCTGGGTGCCGCGGAAACTCCGCTTTCGTTCCCTCTCCTTCGGCTACGACTATTCCTACCATCGGCGGAAGCACCTTCCAGACTGATGTTCCGATCAGCGGTTGCGACTCATTCGGAGCGTTCACGACTACCCTGGCCGACAACAACATCGTTCAGGACGGTCACACTTCACTTCCCGCATCGCAGTGGCGATTCAATATCACGTCGCAGGATGGCAAGACTTCCTTCTTCTGCATTCTTACGGTAACGGGACTAACTCAGAACATCTCAACACAGATTCAGGCGTGTGCTCCTCCGCTAAGTGGCGGTGGTGGTGGCGGTGGAAGCAAGGGCAGCATGTATCGCTTCAACATTGCGGGATCGACTCCACTGGTTGCAGGAGACTTCTCGTTCAACGGCTGGGGAACGGGAGCTACAATCAGCAGCATTGTTGGCACAGACACAGCCTTCTCTTTCACCATGACCGCTGGAACGACTCCCACGATCAATCCCACCGTGACGCTTACCTTTCATGATGGTCCGTGGACGAATATTTATTCGGTGAACGCGCAGACCGACAATGGATCTGGCAATCAGACCTACATCCAAGAGGATCACACGCTTTCTTCGGTGACGTTGACGTACTTGAACCTTCCGCAAGCTACAAAAACGTACAAAATAACGGCAACGGTAGTTGGAACCACGAATATAGGCAACATCGCCTCGCCACTCAATGCCGTAGTAATGAATCCCAACGGAGATCAGACCATTCAAGGGCCTCATTCGCTGATTCTGCAAGGTCCGGTATTCGAGAAGAACGCATTCGGCACCATGATGTACGTGGATTGCGCCAATTCCCAGCAGTGGGCAGGAAACGATTATGGCGCGTGGATCATGAGCGCCATTGCGGCACTTCCCACTGTTGCAGGGTTCAAATCAGGCACGGTCATGCTACCGGCTTGCGCTACCACCGTGACACAGTTGAGCCCGGTATCGGTTGTCAGTCCTTACGTGTCGATTGTAGGCGCGGGATCTAGCGCGCTACAGATTTCCTGCCAAGTGAATGGAGATTGTTTCAACATCAGGACTAGTCCTTTCAGCATCATTCTCGCGGGAACGTTTGGCGGATTCACCCTCATCGGGCAGGGCTCATCGCTTGCCAATGCTGTCGGCATCCACACCGGAGACATGTCGGGGTCAGGGTTCAACGACATCCAGATTGACAACTTCCTTGGCGCGAACTCTTCCTGCTTCTGGATGGACAACAAACTGGGCTGGTTTGAAAGAAACTACCTTTCGAGAATCGAACTGGGCATCCACAACGGATTGCAGAACGGATGCACCAAGGATCTCCGAGCTACGGTAAACGGAGGAACAAACAGCTTCGCGCGCACGCGCTTTGTAGGCTCGAATATCAGTGTGGCGGCAGGCAAAACGGGCATAAGCCTCGAAGACGGAATTTTCTGGTACGAAGGGACACTGGAATTTGGCGGGAACATGGTCGGAAACGGTGGAACGGTCATGGCCATGAGCGGCAGCGCCAACTTGTTCAACGACCGCATAGATATAGGTGTGGAATGCACGAATACCTGTTCCTCGGCCACGATGCTATCGGCCACTGGCACTTCCACGATGAGCTGGATCAACGGCAGATTCACCGGAGGCGCGGGATTCACCAATTCCATCACCACGTCGAAGCCTATCCATTTCAACTATGGAAGCTACGACCAGTCGAATCAGGATCGCGTGAATACCCCGAACATCGGTTTTTTCAACAACGAAGGATCAAACTTCGGAACCTGGATTCTTTCCCCTCTGGGCTCGCCAGCCTTCCTCGGTGGAATCACCGACAACCTGGGCTATGACGGCACGAACTTCGTCACCGCTACGGACCTGACCAACAACGGCGCGGAAATGTTTGTCGGCGGCCACAATGGCCAGATTTCTCTCATCACTATCCCTACCAGTTCTCCCGCTACCGGGCAAACCATTGCGCAAGGATCGATCACCGGATCGACCAGGATGAATATAAGCGATACCAGTGTGGCCATCACTCCCCCTGTCGATCTAATCGAGCAGACCAATTCCACATGCGTTGCAGCCAAAGACCGAATCTGGGGCGATACGACCTCCCACGAGATCGATACCTGCACCAATGGCGGAAACATTCACAAGATGTTCCAAGGTGATAAAGGCAAGTGCTCGATGTCCTCATCAACGACATGCACGTTCAGCATTGGAGCAGCGTTCAACTCGACGCCTCTAACATTCGCTTCGATCGATGCGGCATCCACAGTTCCGGCAACGGCAAACGTAGCCAAGTGCTCGATTTCAGGAACGACGGTAACGATTACAGCAGGCATATCCAATTCTTTGACTTGGGACTGCCTCTTAGTGGGAAACCCTAATTAGCCATGAAAAAACTACTCATATTTCTGCTCTTTCCTTTTGCGCTGCTCGCGCAGAACACCACGAAGGGAACCATCATCAGCGGTCCCGCGGCGGCGCGGCCGACTTGCTCCGCGTCGTTCAACGCCACCACCGCGAACAGCGGGGACATTTACAACGACATCGACGACGTGAACACATGGAAGTGCATGACGGGAACCTGGTCGGTATTCGGAGGAGGACTGACGGGAGTGGAGAACAATGGAACTCCCCTGGCTACCGAGCCATTCGTAAATTTCCTTACTCCATTTTTGGTTACGACCAACGCAGGAAACCAATCCAATGACGTTAGTTGTATACCGTTCACGAATGGTTCATCACACACCTCGGGTTGCGTCGGTGATCCCGGAGCTGTGGTGGACAACACAAAGTTTGTCAGAGCAGACGGCGCATTTGCCGTTCCTCCGGGAACTGGCGGGACTACGGTTTTGCCAGATCCGTCGTATGGCATTCAGTATGTGGCCAAGACCTGTAACGCTGGTACGCCATGCTCAAATTCGAATGACGGACTATCTCGGGGAACTGCGAAAGCCAATATTTACAACGCTATCCTGGCGCTTCCGAACGGGTCGAGCAGTCCTCCAACAGCAGGAAACGGCACCGTGTACGTCGCCAATGATTCAAACGGAATCCAGTTCAATCCAGCCGACGCAACTTTGGGATGGTGGATGTTTGGCCCTACCGATCCTAACTATTCCGGGGGATTAACCGGATGGATGCGCGTTCCTACGACTGGAACGGTAACGCTTCAATGTGACGCTCCACAGGCATCGGTAATTCATGGTGGTGGTGCGGTATGTCAGGAGTTTTGGGGCGGGCACACCGACAACACCCACCCTGCCATCTGGTTCAGCGCATTCTCGGGACAGGCGGTTTTGAATGGTTTTGGATTTAATTTCGAGGCCACCGGATTCAAGGTAGGCATCGATTCAAACAACAACCGCTCTACTACCACTGGAACCTCCAGCGTTTTATTTGAAAATGACCAAGTGAACCTGGGGAATTGCTACTCGGGAATCGGCGCTGGTCCAGCAGTAGACATCGGCGGTGCAAGTTTCTGGGTCAAGTTCATTGGCGGTTCCTACTCGGGCTGCACCACGCAGGACTACAGCATCTCGGCTATTTCTAGAAACAACGCAACCAGCGTAGTTACTGCTACGCTCACTGCCTCTGGCACAGGCGACATCGTGGCGGGAAGCAATGCCAAGATCATCATCAGGAACGTAACAGATCCTTCATTCAACGGCGCCTTTGTCATCACCTCGGCATCGGGAACCAGTGTTACGTGGACACAGAATGGTCCTACTGCTTCATCGAGCGGAGGGCAGGCATTCCCCTATGGGGCAGGGGCCATCGGGATAAATTCGGGAAATGGCCCCGGGGCTGGTTTTGTCTATGTCCTCGATGCTACAGCGGCGAATGGTGGAGGACTTTGGGCGCAGGGAGGTTTTAACGGTGTAGGTCTTTCGGTGGATCATCTTGTGTACGAGGGTTCAGGGCACCCCGACATGAGCCCGATTGAATATCTCCCTACAAACGGTGCGGGTGATACCGCTGTCTACATCAACGACGTTCAGCCAGCGGACAATACGGTTCCAATCTGCGGTGTCGAATCCTTCACTGGCGGGAACATCACTGCAATGAATGCTCTGCTTTGCGGAGCGATGACGACTCCAACGGGTTCGATCATCACTACGCAATCTCCCTTGCGCCAAGGCATGCACGGAATCTACAACGGGCACTCGATCGCCATCAACAGCGATTCCGCAAGAAGCGGCTTTTCTCCTACGGTTGTTCCCGCGACAAACGTAATTGGCGGAAGCGGTGCATGGACAACCACAGGTCTTACAGTCACGAACGGAGTTTTGGCACCTGACTTTACCAACGGAGCAACGCGCCTAGCCAATACCAGTGGCGCAACGATACAGATGAATTTCGGGGGATTCTTCAGCCCTACTCCGGTGCTCAACAGCTATTACATATTTGGGATGCTCTTGAAATCCGAGACTGCCGGGGTATTGCCACTTGGACCCAATTTCAATCTTAATTCCAACGGTGTCGGGGTAGGAGACTTCTGCGCGGGAGGAGTCCAGTCTGTGGGGGCTAACGTCGCGTCTCCTAGCTTTATCGGTGACGGTCAGTGGGGCTGGTTCAGCGGGATTTGCAAGATCGTCTCTAATCCAAGCAGCGGGCAGCAACGCTTGGATATGAGCATCTTGAATAACACCACAATCGATGCGTATGCCCCGGTTCTTTTCGTGATTACGTCTGGGATGACCGACAACGATGCGTGGGAATTTGCGAACAATCTCCGGTCTTATCCCAGCAATGCTCTGGCTGGTGAAATATCCATGCTGCCGGGACAGCATCTCAGGACAGACGACCTAGTTTTGAATCCGATCACAGCGCCAACGGGAGCATCGGGAAGCTCTCACGTGTACATGGATTCGGGACTCAACTGGCCTTCGTTCAAGCCTAACGGAAACACTGCGTATGTAGCGATTGGAACCAGCGGAGGGGTACACTCTGTCAATCAAGTTCCGTGCGCATCCGATACGACCACGGGCGCAACGACCTGGTGCAACGGAGGCGGCGGTGGAGGAGGAACCACCAATCCCGGTCTTCTAAACTCTTTCGCCATTTATCCGTCTGCCGGAACCACCACAACGATAGGGCCAGTGAACGGCATTACCGCGCCCATAGGCGTATTCGGATTCTTCGGATCGACTCCACTGGCAGGAAATCTAGCCGGCATTCCAGCGCAGTTCCTTGCGGGAATATCGGGCCGCGTTAGTACAGTATCTTCCGGCACCACTGCGGACATCATCAACACGGATCGCGCGCACCGGGTAAAGCATACCAATGCGGGAGCAACGACAATTTCGCTGCCCGGAACCGTGAGCCCTGACTTCACCGCGAACTTCTGCTATCGGGAAAAAGTCGAGGGTTCGGGAGCCTCTGACACCATCACTCCGGTAGCAGGGACGATCAACGGCGCCGGTTCCTTGGTCATGAAGCAGGGGCAGGCAGCGCTAATCTGTTCTTTCGACAATTCCAACTACGAAGCGGATGTATTTGAGGTTGGCGGATTAGTTCAAGGCACGAATATCACCTTCGGGCGCTCGGATACCGGAGGACTGACCATTAATTCCACGGCTGGTGGCGGAACGGTCACGCACACGGCGGGGAATCTTACTGCGGGGCAACTGGTTATCGGCAATGCCGTAGCAGACGTTACTG